>Ga0134124_10003934_pt1 | contig 11924 bp, 9 predicted proteins | sample KB304_FD_96880 | JGI IMG/M metagenome (GOLD analysis project Ga0134124, IMG submission 96880) | Terrestrial soil microbial communities without Nitrogen fertilizer from Kellogg Biological Station, Michigan, USA - KB3-0-4 | ecosystem: Environmental > Terrestrial > Soil > Unclassified ... | reverse complement strand
GATCCGGGCGAGCCGACGTGAGCACCTGGCGGTTCGCCGTCAACGGCGAGCCCGTGGAGGTCGACGTCCCCGGGATGCGCCGCCTGCTCGACGTCCTGCGCGAGGACCTGGCTTTGACCGGCACGAAGGAGGGCTGCGGCGAAGGCGAGTGCGGCGCCTGCACCGTCCTCGTCGACGGCGCGCCGGTCGACTCCTGTCTCGTGCCCGTCTGCCAGGTCGACGGCGCCCGGATCGCGACGGTCGAGGGACTGGCCGCCCCGTCGCCCGAAGGGGCCGTCCTCGACCCGCTCCAGCAGGCCTTCCTCGAGGCCGGCGGCGCCCAATGCGGGATCTGCACGCCCGGCATGCTGATGGCGGCCCGCGCCTATCTCGATGGCGGCGGCGGCCCGGACGAGACCGCGATCCGGACGGCGATCGCAGGCAATCTCTGCCGCTGCACGGGCTACACGAAGATCGTGGACGCGATCGCGATCGCTGCTGGAGGACGCGGATGACCGAGCCCGAGACGACCGAGCCCGAGACGACAGAGGTGGCGACGGCGGAAACCGCCGCGCTCGAACAGGCCGAGTCGGACGCCGCGGCCGAGGCAGCCGCCGCCACGGCTCCGGCGCCGGCACCACCCGCCGATCCGGTCGATGACGCCGACGATGACGCGCTGACCAGCAACGAGTACAGCGTCGCGTTCAGCCCGCGCCAGGTCGCCGTCGGGCTGGCCATCGTCGCCGGCCTGGTCGCGGTCGTCGCGGCTCGGCGGCGACGCAAGACGACGCGCGAGGACGGCTGAGCCGTGCCGGTCGAGCCGCCGATCGAGACGCCCGCATCGCTCGCCGACGCCTTCGCGTTCCTCGCCGGATCGACGGTGGAGGCGCCCGTCACGCCGATCGCCGGCGGCACCGACATCATGGTCCGGATCACCGGCGAGATCGGCGAGCCGCCCGGTCGGATGATCGACCTGTCGCGGCTCGCGGAGCTCCGCGGGATCACGGTCGACGGCGCGGCGATCGTCATCGGCGCCGCGACGACCTACACGGAGATCCGCCGATCCGATGCCTGCCGCGAGCACCTGCCGGCCCTCGTCGAGGCGGCGGCGACGATCGGCGCGGCCCAGATCCAGAACCGCGGAACGCTCGGCGGCAACATCGCGAACGCGTCACCGGCCGGCGACACGTTGCCGGTCCTCCTCGCGCTCGACGCGGTGATCGTCGTCGGCGGGCCGCGGGGCGAGCGCACGATCCCGGCCGCCGAGTTCTGGGTCGCCTACCGGCGGACGGCGCTCGCGCCCGACGAGCTGATCCTGCGCGTCCGAATCCCCGTCGCCGGCGGTCGCGAGGCGCGGTTCCGCAAGATCGGGACGCGCCGGGCGCAGGCGATCAGCAAGGTCGTCCTCGCCCTCGCCTGGCGGGAGAGCGGCGGGGCCCGGGCCGCCACCTGGTCCGACGTGCGGCTCGCCCTCGGCTCGGTCGCCGACCGGCCGATCCGCGCGTCCGCCACGGAGGCCGTGCTCGAAGGCGCCATGCCGACCCCGGAGACGGCCGATGCCGCCGCCGAATCGCTCGCGGCCGAGATCCATCCGATCGACGACGTCCGCTCGACCGCCGACTATCGCCGGGTCGTCGCGGCTCGCGCGCTCCATCGGATGATCCGCGACGCCGGCGGCTGGTAGGCCGGGGAGGGTGACGAACGCCGACCCGGACCCGCTCAACGGTGTCCGGCCCGGTGGCCGTCGCTCGTTCTGGCTGCGCGAGGCCCTGGCCGCCGAGCCCGCGACCCTCGCCGCGGACGTCGCGGCGCCGCCGTTCGCCGGCCGGGTGTCCGTGGACGTCGCGATCCTCGGCGGGGGTTACACGGGCCTGTGGACCGCGCTCAGGATCCGGGAGCTGGAGCCGGCGGCTCGGGTCGTGATCGTCGAACAGGATCTGTGCGGCTCCGGGCCGTCCGGGAGGAACGGCGGCTTCGTCACCGGCTGGTGGGACGAGCTGCCGGGCCTGATCCGATCGTTCGGCGAGAGCGAGGCGCTGCGGACCGCGCGCGCCCTCGATGGCGCGATCGGCTCGATCGGGCCGTGGGCGGCGGCCAACGGCGTGGAGGCGGATCTCGTCGAGTCCGGGTTCCTGCAGGTCAGCGCGGCGCCTGCCCAGGACGACGCCTGGCTCGAGGCGGCCGAGGCCTGCGCCCGCCTCGGGGCAGGCGATCGCTGGCGGGCTCTGTCCGCCGCCGAGGTGGCAGCGCGCGCCCGGTCTCCCGTCTTCCGGGGCGGCGCATTCATGCCCGGTGCCGCGATCGTCCAGCCCGCCCGGCTCGCCCGCGGGCTCCGGCGGGTCGCGCTCGCACACGGCGTCGTCATCCACGAGCGAACGACCGCGACCCTCCCGGCGGACTTACCGCGACGCGCCGCCGGCGCCGCGAGCGGTCCGATCGCGATCGCGACGACCTCCGCAGAGGGCGCCGGCATCCTCGAGGCCGACCAGGTCGTCGTCGCCACGAACGCCTGGGCGGCGGGCTGGCGACCCGTCGCTCGCCGGCTCCTGAACTGGTCGAGCTACGTCGTCCTGACCGAGCCGATCCCCGACCGGCTCGCCGAGATCGGCTGGATCGGCGGCGAGGGGATCGCAGACGCGAGGTTCACCCTCCACTACGCACGGACGACGCCCGACGGCCGGATCGCGCTCGGCGGTGGCGGTGGCAGGGCCGGCTGGGGCGGACGGATCGGGCGCGCGTTCACGCATGACGCGGGTGCGGCCCGCCGTGCGGCCGAGGGTCTTCGGCGGTGGTTCCCAAGCCTCGCCGACGTCCGGATCGAGGACGCCTGGGGCGGCCCGATCGACATCACCGACGACCACCGCGTCTGGTTGGGGACGCGTCCCGGCGGCCGGATCCATCACGGGTTGGGCTATTCCGGGAACGGGGTGGGGCCGGCCGTTCTCGGCGGCCGGATCCTCGCCGCCCTGGCGACCGGCCGGGCCCGCGACGACGAGGCGGCCAGCCTGCCGATCGTCGGCGACGGGGCGACGCCGCGGGCGTTCCCACCGGAACCGCTGCGGGGCGTCGGCGCCCGCGTGTTCCGCGAGGCGACGGCCCGCCGCGAGCGAGCGGAGGAGGCCGGTCGAGAACCCTCGCGGCTCGTCCGTGAGATCTCGCGGATCCCGCGCCGCCTCGGCTACCACCTCGGCCCGGACTGACCCTACGATGACCCGATGATCGAGATCGCCGGTCCACCGGTCCCGGGCGTCGACGAGATCCTGACGCCGGACGCCCTCGCGTTCCTCGCTGATCTCCAGGGGACGTTCGGGCCGCGCCGGGACGCGCTGCTCCAGGCCAGGCGCGATCGACAGGCGGCGATCGACGACGGCGCAGACCTCGACTTCGATCCGGCGACCGCCGACCTCCGGGCCGCGGACTGGACGGTCCCGCCGGCACCGGCCGACTTCGACGATCGGCGGGTCGAGATCACCGGCCCAGCCGAGCCGAAGATGATGATCAATGCCCTCAATTCGGGGGCCAGGGTCTTCATGGCCGACCTCGAGGACGCGCTGAGCCCGACGTGGGCGAACGTGATCGGGGGTCAGGTCGCCCTCCGCGACGCCGTCCGTGGCGAGCTCGCGTTCACCAGCCCGGAGGGCAAGGCGTACCGGGTGGGGGAGCGGCCGGCACAGCTCGTCGTCCGGCCGCGCGGCTGGCACCTCGAGGAACGGCATCTGACCCTCGATGGACGGCGCGTCAGCGCATCGCTGGTCGACGCCGGGCTCTATCTCTTCCACAACGGTGCGGAGCGGATCCGGCGCGGGACCGCGCCCTATCTCTACCTGCCGAAGCTCCAGTCGGGCGCGGAGGCCGGGCTCTGGCACGACGTGTTCGTCCGGTCCGAGGAGCGGCTCGGGCTTCCGCCGGGTTCGATCCGGACGACGGTCCTCATCGAGACGATCCACGCCGCGTTCCAGATGGACGAGATCCTCCACGCGCTCGGGCCGTACGCCGCCGGCCTCAACGCGGGTCGCTGGGACTACCTGTTCAGCTGCATCAAGACGTTCCGCGGCCGGCCGAACCGGGTCCTCCCGGAGCGCGCCCAGCTGACGATGACGACGCCGTTCATGCGCGCCTATACCGAGCTGCTCGTCCGGACGTGCCACCGCCGCGGCGCCCACGCGATCGGCGGGATGGCCGCGTTCATCCCGTCCCGCCGCGACCCCGTCGCCAACGAAGCCGCGATGACGAGGGTCCGCGAGGACAAGGTCCGCGAGTCGAGCGACGGCTTCGACGGGACGTGGGTCGCGCATCCGGACCTCGTGCCGCTCGCGACCGAGATCTTCGACGGCGTCCTCGGCGAGCGGCCGAACCAGAAGGACCGCGGTCGCGACGAGGTCCACGTCGGCGCCGCGGAGCTCCTCGACTTCGCGGTGCCGGGCGGACGGGTGACCGAGAACGGCGTCCGGCTCAACGTCTCGGTCGCGCTCCAGTACCTCGACGCCTGGCTCGCCGGCAACGGCGCCGCGGCGATCAACAACCTGATGGAGGATGCGGCGACCGCGGAGATCTCCCGGTCCCAGCTGTGGCAGTGGCGGGTCGGCCGGGCGCAGATGGAGGACGGCCGGCTGGTCGCCGCCGGCCTGTACGCGGCGATCCGCGACCAGGAGCTCGCCGCCCTCGGCGGCCCGGCCGGCGGCAACGGCCATCTCGGCGACGCCGCCGGGGTGCTGGACGGACTCGTCCTCGACGACACCTTCACCGAGTTCCTGACGATCCCGGCCGGCGCGCTGCTCGACTGAATGCCCGCCCTCGCGACGCGCCTGATCGGGCCGGCGATGGCGGTCATCGCGTTCGTCCTCTACTGGTGGATCGGGCCGAACCAGACCTCGACCGATCCGTACCTGCCGCTCGCCGATGCCTGGCTTCACGGCAGCGCGACGCTCGACGCCTACGAATACACGTGGCTCGAGATGGCGCTCTACCACGGCCAGTGGTTCGTCCCGTTCCCGCCGACCGCGACCGTGGCGGTCCTGCCGTTCGTCGCGATTCTCGGCCAGACGTTCGACACCGGCCTGACCTCGGCGATCGCCGGCGCCATCGGCGTGTGGCTGATGTGGGGCCTCGTCCTCCAGCTCGGTGCGTCGCGCCGGACGGCGTTCTTCCTGACCGCCACGTGGGCCGTCGGCTCCGAGGTCTTCTGGGCGTCGGCCGTCGGGGGGACGCACCTCTTCCCCGAGACGCTGGCCGCGACGCTCCTCATCGCCGTCCTTCGCCTCGCCCTCGCCGGCCGGGCGCCGTTCGCGGCCGGGCTGCTCCTGGGCCTCGCGGTCGGAGCCCGGCTGCCGGTCGTGTTCGCCCTGCCGCTCGTGGTCGGGCTGTACGTCGGGCTCCCGACCCGGCCGCACCGGCCCGATCGCGAGCAGATCGCGCGGACCGCCTCGATCGGTCTCGGTCTGCTCGGCCCCGCGCTCGGAATCGCGGGCTACAACGCGGTCCGCTTCGGGTCGCCGTTCGAGTTCGGGTACGGGCTGATCACGTCACGCGACGGCGAGTCGGTCCTCTCGGAGCCGTGGTACACGCACGGGATCATGTCGCCGCTCTACATCCCGCGCGGCCTGTTCGCGATGCTCGGCCGGCAGTGGGACTTCGTCGACGAGTTCCCGTGGCTCCATCCGACCTGGGCCGGCCAGGCGGTGACGTTCACGACGCCGCTCCTCGGTTGGCTCGTTCGCTCGCCGATCCGCGATCCGCTGGTCGCCTACGCCCTGGGTTCGGCCGGGCTGATCCTGCTGATCGACCTGATGCACGGCGAGACCGGCTACGCCCAGTTCGGATACCGGTTCGTCGTCGACGCGCTGCCGCTTCTGTGGCTCGTCCTGGCCCGGGTCTTCCGCGCCGGCGTCGGCCGCGGCGCGGTGATCGCGGGCCTCGCGGGGATCGCGGCGTTCGCCTACGGCATGACCGCGATCTACGGGTTCAACTACGTGGGCACGTGATCGCCTGACCGGGGCTGGGCGCCCGGCCGCGCGCCTCGACTCGCCCGACCCCCCCTCGCGCCCTGCGCCCGATGCGCGCCGGCCGGCGCCGAGCCGAGCCCATCCGCGGCCGATTTCTTGCATTCAGGCGACACCCGCCTACGGGTCGCGCTCCAGTCCGTCGCGCGGGCGGCCGTCACGCACGAACGGCGGCGGAACGTTCGGCTCGGTAGGCGAGGCTCGCCTGACCGCAAGAGATTTCGCGGCGCGGCCGTCACGCTAGGCGACAGTCGCCTACGCGCAAGAATCTGAGCCGGGCCCGGGCCATGGCGGGGCCCCGCCGCCCCGCCTCCACGCCGCCGGCACGCCGGCACGCCCCCGCCCGCTCGGGAGCAGGGCCCCCGTCGGGGCCCGCCGCGCCGCGAGCCGGCACCCCGAACCCCCCGGCCGCTGCGCCCCCCGCCACCTCCGCCGCCGAATCTTTGTCCAGCGACTTGACAAAGAAGCCTGGATGTCGCACTTTGTCCATCGACTGGACGAAGTCGGCGCGGAGGAGCGCCGACCGCCCGGTGAGGAGGCACACCCGGCCGATGGCGCTCCCGACCAAGGCGACCCATCAGCAGACTCGCGTCCACAACGAGCGGCTCGTCGTCCGTACCCTGTACGACCTCGGGCCGATCAGCCGCGCCGAGGTCGCCCGCCTCACCGGTCTCACCCGGACGACCGTCTCGGACGTCGTCACGACCCTCCTCGACGACGGCGTCGTCCGCGAGATCGGCCGCGGCCCGTCGAGCGGCGGCAAGGCCCCGATCCTGCTCGAGGTCGACGACGACGCCCGGTTGGTCGTCGGCCTCGATCTCGGCGAGGAGCATTTCGCCGGATCCCTGGTCAACCTCCGCGGCGACATCCGCCGCACGGTCGAGCTCGCGGTCGACGGTCGTGACGGGGACGCCGCGCTCGCCCTCGTGTTCGATCTCCTCGACCGGCTCCTCGACGGCACGACCGCCCCGCTCCTGGGAATCGGGATCGGGACCCCGGGCCTCGTCGACTCGCGGACCGGCACGATCCGCCGGGCGGTCAACCTCGATTGGCGCGACCTGCCGCTCGGCGAGATCGTCGCCGAGCGCTACACGGTCCCGGTCAACGTCGCGAACGACTCGCAGGCCGCTGCGCTCGCCGAGTACACGTACGCCGGCGGCGACCGCGTCCCGAACCTGATCGCGATCCGCGTCGGGCGGGGCGTCGGCGCCGGCCTGATCCTGCGCGGCGCGCTGTTCCAGGGTGACGGCTCGGGCGCCGGCGAGATCGGGCACGTCGTCGTCGACGACGACGGGGCACTCTGCCGCTGCGGTCGGACGGGCTGTCTCGAGACCGTCGCCGGGATGCGCGCCATCGAGGCACGCGCCGCCTCGGTCACCGGCCGGCCGACGGACCTCGCCGCCGTCCGAACGGCGCTCGAAGCCGGCGAGGCCTGGGCGACCGCGATTGCCGACGACGCCGGCGGCGCGCTCGGCCGGGCGATCGCCGGGCTGATCGGCGCGCTGGACGTCCGCCGGATCGTGCTCCTCGGCCCGGTCACCGACCTGGGCCAGGCGTGGCTGTCCGCGGTCCGTCGCGAAGCCACCAGTCGCGCCCTCGCCCTGCTCGCCGACGACATCGAGATCGCCGTCGCCCGCCCGACCACGAACGTCGTCATCCGCGGCGCGTCGGCCCTGCTCGTCGCCCGCGAGCTCGGCCTGAGCCTGGTCCGATGACGTCGACGAAGACCACCGGACCCGGCGCGGATCGCGCGGCCACCCCTCCCGGCCTGCGCGTCGGGGTCGACATCGGCGGCAGCAAGATCGCCGTCCTCGTCGTCGACGGGGACGGCACCGTCTGCGCGCGGCGCAATGTGCCGACGGCCTCGGCCGAGCCGGACGAGGCGATCGCCCAGATCGCGGCCGTCATCCGCGAGGCGGTCGCGGAGGCCGGTGCGACGATGGCCGACGTCGAGGCGGTCGGGCTCGGCGTCCCCGGCCGGGTGGACAGCGCGACCGGCGACGTGACGTTCGCGGTCAACCTCGGCTGGCAGCACCTGCCGCTCGGGCGGCGGCTGGCGACGGCCCTCGGGGTCACCTGCATCGTCGAGAACGACGTGCGGGCGGCGGCCGTCGGCCTGCACCGCGCGGCGCCCTTCGGCCCGACCGACGACCTCGTGTACCTCGGGATCGGGACCGGCATCTCGGCCGGGGTCGTCCTCGATGGCCGGCTCCATCGCGGGGTCCGCGGGCTCGCCGGCGAGATCGGCCACATCGTGCTCGATCCCGATGGCGCGCCCTGCGCCTGCGGGCTGCATGGCTGCTTCGAGACGATCGCGGCCGGCGCGGGGATCGCCCGGGCCGCCCGCGAAGCCGTCGCCTCGGCCGTATCGAGCGGCGAGCCCACCTCCCTGTCCTCCGTCGCCGACCCGACCGCCGCCGATGTCTTCGCCGCCGCCGCGGCCGGAGACCTCGCCGCCGGCCGGATCGTCGACCGCGCCGCCGCGGCGATCGCCCGGATGGTCCACGAGCTCGTCCTTGCCTACGACGTCGAGCTCGTCGTCATCGGCGGCGGGATCAGCCGTGCCGGCCATCCGCTCCTCGAGCGGGTGCAGGCCGGCCTCGACCGGATCGGAGCGCCGTCGCCTTTCGCGGCGGAGCTCCTGGCCGAAACCGACGTACGTCTCGTCGGTTCGGACCATGACGTCGGGACCCGCGGGGCGATCGCCCTGCTGGGGCCGGACACGAAGGGGGTGGTCGCACGCGAAGCCGTCGGTTGAGGGAACGGGGCCGCGCGGCGGCCGACCGCGATCTTGCGGAGTCCATTTCGAGGAGGAGCACACCGGTGAAGCTGAAGCGAACCCTGACCATGGCCCTCGCGACGAGCCTGTTGTTCGTCGCCTGCAACTCGGCGGCGTCGCCCTCGCCGTCCAGCGCGCCCCCGAGCACCCCGCCGGCGTCGACCGCACCGGCATCGGCCGGGACGTCGAGCGCCCCCGCGTCGGTCGCCCCGAGCGCCCTGCCGGTCGACCCGGCCGAGGCCGTCATCCCGAACGTCGAGGCGAATGCCGAGATCACGTTCTGGACGTTCTACCTCTCGCCGACCTTCGACCAGTACATCAAGGACACGATCGCCCGCTTCGAGGGAACGTATCCGGGCGTCAAGGTCACCTGGGCCGACCACCAGGCCACGTTCCAGGACGACCTGAAGAACGCCTTCGCCGCCGGCAACGCACCGGACGTCATCAACCTCTCGGTCAGCGAGGGCTGGGTCTCGGACTACGCGACCAAGAACCTCCTGCTCAACCTGGATGACAAGGTCCCCCAGGCCGTCAAGGACATCTACTTCCCGGGCCTCTGGAAGGAACAGCTCGTCGATGGCAAGAACTACCAGTTCCCCTGGTACCAGGGCCTGAACATCGAGCTGATCAACAAGCGCCTGTTCGAGAAGGCCGGTCTCGACCCGGCCAACTTCCCGAAGACGATCGACGGCATCCCGGACCTGTGCAAGACCCTCAAGGAGAAGGCGTCGACCGTCTGCGACATCCGCCTCACGGTCAACGACCTGATCTCCCAGATGGTCTACGAGGGCAATGTCAAGCCGATCAGCGATGACGGCAAGACCTTCACGTTCGACTCGCCGGAGGCGGTCGCGTGGCTCCAGACGTACGTCGACATGGTCAAGGCCGGAACGGTCGACAACACCGCCCTGACCACCACCGACGACCGGACCGGGCTCCTGCTCTTCTCGGCCGGCCAGGCGCCGTTCTACGCGACGGGCCCGAACCTGATCCGCGACGTCAAGGCCAACAACGCCCAGCTGTACGCCGACCTGGCGACGGCTCCCGCGCCGCTCGGCAAGTCGAACGTCACGGGCAAGGGCCTGATGAGCATCTCCGTCAAGGCCGACACGAAGTTCCCGAACGCGTCGATGGCTCTCGCCCAGTTCTTCACGAACCCGCGGAGCATGGTCGCATTCGCCAAGCAGGTGTCGATCTACCCGTCGTCACCGGAAGCCTTCAAGGATCCGTTCTTCTCGTCCGCTCCGGCCGCGATCGAGGACAGCGCCCGGCCGCTCGCCGGGGGCATCATCGCCACCTACGCGGACATCGTCCCGACCATCCCGAAGAAGGCCGACGTCAACCAGATCGTCCTCAAGGCGATCGAGTCGGCGCTGTTCGGCGACAACCCGGTGCCGGCCCAGCAGGCGCTGACCGATGCCGTGAAGCAAGCCAACGAGTTGATCAAGTAGTCACCACGTAGTCACCGGCGTGTCTGCGGCCCGCTCTGACCTCCCCCCGGGGCGGGCCGCCCACGCTTCCAGCACGGATCGATGAGATGACCCGACGCTTCCGCGCAACTCCATACCTCTTTCTCTTTCCTGCGGTCGCGCTGATCGGCGTCTTCGTCGTCTACCCGATCGTCGCCGTCATCTACTACTCGTTCACCGACTACGACATCGTCCGGCCGCCCGTCTGGATCGGCCTCGGCAACTACGCCAAGGTCTTCGCCGACAAGACGTTCTGGCTGGCCCTCACGCATTCGGTCATCTACCTGGTCGTGACCCCGATCCTGATCACGCTCTCGATCGGGCTCGCGATCGTCGTCAACCGCAAGCTGCGCGGGATCACGATCTACCGCGCCCTGTACTTCGTCCCGGCCGTCAGCGGCTCGATCGCGATCGGGTTGTCGTGGCGATTCCTGTTCGACCGGACCGGGTTCATCAACTCGATCCTCCAGTCGCTCGGGATCATCCACGAGCCGATCCAGTGGCTGGCCACGCCGAGCCTCGTCCTGCCGATCGCGATGCTGCTCACGATCTGGGCCGGCATCGGCTACTACTCGGTCATCTTCCTGGCCGGACTCCAGAACATCCCCGAGGAGCTCTACGACGCCGCCCGGATCGACGGCTGCAACGACCTCCAGAAGCACTGGCACGTGTCGCTGCCCGGCCTCCGCCCGCAGATCGTGTTCGTCGGGGTGATCTCGTCGCTGGCCGCCCTCAAGGTCTTCGACGAGATCTACGTCCTGACCAACAAGACCGGCGGCATCCTCGATTCGGGGGTGACGATGGTCTTCTACCTGTGGCGCCAGGCCTTCCAGCTCCAGCACGCGGGCTACGCCGCGGCGATCGCGATCGTCCTGCTCGCGCTGACGCTCGTGTTCTCGATGGTCAACGTCCGGCTCCTCGAGCGCCAGGACGCCGACCGATGAGCGCGCTCGACGTCGCCCGAGATCGGCCGGCCGTCGGGCCGGGCGCGACCGACGAGGCCGCGGCCGTGGCGGGCCGGGTCCGGCGGGCGCGCCGCCGGCGCCGCCAGGTCGCGAGCAACGCGGCGTGGTACGTGATCCTGACCGCGTTCGCCCTGATCACGGTCTTCCCGTTCCTGTGGATGCTGCTCTCGTCGCTGAAGGGCCCGCTCGACCCGATCGCGTCGGTTCCACCGCAGCTGATCCCGGCCCACCCGACGCTCGACAACTACACCCGGGTCCTGGCCAGCCTGCCGATCCTGACGTTCTTCCAGAACAGCATCGTCGTCGCGGTGCTCGTCACCGGCCTCAACGTCCTCGTGTCGGCGATGGCCGCCTACCCGCTGGCGAAGATGCGGTTCCGCGGTCGCGAGGCGATCTTCTACCTGCTCCTCGCGACGCTCATCGTGCCGGCCCAGCTGACCTACATCCCGAGCTTCATCCTCGCGGTCAACGTCTTCCACTACTACGACAGCCTGCCGTCGGTGATCCTGCCGGGGCTCGCGAGCGCCTTCAACATCTTCCTGATGCGCCAGGCGTTCCGCGGCGTCCCCAACGACCTGATCGACGCCGCGCGGGTCGACGGGGCAGGGGAGTGGCGGGTCTGGTGGCAGATCCTCCTCCCGATCGTCCGGCCGTCGATGGCCGCGGTCGCGATCTTCACGTTCGTCACCTCGTGGAACGACTTCCTGTGGCCGTCGCTCATGCTCCACACCCG
>Ga0134124_10003933_pt1 | contig 11925 bp, 4 predicted proteins | sample KB304_FD_96880 | JGI IMG/M metagenome (GOLD analysis project Ga0134124, IMG submission 96880) | Terrestrial soil microbial communities without Nitrogen fertilizer from Kellogg Biological Station, Michigan, USA - KB3-0-4 | ecosystem: Environmental > Terrestrial > Soil > Unclassified ... | reverse complement strand
ATCAGGTCTGTAACCAGCACTCTCGAGCGCTTCCCAGGCACATTCCAGAAATACCCGGTGCTGTGGGTCGGTGATTTCGGCTTCCCTCGGTGTGAAGCCAAAGAACGACGCATCGAAGAGTTCGATATCCGGCAGGATGGCGCCAGCTCTGACGTAGTGCTTGTCGTCTAATATCTCGCGGTTAACTCCGGAAGCGAGTAGTTCCTCTGCGGTGTAGAAAGTTATCGACTCCACTCCATCCCGCAGGTTGCGCCAGAACTCTTCAAGGTTCCGCGCCCCGGGGAATCGACCAGTCATACCAACAATGGCGATCTCGCCGAGATGATCGGCTGTATCTGTGTTTTTCATGATTGAGTATTTAGGAGTTGGCAGGTTAGTTACACGAAGGCGTTCGCTCGAGCGTTAGGCCCGGCTCCGCTGTGCCAATGCAGCTCTTCGTGCGGCGGCCTCTTCGTGCACCTTCGAGAAAAGCTTCGTCTCGGGTGCTACTTGATTCAAGTGTTGGGCGAGGGAACTGATCGTCGGGTGTTCGAACATCGCAAGGATTGGGATCTCTTTATTAAGGACTTCACGCAGCTTGCTCTGAATTTGCAGAACGACGAGTGAGTGTCCACCCAGGTCAAAGAAGTTGTCGTGAATGCTCATTCGATCGACCTTCACAAAGTCGCGCCAGATTGTGGCGATAGTTCGCTCGATCTCATCGCGCGGAGCGACGTATGCCGCATCTGACATCGGCGCGATATCGGCTGGCCGTGGCAGCGCGCGCCGATCAATTTTCCCACTGGGAGTGAGAGGCAGTTCGTCGAGCAGCAGGAAGGTTGAAGGGACAGCGTAATCAGGCAGTTTTTCTCTGAGATAACTGCGCAGTTCACTTTGTGTTGGTGGCGGATCGGACTTTCCGACGACATATGCAACGACTTGCTTGTCCTGTAACCCATCCCCGTCAACTGTAGCCACGGCCCGCGCAACTGCGGGGTGCCGGCACAGTACAGCTTCAATCTCGCCAAGCTCCACGCGGTACCCGCGAACCTTCACCTGATGATCTTTACGTCCAAGAAACTCGATATTCCCATCCGGTAAGTAGCGAGCCATGTCACCAGACCTGTAGAGGCGCGCACCAGTTTCGGCGCTGAACGGGTGAGGAACGAATTGCTCGGCAGTCAGGCTGGGCTGATTGAAATAACCCCTTGTCACACCTTTTCCGCCAATATGGATCTCGCCGGGCGTGCCCGTGGGCACAGGATTCAGATCCGAATCCAGAAGATAAATTTCGGCGCCCGGTAATGGGCGGCCGAGGGGAACGGTTTCGGCGCCATTCGGTTGCTGATCAAACTTTACGTGGTTGCTCAGCACACCAACAGTTGTTTCAGTTGGACCATAGTGATTGAAGACAACACAATCAGAGGAGAGATTGTGCACCTTTTCGACCAGTTCTCTGCGACAGATGTCGCCACCCAGAATCAAGCGCCGGTGCGGAAGAATCCGTTTCACCGGTAAGTTCGCAAGAAGCGCGGCCAGATGGGTCGGAACGATCTTAAGGCAGTCAACGCAATGCAGTTCGAAATACTCAGCCAGATCCTCAGCGTTAACTAGTCTCTGGGTTGACAACACGTGAAGGGCGCCACCGGTCGTCAAAGCAGGGAAGATTACTGTGTGACCTAAGTCTGTTGCGAATGTAGATGCGAGGGCGTAATTCGCTCGGCTTGAAAGTTCGAGTCGCTCAGAGATGCCCCGCACGTAATTGGACAGCTGCCGGTGTTCGACCGCTACTGCCTTTGGTTTACCGGTCGAGCCTGACGTAAACATCAGATAGGCGAGGTTCTCGGGCGAGACGTTGCTGGCGGCGTTCTGTTCGCTTGCAGGCACTGCGTCGTCCCAATCTTCATCAACACACATAACTGCGACGTCGTTAACTGACAGTCTGGAGATCAATGTTCGTTGCGTCAGCAAAAGTGGCGCCGCGACCTCCGCAATCATCAGGCTGATTCGTTGCGGTGGCTGACTGGGTTCCACGGGCACGTACACCCCGCCGGCCTTCAACACGCCAAGAATGGATACAACTAACTCGACAGAACGCTCAAGACAAATGACGACTGGAACGTCTGGCCCAATACCCCTCCTTTGCAGCTCGCGTGCGAGGCGGTTCGCCCGCTCATTTAACTGCCCATATGTGAGACTCTCGCCTTCGTACACAGTGGCGAGGGCATCAGGTGTAATGCCGGCTTGCTCTTCAAACAGTTGATGAACACAGCGCGTCTCGGAGATCTCAGACGGTGAGCCACTCCACTCCGTCAAAATCTTCCGCCACTCTTCAGCGGCAAGGAAGCTCTGCCTTTCGTGCCGTTCATCCACATCAGCCACTATTGCTTCAAGAACGCGAATGTAATAGCCGCTGATGGACTCGACCTGATCTGTACCGAACTGGGTGGTGTCAAAACGCAGATTCAGAACTATCGATTCCGAGAGTGGCCACAGCCTGAACGAAGTGCTTAACGCAAGATTTGTTTCCTCCCAATTCTTGGTTGCGCCAATTAGTTGCAGCTCACCAGACTTGGCCAGGTCATCCAGCACGTGAAAATGAAGATAGTTAAAAACAGTATCGAAGAGCGGCTTTCGTCCCCACTGCCTTTGCAAAGCGGCGATGGGATAACGCCGGTACGGTAACAATTCCAATTCCGCCCTGAAGGTGGCCTGGATCAGCTCACGCCAGCTACCGGCTGATATTCTGGCGTGGAAGGGAAGCGTGTTGAAGAAGAGTCCCAGGATCTTGTCGCCGTCGGTCTCTTCCGGCCGGCCGTTGGACACAAGCCCTGTGACGACATCGCTTTGACCACAGATCAAACTTAAAACCTTCAGGTGAGCGGCCAGCAAAACACTCTTGAGTGGCAACCCTAGCGAGCGCGCTACTTTTTTTACCCCTTTCGACAACTCGTTCGATAGCGGGTAGCTGAGCTTAAGAATACGAGCGGAGCCTGCGTGATATACGGAGGACCAGCGCGGCAACTCTGTTGGCCTGATGTCGCGCAACTTCTCATGCCAGTACAGCCTACATTCTTCGGACGTAAGTGCCAGCCGTTCGCGTCGCACGAACTCTCGATAAGAGCTTGAAAGAGGTGGAAGTGTGGCCGCAGGTCTGCCATTCAGTGACGCAAAATAAGACGTAAAAATTTCCGCAAGTAGCGAGAAAATGCTCCAACCGTCGAAGAGCGGATGATATTCCGTCAACGTGAAATTAAAAGAGTCTTCCGTGCGGCGGTGAATATGGAGACGCAGCAGCGGCGGTTGGGAGTAGTTGAACTCTCGCAGCTTCTCACTTTTGACGAATTCATCAAGAATTCTTTCCTGTTCTTCTAATGCGACTTCACGCAAGTCATCGACTTCAACCGGAAAAACTGCCGCGGTATGTACAAGCTGTAGCGGCTCGCTGTACGTGGTCAGATCGAATGACGTTCGCAGGATCGCATGGCGGGCGACGACTCTTCGCACAGCTTCACGGAAAGCATCAATGTCAAGAGACGCACGCAATTGGTGGCTGTAGACATTGTGGTAGATCATTTCGCCAGGAGAGTAAGCGATGTGATACAACATGCCTGCTTGAAGCATTGCGAGCGGGTATGCGTCTTCAATATCGCTGGGCAGCTTCGTTCGGTCTGCTTCGGTAATGAGGCTGAATGGCCCACCATCTTGCCCCGCGACTTCTTGCATTTCAGACAAGTTCAATTGCGTTGCAAGCGCAGCGATGGTCTGAGACTGGAACAGTTGTTGGAGTGAGAAAGTGATTCCTCTCTCCTGCGCCATCGCCAGCACGCGGACACTCAAAATGGAGTCCCCGCCCAACGAAAAAAAGTTGTCGTGTATCCCAACGCGTTCGACGCGAAGTACGTTCTCCCAAATCGCGGCCATTGCTTCTTCGGTTTCAGTGCGCGGGGCTACGTAGGACTCTTCAAATCCGGAACGTGTCGCTTCGGGAGTGGGCAAGGCGCGCCGGTCGACCTTTCCATTCGGCGTCAGAGGCAGTTCCTCCAGTATCACGAACACCGCAGGTACCATGTGCTCCGGTAACCGCTCTTTGATGAAGGCGCGGAGTTGCTCAACGCTTGAGGGCTGCTTGAGAGTTACATACGCAACCAACCGCCGCTCACCATCCGCGCCGGCATGCGAGACTGCCACCGCCTCGCGGACTGCCGTGTGAGCACTCAGCACTGTTTCGACTTCGCCCAACTCTATGCGGAAGCCCCTGATCTTCACCTGTTGATCACCGCGGCCGAGGTGTTCCAATTCACCGCTGTCGAGATAGCGGGCCAGGTCGCCCGACTTATACAGACGCGCTCCCGCAGTGGTGCTGAAGGGATGCGGCACAAAGCGTTCGGCGGTCAGTCCAGGCTGATTCAGGTAACCGCGCGCCAGACCATCTCCACCCACGTACATCTCCCCGGCGAGCCCTACCGGCATCGGCTCCAGGTTCTTGTCCAGCACGTACACTTGCAAGTCGGGCATTGGCACCCCGATGGGGCTGCCTGCCCTTTCCTCAACGTCAGCCTGCAACATTCGGCGATAAGTGACGTGCACTGTAGTTTCCGTGATGCCGTACATATTGATGAGTTGCGGGTGTTGGTCGCCGTGTTTCTCAAACCATGGTTTAAGACTAAGCGGTTCGAGGGCCCCGCCGCCGAAGATGATCAGACGCAGGGCCAACTCGGATAACACGGCATTGTCCTCCTCGGCGCGCAGCAACTGGCGAAAGCCCGAGGGCGTCTGTGCCAGAACGGTCACTCGCTCGTCATGCAACAACTGATAAAAGTCATCCGGTGTACGGCTAACCCAGTAAGGAACCACTACCAGTCGGCCGCCATAGAGCAGTGCGGCCCATAGCTCCCAGACCGAGAAGTCAAAAGCGTAAGAGTGGAAGAGCGTCCAGACGTCTGTCTCGCCAAAGGCGAACCAATGTTCAGTAGCGGCGAACAGGCGCGTGACATTGGCATGTGTGATGTGTGTCCCTTTCGGGCGTCCGGTCGATCCCGAGGTGTAGATGAGATAGGCAGTGTTGTCGGGAAGGGCCGTGGCTGACAGGTTCGATTCGCTCTTCTGTGAGACGCATTCCCAGTCGGTATCGATAGCGAAAATTGTGCCTTCAAAATCTGGGAACGAGTGTGAATCGCGAGTCTGCATTAGCAGCATGGGCGCGCGTGTGTCTGCGAGGATGAACCTCAGCCGCTCGTTGGGATAGGCCGGGTCAAGCGGGACGTAGGCGCCGCCCGCCTTGAGGACAGCAAGGATTGCGACAACCATTTCCAGAGAATGCTCGAAACAGAGGGCTACCGGCACGTCTGGGCCTATACCCCTGGCTCGCAAGTAGTGAGCGAGTTTGTTGGCGCGCGCATTCAGTTCGGCATAGCTGAGTTGTTGTTGCTGGAAGCTGACAGCAACCGCCTGTGGCGTGCGTGCCACTCGCGCTTCGAATAATTGAGGGAGACATTCGGAGCTGCGGTAGTCCGGGCTCGTCCCAGTGCATTTTGCGATCAGTTCTTGCCGCACCGCATCGTTCAGCAGCGGCAGTGTCGTAAGCGCTTGATCGGGGTTTGCGGCAGCGGCTTCTAACAGTGTTCGGAATTGACCGAGCATGCGCGTAATTGTCGCCGCCTCGAACAAGTCGGTGTTGTATTCCACCGTGCAGAACAAGCCATGATTTGGTTCGATGACAAGCATCAGATCAAACTTGGCGATGGCAATTGCTGCCGGTATTCTTTCCAATCTTAGTCCCTCGAGATTCACGTCGCTGCGCGGCACGTTTTGCATCGTCAGCATTGTCTGGAACAGCGGTGTGTGACTCAGGCTGCGCTCGGGCTGTAGCTCCTCTACCAACTTCTCGAAGGGTAGATCCTGATGTGAATATGCTCCCAGACATACGTCTCTCGCTTGTCTGACGAGTTCACGAAAACTGCGACAGTCTCTTGTGTCAATACGCAGCACGAGATTGTTGGCAAAGAAACCAATGAGGTGTTCGAGCTCGGTGCGCTGGCGATTCGCGACCGGCGTACCCACCGTGATGTCGGTCTGCATAGTGTAACGCGAGAGCAGCACGGCGAAAGCAGCCAATAGGACCATGAACAACGTTGCGTCTTCACTTTGACCTAACTTGCTGAGAGCATCGGCGACGTAGCCTGGCACAACCTCTGAGCGTTGGGCGCCGCGGAAGCTTTGCACGGCGGGCCGGGGACGATCGAGCGGCAATGCGAGCATTTGCAAATTGCTTAACTGCCTGCGCCAATAGTCGAGCTGCACCTTCAGGTCTTCTCCCTGCATCTGTTCGCGTTGCCAGATGGCGTAGTCGCCATACTGCAAAGGCAACTCGGCAAGACCTGAAGACTCACCAGTAATGAATCCCTGATAGAGCGCCTGAACCTCGCGGACCAGTATCATGTTTGACCAACCGTCGGAGATGATGTGGTGCAGGGTAACGATTACGACATGTTCTTCGTCACTCAAGCGAATGAGGAGCGTTCGCATGAGTGGTCCCTTACTCAGATCGAAAGGGCGGATCACTTCTTCGTGCACGAGTCGCCGCATCTCGGCTTCGTGTGCCTCGGAGGAGAGGTGTCTGAGATCAGTAATGGGGAAGGAAATTGCACCTGGCGGTGCGATGATCTGCCACGGATTACCGTTGCTGGTGATGAAGGTGGTGCGCAAAATCTCGTGACGACGCACGAGCTCGCCGAATGTCTTTTCGAGCGCCCTGACGTCAAGAGGTCCTCTGACCCGCAGCGCGGTTGGCAGGTTGTAAACGGCACTACCGGGCTGGAGTTGATCCAGGAACCATAGTCGTTGTTGAGGGAACGAGAGCGGCACTTCGGCGTTGGGTGCACGGCGCCGGATAGGCGTCTGCTCAAGCTCGATGCCTTCGCCTGCCAGCAGGTAGGCAAGTAGATCGAGGTCTTCATTCGTGAAGCCCCTGGTTACCTCGATGTTCTGTTTCCGCATTGTTGTCCCTCTGTGCTTCTTAGTGGCTAAGAGGCGGCGCGCGCTTGTTCACTAAAGGCTATTTTTTTCGGAGGCTGGCATTTGCTGAATCCTTCTGATTGTGGCTGCAATCGTATCGGCCTGCCCGGGCCTGGCCTCGTGTGCTCTAACTTGTTCGGCGAATTCAGCGATGGTCGGTGATTGAAAGATGGCGAGGAGCGGTAATTCAATTTTGAAGAGCGTCAACAACCGCGCTATGAGCTGTGTCGCAAGCAGCGAATGACCGCCGAGGGCAAAGAAGTTGTCGCGTATGCCGACCCGATCAATTGCAAGTAACTCTCCCCAAATGCTCTCCAGCACTTCTTCGAGTGGGGTACGCGGCGCGATGTACTCACCTTCCCACTCGGGACGCTCGCCATCGGGCGCAGGCAGCGCAGTGCGATCGAGTTTGCCGTTGCCGTGAGTGGCAATGCATTGAGCAAGACAAACGTCGACGGTACCCACGTCGTCGCGGACGAGCGTCACCGCGCGCCCGATACACAGAGGTTAGAGCAGACCCGTCACGGTAAGGTCAAAGGTCAACGGTGAGTGAACCGGTGATCCGCATCCATCTGAGACGTGATAAGCCTCGCTGCACCAGCTCAAATAGTTGACCAGTCCGCGATGCGTTACCATGACACCCTTAGGCTTGCCCGTTGAGCCGGAAGTGTGAATGACGTAAGCGAGGTTGTCGGCGGCTGTCTCACGGGCGAGATTGCTACCGGCCCAAGGCTGACAACTGTGCGTCTCGCACCCTTCAGCTTTTCAAGGCTAAGCTGTTCGTGCGCCATCTCTTTCAGCGCTGATTATTCTTACGCTTCTGCCGGATCCGACGACTTGGCGAAGCCCTTTGTTTGGCTTCTTCGGAGGCGGGAATACAAAGAGTTTGAGTTACCGGGCAAAGCTACCGCAGTTTGGGCCAATGGCCCAAGTTATATCTGAGGGAAATAACGGTTTCTAGATTAAGGTTGTAATAATGATCGGAGTAGCATATCTTGCCGGACTCGTAAAGGTCGACTTCAGTGCCCGACATCATCAGGCGCTCCAGACACATCTACGCCTAGCCTAGCCACCAGTATTCGGATCTACTGCTGCTTAGTTTATTTGCCATTACCGACCATGGCAATTTCGAACGTTGAACCATTTTCAGTAGTTGAGACTAAGAAAAAAACCGCCTCCAGGAGCTGACGACCGAAAGCGAGGTCGATGAAGATCGGCAATGTCAGCTGGTTAATTTGAGCGTGCGAAGCATAGGCCTGCCATGAAATCTTGTCAACAAAATATTTCTAGTTTCTTCTCGTCCATCATACGGGTAGTTTTGTTGGCCTGTTCAATCTTTTGCGCGATCGTTATTTTGTGAGATCGCCTCTGCAGCTTTGAAGGCATGCGGATGCATTGAGTCGAGCGGGAAGTCACTGAAGACGTATTTAACCTTTCCCGTTGTGACATAATCTCTGATGATTTGTGGCAACGTCTCACGGACGTGTCGTGCGCATAATGGTCATTGATAGTCAGAGAACTCAACGATTGTCAGGTGCGCATTTTTGTCGCCCTTGAATGGGAGGCCTTCGACATTCAGAGTAATTTCCTGACGCGTTGGCGCAACGGACTTTGCAGCGCTTGGCGCGGGCTCTTAATCTCCTTCAGCTCCTTCTGCATCTCCGCCTGACCTTTTTGGAGTGACTCGACTTGTTCTCCGAGTTTCTTCAGATCAGTCTTCCGTTGCGCAAACCCGGTCTGCTCGGCAACCACTGCCAACGCAATTGCAGAAATTAAGAGCGTGATTTTTCATTCTTTTCTCATTTTGTTTGTGAGAGTCGACAATGTAAATTTGCGTAAATCAACGTCATCCGCCGTGAGTTCGATTGAAACGAAACTCTAGTGCGCGCACTTTGTTGTAATAACGGTGATGAATGGCTGAGCTAGCGAGTTCGCGAGGAGCGGAGGCTCAGAGGTCAGGCCATCATTATTAAGTGGCGGGCAGGTTATTCAGGTTCGAAGTAAAAGTTAACAATCTTTCTTGATGTGCTTTGGAACGTGGACGTCAGCCCAAAAATCAGTGATTTACACCTTGACGAGCGCACGGTTCCGAGCAGTGATCATTTGGATCATCTGTAAGTACAGCTTTCAACTTTTCTGGTTTTTAGGCGGCCTTTCTTACAGATCATGATACAGCTAGTCTTGGTTAATTCCGTGAATCAAAAAATTTTATCCACAAATTGGCCACACAAGGAAAAAGAGGGTTAACGCTCACGATTATAAGTGATTGATTGAAGGTAAGTTACTGGTCGGGGCGAGAGGATTCGAACCTCCGACCTCACGGTCCCGAACCGTGCGCTCTACCAGGCTGAGCCACGCCCCGACAGGGAGGGATGATAGGAGAGGGAATCGAAGGTGTCAAATAGGCCGTCCTAATTTCCTTTCACTGTCGTTTCGTCGAGAAGTACGTTCTGCGGATCGACTTCGACCCCCGTTGGTTTTTGACGCAGGGGAACTCGTTCGATGAATAACTTGCCCGTCGGCTTCAAGACGATGTCGCGTTTGCCGCTCGCCGTGGTGATGGTGACGGGAACGGGATCGGTGAAGACGTTGCCCGCCTGGCGTTGGGTGAGCACGATGCGCAGCTCTCGACTTCCAAGCCAGTAGTAGGCCAGTTCGTATTGCGGGTGGCCAGTGTCGTACACCCAGCGTGCGAAGAATGTGCGCAGGTCTTTGCCTGAGGCTTTTTCGAGTGCCGCGCGTAGATCTTCAGAACTCGCGGTCGAGTGTTTATGCGAGCTGTAATAGTCTTTGACGCCGCGGAAGAAGGCGTCGTCTCCAAGCTGAGAGCGCAACATGTGCAGCACCCACGCGCCTTTCTGGTAGTTGTTCGCGTTGAGTAGCTCCATGAGGTTCTCGGTGTCGCGATCGAAGATCGGCACGAGCTTCTTCTTCTCGTAGGCAAGCACAGCCAAAGCGGCGGCATTCATCGACACCCGAAAGGCATCTTCTCCCTCAAAGCGCTGCACAAACAGCGCCGCGAAGTACGTCGCGAACCCCTCGCTCAACCACAAATCGGACCACGTCGACTCCGTCACAGAATCGCCAAACCACTGATGCGCGATCTCATGCGCAATCAAGCTGATGTTGTTCGACGGCACGCCAAACCTCCGGCTCATTCCAATCGACGGCGCCGCTGCACGATTGAAGAGATTGCTGGTGAAAACAATCGCACTCGAATTCTCCATGCCGCCAAAGCGAGTCGCGCCGACAATCAACCCGAGCTTCTCGTAAGGATATGGAGCGATGGTGTTCGTGAAGAACTCCACCACGGGGCCGGCAGGCGAGAATCCTTTCTGTGCCAGATCGCGTTCTGAAAGCGGAACGTAATACGAAAGCGGCGTTACGGCGCCCTCGACAGGCTCGACTTTCGCAAACTGGCCCACAGCAATGATCATGCAGTACGGCGGAATCGGAGCACCTTCCGAGAACGTCCAGGTGCGTTGACCGCTCGCCGTTGTCTCCACGTGGTCCAACTTGCCGTTCCCAACCACTTCCTGATTCGCAGAAGCGGTGATGTTGAAGGTTACAGTTGCTTTGGCAGACGGATGATCAATCACCGGGATCCAGTGGTGAACTCGGTTGGGCCAGTTGTCCCCGACTGCGGCAGGATTGCCGTCTTTGTCCTTCGTGAGAATCAACCCATCTTTTGGTTTGCCGTGATATTCCACTTGCAGCACCATCGATTCTCCAGGACCGACAGCCTGGGGGAGATCGACGTGAAGCTTTCCGTCTCTTCGGAGATATGAGGCTGGTGAGCCATTGAGAATGACGCGATCCACTGTCAGTTCTCCAAACTCGACCTCGATCTGCCGTGTCGCTTTTACGATCGTCAAATTAATGCGAACGCTCGCCGCTGTGATCTCACTGAGTTGATCGTTGAGCGTGATGTTGACGAGGTAATGCTGCGGTTGCCAGTTGTCGATGAGACGCTCGACGCGCGCCGCGAACGCAGACGAAGGAGCAAGAAGCAGGAGGAAGACTACTCGCGCGAGAGTGTTCATCGTATTCCGAGCATTAGTAATGCGGAGCGATCGGAGACTTCGCGCTCGCTGTTGAGCCACTCGTTGTAAGCCGCCAGTTCGTCGTCAGTGACCGGCCGATTGCCCAGCTTCGCCGTGGGCGTACGTTCGAAGGCGCGATTTGTTAATGCCATGTGTGCTTTGCGCACGGGCAGAGCAGTGCCTCGCGACAACGCTGCTTCCGCCGATTCAACGTCAGGGAAAAAATCGTCGTAAGCAAGCAGATGCCAGACAGTGTCAGCGCCTTCGCCTTCAACTGCGAGGACACGCAGTAGTCCGAAAGCGCTCTCGAGTTGAAAGATTAGATCGTCACCAGGGGCCACGGATTTACACCGATCAGTTAACGCATTACTTCGTTATAAGCTGAGAGTACCTTATCAGCCATGTGCGCGGCTGTGTAGTGCTCGCGCACGCCTTTGAAACCGTTCGCGCTGAGTTGTTCAGCGAGCGTTTTTTCTTTAAAGAGTTTCAGAATGCCGTCGGCGAGGCTCTGTGGATCATCAGGTTCCACTAGCAGTCCGCCTCCTGTTAGTTCAACGATCTCGGTAAAAGCGCCGCGACGCGGTTGGACCACCGGCACGCCACACGCCATCGATTCGAGGAGGGAAACTCCCTTGGGTTCATCGTAGGTGGCGGGCAAAGACATCACATCGAGAGCACGAAGAAATGCGATCTTTGCGGCGCGGTCTATCACGCCGTGATAGCGAAACTCCTGAAAGAGCCCTCTCTCTTTCAAATGGTTCTGGATCTCTTCAAGATATGGTTTACAGTCTGCAGCCATATAGCCGGCCACTTCAAATCGCCCTTCGGGCAAGTCTCCCGATTTCCGCAGCAAGCTATACGCTTCCGCCAGCACATGCAGTCCTTT
>Ga0134124_10003932_pt1 | contig 11927 bp, 5 predicted proteins | sample KB304_FD_96880 | JGI IMG/M metagenome (GOLD analysis project Ga0134124, IMG submission 96880) | Terrestrial soil microbial communities without Nitrogen fertilizer from Kellogg Biological Station, Michigan, USA - KB3-0-4 | ecosystem: Environmental > Terrestrial > Soil > Unclassified ... | reverse complement strand
TCGACGTGGCCACCACCACATTGCTCGGGCGACATGTAAAGCGGCGTGCCCATGATCGCGCCCACGCGCGTCAACGCGGCGCCCTGCGGAGAAGTCGCGATGTGCGCGGTGTGTCGTCCTCCGCTATGTGTTTTTTGATCGAAGAGCAGCGTGCCGTCATCATCTGCATGATCTACGTGATCGAGCAGAGGATTCGTCAGCGGATCCTGAATAACGGTACTGACGGCCTCGCCTTTCGCTTTGAAATGTTGTGTGCTGGCCTCCTCGCCCGCCGGTCGCATCAGGGTATCGTTCTCGAGCGCCGCAGCAGCAGCGACGTCGTCGATGATCGTGAGCGCCGGATCGTCGTCGGCCGGTGGCGCACCGGCTTCACCGAGCTTCGCAATACCGAAATCGAGAACTTTGACACGATAACTACCAAGACGATTCGGCTCGAGCCAGATGTTGTCAGGCTTCAAGTCGCGATGGATGATGCCCTGCTGGTGAGCTTCGTGAACGGCGGAACAAACCTGATCGAGAATGTCGGCGACCCACTCGAGCGGCAGACGCTTCTCTTCCGCGAGAACATCGCCAAGCGTGCAACCGTCGAGATACTCCATCACAAGGTATGCAACCTGCCCCGCTTTCACGCGCGCAAAACCAAAGTCAGTTACGTCAACTACGTTCGGATGGCGCAAGCGTCCGGCGGCGCGCGCTTCGCGTTTGAAGCGCTCGACGAATTCGTTATTGCGCATGAACTGCGGCGAGATGAGTTTTAGCGCGACGTAACGCTCGGTGCCGAGGTGTGTGGCGAGGTAGACGGCGCCCATCCCGCCCTTTCCGAGCAGGTGTTCGAGACGATACTTCTCGTCAAGCAACTCACCAACGTATTCTTCGGGTCCCTGCATAAGCCACCGATGCTACCCCAAACGATAAACTTCTGCTACGCAACCGGGGCGTCAAAGGGTTTCGGTTTTTGGAGGGCGGAAGGCAGGGTAAAACGGCACGGCTCAAAGGATTACAGAACCTTTATTCTTTTCAAACCTTCTGTACGACTCCTATTACCATCAAACGTTGATTCATAATAAAACTCGATTTCTCCCTTGGTGCCTGGAGGATAAGGAAGAATTGTGAATTTGTATGCTTCAAACTTGTCCCGGTTTTCTGGATTGTCATACTTTGAGGGTACGGCTGTTGGCTCGGGTGAGAGGTTTTTGTAGGTAGTAGATCCAACTAACCTGTAATAAAAGACAATATCTTTATAACGTCCCTTAACTGTTCCACCAGTTCCCCAAACCGAGAAGACGATTACAACTACTCCCGGCTGACCCGCCTCAATTGAGTCAGGCACAACCTGGAAATTGGCGCCTCCTCCCGCCAAGCCGCAACCGTTTGAGATCAAAACGGCCAGGAAGACAGTAAGCAGAAGTGATTTCATATATCTACATATTATCGAAAACGAAGTTGTCCAAGTCCGCACTTTAAGGTAAGACTAACGATATCGATTGCGGGAACATAAGGAAGAAAGAACTTCGGTTAGTTACTAAGTAACTACTGCGAGCTCAGTTCTGGTCTCCATTCCTGTTCGTGCCAGAGCCAAAACCTCAGGTGCCCCAACGGCCAATTCAGAAGCAATCTTTCCGCTTACGTCAATTAGCACTGCTGATGGTGTACCTGCTGCGTTAAATAACCTTCCTACACTGAAATCTAGATCTAAGAGTACAGTTGACTGAAGGTTCATTGCTCGATTTGCTTCCACCGTACCGGTCGAGATTACCAGTAAATCCAGATGGTTTTGTTCCTGACTCTCCCATGACCTAAGGTCAGAGACCATCTCAATGCAAAAGCGGCAGGAGGGATTCCAAAAGAGCAGAAGGACATTTCGTCCCTGTAAATCCTTAAGATCAACTTGCTGCTGACTGTTCAAGTCAGGAAGCCGAAAGGATGGCGCAAACATCCCGATCCTAGAACTACGTGTTGAAAGCGACGAGTGTGTGTGCTTGTGATGGCCATTTCCGGCTACAGGCAAGGGAATTGGTACGGCTGTTCCAGTCGTTTGTGCCACGAGCTGGATAATCGACTCCGAACCCATGGCAAGGGGACTACGGATAGATCCATCCGCGCCAATGAGAACCGCGCTTGGTGTTGCTCTAGCCAGATACATTTCTGCTATCTCATTATCTTTCTGAATGACCACAAATCTCAGTCCATACGTATCGGCTTTTGCCCGATTGTCATCTTTATTGCCGCGGCTAACCACTACCGTAGTCAACTCGCTCTCAAATCTTCGTTGCCAGGCTGCTATATCCGGGAGGAGAGCGCTGCAGGGAGTACATTTCGGATCCGAAAAAACCAACAAGACAGATTGGACGCGGTTTAGCAAGGAACTCAGGGCCAGATATCCTTCAGAGACTAGCGGAAGTTCAAATACTGGGGCAGCCGCACCAATAGGTAAACCTATTTCAATTCGATCTTTAACTTGAGGAGCCCCGATCGCGTTGAGTCTCAGATCTAAATCATCAATACGTAATAGCAACCGTCCATTCTGTCTCATCAGGTGAATAACAAGCCAACTCTCGGCAGCAAATGCAAGGAGGAGTGCTCCGCTGAACGAGAGCATGATTATCTCTTTGGTAGTAAAATTCTGTAGCATTGAAAAAACGCTCACACCAGAATTCCTCCAACCTTGAGTGACGACGACAACTGCACAAGCTGCTAACAGCCCATTCCGAAACAGAGTTGTCCAGCCTACCGGAGCGGAGTGCAATTGGCCGAAGCAGTGACACTCGGGTTTAAATCCCTGAGCGAGATTGACACTTATTCCAGCCGTAAAGATCAACAGGAGCGTGAGTGCAGCAAGTCCTCCCCACCATGCCGTACCTGTTGGTAGCAAGAGGATAGCTACCAGAAGTTCTGCTAGAGGTATCAGCAAACCGAGAGGTCGGGCAAAGGAAGCAGGCAAGCCAAAGTCGGTTACGGCCCTTCTTGATCCAGAGCGATCCAACAGCTTGGTGACTGCCGCTACTGCGAATACACCGACCAGCAACAATCTGATAAGAAGTAAAAGAAGACTCATCACTCTCCCTAAATACAAAGATCCTCGAACAGTCCCCTAAGGTCGAGAAGACCGCCCCCAAAAGTAAGCACTATGATCCCTGGACTATTTGGACACGACTATGACTTTAACGACGTCAGGCCACTCGATGGCGAATTGATCACGAAATCCCTCCAAGGGTAAGCACGCCTGCTGAAACAGCGGATTGTACGAATGGACCTGCAGGAGTAATAACATTACAAAGAGGACCACATACCCCAAAGGATCCGCAGCATGAGGTCGTGAGACAGGCAGACCCTGCCGGACAGTCTGCAGTTGACGAACAGTGTGGAACTGACGAGCACGGAGTGTTGCCGTGCACGCAGGCCCCGGTACCTTCCGTGCTCGTAAAGCACACGCAGTCCCCGCCTGGGTCGCAGGGCGGTAATGAACCACAGCTGCTGCCCGCACAGCTCTGTGGACACGTAGATGTCCCACAGCAATCACAACCCCCACTCTGCGCGGCTTCATACGCACTTGTTGCCATCGAAGATTCGACAGCTTCGAAGTAAGTAAGAGCCGCGCTTTGACACCCTGTCCGCTTAAGGGACTCTACGATACCACTTCCAGGATATGCCGTTCGACAAGCTGCATCAAGACACGCCAGGAATAAGAGATCGCAATTATTTCGATCTTCCTTGCATTTGCCCCAGCAGCAGTCATGGCTCCCAGTGCCTGCTGTTCCAGGAGCGCCACAGCAAGTAAGAAAATCTGCCTTCCCGATGGTGCCTGGATATTTTCTTCCTCCCTCCGATCCGCAACCGTTAGGCTTACAAACATATTCGGGATTCTTTACTCTACTAGGGCAAGATGTGGTCACATTAGTATTGTTCTTTTTTCGCTGTACCCCACTCGGTGTGCAGCATTCCACCGATGGATCATATACCTGGCCGAGACAAAGACAGGTAGGAGCCGCCCATGTAGTCTTTATGCCCGCTTCGGCAAGCGCAACGCCTATAACCCCCATAACCGTAATGCGGAGAGCCTCACGCCGGGGTATTGCGCTGCACAAAACGCGAGTTATGCCATCGAAAACATCACTCGGATTACTCTGGCAATCCTGACTCGCGATTCCCTTATCGCTAACGGTTTTTGAGAATTTGGACGAAGGACTAGCAGCTTTTCGGGCCGCACGTCGAAGGGATAAGCTAAACCTCTTCATAGCAATGCTCCTCAGTTCTTGTAAACAAGTTGCCAGTCCTATCACTTACCTGAGACATACAGTTAGCTACGCTACTTGGCCGGAGAAAAGACCACGTCCGGAGAAACTAAGCCCGCTTGATTAGATTGATGATTCCATGCTGTGAGAATGTAGGGCAGAGATTCAGATTTATTTTGTAAGCTTTGAATCTGAAATCCTCCCAGACTTCCGCCGGGCGCAATATGATGCGGATACGGACTCTGCTGATCACTCGCAACCCAGAGCCCGTATGAAACATTATTCGTCTCCACTTCCCAGCCATCGGGTACACCAGTGACTGTAAAAGGAGAACCAACCTCCAAGGACAAGAGCGCAATGAATTGTGAACTGCCTGGCGGTTCGTCGTTGAAGATCGTATATGTCCAGACCCCGGGCTGGACCGTAACTTCTACATGTGCTTTTAGGTAAAGCACAGGAGCCTGTGAGGGTGCTGGAAGAACAATGTAGCGATTAACCGCAAAGCCAGATGTAATATTGTTTGCCTCGTACGTCCCCTGAACAGTCAAAAGATACTTGCCGCCGACGATGAGCCCTGCGGTACTGAAACGAGGACTAATCGAAGAGGTACCATTAAATGGCACATCACCAACGGGCAATGGTAGACCGGCAGGGCTCGTACGGGCTGCTGAGCCTAAACTGATCTTTGTTACTTTTACATTGGTTGCATCCGCCGTACCAATGTTGAGAAGAGGCAGCGAGATCGTTAATTCACCATCACTATTAAGCAGACCAGGTGCCGCCGTACTGAAACGTGGTGCCTCAGCCAAGAGAAACATTTCATTCTCCTTCTTTCTGGTTGGTGTGTGTCGAATACAACCAAGCAGAACCTTCTACTGCTACCGGCTTCGCAACTTCCGTTGGGTTATGCGCGCACCGATTAACCCCGTAAGTAGTAACAACAAACTGGCAGGTTCGGGCACTTCGTTAGGACTTACGATTACCGTGAAGGTTACGCTGTTGCTGAAGTTGTTGTTTAGATCTTCGATGAATACATCAAACGAATAGGTTCCTGGCGCTGAATTAGCCGCGACTGTAACGCTGAAGAGATTCACAACTGGAGAAAACGTGTTGTTTGGTAGAAGGAAATCAGGGTTGCCTAAAAGCTGCTCTATGCTTATTACATTTGGGTCGAACCCGGTAAAATTCAAAAAAAGATCCGATGCATTCAGCGCTGTTCCAGTCTGATTTGTGATTTGACCTGTGAATATTAGGTTGGCTCCTGGTGCACCACTTAGAGAAGGAGAACTGGAAGCCAGCGTAATAGGATCGGCGTGTGTTGATTTCGGCACTAGAAGAACAAGTGCGAATAGGATAGGTAAGCTTATTACTTTAATGCTTCGTTTAAAAAGTCGGAACGAGACTGATACCCGTAAACGTAAGAGGGAACCGTTTGTGCAAGTCATTGTGCCTCCCTTCACCTTGGAGCCGCAACATCGATAAATACGTGAAGGCCGCACCACTCACTCGTTGTGGCGTGTTTCAGATGTTATGTTGGCGGGAGTGAGACTCTCGTAAGGCTAGTGGGAGTTAGCTCTCGTCAACGTGAGAAGTTGATCTCGTGAGTAACGGATTGCCGTTATTCTTTAATACGCGAACTTCGCTGTGAGACTTCTCTCTGCAATTAGCAAATTATTGTCGTTCGCGCGAGTCTGTATACATCCAGCTTCTTAAAATGTCAACAGAAATTCCCTCGTAAAATTTAATTAATTCATAAGCCCGCTGGGTGAGGTATTTCGCCCCTCTACTATTTGGGCCATGATTATCTCCAACCGCAGCTTTCGTCCGCGCGGCCCCACCAGTCCATGCCGATGGGTTGGCCGTCCGGTGGTTGCTGCGTGGGCGTGATGTTCGCCTTCTTCGGATCTTCCTGAAAACGCTTGATCTGCTCGATCGAGTAAAACAGAAACGCACGCTGGTTTTCATCAACCGGGAAACGACTCTGCACCGTCAGCCAGGTCTTTAGCTGGTCTAACTTCCACGATGCAATGGCCCGTACCTGATTCGACGCACGCTCACCTCCGGCAAGCGCCATCAGATCAGACAGTATCACCATGTCGACGGTGTGCTGGATCTCACCCGCGTAACCCGTAGCCGCGGGCGCTTTCCAAGTCGAGGCGACTATTTTATCGATCACTTCCGTGAGACCCGGATTACGCGAATCGCGCGCGTGAAACTGGACCAGACGCGCAGCCCGTTCCTGATTCAAAAGAAATCCACTGACATGATCGGCAACTGCCTCTGCCGGCGCAAGCGCGTCAAACACCGGCTGCGTGCGAATACGAAAGTCTTCACGCGTGCGCTGGTAACCTACGGGCCGCGGCGGAATCAAGCGCAACAACGTCTCCGGCACCGCAAGCGCATCCGGCTTAATCGTCTCCAGCACGGCAACGAGCGCGCGCCGCTGTTCTTCGGGCGCGACGATCTGCGGATTGCGATCGCCCTTGCCTTTCAAACTGAACGTGTAGTCCTGTCCGCCAATCACTTTCGCAGCAGCTTCAACCTGGTAACGGTGATACATGTAGATCGGCACGAGAACGTCTTCGATCGTCGCCATCGGCGCGCCTTCGCGAATGTTGTTCTCGCCGAAGCGTCGCAGCGCCGCGGCACGTACCTTCATCACGTTTCCGAGCTCGTCGATCGCGTTCGTACCGTTGTCCCAGAGATGGGCCACCGAGCTCGCACTGCTCGGCGGTCGTGCGTCCTGATCGGTCAGGTACATGAGACCACGTGTAAAAGCGTCGCTCAACGTGCGATCGAGTGCGGCGTTTTCGTCAGTGCCGGGAGAGAAGTCCTGATAGCCATAAGCAATCGCGACTTTGTCCCACTCACCGATGCCTTTCGCGTATGCATCAGACAGATCCGGGACTCCATCCGGACCAAGCTTCGCACGCGGTGCGGGATAGTCCATCACCGACGCTCGACCAACAGGACTCGCCGCGTAGTTGTGTTGCAGTCCGAGCGTGTGGCCCACTTCGTGCGCTGATAGTTGTCGAAGACGCGCCAGCACCATCTCGAGAAGTTTCGGTGAAGCGGTGTTAGTTTTGTCGTACGGCGCGAGCAGACCTTCAGCAATCAAAAAGTCCTGACGATCGCGCAATGAGCCGAGCGAGACGCGACCCTGAATGATCTCACCGGTGCGCGGATCCGTCAGCGAGTTGCCGTACGACCAGCCGCGCGTCGAGCGATGCACCCACTGAATGACGTTGTAACGCACGTCCATCGGATCGACGTCCGCAGGCATGACCTCAACGCGAAATGCGTCCTTGTAACCAATCGCCTCGAACGCCTGGTTCCACCAGCGCGCGCCTTCGAGCAACGCCGAGCGCACCGGTTCGGGCGCGCCGCGGTCGACGTAATAGACGATCGGCTTCACGGCTTCACTCACGCGCGCACTCGGATCTTTCTTCTGCAAACGATGCCGCGCGATCAGACGCTTCGTGATCGGCTCCTCAATCGGCGTTGCGAAGTCCATAAAATCGATGCCGAAGTAACCGGCGCGTGGATCGAACACACGCGGCTTGAATCCCGGCGGCGGCAGTTGCACGAACGAATGACGCTCGCGAACCGTAATCGCTTCAGGCACGGGCACGACTTCCCGAACGTATTGGCCCGTGGGCTCACCGGTGAACGTCAGCGTGGTTTCAACTTCCGTGTTTTGCGGAAAGTTTTTCGTGTTGGGAAGATAGAAAGCGCTGCGAGATTCATCGAGTCGATAAGATCCCTGCTGTCCGCGTTGCAGTGTTTGCGTAACCTGGTGGACGTCTCGCAAATAAAATCTCGTCGCGTCAACCAGCACGCGACCGCCTTCTTCAGCAGCGACTTCGAAGCCCCACAACGTCGACTCGGCAAACGCATCACGGACTGCGAGCCGCTCGTCGTTGTTGTTACTGATTGCGCGGAAGTTGTAGTTCGGCGCAACCAGCAACACGCGTGGTCCAGTGCGGTCAAAACGGACGATTGCGCTGTTACCGAGTTGACCGCGGTCGAGACCGATGTCGTTTGAGCCGATGCCTGCCGGTAGCCCTTCGACGTAGAGGAATTCGGTGTTCCACTTGTCGATCTCGAGCCAGATCTTTCCGGCTTTTGCATCCCAGTAAAATGGGAAGAAGCCGGGGAACTTCTCCATGCCCGCGACTTTCTCGGAGATGGTTTGCGGCTTCTGTGCCTGGATCGTCGCAAAGCAGAATAGAACGAGTAACAAGATCCCGAAGCGCTTCATGTCAGATCTCCTTTTAACCACGGATGACACGGATTTTGTTACTGATTTTTCCACTCAGGAACGCGTCCCGGTGTCCATGGTGCGCCTGCGGCCTCGAGCTGTTTCTCGAGTTTGTTCAGATCGACTTCGATCAATTGCCGTAACTGGCCCAACACGCTCTCGAAGTCCTGCGCCGCGGCGTTGTATTGAGCGATCTGAGTCTGAGTCGGACGTGAGATCGACATGCGTTGCGCGCCAACAACATATCCGATGCGATCGTTGATCGACGGCGGCGTGTTTATGTTGCGTTGCCGCGCTGCGGCGTCCCCACTCAACGCGCGCAGGATCTCGTTTGTGCGTCGATCCAACGCGGTCGCCTCATCCTGCAAACGCTGCGGCAGTGACGGCGTTTCCGCAATCGCGCGTTTGATTGCAGCCAGTCGTGGCCTGAGCTGGTTGGCGGCCTGTGTCGCACCCGTCGCAGCACGTTGTAGACGCATCGCCTTCGTCTGAAACTCCACGAGCGCCGTTTGATCGGAAGCCGACATGTTTTCCTGTCCTTCGACCACGACCTGAAACTGCTGTGGTGGGCCAAGCTGCGTAACAACACCATCAACGCGCTTCGCAACTGTCGCTTTGTACGTGCCCGGCATTACGAGTGGTCCAGACGGCGGCTCGAAATCGAAATCTGCATCAGGCGGTGGTGGAGCAGAGAGATTTGCAGCGGGATAACGCAGGTCCCACGTCAGTCGCTGGATTCCCCCGCCGATTGGTCCAGTCAGTCGCCGTACGACGTTGTCAGACGAATCAGTGATCGTGACGATGATTGACGGCGCTTCTTCCTCTTCTTCAGCACGCAGCTCGGCGCCCGTGGGCCAACCAACAGGCGCGCCCTTTCGCTCAGCATCGCGCTCGCTCTCCTGACGTTTCTCTTTCTTCGTCTTAATGGCTTCTTTCAGATACCACGTGACAGTCGCGCCGTACGGCGGATTGTCGGCGGTATAGAAGCGCTCGCCCTGGAAACTCTTGCCGCGGCCGCCGAGTGGCTGCGACTGGATGTACATCAACGCGTCCTTAACAGGAAACACAGCCGCTTCCTGTCGCAGCATCTCGGGCTTGATCAAACGCAGCGGTGTGTAGTTGTCGAGTATGTAAATACCACGACCGAATGTCCCGATGACGAGATCGTTTTCTCGTTTCTGAATATTCAGATCGCGGACAGCGATCGTCGGCATTCCGCCTTTCAGTTGAATCCACTTCTGACCGCCATCAACCGAGAAGTACAGACCAAACTCGGTGCCTGTAAAAAGCAGGTTCGGGTTCACATGATCTTCCGCCACAGCCCAGACCGGTCCGTTCTTCGGCAGGTTCGCGCTCAACGACGTCCACGTTCGTCCCGCGTCAGTAGTCTTCAAGAGATACGGTTTGAAATCGGCGTTCTGGTGATTCTCGAAAGCCACGTACGCGGTGTTCGCATCGTGATTGGACGTGATGATGCGGCTGACGTAGGACATGTCGCCAACGCCCGGAAACTTGTCGATCTTGCGCCAGTTCTTGCCGCCGTCTTCAGTTATTTGCAGGAGACCATCATCGGTGCCGACGTAGATCAGACCGTCTTTCTTCTGCGACTCAGCGAGCGCCGAAGCGTTGCCGTAAAACGCCGTCGAAGCGTTTTTAGCAACAGCGTCGATGCTCCAGATCCTTCCCATCACCGGCAGCTTGTCGCGATCGAGTGCGCGCGAGAGCTGGCCGCTGATCACAGTCCAGGTGTCGCCACGATCGTCGCTGCGATAAAGCTTGTCGGAAGCGATGTAGAGACGCGTATGCAGATGCGGGCTGACGATGAACGGCGTGTCCCAGTTCCAACGCGGCGGATCTTCGTCGCGACCGGGCTGCGGTTGAATGCCGATACGTTCACCCGTGCGCTTGTCGAAACGGACGATCACGCCGTGCTGTAGCGACGCATAAACCGTGTTCGGATCTTCGGGATCGACTTGCGAACGAAAACCGTCGCCGCCGTTTGTGACAAACCAGTCGGAATTAACGATTCCGGACGCGCTGCGTGTGCGCGATGGTCCACCGAAACTGAAGTTGTCCTGCGTGCCGCCGTAGATGTTGTAGAAAGGTTTCGCGTTGTCGGTGGTGATGTCGTAGAACTGCGGCACCGGCAGGTTCTGTTTGAAGTCCCAGTTCTGACCGCGATCGTAGCTCTCGTAAATGCCACCGTCACAACCAACGAGGTAATGATCCGTATTCGCCGGATCGATCCAGATCTCGTGATTGTCTACGTGCTTGTTTTTCTCACCTAGCCGTCGCAGCGTGCGGCCGCCGTCGTCTGAAACCATCAGGAACACGTTCATTATGTAGATGCGATCGACATCTTTCGGATCGGCAACGATGCGCGCGTAGTACATCGCGGTCGTGTCATATTCGTTGCGACGCTCCCAACTGCCGCCGCGATCGCCCGAACGAAAGATTCCGCCTTTGCGATCGGCGGCTTCAACCGTCGCGTAGATCACGTTTGAATCAACCGGCGAAATCGCGAGTCCGATGCGGCCCATTTCGACGGTCGGCAATCCGGCGCGCAGTTTGTTCCAGGTCGCGCCCGCGTCTGTGGATTTGTAGATGGCGCTTTCAGGACCACCGTTGATGAGTGTGTAGAAGTGGCGGCGTCGTTGATACGAAGCGCAGTAAATCGTGTTTGGATCGTTTGGATCGATCACGACGTCAGTGACGCCCGTGTTTTCGCTGATGCTGAGAATGCTCTTCCAGGTCTTGCCGCCGTCAGTGGTTTTGTAAAGTCCACGCTCGCCGCCTGGTCCCCAGAGTGGGCCTTGTGACGCGATATACACGATGTTTGAGTCTTTCGGATCGATCGCGATGCGGCCGATGTGTTCGGAAGTTCTGAGACCGACGTTTCGCCACGTTCGACCGCCGTCCTCCGACTTATAAACTCCGTTGCCGTACGAGACGCTGCGCTGACTGTTGTTCTCCCCCGTGCCGACCCAAACAGTGAGCGGGTTCTTCGGATCAAGCGTGATGGCGCCGATCGAGTAAGAGCCTTCGTTATCGAAGACCGGCGTCCACGTGATGCCTGCGTTGACTGTCTTCCAAACACCGCCTGATGCAACCGCGACGTAGTAACGCGAGATGTTTGTCGGATCGACTGCAAAGCCAACGACGCGTCCGGACGTGAATGCTGGACCAATCGAGCGCATTCTGAGTCCGTTGAAGGTCGGAGTCGACATTGGATCGCGTGGTGTTGGTGATGCCTCGGGCGTTGGTGTTGGGGAAGGACTCGCTGTTGCGGTTGGAGATGGTGACGGCGTTGCCGGTGGCCTTGGGGGTTCCTGCGCAACTACGCGCAGCGGCAATAGAAACAGGAGCGAGAACACAGTCAATACGCACGAAGACATGGTCATAAACAGTTCCTCTTGGTTGTGATAGAGATGGAG
>Ga0134124_10003931_pt1 | contig 11927 bp, 7 predicted proteins | sample KB304_FD_96880 | JGI IMG/M metagenome (GOLD analysis project Ga0134124, IMG submission 96880) | Terrestrial soil microbial communities without Nitrogen fertilizer from Kellogg Biological Station, Michigan, USA - KB3-0-4 | ecosystem: Environmental > Terrestrial > Soil > Unclassified ... | reverse complement strand
GCAATTCTCGACTACTCTCTACCCGATGGGACCGCACTGGACCTTCTACCCTATCTCAAGCAAACGTACCCCTCGGTACCGCTAATTCTGCTCACAGGAAACGGGACCATCCAGTTAGCGGTGAGGGCGATCAAGGACGGGGCAGACCAGTTCCTGACCAAACCCGTTGAAATGGCGGCCATAGCCGTGGTGCTGGAGCGTGCGCTAAAGAATCAACGAAACCATCAAAAGCAACTCGCTGGACGAGCGCGAGAAGAGCGCGACAGCGTAGATCCGTTTCTGGGAACCAGTGGCGCCATTCGCCACCTCGCAGAACAGGCCGAGAGGATTTGCTTCAGCAACTGTCCGGTTCTCATCGCAGGGGAAACCGGCTCCGGGAAGGGAGTACTGGCCAGATGGTTTCACGATCATAGCCCGCGCGCCGATGAGCCTTTCGTCGACCTCAATTGCGCAGGTTTCGGACGAGAATTGCTGGAAACAGAGCTCTTTGGGCATGAAATGGGCGCGTTCACCGGTGCCGTGCGACGTAAGACCGGTCTGTTCGAGGTCGCGCAACGAGGCAGCATCTTCCTCGACGAGATCGGCGACATGGACCTCCAGATTCAGCCCAAACTGCTCAAGATCCTGGAAGAGAAACGATTCCGCCGGCTGGGCGATACGCAAGAGCGCCAATTGGATGTCCGCCTGATCGCAGCCAGCCATGAGGATCTCGGCCAACTGGTACGGCAAAAGAAATTCCGCGGCGATCTGTACTTTCGCATCAGCACCGTCGTGGTCCGGGTACCGCCATTGCGCGAACGCTTGGAGGACATTCCAGTGCTGGCGCAACAGTTTTTCCAGCGGGTTGCGATTGATCTCGGAAGGCTGCATCTCAAACTTTCCGATCAAGTTATCAAGACATTGACGGAATACTCCTGGCCGGGGAATATCCGCGAATTGAAAAACGTAATCGAAAGAGCTGTCCTGCTGGCGAGTGGGGAGACCATTCAGTCCAAGGATCTGCACCTTGAATTCGAGGAAGGACTGCCGGCCCACGGCAATGATTCCCAGCTCACGTTAAAGGAAATTCAGCGCCTTCACATCCAGCGGGTGTTGACTGCAGAGCACGGCAACGTGGTCCGTGCGGCCGTGCGTTTGGGAATGACCCGGAGCACCCTGTACAACAAGATCAAGACTCTGAGAGTTGAGCACTACCATCCCAAGGGGAAGGAAACGGAAGAGGACGCCCCGGAAGCCGGCGCCGCAGCTTCCATCTCAGGCTAAGTAGGACAAGGAATGTTCGGCGCGGCGACATGGTTATATCGGCGCCGGCGAGGAACCAGGCCATTCCCGGCCCCGCTCGACGACAATCCAGGCTGACCCATGCCGGCTCTCAGCTACGAGGGCCGTCGAGCAGCCCAGGACAGAAGCTCCGCCGGTTTCAGGTCGAAAGCTTGCGGATGAGGACTTTTCCCCGCTTGGAGCAGGTGAGGGGACGTACTGATCTCGCCCGGCACGATACCCTTTGCTACCAAGTCTTCGAAGGGCATGGCTGGGCACAGAATATTGGCCTGGACCAGTTCAATTCCCATGCGTCCAAGCTGCGCCAGATCCTGATCCGACTCGACACCCTCCCCCACTACCGAGCTTCCCAGCGCCCTGGCCAGGGTCGCTACGGATTCCACTACGGCACGGCGTTTCGGGTCGGCATACAAACCCCGCACAAAGTAGGCGTCCAGCTTGAAATATTCAGGGTGGCAATCGAGCATCATGCGATAGTTCGACTGTCCCAGTCCCACGTCATCGAGTGCGATCCGGACACCTAAATCCCGCAGGGCGGTGATCCCATCCATCAACTCCGGAATGTTGCAGCTGGGAGCGTGCTCGACTATTTCTATCGTGAACCGATCGGTCCGGAGGCCGCGCCTTTTTGTCTGACTTTCGAAAAAGTCGACAAATCCTGCCTTGTGGCCCAATGTCGCAGCGTGCACATTCACGTTGATGCGCATCTCCGTTGGTAGATTCAGGACTGCATCACAGATCGCAACCACGCAACTTCGATCCACGACCGGCTCCGCCTTTTTTCGGCGGACATAGTCGAACAAGATGTCGGCCCGTTCGAAATTCGATCGTCGCGGACCGCGAATCAGGGCTTCGAGACAGTCAACCTGGTTTGATTCGCCGCGAACCAGGAAAACCGGCTGAAAACGAACCGAGAGTCGGGATGGATCCAGAATGGTATCCAGAAGTGACATACTTTATGCTCTCCCTGTGAATGAGCCCACTGTCTTGGCTAACTCTGATAGCCGTATCGGCTTGTTAACGAAAGCGTCCACCTGGTGTGCCGAAGCTTCTGCCTTCAGCTCAGGCCAGCCATACCCAGTAACCACGATAATGCGAGTCTTTAACGACAGTTCCCGGATATGCTTGACCAGGTTCAGGCCGCCGAACTCGAGCTTGCTGAGCCGAAGGTCAGTGATGACAACCGAGTAGGAAAAATGGGCCAGAAGAGTTTCGGCTTCCTCGACTTCCTGCGCGCAGTCGACCTGATACCCCAGACTGGTGAGGAATTCTTTGTAGGCGTCTGCTATCTGCTCCTCGTCGTCGATAATAAGAATTTTTTCAGCCATACTGTACTTATGGCACGCAGACCGCCAAGCAGTTAGCGAACGTAACTCATTGATACTACTATCATTATCAAGTTCCGCCCTCTTGCCTGTTCCACAATTGATTCATCAATTGTTGGAAAATGGACGACAGCCAAAACGGCGTTGCATATACCCAATCGGGGACGCCATCTCGTTACCTCAGTAATGTAGAGCCGCCCGACCCGGCGTGCCGGGCGGAAAGAAACATCAGGAATTGTTGTGGCTTAGACCCAAATGTCCAAAGCAGGAGCGCCGGTTCCGCGGGAGTCGGGCGAGGGGTCATCATCACAGACCGCCGCATAGGCCGACGGACCGCGATGGCCAAAGGCGGCAGTGTCATTGGCTTCACTGCCGATATGGTGAGGCGGGACAACATCCAACAACGACATAACCTTTTCGATCAACGCCGGAACATCGCTACTGCGGGCATCTGCTGCGATCTCTACGAAGCGATCGCGTTCGAGACGGTGCATGCGAGGTTCACGGCGAAAAAATTCGAACCAACCTGACTTGCATTCCAGTCTCAGAACTTGCACGTTGACATTGATCTGGACTTGGGGCGGCCGGTTAGCGGGCACATCGTTAGCCGTGGGCATGCAACCCCGGTCGACTAGTTCTTCTCCCCGGGCACGACGACGACGGTCAGATGCTTTGCGCTTCCCCGCCAGTGGCTCATCGTTGACGATAATAACTTCCCCGGTCACGCTGTGGTCATGGCACGCGACCAGCCATGCAGCTTCCAGTATGAACTGATTGATAACGAAGAGTATTGGAAGCATTCAGCCGGCGGCTTGTTCAACAATGAGTCATGTTTGTTTGGATAATGGACTTGGGTCCAATCACATCCGCATTTCTCTCTCACCCTTCGTAGACCATCTTGTTACCTCGGTAAGTTGAGACCCTCTGATAGGGGCCGTTATCCTATAGCACAGCCACTAAAAGTGCTGAAATGGGAATAAGACCTCTGATGGCGAAGGGCATAGACAAACCAACGATCGACAACCCTGAGTTAAGGGAAGACGCTCGGATGAACTTGCTGCTTGCCCGCAAGACGGAGGTGATCAGAGACCTCGCCGGAGCTATGGCCAACCAGTTCAACAACATCATGATGGCGGTCAGCAGCTACGCGGAATTGGAGTTAAAGAAGGCATCTTCGCAGGAAAAGCGAAGCTTGGAGCAGGTCCTGAGCAATGCTGCCCGTGCCACTTCACTGATTCAAACGTTATTGGCCTTCAGCCGCAGGCAAGTGCCATCGCGGCAACCCCTGCAGCTGAACCGCCTGGTTACGGAGATGGGCAATCTGCTTCAGCTCGTGGTCGGTGATGGGATCGAAGTTGCGCTGGCCCTCGATTCGGCAGTGCAGAGCGTCAAGGCGGACCGCGTAGAACTGGAGCAGTTGATCCTTAGCCTGGCTATCGACGGGCGAAACGCCATGAACTGTGCCGGCAAGATCACCGTATCTACGGAAATCGTAAAGCTGAACAACAAATTTATAGGAACTGAAGATGCCGATCCGGGTAAGTTTGTAGCTCTCTCCGTGATTGACACCCCGGCCGCGATTGAGCCGCGGAAGGACAGTCCCAAGCTCGACCGAAAGGACAATCAAGATTTGAGGATTGGCCTGGCATTGGCGGCGGCCTCGGGAATCGCGAAGGAAGCGCGGGGTCTGGTTCGAGTTTCCAGTGAGCCTGAAAGCGGAACTACTTTCAAAATCTATTTCCCTGCGCTGGGACAAGCGGACTCGGAAGTAGTGGCCAGTGGCCAGTCATTGAAGACCTTGCCGATCGCAAGAACGGTGCTGGTAGTTGACGATGACGATTCGGTGCGCATCCCAACTACCGAGTTCTTGAAGATGGAAGGATTCAAGGTTCTGCAGGCTCGAACCGGGCCCGAAGCGATCCATGTCGTCCAGAGAAACCGTTCGCTGCTCGATCTATTGATTACGGACGTCGTTATGCCAGGGATGAGTGGTCCCGAGGTGGCCGAAAAGTTGGTTGAAATGCATCCCCATCTGAAAGTTCTCTATATGTCGGGGGACGTTGATAAGGCAGCTCCCTGGAATGATCCGGCCAAACCCGGCCAGGCTGTGTTACAGAAGCCCTTCCGCCTCAACGTGCTAAATGACAAGATTCACGACTTGCTGGGACAGTGAGCCTTCTGGCGCGAAGCAAAACTGGCGACATCGACTCTGACTCGAAAACAAGCCGCTTCCACTGACAGTCATGGAATTCCTTGCATACTCGGGTAGCGTTAAGAACGCGCGACAGGCGCTGGAGGAAAGCGAAGCCCTTCAGCGAGCGCTTTTCGACTCCGCCCTGGACTCCATCATCTGCACCGACGGGGAAGCCAGAATCATCGAATTCAATGCCGCTGCCGAGCGCACATTCCGGGTTTCCCGATCCGTGGCGGTGGGTAAGGACCTGGCCGACGTAACCCTCCCCCCGGCGCTCCGAGACCACTACCGTCGCGAATTATTCGTTTCCAATTCGTCGCCCGGATTCGATGTGATGGGCAATCGCCTGGAGGCTGTCGGAATGCGCTCCGACGGCCATGAGTTCCCCGCAGAGTTCACGGTCACGAAAATTACGATTGCGGGCAAATCCATGTTCACGGTTCAAGTCCGGGACATATCCGCACGCAAGCGAGCCGAGGAAGCGGTGGTCTGGCTTGCTGCAATTGTCGAGTCTTCGCAGGACGCCATCTATGGAGGAGATCTGGACGGAAAGCTCTCGAGCTGGAATAAAGGCGCGGAGTTGATGTACGGCTATACCGCCGAAGAAGCCATTGGCAGACACGTCTCCTTTCTCGTTCCGCCAGGCCACCACGATGAACTGCCTCTGCTCTCTGAAAAACTCAAGAATGGCCTAGTGACCCATACTTACGAGACCGTGAGAGTCGCTAAGGACGGCAGACTTGTTGATGTTTCTGTGAGTCTATCAGCCGTTCTCGATTCGTCTGGAAACCGTATCGGAGTGTCGGCGATTGCGCGCGACATAACGGCTCAGAAACGGGTCGCGGAAGCGCTTCGGAAAGCCAATGAGACCAGCGTCTATGCCTCTCCGATTCCAATTATCGCGGCGGACGCCAGAAGGCTGGTCACAGTCTGGAACCCGGCGGCCGAAAAACTGTTGGGCTGGAGTGAGGCAGATGTCATTGGCAAGGCTAATCCCAGTATTCCCCCGGAAGAGGAACTGGGCACAGTCACCCTTCACAAGCGATTGCTCGCGGGCGAGACCATTACCGGAGTGGAACTACAACGCCGGAAGCGGGACGGCTCATTGGTCTCGGTTAGTCTTTCCGCGGCCCCTCTCTGGGACGAGAATCGTCAGGTAAGAGGGATTATCGGATTCCTGACAGACATAACCGAACGCAAGTGCGCCGAAGAAGCGCTGCGGAAGGCGGAAGAGAAATATCGAGGCATCTTCGAAAACGCTGTGGAGGGTATCTATCAGACTACTCCAGACGGCAAGTACATCGCGGCCAACCCTGCCCTGGCTCGCATGCTCGGGTTTGACTCGCCGGAAGAACTGGTAAGCACCCGCAACGACGTCGAAAACCAGGAATACGTGCACCCTGAATTGCGTAGCGCATTTGTCAGATCGATTGAAGAGCACGACGTCGTGCACAATTTTGAATACCAAGTCTATCGCAAGGATGGAAAGATGATTTGGGTCTCAGAAAGTGCCCACGCGGTCCGAAACGTCGTGGGGCAGATTCTTCACTTTGAGGGCACAGTCCAGGACATCACGGAACGTCGCGAACTGGAGCTGCAGTTGCGCCAGATGCAGAAGATCGAAGCCATCGGTCGCTTGGCGGGAGGTGTGGCTCATGACTTCAACAACATATTGATGGCGATCAGCAGTTATTCGGAGTTGCTCGCGAGAAAAATACCCAAGGATGATCCCAGCCAGCGCTATCCCGAAGAGATCCTGCGCGCAACCAATCGCGGATCGTCGCTCACGCAGGGACTACTGGCCTTCAGCCGGAAGCAGGTTGTGTCGCCAAAGGTCGTGGAGCTCAATGGCCTCATCGCGCAACAGATTGAAATGCTCAAGCGCCTCATCCCGGAAGACATCGAGCTGAAATTCGTTCCCAGCAGTGCTCCGGTCCACGTAAGAATTGACGTCAGCCAGATGGAACAAGTGGTTATGAATCTGATCATTAATGCCCGTGACGCCATGCCGAACGGCGGAGACATCATCATTGAGACGGGCAATGCCGACCTGGATCAGAAAGATCGCGAACTGCACAATGCGCCGCCGGGGCCCGGAGGATTCGTCATGTTGGCGGTCAGCGACAATGGTTGCGGTATGGACGCGGAAACTAAGGCACATATTTTTGAGCCTTTCTTTACTACTAAAGAGCAAGGCAAGGGGACGGGGCTCGGACTCGCCACTGTTTCCGGTATTGTGGGCCAAAACTCCGGGTGTATTTTTGTGCATAGCGAGCTCGGACATGGCACAACCTTCAAGATTTACTTGCCCCGCGTGGGGACGGAAGTTCAGTCGGAAGAGACTCCAACCACATGTGCAGTAGATTGCTCCGGAGACGAGACCATCCTCCTGGTAGAGGATCAGGAGGCGGTTCGCGAATCCGCTGCCGAATACCTGACGGGGAATGGATACACCGTGCTTAGGGCCAGCCGCGGATTGGAGGCTCTCGACATTGCACAACAACGTGAGGAGCCGATTCATCTTCTGCTCACTGATGTTGTTATGCCGCAAATGAGTGGTCGAGAGCTATCCGACCGAATCACGAGTATTCATCCGGAGACTAAAGTCATCTTCATGTCCGGTTACTCCAACAACCTCCTGTCGGACCAGCAGGTTCTGCATCCAAAACACGAGCTTCTCCAGAAACCGTTCCGGTTAGAGGCTCTGGGGCAGCGCATCCGGAAGGCCTTGAGGAACAGGCGGTCGGCAAGTGCTGGCCAGTAGCTGGTGAACAAGTGTTGTTCCCGCCGTACGTCCTGCATGGTGTCTAGCTGAATCGTTTCTAGTTCCTTCGGATCGTTTCCCTCAGCCCAATCCTGCGCCGCGTCTACCCCTCCAACTATCATTCCGGTTTTCCAACGTCCGGGACCCGTGTCCAAGACCTGAGAAATGAACTTTCGCATCCTCGGTTAGTTTGTGTTAGCCAGTTGAAACTAAGCCGCTTGGTGCGATCCGTGGTAGCTGCTCGGTGGCAGTTCGAGTGCAATCTTCTTTGCGGATGCGGTTCCTGTCATCCCTGGATAAGCCATGAATCTGACGAAGCCGGTAGAGTCGATGCAATGTTCAAGGATAGTGTTGACGCTATTGTTGTTGCTATGGGCAGTGCCGTCCTTTGGTCAGTTGAATGCCATCGCCAACGGTGCAACATTGCCCAATGGCGATGCGCCCGCAGCCAAGTACCCACATCCGTATCTCGTGGGTCGTCTTCAACTGCAGGGTGGCGGCTATGCCCCGACAGCCTGGGCCGGAGGGGTGGGAGTAAACCTTGAACTGAAGCATCTGGTCCTGGATAGCAGTGCGTCATACACCGCTGCACATAAAGTGAACGACAACACGATCAACAACCATTCTGGACACCAGCGCGGTCTGGACGGCAATGTTTTCTATCGATTCAATAAGCTCTACGCAGGCGGTGGAGCGTCATGGAGCCAGTTGTCAACGACCAACTATTCGAAGCAATCATGGCATCCCGCCGTTGGCGTTGGACGCGATTGGCTGAGGAACGGTTTTTCGATGCGCGGTCAGGTGCTTTACGTGATGGCCGGTGACGATCATTTGAATGGAACGCAAGGGCCGGAGTTTTCGCTGTGGCTTCCATCGCCCGTGGCCGCCCACCATGTTTTCTGGCGGCAGACGATCGGTATCTATGCGTTTCATGAGACGGTCACAGACCCATCTGACAAAGTTCTTACAGCAGAACAGATCGGCAGCCGATCCGTGACCGGCTACGTGTCGTTTAACTTGATTTACCGATTTTAGCGCCTGTTTCCCCTCGAGGTTCTACATCATTCGCAAACGAATCAATGGGCAACTACAACTCCACCACGCTTTCCCGGCGTCCGATTATCCGCCACCTCATTGTCTCTCTCGTATTCGTATTGTTGTACTTTATCCTCAACCGTCCTGAAGCTATCTCTTTCTCGCGGATTGGATTGGTCGCCTGGTACCCGGCAATCGGCCTGGCGATGGCATTCTTGCTGGGAATAAATCCCATGTACGCGCTACTTGTGTGCGTTTCCGATGCCATGGCTGGCAGACTGATTTATGCCGAGCCCGTCATGTCCTTCAGCGGCGGCATAGATGCGGCTGGAATGGCACTCTGCTACGGCACGGCAGCATATGTGTTACGCGATGCCATGCAAATCGACCTTGGACTGCGTCACCGGAGGGACGTGGTCCGCTATGTGTTCGTGAGCGCAGTGGCGGCCTCGGGCGCCACCATCATCGGTGTCGCCTGCCTGCTCGGGGATCACAGTATTGCATGGAGCGAATACAAGTCTGCCGCAATCGGGTGGTTCCTGGGGGACGCTATTGGGTTGGTGGGTATTGCGCCATTTTTGCTTGTCCACGTGCTGCCGCATGTCCGTAATTGGCTCTCTGCAATGCCGTACGGTCAAGATGCAACCACGGCGGATACGCCTGAAACCGCGTTCACGGTGAGCGCACTCGCGGAATTCTGTGGTCAGGCTGTGACGCTATTGGCGGTTCTCTGGTTGATCTTTGGAACCCGGGACGGACGTTACGATCATTTTTATCTATGCTTCGTGCCAATCATCTGGATTGCGATGCGCCAGGGAATTCGGCGGGTCGTGGCCGGCCTACTGGCGCTGAACTTTGGGATCGTAGTTGCGATGCATTTGTTTCCTCCCACCCCGGCCCTGTTCGTGAAAATCGCTTTGTTCATGCTGGTGGTGTCGGCGGTGGGCCTCATAGTGGGCTCAGAAGTCAGCGAGCGCCATCGTTTGGCGCTGGATCTGATGAAACAGACAGCCTATCTGGACTCTCTGATACAAAACAGTCCGCTCGGAATTGTCGTTCTTGACCGGCAGGGCTTCGTCGAGTTGGCCAACTCCGCCTTCCGGAACTTGTTCCAGTACAAGCAGCAAAACCTTCATTCGATCTATATCGGCGACTTGGGGATACCGGACGACGAAGAAACGGATTGCGCCCAAATGATGTCGCAGATCTTTGCCGGAAATGCGCTCCACAAGATCGTGCGACAGCGACGCAAAGATGGGACGATTCTCGACCTCGCTCTGTATGGTGTCCCGCTGGTCCTGAAAAACAAGGTACGCGGCGCCTACTTGATCTACCAGGACATCTCGGAGCAGATCAGAGCGAGCGAAGCCCAGTTGCGACACGCGGAGTCATTGGACAAAATAGTTAAGGAATTGGAACTTCGTACCAAGCAGATGACCCTTTTAAATGAAATGGGGTCGCTCTTGGAGTGCAGTAGCACGGTTAAGGAAGCATCTGCCGTCGTTGCTAACTCAGTTCAGAAGCTCTTTCCCGAGGCCTCTTCCGGAACCCTGTACCTGTTCAAGGCGTCCCGAAACCTCATCGAGGCCGCAATCCGGTGGGGAGAAACAGGCGTCTCGGAACCAACATTTCTTCCCGAGGCATGCTGGTCGCTTCGCCGCGGCCAGCCGCACTGGAGCGACCATCCCGGAAGGACCATCAACTGTGAACATTTGGCGCAGAGTTCGACCGCGCATTGTCTTTGCATTCCGATGGTGGCGCAGGGCAATACCGTGGGAGTTCTTCATGTCCAATTCGGAACTGCAGCCGAGCCGGGACACGAGCACGGCACGGAGACCCTTCGGGATTCCCATCAGCGCCTGGCCGTAAGCGCAGCCTCGCAACTGGCCCTTTCCCTCGCCAGCCTGCAACTGCGGGAGGCCCTTCGCGAAAAGTCGATTCGTGATCCGCTAACGCACCTATTCAACCGGCGTTTTCTCGAAGAATCGCTCGAAAGAGAACTGCAAGTCTCTGCCCGCAAAAAACAGGCGCTGGCTGTCCTCTTCCTCGACCTTGACCATTTCAAGAGATTCAACGACATCTTCGGCCATCACGCGGGAGACATGGTGCTGCAGTCAATGGCCGATCTGTTCCGCTCCTTCTTTCGCGCGACGGACATATGCTGCCGCTACGGCGGCGAGGAGTTCGCCATTGTCCTGCCCGAATCATCGGCTCGAGATGCAGCTATCCGTGCGGACGCCCTGCGCCTGGAAGTAAAGAAGATGCGGCTCGAGTACAAGAAGCAGACACTAGGGCCGGTCACGCTATCCGCAGGCGTAGCGGCGTTTCCGGAGCATGGCACGACTTCCGCCGAATTGCTCACAGTCGCGGATCAATGTCTCTACGAATCAAAGTCGCGGGGTAGGGACGTCGTGACCGTGAGCCCATACGGGGGGCCCTTGAACCCGAGCCAAGTGACTTCATCCGCTACCTGATTTGTCCTTCATGTTCCGGGATTCCGGGATGATCAGGAGCAGGAGTGCAAGTAAGAGGCGGGGCGGGGTGAAATCCGCAGATGTTTGTGAGTGCGCGAATTATGTCAGCAGGGTGACCGCTATTTTATTCGGCCGCGCAGGACTGTCATCGAGGCAGGCGGTAACGTGTATTGCCCTTCCGGGGTACCGTTAACAGTGGATGTTGCCGCCGGGCCGTCAGGATCAGCGTAGCCTTCTCTCCTTGCTGGATGCCACCGATACTGTGCCTTTCCGAAAGTAATCATGGTCACGGGTCCGGCAAAGGAGCTGTTGGTTTTGCCAACCTGAAACACAATGCGTACTGGGTGAGGTTGGTCGTAGTCTTTGTTGATCAACAGTAACGACCATTGACCGTCGGGACGCAGCACGGCATAGGCGGTGACCAGTACGTGGCCTTCCGGGTCTTTAATATCGCTGGCTCCTTTGAAGAGTTGATGCTCGGCATCGACGGGTTGCGACCACTCCTGAGTCAGCATCTGAGCAGCAAAAAATTGTGAAGTGCGCGATCGTATCTGGTAATTCGGGTCGACCATAAACATGTGATACGTGCCCCAGCTATTGGGACACGCCGGGTGCGGCGGCGAGTAAGAGAGCGCGTGATAGTAGAACGTGGCCTTGCCGCCTGCGGTCAGGAAGCCAGCGAAAGTATCACCCAACCACAAGGCTCCAAAGATCTCGACGGACGCTTCGCCACCGTGGGCATTGGTCTCGGTGTCCAATAGGGGCACGTCGGGCGGCAAGCCATCATCGCGCCACACCTGCATAATGTGAGTAAGCAGCTGCGGCTCCTGATACAGATTCTTCCACGGGGTCTC
>Ga0134124_10003928_pt1 | contig 11928 bp, 14 predicted proteins | sample KB304_FD_96880 | JGI IMG/M metagenome (GOLD analysis project Ga0134124, IMG submission 96880) | Terrestrial soil microbial communities without Nitrogen fertilizer from Kellogg Biological Station, Michigan, USA - KB3-0-4 | ecosystem: Environmental > Terrestrial > Soil > Unclassified ... | reverse complement strand
TCGGACGCCTACCACACGCTGCGCGACCGCCGGCTGCTCGGCGCCGACGTCAAGATCTTCGCCGACGTCGGCGGCAAGCACGCCACACCCCTGGCCCCGGTCGACCTCGAGCTGCACGCCCGCGATCTGCGGCACCGCGGTCTCGCCGATGGCCTCGTGGTGTCGGGACCGGCCACCGGGGCCGCCACGTCCATCGCGGACATCAAGCGCGTGCGGGGCGCGGTGCCCGACGTTCCGCTGCTCGTCGGCAGCGGCGCCACCCCGGACACCGCCGCCGAGCTGCTCTCGATCGCCGACGGCCTGATCGTCGGCACCGCGCTCAAGCGCAACGGCGACGTCGCCAGCCCGGTCGATCCCGAGCGCGTCCGACGACTCGTCGCGGCGGCGCGATAACACTCGGAGGGGGCCTCGACGGCTCCCTCCGATGCCTCCCCCAGATCGCTGGCGCCGGCAAAGCCGGCGCTCGAACGCGGTTCTTCGCAATGGTCATCGTCGGTGTCCTGCTCGCCGCGACCGCGTGCCGTACCTTCGTCCCGCCTGAACCGGGTCGGCTGGCGCTCTTGCTGCCGCGGCTGGGCGATCTGCTGCTGGTGGGCTTCCAGGGCACGTCGGGCGATGGCAACGCGGACCTCGAACGGCTGCTATGCCAGTCGCGCGCGGGCGGCGCGTTGCTGTTCGGGCGCAACGTCGTCGACGCGGCGCAGGTCGCGCGGCTCGCGCGCTGGATGAGCGCGGGGGCGCGGGCGTGCGTGGGGCGGCCGTTGTTCGTGGCGGTGGACGCCGAGGGCGGTCGCGTGATGCGCCTGGGCACGGCCGCCGGCTACACGGCAACGCTCTCGCACCAGGAGCTCGGCGAGTCTGGCGATCTCGCGCTCACCGAACTGGAAGCGCTGCGCATCGGGGGCCGGCTGCGCGAGGCCGGCGTCAACTGGGACCTGGCGCCGGTGGTCGATGTCGGCTACAACCCCGCCAACCCCGTCATCGTGGGCACCGGCCGCAGCTTCGGCGCCGAGTCGGCCCGCGTCACCGCGCATGCGCGCGCGTACCTGGCCGGCATGCGCGCGGCCGGCATGCTGACGGCGCTCAAGCACTTCCCCGGCCACGGATCGAGCTTCGCCGATTCGCATCTGGGCTTCGTGGACGTCACCGACACGGCGCGGCCCGACCTGGAGCTGGCGCCCTACCGCGCGCTGATGGCCGAGGGCGTCGTCGACAGCGTGATGACCGCGCACGTGTTCAACCGCCGGCTCGACCGCCGCTATCCCGCGACGCTGTCGCGGCCGACGATCACGGGCCTGCTCCGCCGCGAGCTCGGCTGGGTCGGTGTCGTCGTGAGCGACGATCTCCGGATGGGCGCCATCGAGCACCACTACGGCCTCGACGAGGCCGCCGTCCTGGCCCTCGAGGCCGGCGTCGATGTCCTGTTGATCGCCGACGACCGCCTGCCCGACGGCCGCTCCGCCGCCCACGTCGCCCTCACCGCCATCCGCCACGCGCTCGAGCAGGGCCGCCTGGCGCCGCCGACGGTCGAAGCGGCCCTCGCGCGCATCGACGCGCTGCGGGCGCGGCTGGGGCCGTAGCGCCCTCAGCTCGACAGCAGCCGCTCGACCTCGTCGCGCCGGGGCATCGATGGCTGGGCACCGCGACGCGTGCACGCCAGCGCCGCGGTGGCGTTCGCGAACCGCAGCGCGTCGCCGAGCGGGCGACGCTCGGCCAGCGCCACCGCCAGCGCGCCGTTGAACGCGTCGCCGGCTCCCGTGGTATCGACCACGCGCACCTCGAACGGCGGGGCGTGCAGCCGGCCATCGGGTCCGTCGCAGAGCACGCCGCGCTCGCCGAGGGTGACGATCGCGTGCGTCGCGCCCCGGGCCCGCACGGCCGCGGCGAGCTCGCCGGCGTCCACGAGGTCCTCCGCCGACGCCCGGCCCGCCAGCCGCGCGGCCTCTCCCTCGTTGGGCGTCACGTAGTCGGCGAGCCCGAGGAAGTCCACGCCGACGTCGGGGAACGGCGCCGGGTTCAGGATCGTGCGCGCGCCATGGCGCCGGGCCTGCTCCAGCCCGCGGCGGACCGTCGCCAGCGGCACCTCCAGCGAGCACACGACGATCTCGGCCCAGGCAAAGTCCGGCGCGCGCCGGTCGACGTCGGCGACCGTCAGCAAGCGGTTGGCGCCGGGCGCCACCGCGATCTGGTTGCGTCCCTCCGCGTCGACCACGATCAGCGCGGTCCCGGTCGCCGCCTCGCTGGTGGTCAGCAGCGCGTCCACGCCGATTCCCTCGCCGGCGAGCGCTTCCCGCACCTGACGGCCCGAGGCATCGTCGCCGACACAGCCGACGAAGCGAACCTCGGCACCGAGCCGGCGCGCCGCTACGGCCTGGTTGGCGCCCTTGCCGCCGCGGGCGACCAGCAGCGTCCCCTCGCTGACCGTTTCTCCGGCGCGCGGCAGCCGCGACAGCGCCACCGTGTAGTCGACGTTGGCGGAGCCGACGACTAGGACGCGGGGCACACGCGATCCAGGAACACGCCGAGAAAGCGCGGCACGTCGACGGTGCGCGCGAAGCGACAGTTGACGGGGCCGGCCGCGCGGCGCGTCTCACCGTCGGGGCCGATCTCCAGGCGTGTCGTCTCCCAGCCCACCAGCGAGGGATCGAGCGCGGCGGCCACGGCCAGCGGATCGTGCAGCACCATCTCCGGCGTCGGGCGTGTCCGGCTCATGGTGAAGCCCCGCCGCGTGAAGGCGGCGACGCGCTCGGCGCGCACGCCCGGTCGCCGCTGCAGCGCCCGCTCGAACTCCGCGCGCGACACCACGGCCTGCCGGGTGGCGTCGAGCGGGACCAGGTCGAGCGGAAGGTCGGCGGCGAACACGCGGGCGGCGGCGGCAGGATCGACGTGGATGTTGAACTCGGCCCCCGGCGTCACGTTGCCCGGCACGTCGACGGCGCCGCCCATGACGACGACGCGGGCCAGGCGGCGGAGCGCGGCGGCATCGCGCTCCAGGGCGAGCGCGACGTTGGTGAGCGGCCCGAGCGCGATCAGGGTGAGCGGCTCGGCCGCCCGCCGCGCCGCCTCCACGATGACCTCGGCCGCGCTCTGTGCCACCAGCGTCCCCGGAGGCGACGGCCAGTCCGGCAGGTCTCCGAGGCCGTCGTCACCGTGATAGCCGGTGGCCGTGACCAGTCCACGGTCGAGCGGCGCCGCCGCCCCTTCGGCGATCGGCGGCGGCTCGATGCCGCAGAGCGCCACGAGGCGGAGGAGGTTGCGGGTGGCCTCGGCGACCGGGACGTTGCCGGCCACGGTCGTGATCGCGGCCAGGCGCAGGTCGGGCGACCCCCAGCCGTACAGGAGGGCGAGGGCGTCGTCGATCCCGGGATCGGTGTCGATCAGCGCCAGCATGGAATCGCCGTGGCACCCCGCCCCGTCATATACAATGTTGTAACAATCCTGTCCGGGGGGAGGGACGAGCCATGGACATCGAGATCCTCTACTGCGGGGAGTGAAACTACCTCCCCCAGGCCTCCAGTCTGCAGGCCTCCATCAAGAGCAAGTACGGCCTCACCGCCCGGCTGAAGGAAGGCGTGGGCGGGATCTTCGAAGTCTACATCGACGGCCAGACGGCCTACACCAACCAGGAGACGTATCGCTTTCCGACCGACGAGGAGATCTTCGCGAAGATCGACGCCGCTAAGACGTCGTAAGCGCACGCTCGAGCTCTCCCTGGAAGTGCGGATGGGCCACGGCGAGCAACGCCGTGGCCCTTGCCTTGTCCGATAGCCCCCGCAGTCGCGCCGCCCCGTGCTCGGTGACCACCCAGTCCGCCAGGTACCGGGGCGTCGTCACCGCGGCGCCGGCCGTCAGCCACGGCACGATACGCGACACGGCGCCGTCGCGCCCCGTCGACGGCAGCGCGATGATCGACGCCCCGCCGGCCGAGCGCGAGGCTCCCAGCACGAAGTCGAACTGCCCGCCGATCCCCGCCACCTGCCGCGGCCCCAGGCTCTCGGCGGTGACCTGTCCGCTGAGGTCGATCTCCAGCGCGGAGTTGATCGCGACGAAGCGGTCCAGATGGGCCACGACGTCGGGATCGTGGACGAACTCGGACGACTCCATGTTCACGGCGTCGCTGGCGCCGAGGAAGTCGAAGGTGCGCCGCGTGCCCATGGCCTCGGCGAGGTCCAGGCGGCCGCGATGCACGCGCTTGCGGGCGCCGGTGACGACGCCGCGCTCGACCAGCGCGACCCCCTGATCGACCAGCAGCGAGTGCAAGGCCAGGTCGCGGTGTCCCGAGAGCCCTTCCAGCACGGCCTGCGGAATGGCGCCGACGCCCACCTGCACCGCGGCGCCGTCGGGCACGAGTCCGGCGACGTGACCGCCGATGGCCCGCTCCACCTCCCCGACGACCGGCGGCGGATACTCGGTGAGCGGCTCGTCGACGTCCACGCGGATGTCGACCTGGCTGGCGTGCAGCCATCCGTTGCCGCGGGCGCGCGGCATGTTGGGATTCACCTGGGCGATGACGAGCGGGGCGCGCCGCGCCGCCGGCAGCGCCACGCTCACGGAGACGCCCAGGCTCAGATAGCCTCGCGAGTCCGGTGGCGCCGTGTGCACCAGTACGCAGTCGGGCGCCCAGCGGCCCCCGGGGGCGAACTCGGTCACGATGTCGAAGTAGCGGATGGGGAGGAACTCGACCCGACCGCGCCGGCGCGCGTCGTCCAGGCGCGGCGACATGTGCCAGGTCGCGTAACGGAGCGCGGCGCACTCCGGCCGCGCCCAGGGATAGTCGCCGAGGTGGATCCCGCCCATCAGCGTGAGGTCGCGGAGGCGCTCCGACTGCCGGCAGATCTCGCCCACGAGCGCTCGCGGCTCGCCGCACCCCGGCGGCATCATCACCGTCATGCCCCCTCGCAGCCGTTCGACCGCCGCGCTCGCCGTCATCGTGACGAATCCCCGCGCCATCGCGTCCGCTATATACACCTTCCCGCCGCACGACGACGGACGATAAAATGCCTCGATGACCTGGACCCAGCGCACTCTCGTCGTTCTCACGCTGCTCGCTCTCGCCGGCTGCGCCACCAGCTCCGCATCCCCACCATCCCGCGGCTCCCAGGCGCCCCGCACCCGCTGCCTCGCCGACCCCAACGAGACCGGATCGCGCCCGTTGTTCTTTCTCTTCTGCATCGAAAGCCCCTAGCGCGGTCGCTCAAAAAGGGCCAGATGCGAGGCGGCGCGAGCACCGGAGCGAGGCGTACTCCGAGTACGCCGCAGCGAAGAGCGCAGCGCCAACGAAGCAGATGGCCCTTTTTGAGCGACCGCGGCCGCGCGTCGTGAGGCAGGGCGCCGCCGCGCTGATAAGATGACAAGCGTGAAGCACGTCGCATTCGTCACCGGTGGCGGGCGAGGAATCGGGCGAGCGGTCGCAGTCGCGTTGGGGCGGGAGGGTCTGGCGGTTGTGGTCGGGGCGCGGACGAAGGAGCAGGTCGAGGCGGTGGCGACGGAGGTGCGGGGGGCCGGCGGCGAGGCGGTGGCGGTCGAGCTGGATGTGACGGATCCGGTGTCGGTGGAGACGGCGGTGGCGATCGCCGCGGCGCTGGGGCCGATCGACGTGCTCGTGAACAATGCGGGGATCGCGGAGTCGGCGGCGTTCGCGCGGACGAGCCTCGAGATGTGGGAGCGGCACCTGCGTGTCAACGTCACCGGGCCGTATCTGATGACCCGCGCCGTGCTGTCCGGCATGCTCGAGCGTCGGCGGGGGCGCGTGATCAACGTCGCCTCCCTGGCCGGACTGCACGGCGCGGCCTACGTGAGCGCGTACACGGCGTCCAAGCACGCGCTGGTCGGGCTCACGCGCGCGCTGGCCGCTGAAGTGGCCGGCAAGGGCGTCACCGTGAACGCGATCTGTCCCGGCTTCGCCGCCACCGACATCGTCTGGAACGGCGCCCGCAACGTCGCGGTGCGGACCGGCCGCGCGTTCGAGGATGCGGTGGCGGCGATGGCGCGGCTGAACCCGGGTGGTCGGCTGATCGACCCCGAGGAGGTCGCGGAGGCGGTCCTCCGACTCGTGCGCGACGACACCATCAACGGCGACGCCGTCGTCCTCGACGGAACCGCCCCCCAACGGAGGGAGCCATGAAAGAGCACATCTCGGCCATCCAGCCGCGGACGTTACCCAAGCCCGCGGGGTTCTCCTACGGCTACGAGGTCAAGCAGGGGCGGCTGGTCTTCATCTCGGGCCAGGTCGCGCGGGACGAGAACAACGCCGTCGTCGGCAAGGGCGACCTCGTCGCGCAGTTCCGCCAGGTGTGCCGCAACATCCACGCGGTGATGAGCGCCGCCGGCGGCGACATGAGCGACATCGTGAAGCTGACCATCTACGTGCTGGACACCAACGACTACAAGCAGCACCTGCGCGAGATCGGCGCCGTCTACCGCGAGTACTTCGGCAAGCACTTCCCGGCCATGACGCTGGTCGGCGCCCGTGACCTGTTCGACGCCGACGACGGCTGCGCGATCGAGATCGAGGGCGTCGCCGCGCTGGCATGAGCCCGCCCGTCGCCGAGCGCTTTCGCATCCGGCACGCGCTGCCGGCGACGCGCTGGCCGACGGCGGCGGAGGCGGCGCGCTCGCGCTGGTTCGCGCCCGCCCGCGTGGGTCCGCTCACGGTCGCCGAGCGGACGTGGGTGCCGGCCATGGTGCCGTGGCGGGCCACCGAGGACGGCCTCGTCACGCCCGCGGTGCTGCAGTGGTACGCGCGCTTCGCCGAGGGCCAGCCGGGCGTGCTCGTCGTCGAGGCCACCGGCATCCGCGACGTGGCCAGCGGTCCCCTGCTCCGCATCGGCGACGATCGCTTCATCCCCGGCCTCCGGCGGCTCGTGCAGACGGTGCGCGAGCGCAGTCAGGGGCGGACCCGCCTGTTCATCCAGCTCATCGACTTCCTGGCGGTCCGGCGCCGGCCCGATCCCGAGAAGTTCTTCCTGCGGTTCCTCGACATCGACGCCGCGCTGCGCCGGCGCCTGGCCGACGCCGCCGGCGACGCGGCCTGGTTGACCGCCCCCGAGCCGGCGCTCCGCGCCCGCCTGCTCGAGGCGCTCACGAGCGATCGCCGCCTGGTCGACACCGCGCTGACGCCGCGCCAGCGGGAGTCGCTCGACTACGGCTATCGCGAGCGGGTATGGGACACGCACCTGCCGTGGGTGCGCGAGCTGCCGCGTACGCTGCCGGCCCTCTTCGCCGAGGCGGCGCACCGCGCCCGCACCGCGGGCTTCGACGGCGTCGAGCTGCACTACGCGCACGCCTACACGATGTCCTCGTTCCTCTCCCGCCTGAACACGCGCGACGACGGCTACGGCGGCGCCCGCGAGCAGCGCGGGCGGCTGCCGCTCGAGGTGCTGGCATCGGTGCGCCAGCGCGTCGGCGCCGACTACGTGGTCGGCATCCGCTATCTCGGCGACGACGTGGTCGAGGGCGGCAACCGCGTGGAGGACGCGGTCTGGTTCGGCGTGCGCTTCGCCGAGGCCGGCGCCGACTACCTGTCGGTGTCCAAGGGCGGGCGCTTCGAGGACGCGCGGCAGCCGAAGGTCGGCGAGGCCGTCTACCCCTACACCGGCCGCTCGGGCTACGAGTGCATGCCGACGGTCATCTCGGACGAGCGCGGACCGTTCGGCCGCAACGTGCCGCTGGCCGCCGCCATCCGCCGGGCCGTGCGCGCCGCCGGTCACTCCACGCCGGTCGTCACCAGCGGCGGCATCTTCGCCTTCGAGCAGGCCGAGGGCATCCTGGCGCGCGGCGAGGCCGACTTCGTCGCCGCCGCCCGCCAGTCGCTCGCCGATCCGGACTGGTTTCGCAAGGTGCGGCTCGGCTACGGTCACCTCGTGCGCCGCTGCGAGTTCACGAACTACTGCGAGGGCCTCGACCAGCACCACAAGCAGGTGACCTGCAAGCTGTGGGATCGCGTGGCGGTGGACGAGCCGCACGTGCCACTGGCCACGGACGGCAAGCGTCGCCTGTCGCCGCCGTCCTGGCGTGTCCCCGGCGACGCGGGTCCCGTGAGCGCGGTAGACTGAGGTCGATGTCAGGCCGGGTCATCGTGGGCATCGTCCTGCTGTCGCTGGTGCTGCTACCGGCGCTGAGTGTCGCGGTCGACGATCTCTCCGCCTCGCCCGGCGCCCGTCATGAGGCGGGGATGCGGCATCAGCCGACCCGCGGCTGGCGCACGCTGCCCAGTGCCGTCGGCCGGCCCGTCTACGTGCCACCCGCGACGCGCCTGCAGACCATCGAGGTGCGCGAGCCCGAGTACACGCCTCCGCTGTTGGTCCGTACGCCCTTCGTCCCGCCCCGCGGATAGGCGCACTCCCGCCCTGTCGCGCGCTCCCCCTCGACGGGGAGCGGACATCCCAAGGGAGGTGGACCATGCACGTTCACGATCCGGGACTCGTCTCGATCTCGGTCGGGGTCTTCTCGGCCGCCGCCGGCCGGCGGCTACCGACCCGGCCCCACACGATCGCCGCGGACACGCCCGTGGTCTGGATCGGCCAGTCTCCAGCGGACGACGACGCCCGGGCCGTCTGGGAGGCCCTCTCCGGCCGGGGCCCGCGCGCCTACGGCGTCGTGATCGAAGAGGTCGGCGAACGCCTGTTCCGTCGTGATCTCGCGCGACTCGGCGGCCCCGCCGACGTCGGATTCTTCCAGCCTTTCTACCGGGCGCACGCCCGGGACGTTCTGCAGCGACTCGATGGCATCCACATCCGCATCGGGGGTACCGTGGCCCCATGAGTCCTCTGGTCTTCATGGCCGCGCTCTTCGTGACCTCCGTCGCCGCCGGGGCCGCCGGCGCCATACTCGGCCTCGGCGGCGGCATCTTGCTGATCCCGATCCTCACGCTCTTCTACGGCGTGGATCTGCGCTACGCGATGGGCGCCAGCATCGTGTCCGTCATCGCGACCTCGAGCGGCGCGGCCGCCGCCTATCTGCGCACCCACCTCAGCAACGTGCGCATCGGCCTGTTCCTCACGCTGGCCACGGTGTCGGGAGCGCTGGTCGGGGCCGGCCTCGCGGGCGTCGTGCCCGTGCGCTGGCTGCAGATCCTGCTCGGCCTGGCGCTCGCCTACTCGGCGATCACGACGCTCCGTCAGCTGCACGTCGAGATCCCGGACCGGATCGACGCCGATCCACTCGCGCTGCGCTTCGGCCTCGAGGGCACCTATCACGACGGCGTGCTCGATCGGGACGTCAAGTACCGCGCGACGCGCGTCAAGCGCGGGTTCGCGGCGATGTTCGGCGCCGGGCTGCTGTCGGGGCTGCTCGGCATCGGCAGTGGGGCCTTCAAGGTGCTGGCGATGGACTACTTCATGCGGCTGCCGATGAAGGTCTCGACCGCCACCAGCAACTTCATGATCGGGATCACCTCGGCGGCCACCGCCGGCGTGTACTTCGCGCGCGGCGACATCAATCCCTTGCTGGCGGCGCCGGTCGCGGTCGGTGTACTGGCCGGCGCCGTGCTCGGCACGCACCTCATGGCGCGGCTGCGCAACACGACGGTGCGCAAGGCGTTCCTGCCGGTCCTCGCCTACCTGGCCATCTCCATGCTGCTGCGCGGGCTCGGGGTGGGGCTGCCGTGAGCGGTGTCGCGGGCGTGGAACGGATCGTCGCCCGGGTGCTCATGTGGGGCGGGCTGCTCAGCGTGTCGCTGGTCCTCGGTGGCCTCGCCATCTACGCTCTGCAAGGACAGCCGTCACTCGGTGACGTCACATCGAGCCTCCGCGGTCAGCAGGGGCAGCACCCCGTCGAGGTCTTCACCTCGCTCGGCGACATCCGTCGCGCGCTCTTCCGGCGGCCGCCCGACGGGCTGGCCATCACCGCGCTCGGACTGGCCTGTCTGCTCGCCACTCCGGTGACCGCCGTCGGCCTGGCCATCCCCGCCTTCTGGCGCGAGGGTGATCGCCAGTACGCGGTGATCGCCGCGATCGTCCTGAGCATGCTGCTCGTGAGCCTCGTGCTGGCCGGCGGCGTCTGATCCACCACCCCCTCTGCTACAATCCCGCCGCATGGGCCCGCGGCGCCGTCGGCGCGTCGGCTGGTGGCTGCTGCGGCTCGTCGTGCTCGTCGCCGTCGCCTGGCTCGCCTGGGAGGCGTGGACGTGGCCCGACGTGGGCGCGCTGGCCCGCCGCCCCCCCACCAGGACCGCGTTCATCGAGCGGTGGCGCGCCCTGCAGCGGGAGGCCGGTCGCGATGACCGCGTGGATCGGCGGTGGGTCCCGTACGGCGCGATCTCGCCAAATCTGAAGACGGCCGTCCTCGTGGCCGAGGACATCAACTTCTTCTCGCACCACGGCTTCGACAGCGGCGAGATCCGCAAGGCCCTCACGCAGGCGATCGGGGATCTCGAGCTGCCGCGCGGCGCCTCCACCATCACCCAGCAGCTCGCCAAGAACCTCTGGCTCTCGCCCTCGCGCGATCCGCTGCGCAAGACGCGGGAGGCGATCCTGACCTGGCAGCTCGAGCGCACGCTCGGCAAGCGCCGCCTGCTCGAGCTGTACCTGAACGTCGTAGAATTCGGCCCGGGCGTGTGGGGCGTGGAGAGCGCCAGCCGCCGTTACTTCGGCAAGGCGGCCGCCGATCTGACCGACGACGAGGCGGTACGGCTGGCCGCGAGCTTGCCGAGCCCGGCGACGTGGCACCCCGGCTCGGGCAGCGCCGCCTATCGGCGGCACGTCGAGTCCGTGCGGCGACGAATGGACAAGGCCCAGTTCCTCAGGAGGCTCATCTGATGGCGACGCCCGTGTTCCGCGACTACGACCAGAAGGCCCTAGACGCCGAGTACAACAACCGCGTGAAGGTCAAGGACGCCCTGGAGTGGATGGCGCGCGCCGGCGCCGAGAGCGCGCGGGCCCGCGCCGAGCTGCCGCTGCGCTTCGACGTCGCGTACGGCACCCACCACGGCGAGCGCCTCGACGTGTTCCCCGCGGCGAAGCCCGGGCCGGCGCCGGTGCACGTCTTCATCCACGGCGGCTACTGGCAGCGGATGGACAAGGCCGACTTCAGCTTCGTCGTGCGCGGCCTCCGCCCGGCCGGCGCGCTGACCGTGGCGGTCAATTACGGCCTCGTCCCCTCGATCGACCTCGACGAGCTCGTCCGCCAGTGTCGCGCCGCGGTCGCCTTCGTCCATCGCCACGCGCGCGAGTGGGGCGGTGATCCCGAGCGCATCTCCGTCTCCGGCCACTCGGCCGGCGGCCACCTGGTGGCGATGCTGCTGGCGACGGACTGGGCGGCGTTCGGCGCGCCGGGCGACGTCGTCAAGGCCGGGTGCGCGATCAGCGGGCTCTACGACCTGGAGCCGATCCGGCTCTGCTACCTCAACGACGTGCTGAAGCTCACACCCGAGGTCGCGCGCCGCAACAGTCCCGTCCACCTGGCGCCGTCCCGGCCGACACCGCTGATCCTGGCGCTCGGCGGCACCGAGGGCCCCGAGTATCATCGCCAGACCGACGAGCTGGCGGGGGCCTGGCGCGCGCGGGGCGTGCCGATCGAGGTGCTGGACCTGGCGGGCCACGATCACTTCTCGATCGTGGCCGAGCTGGAGTCGCCGTTCAGCCCGCTCGCCCAAGCCATCCAGGGCCAGATGGGGCTGGCGTGACTCAGCTCCCCGGCGTCGGCTCCAGCCGCACGATCCGGCCCTGGGGATTGTCGGTGAGCAGATAGATCAGGCCGTCGGGCCCCTGTCGGACGTCGCGAATCCGCTCGCCCGGCTCGATGACGTACCGCTCCTCGAGCACGACGCGACCGTCGGACAGCCGCAGTCGCACGAGCCGACCCGGCTGGAGCGAGCCGACGAAGAGGTCGCCCCGCCACGCGCGAAACCGCTCCCCCGTGTAGAAGAGCGCGCCCGACGGCGCGATGACGGGGTCCCAGTAGTAGACGGGCTGCTCCATCCCCGGTCGC
>Ga0134124_10003925_pt1 | contig 11929 bp, 14 predicted proteins | sample KB304_FD_96880 | JGI IMG/M metagenome (GOLD analysis project Ga0134124, IMG submission 96880) | Terrestrial soil microbial communities without Nitrogen fertilizer from Kellogg Biological Station, Michigan, USA - KB3-0-4 | ecosystem: Environmental > Terrestrial > Soil > Unclassified ... | reverse complement strand
GAAGACCTCTCGGCCCGCATCGACGATCCGGGCCTCGATGTGACCCCGGACGATTTCCTGGTATTGCAGAATGCCGGGCCACTCAGCCCGTCGGGGATGCCGGAGGCCGGCTATCTGCCGATCCCGAAGAAACTCGCCAGCAAAGGCCTGAAGGACATGGTGCGCATCTCCGACGCGCGCATGAGCGGCACGGCGTTCGGCACCATCGTGCTGCACGTCACGCCGGATTCAGCGTCCGGCGGTCCGCTGGCGCTTGTAAAGAATGGCGACCGCATCAAGCTGTCGGTGAAGGACCGCAGCATCGATCTGATGGTCGACGAGGCCGAGTTGACGCGGCGCGCGGCCTTGAACAAAGTGACACTCGAAGCGCCGGCGCGCGGCTATGCCAAACTCTACGCGCAGGAAATTCTCGGCGCCGACCGCGGCTGCGACTTCCGCTTTCTGATACCGAGCTGAACGAAGAACGCGTAAAGGCCGAGGCCGTCCGTTTCCGGACGACCTCGGCCATTTTTGCATCATGCTCTCAGGTTAATCGCAGATGCGGCGCTCCTTGATGATCCGGCGCCCGCTCGGCGTGATGATGCGCTCACGCACCACGCGGCATTCGCTCGCGTAATCGCCGCGCCAGTGATGACGGCGGTAGCCGTGATCGTAGGGGTCGCCGACGCCAACGCCGACGCCACCCGGGCCCGCGCCGAAATAAACCTGCGCGCTGGCCGGAGCCGCGGCGCCGAGTGTCAGAAGCGTGGCACCAATAAGCAAAGCACGAGTGTACATGGACTGGTCCTCCCTGTTGCCATGCACGTCAATGCGCGAACCGGGCCAACGTTGCAGGAAATACCGATAATGTTTTGTTGAATTTGCCGCGTGGAACCCGGAACTAATGTCCGCGGAAGCGGGCAGGATGGCTTCGGCGGCCGCGTAGGGCGGTTCGCGAAGGCCTTTGATTGAAGTCAAGGTCATCCGATCGCTGCCGAGCTTTACTGCGATTATTGGACAATCGTCCTCCCTGACGTTTTGTCCGAGTCAAACTGATCCCGGCGTCAAGCGCTGGGGTCATTTTTTTTGCGTTGAACGTCCGGATGGCTCGCCGCCTCGGCGTGCCGCATCTCGCGCAAACATACGAAGTCGCTTCACCCCGCTCGGGTTACGCGCAGGCGATGCGCGCATAAGCTGCATTTATTCGTATTACGATCTTAGCATGTGCTAAAAAGCATCTGTGGGGGCGTGCATCATGATGAGCAGATTGATTTTTGCCGCTGGGCTTGCCGTGTGGTTCGCGGCGAGCGCGCAGGCCATGGACACCCATCCGGACTGCAAGGCGATGAAGGATAAAGTCGGCTGTACCTGCGCGTTGAACAATGGCGGCGCCATCGTTCGACACACCTACCAATATTCCTGGGTCTCGCGGCCGCAAGGCACGCACCGGGCGGGACCGAACGAAGCCTTCATTCAGTGCATGAAGCGCAACGGCCGCGGGTAATCGAACGCTGAAAGTCGCGCTACGCAATGCGCGATAGAATTGCCGGTATCCAGAATAAGCCGGCGATCACGATTGCTATTAAGACGGCCAGCGAACCGAGGTCTTTTGTGACCTTGATGGCGTCGTTGTAGTCCGGCGAGACATGATCGGCCAATTTCTCGATCGCAGAATTCACGGTCTCAATTAAAATCACCAACAATATCGACGCTATCAACGCCGACCTTTTCCATGCCGAGTCGCTGATCCAAAAACTGAGCGGCACCGCCAAGCCAAGCGCGATCAATTCTTCCTGAAACGCGCGCTCATTTCGGGCTGCCCAGAGAAATCCAGCCTTCGAAAAACACAGCGCCTTCCACCAACGCGACATCTTGGACCCCCCTGACGAATGCGATGCCGAAAGCTCTTTCTCTTGCCGGCCTATAACGGCTTGGGCGTGCTGTCCTCAAGATCGGGCCAGTTATTGGCATAAAGCCAATGCCGGGATGCCGTTGCGGGGCCGCTGCCCGATGCTAGCGCAAGCGCAGGCAAAACAGCTATATTCTTCTGAAGTGCGTCCAGAGGATGGGTGGATGTCGATTTCAGGCGTGCGTTATGCGCGCAATTTTACCGCGGCGCTGGGTGCTCTGCGTACAAGATCGGCGTGGCGGTTTGCCCCACTGGTGATGCTGCATGGCGCCGCGCTCGCCATCATGGCCTTCACCGAAACCACCCCAACCTCGATCGTCCTGTTCCTTTTGACCTGGGGCTTGATCGTCTGCTTCTGGCTTTCATTGCTGCGCCGTCCGGCGGTCGCGACAGCACTGTCGCTCATCCTCATTATCGCCGTCGTTGTGCTGTCGGACTTTAAGCACGAGATCGTCTGGCTCACGGTCGATTTTCTCGACGTGATGCTGCTCGATCTCGGGACCATCACATTTCTGCTGACGATATATCCGGCGCTGCAGGGCATCCTGATCGCTCTGCTCGTTGCGACGGTCATCCTCGTGGCATTGCTATGGCGTTTTGATATCCATCACGTGGGCCGGCGCGCCAGCGCTTTAGGCCTTGCCGCCTGTTGCGCGGGTGTGACGATGGTGTCGATCGTGGCGCCCGGCGATTGGTGGGAAGTCTTTGCGGGAAACAATTTCGTTTCCAAGTTCTCCCGGTCCGCCGTCGCGGCGGTCGAGGAGCTTCTGAAACACGGCATGATCGAGGCCGATGCACATGCCGCCGGCGGATTGCCGATGGCTCAGGCCACGACCTGCAATCCGGCGACAAAGCCGCCGCATGTCATCCTTATCCACGATGAATCGAGCGTCGACATCCGTGTGGCGCCGGAGATCAAGGTGCCGGAAGGCTACGGTGCGCACTTCCGGTCCTTCGATGGCAAAGCCCGGCGCCTGCTGGTCGAAAGCTACGGCGGCGCCAGCTGGTATTCCGAATTTGCGGTGCTGACCGGGCTTTCGTCGCGCTCGTTCGGACGATTTGCATACTCCCTGCCAAAGATTGCCGCCGGACGCGTCAACCGCGGCCTGCCGCTGGAGCTGCGGCGCTGCGGCTACCGGACATATTCGTTCTATTCGGCGTCAGGGGTGTTCATGAGCGCCAAGGGCTTCCAGATGTCGACGGGGATCGAACATTTCCTCGACAACCGGGACATGGGCACGAACCAGGCTGAGCCCGATAGCTTCTACTACGATGCCGCCATGACCATGCTGCGGCGGGAGCACAATTCCGGGCCGCTGTTTGCCTTCGTCTATCTCGCCGCCAACCATTTTCCATTTTTGCGAAGCTGGCGTCCGGATTTGCAGCCCGGCTGGCGCGATCCGGGAAACGCGCCGGAGGTCGATGAATATCTGCGCCGCCAGGCGATGAGCGCGCAGGACTATCAGGCCTTTCTCGAGCGGCTGAAACGCGAATTTCCAGACGAGCCGTTTCTCCTGATCCGCTATGGCGACCATCAGCCATATTTTACGACGTCAATTCTGGACCCCACGCTCGATAGGTCTGCCCTCGAGCGGCATATGCAGGCGTACGATCCCCGCTACTTCACCACCTATTACGCCGTCGACACCATCGCTTATCAGCCTGCGAACGTATCGGCGGCGCTCGAAACGCTCGACGCACCTTATCTTCCGCTGGTAATCCAGCAGTTGATCGGCTTGCCTCTGAGTTCATCGTTTGTGGAGCAGCGGAGAATGCTCGAGCGCTGCTCCGGCATTTTCTATGCCTGCGCGGGGGGTGCCGAAGTCCGGCGCTTCAATCGGTTGCTGCTCGACTCCGGGCAGCTCAGTCATCTGTAAGCTGTATGGCTGAGACAATGCGCCGGCTTATGGCCGTTAGCGGACCGGCCGGGCAGAAATGCTGACGTCGGGGAATGACTGGTGCTGCCGGAGTGGATTGAACACTCGACCTCCCCCTTACCAAGGGGGTGCTCTACCACTGAGCTACGGCAGCGCTGGAACGCGGCCCGTACTGCCATATCGGGCCCGGTCGGCGCAAGGCAAAGGCTCAACTTGCGGCGCGAAATCTGTAGCCTTAAACCGAACGCTATGACGCGCGCGCCCGAGACCGGCAAAACGCCGCAGAAATCCGAACGCGACGAGCGCCGGGCGGCGGCGCTGCGGGCCAATCTGCGTCGGCGCAAGGAACAGGAGCGCCGGCGGGAGGCGCAGGAGAAGCCCGCGCCGGACCAAAAATAGAGGCGCGGGTACCTCGGCTTTCGCCGGGGCGAGCGTTTTGGCCGACTTTCGCCGCAATTGGCCGGCGAAGGTGCTAACCCTCCGCGAAAATTCGCTTTGCAGGGGGCCGCCCGCCGGCCATAGAACGGGCAACACACAGGTTAATCGCGGGGCATCATGGATCGAATTCGAATCGTCGGCGGGCAGCGGCTGAACGGGGTGATCCCGATCTCCGGCGCCAAGAACGCCACGTTGCCCTTGATGATCGCGAGCCTGCTCACCGAGGACACGCTCACCCTCGAGAACGTGCCGCGGCTGGCCGACGTGGTGCAGCTCCAGCGCATCCTCGGTAACCACGGCGTCGACATCACCATCGCCGGCAAACGCCCGGGCGACGATCCGAACGCCGGCCGCACGCTGCACATTTCGGCGAAGACCATCGTCGACACCACCGCGCCCTACGAGCTCGTCTCCAAGATGCGCGCCAGCTTCTGGGTGGTGGCGCCGCTGGTGGCGCGCATGGGCGAGGCGAAGGTCTCGATGCCGGGCGGCTGCGCCATCGGCACGCGACCGGTCGACTTGCTCATCATGGCGCTCGCCAAGCTCGGCGCCGACATCGAGATCGAAGCCGGCTATGTCGTCGCCCGCGCCAAGCACGGTCTGCGCGGCGCCGAGATCGTCTTCCCCAAGGTCACCGTCGGTGGCACCCATACCGCGCTGATGGCGGCCGCGCTCGCCCGCGGCACCACCGTGATCGAGAACGCGGCGCGCGAGCCCGAGGTCACTGACGTTGCCGACTGCCTCAACAAGATGGGCGCCAAGATCAGCGGCGCCGGCTCATCGCGCATCGTCATCGAAGGCGTCGCCGGCCTGCACGGCGCACGCCATTCGGTGCTGCCGGACCGCATCGAGGCCGGCACCTACGCCATGGCCACCGCCATGACCGGCGGCGATGTAATGCTGCAGAACGCGCGGCCTGAACTGCTGCAGGCGGCGCTCGACGTGCTGACGCAGGCGGGCGCCACCGTGACGCCGACCAACGAAGGCATCCGCATCGCGCGCAACGGTTCTGGCTTGAACCCGGTCGAGGTCACCACCGCGCCATTTCCCGGCTTCCCCACCGACCTGCAGGCGCAATTGATGGCGCTGATGACCAAGGCCAAGGGCACCTCGCACATCACCGAAACGATTTTCGAAAACCGCTTCATGCATGTGCAGGAGCTCGCCCGTCTCGGTGCGCAAATTCATCTCGACGGCGAGACGGCCACCATCGAAGGCGTCGCAAGGCTCAAAGGAGCGCCGGTGATGGCGACCGACCTGCGCGCCTCGGTGTCGCTGGTGATCGCCGCGCTCGCCGCCGAGGGCGAGACCATGGTCAACCGCGTCTATCATCTCGACCGCGGCTTCGAGCGGCTGGAAGAAAAGCTCGCGCGCTGCGGCGCCGTCGTCGAACGCATCAGCGGCTAGCTTTCAGTCAGAATGCGACGGCGCGATTTCATCATAGCGCTCTGTGCGACGGCAGCCGGGTGGCCGCTGTGGGCGAATGCGCAAACGCGCGATCAGCCGGCGCTGAGCAAGGCGCAGGCGGAGGCGCTCGAGGCCTATAACCAGGCCCTCGACCGCTTCAAGGCGGTGCTGGCCGAGCGTCGCGCGCAGATCGTCGCCGATGAGCCGCTGCCGAACCGGCCGGGGCAGGCGATCTATCTCGCGCGTGTCGCCGTCATGAGCACCTATAAAGATCTCACCGATGAGCTTCCGTCCAGGATCGGCCGGCCCAACAAGTTCGGCGTTCCGCCCGCGTACTTCGACGCCGACATCGAGCCGCTGATCGAGGAATACCGCGCGCTCTTCGACATCATGGAGGCGCCGCCGGCCGATGCGCAGCACTCGCCGACGCCGTTCAAAGACGTTGTCGACTTAGGCGTGGCCATCGCGCGCGCCAAGGGACTCGATCCGGCCAATGCAGAAATCGCGGGCCGCATCAGTCTGGGCATTTTCTACGCTGAGACGGGCGGCAAGCAGAATGTCGGCAATGCGCGGTCGAACTCGTACAAAGGCAGCATGCAGACCGGCCGGTCGGAAGACCGCGGCGGTCGAAAGAAATGGGCTGCGCTCAAGCCCGCGATCAAGGAATTCGACCCGGCGCTGATCGAGCGCGACGAACAGGAAGAAACGCGGCTCGGCAAATTGGATCGCCGCTATAACCACTGGATCGCCGTGCGCGATGGCCTGCTGCATGCGCACGCGAACATCTTTCTGAAAATCCCGGAGATCGTGAAAACGCTGCCCGATCCGATCGACCAGATGAAGGTCTTCGAACTCATCCAGATTGTGCCGACGCCGACCCGCGCCGCGCTCGCGTCGGACGATTTGACCGGGTACCGGATTTCCGACGCGCGGATCATGGGCTATCTGCGCAACAACAGCATCTTCACGTACGGCCGCGCCGACCGCTCAAGGACTTCCGCGACCTACCGCGAAATTCTCGATGCGATGTGGGTGTTCAACGGCAAATTCGAGCAAGCGCTGGCGAAATTCAAAGAGATCAGGGCGCGGCATTAGAGTGTGCTTGCTCTAACAAACGGGCCGGGTACGATCCCCGCGCAATCGGGAGCCCTTCATGTCCACCATCAAGGTCCTCAGCGCCGGCGCCGTGCAGTCGATGGTTACGGCGATGGCGCCGGAGTTCGAGCGCTTAAGCGGCCACAGCCTCAATCTCAACTTCAACACCGTCGGCTCGCTGCGCAAACGGCTGGAGGAGGGGGAGGCCACCGATCTCGCCATCCTGTCGGAATCGGCCATCGGCGCGCTCGACCAGCAGGGCCTGTTGATCGCCGGCAGCATCGTGGATCTCGCTGATACGATCACCGGCGTGGTGGTGAAAGAGGGCGCCCCCGTGCCGGACATCTCCACCACCGAGGCGCTCAAGGCCGCGCTGTTGAAGGCGCGCGCCGTGTCCTATTCCGACCCGGCGGCCGGCGGCTCGTCCGGCACGTACTTTTCCGGTGTGCTTGACCGTCTCGGCATCGCCGACAAGGTCAAGCCGCAGGCCGTGCTCGGCAAGCGCGGCTACGAGGTAGCCGAGGCGGTGGCCGACGGCCGCGCCGAGATCGGCACCACCTTCATCAGCGAAGCGCTCACGGTGAAGGGCGTCACGGTGGTCGGCCAGTTGCCGGGGGAATTGCACCACACCAACGGCTACACCGCCGCCATCCATGCCAAGAGCGCCGTGCCGGACGCCGCGCGCGCTTTTATCCGCTTCCTCACCGACCCCGCTGGCCGCGACCGCTGGATCAAGGCGGGCCTGGAGCCCGCCTTCTGACGTCCGCAAAACTCCTGATCTTGCGGCCCCGCTCCCGCTTGCCTAACTACAGTTGCGATCTGGAGCGGTAATCATGGAAGACGCCTTGAAATTCGTGGTGCTCGACGAGGAGGACCTCGAGGTCGTTTCCGCCCATCTGCAGGACGCCGTGCTCAAAGTCGTGGACGTGCACTGGCGGGCGCAGGAAAAGCGCGTGGTGGTCGCGCTCAACCGCTTCGACTGGGAGGGCGCCCAGAATGGCCAGCCGGAATACCGCCGCCGCCGCACGGCGCTCCGCTTCGAGCGGGTGCTGTCCTGCAAGTGCCGCGACATCCGTCCCGACGGCGTCGACGCTGTGCTCAATTTGCTCGCCGTGGAATTCGCCGAGACCGACGCCCCGGCCGGGGTGGTGACGCTGACCTTCTCCGGTGGCGGCGCCTTGCGCCTTGAGGTCGAGTGCCTGGAGGCGGAGCTCGCCGATCTCGGCCCGACCTGGCGGACCACCGTCTGCCCGGCACATGCCCTGACCGAGGACGAGCAGCCGAAAACCGGCCGCTGACGGGGCTTTTGCCTGCGCCGCAGCAATAAAATCAGTGCAGAACCGGCCCTCCGCCAAGACCCAGCGCCGCGGACCGCTTGAAATTTCGGAACTTTAGTTCCCTACTTGCAAGGTTATCTCCAACAGGGACGAACCTATGCGCAAAATCCTTATTGTGGCGGGGCTGCTTGCGGGCGCCGCGCTGTTCACGACGGCCTCGACGCCGGCCCAGGCCTGGGTCGGCTGCTCCTGCGCCACGCTCAACAAGGCCCCGGTCTGCGTGGAAGGCCCCGCTACCTGCACGCTGAAGATGGGCGGCGCTTGCGTGCTGCCGTGCGACTACACCCCGGCGAAGGTCGTCAAGGCCAAGCGCCACAAAAAGAAGATGTCGTAAGCCCCGACCACGCTTGCGTCACGCAAAGGCTCCGTCGCCCGACGGAGCCTTTGTTTTTTTGCAAAGACCCCCTACCTCTCCGCTGTCATGCCCGGCCTTGTGCCGGGCATCCACGTCTTACGGGAAGCTGCAAAGACGTGGATGGCCGGGACAAGCCCGGCCATGACGTGTCACTGGAACGGCTCGTGCTATAGATGAGCCTCATCCAGGTCATATGGAATCTACTGCCCGCATGCCGCTTCGTCTCGACAGCAAAGCCGCCGACTTCTCCGACCGCTTTCGCGATTTCCTCGGCGTCAAGCGCGAGGCTTCGCAGGATGTCGAGCAGGCGGTGCGCGCGATCATCGCCGACGTGAAGGCGCGGGGCGACCGGGCGCTGATCGAGCTGACGCAGAAATTCGATCGCCTCGATTTGGCGAAAGCGGGCTTGCGCGTGACTGCCGACGAGATCGCCGCGGCCGAACGCGCCTGCGATCCGGACGCTCTCGCCGCGCTGAGGCTCGCGCGCGAGCGTATCGAGGCCTATCACGTCAAACAGAAGCCGCGCGACGAACGCTGGACCGATCCGCTCGGCGTCGAATTGGGCGGCCGCTGGACGGCCATCGAAGCGGTCGGCCTCTACGTGCCGGGTGGCACCGCTGCCTATCCGTCCTCGGTGCTGATGAATGCCGTGCCGGCTAAAGTCGCCGGCTGCGAGCGCTTGGTGATGGTGGTGCCTTCGCCCGACGGCAAGCTGTCGCCGTTAGTGCTGGCGGCCGCGAAGCTCGCCGGCGTCGATGAGATCTATCGCATCGGCGGCGCGCAGGCGGTGGCCGCGCTCGCTTACGGCACCGACACGATCAAGCCGGTGGCCAAGATTGTCGGCCCCGGCAACGCCTTTGTGGCCGCCGCTAAGCGTCTCGTGTTCGGCACGGTCGGCATCGACATGATCGCCGGTCCCTCCGAGGTGCTGATCCTCGCGGACGACACCGGCAACGCCGCCTGGATCGCCGCCGACCTGCTGGCGCAGGCCGAGCACGACGTCAGCGCGCAGTCGATCCTGATCACCGACAGCGCGCGGCTGGCCGGCGAGGTCGAAGCCGCCGTCGAGTCGCAACTGAAGACGCTGCCGCGCGCCAGCACCGCCTCCGCATCATGGCGCGATTTCGGCGCGATTATCATGGTCGACACGCTCGATAACGCGGTGCCGTTGGTGGACCGCCTGGCACCCGAGCACCTGGAGATCGCGGCGCGCGACGCCGACGCGCTCAGCGCCATGATCCGCAATGCCGGCGCCATCTTCATCGGCGCGCATACGCCGGAAGCCATCGGCGATTACGTCGCCGGCTCCAATCACGTGCTGCCGACCGCGCGCTCGGCGCGTTTTTCCTCGGGCCTCGGCGTGCTCGATTTCATGAAGCGCACCTCGCTGCTCAAGTGCGGGCCCGATCAATTGCGCGCGCTGGGGGCTGCGGCCATCGCGCTCGGCGAAGCGGAAGGGCTCCACGCGCACGCCCGCTCGGTGGCGATCCGGCTCAACCGATGACCTCCGCGAAGTCACATCCCGGCAATACCAAGCGTTTGGTGAGCGTGACGCTCGACGAGGAGTCGATCGGCCGCTCCAACCAGGACGTCGAGCACGAGCGCGCGGTGGCCATCTACGATCTGCTCGAGCAGAACTCCTTTGCGCCGGTCGGCCACGATGGCGGCCCTTACGCGCTGCATCTGTCGATCAACGACAACCGGCTGGTCTTCGACATCCGCTTGGAGGACGGCACGCCGGTCGTCGCGCATCTGTTCTCGCTGTCGCCGCTGCGCCGGATCGTGAAGGACTACTACATGATCTGCGACAGCTACTATCAGGCGATCCGCACCGCCACGCCCGACAAGATCGAGGCGATCGACATGGGCCGCCGCGGCATCCACAACGACGGCTCCAACATCCTGATGGAGCGGCTCAAGGACAAGGTGGCGGTCGACGTCGACACCGCGCGCCGCCTGTTCACCTTGATCTGCGTGCTGCACTGGAAAGGTTAGCGCGTGTTCGAGTCGATCCGCTGCTTCCTTCACCTCTCCCATAGGGAGAGGTCGACGCGCGCATGCGCGAGCGCGCCGAATTTGCGGCAGCGCTCGTTGCAGAGTTAGCAGGTCGATGGACTCGCCCGCGCGCAAATCGCGCCCGCAGGCGGTGTTGTTCGCCTGCGGCATGAACGCGATCCGCTCGCCGATGGCCGCGGCGCTGTTTCGCCAGCTCTACGGCCGCCAGCTCTACGTCGCCTCCGCCGGCGTGCAGAAGGGCTACCTCGATCCGATGGCGGTGGCGGTGATGGAGGAAATCGGTGTCGATATCGCCCGCCACAAGCCGACCACCTTCGAGGAACTCGACGACCTGGAGGGGCTCAACTTCGACCTCATCGTCACGCTGTCGCCGCCGGCGCACCACAAGGCGCTCGAGGTCACCCGCGTGATGTCGACCGAGGTCGAGTATTGGCCGACCCCCGATCCGACCGCGGTGGAGGGCTCGCGCGAGCAGCGGCTTAATGCCTATCGCGATGTGCGCGACCAGTTGCTCGCGCACATCAAGGAGCGCTTCGGCCCGCCGATGTCGGTGTCGTCTTAGGCGCCGTTTACCACCCGCGGCCCTGGCAAGGGCGCTCACATTGTGCAACAGCACCCAGTCCGGTAGTTTCCACGACCATCAACGGATTCTCGCATTAACGATGATCGGCCGCCCCAAATTCGTGCTCGCCTCCGGCTCGCCGCGCCGGCTCGCGCTGATCAATCAGGCCGGCATCGAGCCGGATGCGCTCAAGCCGGCCGACATCGATGAGACGCCGCAGCGCGGCGAGATTCCGCGCGCCTATGCGACGCGGCTCGCCAACGGCAAGGCGGAGACCGCGCTCAACAACGTGCGGCTCGACGACGAATTGCGCGGTTCCTACATCCTTGCCGCCGACACCGTGGTGGCGGTCGGCCGCCGCATTCTGCCCAAGGCGCTGTTGCTCGACGAGGCGGCGCAGTGCCTGCGCCTGCTCTCCGGCCGCAATCACCGCGTTTACACCTCGATCTGCCTGGTGACGCCGAAGGAAGCCTTCCGCCAGCGGCTGGTGGAGACGCGCGTTCGCTTCAAGCGCCTGTCGGCGGAAGACATCGAGGCCTACCTCGCCTCCGGCGAATGGCGCGGCAAGGCCGGCGGCTATGCCGCGCAGGGCATCGCCGGCACCTTCATCGTCAAGCTGGTCGGCTCCTATTCGAACGTGGTCGGCCTGCCGCTGTACGAGACCGTGGCGCTGCTCGGCGGCGAGGGGTACCCGATCCGCTTCGGCTGGCTCAACGCCACCTGAAATTTAGCGTGACGCCATGAATATCGCGTCGTGGCTCGACCGAAACGCCCGCAGTCATCCGCATCTACCCGCGGCCGCGACAGGTCAGCGCGTGGTCGCGACCTACGGCCAACTGGCCGAACGCGCCGCGCGGCTGGCGGGCGCGCTGCGCGATCAGTTCGCGCTGAAGCCGGGCGAGCGCGTCGCCATCGTCGCCAAAAACTCGGTCGAATATCTCGAACTGCTTTACG
>Ga0134124_10003924_pt1 | contig 11929 bp, 11 predicted proteins | sample KB304_FD_96880 | JGI IMG/M metagenome (GOLD analysis project Ga0134124, IMG submission 96880) | Terrestrial soil microbial communities without Nitrogen fertilizer from Kellogg Biological Station, Michigan, USA - KB3-0-4 | ecosystem: Environmental > Terrestrial > Soil > Unclassified ... | reverse complement strand
TGCGTATCGTACTCACGCCGCGCGCTGTCTCAGCCGAGGTAACAATCACCGCAACACGGACGCCAATTTGTCTCAGTGAAACTGCAGCCAGTGTGGTTGTTATCGATTCCCAGGCCTTGCAAACCACTGCAGCACTAACTCTCGATGACACTCTTCGACAGGTCGCAGGCTTTAGCTTGTTTCGACGTAGTGGCAGTCGAACTGCCAATCCGACGTCGCAGGGAGTTTCGCTTCGCGCAACGGGCGCCAGTGGGGCCAGCCGCGCGTTAGTACTCGCGGACGACGTTCCACTGAATGATCCTTTTGGTGGATGGGTCTATTGGGATCGCGTGCCACGAGAATCGATCGATCAAGTTGAAGTTTTGCTTGGCGGCGCATCACATCTCTACGGCAGCGCTGCATTGGGTGGCGTGATTGATGTACAAACAAGATCGACGCACACGAATGCACTTGCCTTGTCTGCGAGTTACGGAAACGAGACAACACCAAACGCGTCGTTGTTTGCATCCACGACCACACATGGCTGGTCAGGAAGCATAGCAGCGGAGACTTTCCGAACTGACGGCTACGTGCTTGTGCCCGAGAATGAACGTGGGACCGTAGATACCGCAGCCGGATCCCGCAACTCTGTAATCAATCTTAAAGTCGAAAAGAAAATCACCGACGAAGCGAGACTTTTTGGCGGTGCGGCGTTCTTTGGGGAATCGCGGGAGAACGGAACGCCCTTACAGACAAATCGCACTCACCTTCGTCAGTTTGTCTTTGGCGGTTCGTGGGACTCGACGACTGCCGGCTTTTTTAGCGGACGAATTTACGGCGGCACTCAAGTCTACGACCAAAACTTTTCGGCCATCAGTACGGATCGAAACTCAGAAACGCTGACTCGCGTTCAGCGTGTGCCCGCGCAGGTTTTTGGTGAAACGGCCCAGTGGTCAAGATCTGTTGGCCGGAGGCAAACATTCGTCGCTGGTTTTGAAGCGCGCGAAGTGCGAGGTGCCAGTGATGAGATTGCTTACGTAAACGGACGACCGACGTCCTTCATTGGTGCGGGAGGTCGCGAGCGTGATGCAGGTGTCTACTTCGAAGATCTAATCCGCCTTGGTTCTAATCTGTTTTTGAACCTGGGAGCGCGCGAAGACCATTGGCGAAACTACGCAGCATCTTCAGCGAGTCGACCAATCACTGCTCCGAATCCGACTGCGGTCACGGTTTTTCCCGATCGAACGGAGAACGATTTTAGTCCTCATGGTTCGCTTGTCTACCGCTTCAAAGATCACGTGTCGCTGATGGCATCGATGTCGCGCGCCTTTCGAGCACCAACGCTGAATGAACTCTATCGTTCGTTTCGCGTGGGAAATGTGCTCACGCTGGCAAACGAAAACTTACTTGCTGAGCGATTAACCGGAGGGGAAGCGGGGGTTCGTCTTACTTCTAAACAAGAAAGACTGGCGCTTCGAGGCAACTTCTTCTGGAACGACATCACGCGTCCCGTCGCAAATGTAACCCTGGCCACGACACCTGCTTTGATAACTCGTCAACGTCAAAATCTTGGCAGAACTCGTTCCAAAGGTTTGGAGTTGCAAGCGGATGCCAAGCTGAATCGATACTGGCACCTATCCGGTTCATATCTTTTTGCCGACGCCACTGTCGTGGAGTTTCCGGCGAATAGGTCACTCGAGGGTCTCAAGCTTCCGCAGGTACCAAGTCATCAGTTCACGTTTCAATCGAGCTATACAAACCCATCGATAATCACCGTGGGCTTACAAGGGCGAGCGTCCAGTTCTCAGTTTGATGATGATCAAAACATGTTTCGACTTGATCCCTACTTCACACTTGACGCTTTTGTTTCTCGTCAGATCAATGAACGATTTGAAGTCTTCGGGGCAATTGAGAATGTCTTCAGCCAGCGATACGAAGTGGGCAAAACACCAGTGACAACGTTGGGTCCGCCGATTCTTGTGCGCGCCGGCTTTCGTATGAGGCTTGGTAATGCCCGATAAGCTAAGCGTCTCAAACTCAAAACCTAAGGAGTCATCATGGATCTTCGAGTATTGTTAACGACGTTCGGCATCATCTTTCTCGCCGAGATGGGTGACAAGACTCAGCTGGCCGCGATGACAATGGCAGCGCAAACGAAAAGACCGTGGGCAGTATTTATCGGTGCGAGTCTTGCACTCACCGTTGTCTCGGCATTGGGTGTAGTTGTCGGTAGCGTTATCGGAGACTATGTTCCACTTATTTGGGTGAAACGAGCGGCGGCGGTGGCCTTCATTACGATCGGCGCTCTAATGCTCGCAGGAAAGTTTTAAGTGATGGTCTTAAAACTGTAACAGTCAACTGTACGATGTCGGGAAGGGGCAGAGCGGAAACTCTGATAATCAACTACAGGCAGTCGGGAAGGGGGCAGAGCGGCAGTTTCCCTAAAGCGTCACCTATACAGACCCAGCGCGCCCCCGCAGGTATCATGACTCCATAATCAAAGCGTGAAGTCAGAATCCAATCAGAGATTATTGAACCTGCGGGGGCGCGCTAGGTTTGAGTAGGTACAGTTTAATTAGACCGACGCTCTGCCCCCTTCCCGACTGCATGTAGTTGAGTGTCAGAGTTTCAGCAGCTGCCCTCTTCCAACCGCATGTTGTTGAGTGTGAGAATTGATTTTGAATTTCATTGAACTGGAGACGTATGCCGCAAACTCCCCATATCGAAAGACACTTCACTTCCAGCGAAATAGTGCGCGACATTGTTATTGGAATGTCTGACGGCCTGACTGTTCCTTTCGCACTTGCTGCCGGGCTTACGGGTGCAATTTCAGCTACTCACATTATTGTGACAGCGGGCCTCGCAGAAATAGCTGCTGGCTCGATTGCAATGGGGCTAGGCGGCTACCTTGCCGCCAAAAGCGACGCTGAACATTACGCCAAGGAACGTGAACGCGAGAAACGCGAAGTCGCGGAAATTCCACACGAAGAAATGCGCGAGGTTGCAGAAGTTTTCCAATCATACGGACTGTCAGAAGACGAGACCTGGCCGATTGTGCAAGCTCTCAAGCGCCAACCACAGAACTGGATTGATTTCATGATGCGTTTCGAACTCGGTCTTGAAAAGCCTGAACCGCGGCGTGCAGTCGTTAGTGCGTTCACGATCGCGGGCGCGTACGTTGCTGGAGGGTTCATCCCGCTCACGCCATATATTTTCGCTTCGAATGCAGCTAGTGCATTGTTGTATTCGATCGTGGCTACCTTGATAGCGCTTCTGATCTTTGGCTTCGTGAAAGGACGCTTCACCGGGACAAGACCCATGCGCAGCGCATTACAAACCGCTCTCATTGGGAGCGTGGCGGCCGGTGCTGCATTTGCGATTGCGCGGTTGATTTCGGCGTAGGGTTAGCCGTCAGCCAGTGGACGGGGCAGTAGCCCGACCGTAAGGGAGGGCTTGGAGCACCAGTGTATTGAGCCCTCCTTCACAGTCGGGCTACTGCCCTAAACACCCTGACTTTCCCCTAACTTGGCGCAGCCAAACACCGACACGTATAATTTCGTCAGTTTTCAAATAACCAATTCAACGCACTATTGAGCAGCAGTAGGAGGAGACGGCAATGGCCACTGAACTAAAACGTTCGGGTACGATGGATCGAATCGAAGAAATTCTCGGACCAAACGCACGCAATTTACTCGAGCACACGGCGCAAACAATTCCTAAGGATCAACTGCACCTTCCAGGTCCCGACTTCATCGATCGCGTTTGGTCAATTTCAGATCGTTCACCAAGCGTTTTACGTTCACTGCAATCATTGTTTGATCGCGGACGACTCGCGGGCACGGGCTATTTATCAATCCTTCCGGTCGACCAGGGCATCGAGCACTCCGCCGGCGCGTCCTTCGCTCCGAACCCGCAGTACTTCGACCCCGAAAATATCGTCAAGCTAGCCATCGAAGGTGGATGCAATGCCGTCGCGTCTACCTTCGGCGTTCTCGGAACCCTTAGCCGCAAATATGCGCACAGGATTCCTTTCATAGTAAAAATCAATCACAACGAACTGCTTACATTGCCGAACAAGTTTGACCAGGTGCTATTCGGGACAGTGAAGGAAGCGCACAATATGGGCGCGGTCGCAGTTGGCGCGACAGTATATTTTGGTTCGGACGAATCGACGCGTCAGATCATTGAGATTAGCCAGGCCTTTGCTCAAGCTCACGAACTCGGCATGGCTTGCATACTCTGGTGCTACCTACGAAATCCAAAGTTCAAAACCCCTGAAGGCGATATGCACACAGCGGCTGATCTTACAAGCCAGGCAAATCATCTCGGCGTTACGATCCAGGCCGACATCATCAAGCAAAAACTTCCGGAGCGAAACGGTGGGTACAAAGCAGTCGAACAAGCGCTCGGGAGTTCGTATGGAAAGACAAGCAAGCTCGTCTACGAAAAGCTGACGACTGACAATCCAATTGATCTCGTTCGTTATCAGGTGGCCAATTGCTACATGGGCCGGTGTGGCTTGATTAACTCTGGTGGAGAATCGAAAGGCGCCAGCGATCTTGCGGAGGCTGTGCGTACCGCCGTAATCAATAAGCGTGGCGGTGGCATGGGTCTGATCTCGGGCCGCAAAGCTTTTCAACGACCGATGAGCGAAGGCGTGGAACTGCTAAACGCGATCCAGGACGTTTACCTTGAACCAGAGATAACGGTCGCATAGTTTGCAGGGGCGTTCCTCCGTGGCCGCTCCAGCCTGCGGATCCAATCGCATACTAACCAGTCTTGTTGATTCCCAGGGGCGCCCACGGAGGGACGCCCCTACAAATTTGCACACAATTACCAAAACCCTGCATCCATTCTTCGTCCCTCGACCGTAAATTGCTCGAGAGATTGCTATCCACTTGCAACCGGAACCGGGACAAATCAGCGATGTATCAATCCTGCAGGCAATCGCCCGCCGGGACGAGACCGCACTGGCCCAGCTCTACGACCGTTACCGCGTAATCCTATTCGGACTGCTGCTGCGTATATTGCATAACCGCGAGGAGGCGGAGGATGTTTTGCAGGAAGTTTTTCTCCAAGTCTGGCGGCGGGCTGCGGATTTCGATGAGAACCGCGGACGTCCCTTCACCTGGTTAGTCACACTCACCAGAAGTCGCGCAATTGATCGACTCCGCAGCCTGGCCGCTCGTGACCGGGTCGCTTTAGCAGGCGCTCGAGAACCGTCTGAGGAAGTTTCCGACGCCGTCGACGACGCCCTCAAGTCAGAACAGAAGACCGTCGTTACGACTGCGCTGGCACAACTTCCCGAAGAACAACAACAACCTTTGCTGCTCGCTTATTACGACGGGCTCACTCAATCTGAGATTGCCAAAAAATTAAACGCACCTCTCGGCACAGTGAAGACTCGGATGCGAGCGGGTTTGAAGAAACTACGCGAACAGCTCGGGACGAAAAGTGTGAACTTTGGGTTTTGAGGTAACAACGTAAATAAATGAGTCACGAAGAGTACAAACAGATGATCCCAGCACACGCCGTGTCGGCCCTCGATCCGGCTGAAGATCGAATGCTGGCGAGTCATCTTGTTCGGTGCTCCGAATGCCGCCAGGAACTATATGAGTGGCAAGCAACAGCCGCGGTGCTCGTGCTTGGAGTTGATGGAGCTGAGCCGTCGCCGCAAGTGCGTGAGCGAATACTTAGTCAGGTTCGAACTGACAACGACAATGTGTCGAATACCAGAGTCATTCCGTTTCCACCGCCTCGAAGAAACGTCTGGAGTTCGTTTGGTTCGCTTGGCGCGATTGCGGCAATTGTCGTCGTTGCAGCATTGCTTGTTAACGCTTTTGTTCTGTGGCGAGAGAATCGCGCGTTTCGATACGAGATTGCGGCGTTGCAGAGCGAAGTTAGAAACAGCCAGCTCGAACTCGAGCAAAAGTCAAAGCTCCTGGAGATGGTCGAAAAACCGGGTACACATTTCGCCGAATTGAAGGGAATGCAAACGGCGCCGGGCGCTACAGCAAAATTGATGTACGACTCTTCAGGCCATGCGATGATCATGGCTAAGGGTCTACCCGCAGCTCCCGCCGACAAGGAATATCAACTTTGGTTCATTGTTCCTGGAAAAAAACCAATGCCTGGTAAGACATTCGCAACCGATAGTCATGGCAGTGGAATGATGGAAGACCAAGTGCCAGCTGAGGCAATGAATTCAGCGGTGTTCGCGATCACACTTGAACGCAAGGGTGGAGCTAACTCGCCTGAAGGATCTATGTATCTCAGCAGTGGGTCCTAGCATACAGTTGGTCTTCCACCTTAGGCATTTGGTCTTCGAGTAACGCATCTGATTGGTTGGAAATGGCGAAGACCAAAAACCCAAGCCAAAAACCCTGTTTCTCACTGCTTCCTAAAGCTGATACACTTCACTCAACTATTCCACGAGTCGAGTAAAAGAAGTGATGCTTAGGAGCAAGCCAAAGAAAGAGATACCACCAGTCGACAATTCCGTTTCGGATTCGACCGGACAATACGATCTGCGTTTTGTGTTGTGGCGTCAGTTCTGCGCGCAGAACAATATTCCTGTGGACACACTGCCCAGCCAGTTAAACGGAGAGCAGAAAGAACGCTGGGATCAAATGAAACAGAAACGGCTGCGCTGATTTTTTTTCATCTCTAAACCCACATCAACTCTTGTCTTGTTTGGAAGGCGCAGAGTTCAATCTCTAACACTCATCTACACATGGTCGGGAAGGGGCAGAGCGGCAGTTTCTCTAAACTCTACCTGCTCAAATCTAGCGCGCCCCCGCAGGGTCAATAATCTCTGATTGGATTCTGACTTCACACTTGATTCTAGTGTCATGATTACCGGCGGGGGCGACGCTGGGCTTGAGTATGTACAGTTTAGAAAACCCGCCGCTTTGCCCCCTTCCCGACTGTTTGTATGGTGAGAATCAAAATCTTCCTCTACCCAATTTGTGGCCGCCGGTGAGAAATGGATTTGTGAGGCGTTCTTCGCCAATCGTCGTTACTGGTCCATGACCGGAAAAAACTTCAACGTCATCACCCAGCGTCAGCAGTTTGTTGTGAATTGAATCCAGCAACTGCTCAGTCGACCCTCCAGGCAAATCCGTCCGTCCGATTGATCCCGCAAACAGAACGTCGCCAACAAAAACTTTCTTCTCACCTGGCTCAAACAAGACGACGTGGCCAGGAGTGTGACCGGGGCAGTGGAGAATCTGAAACTGAAGTTTGCCGACTGAATAATGTTGACCGTCACTGAAGTATTCGTCGATCGGTGGCGGCGGTTCGTATTCAAACCCGAGCGCCGCCCACTGAGCCCTGGGGATACCTATCCATGCCGGTTGCTCTGGTAGTGCGAGATAGATCGGTTCATCGGCAGGGTGGATTGTCACCTTCGCTTCCGGCTTCAACTTCTTCAGCGCGGCGACACCTCCAACATGGTCGAGATGAGCATGAGTGATTGCAATCGCTTGAAGATTCAAACCCAGTCGATCAATCTTCTCTACGATAGCATCTGAGTCATCTCCCGGGTCGATGCAGATTGCCTGCTTGGTTTGTTCGCAGCCAACGATGCGTGTGTGTTGTTGGAAAGCGGTGACAGTGATTTGTTCTATAAGCATTGTGCTTTGTACTTGGTGCTTTGTTCTTTGTTCGGCGTTACCAGTATGATCTTCATCGACGATTAGCACAAAGGTCAAAAAGCAAAGTACAAAGCTCGAAGTACAAAGTACCAGGTCTTAAGTTCATGCCTGTTAGTTCCAAATCTTTACCTCTCGCCAATGTCCTCGATTCGATGACCACTGAAGGCGCGCGAGAATTGACGGAGCATCTCGAGGACAACGCCCTTAAATGTTTTGCCTGTGGACACCGCTGCTTGATCAAAGAGGGGAAGCGCGGCATCTGCAAGGTCAGGTTCAACGAAGGTGGTCATCTCCGAGTCCCAACAAACTACGTCGCAGCGCTTGCTTGCGACCCGACCGAGAAGAAGCCCTTCTTTCATGTGGTCCCTGGTTCGGACACACTGACGTTTGGAATGCTGGGTTGCGATCTGCATTGCGCGTACTGTCAGAATTGGCTCACGTCGCAAGCATTGCGAGACGATGCTGCTGGAACGGATCCAACAATCGTGTCACCCGAACGTCTCGTGACTATGGCGAAAGCCTATGGCGCATCGATGGTCGGGAGTAGCTACAACGAACCGCTAATTACTGCGGAGTGGGCAGTCGATGTTTTTAAGGAAGCGCGTCCCGAAGGACTCAAAACGGCTTTCATTTCAAACGGCAATGCGACGCCACAAGTGCTGGATTACCTCAGGCAATGGACTGATTGCTACAAGATTGATTTGAAGTCGATGAACGACAAGAACTATCGACAGCTTGGTGGCGTAGTCGACAACATTCTCGACACGGTGCAGATGGTTCATGACAGAGGTTTCTGGGAAGAGATCGTAACGCTGGTCATTCCTGGCTTCAACGACGGTTACGATGAACTTAAGCGTGCTGCTGATTTTATCGCTTCTGTATCGGTTGATATTCCCTGGCACGTGACTGCGTTTCATCAGGACTACCACATGACTGAAAACTCCAACACGACTGCTGAGCAATTAATCGAGGCTTGTGAGATAGGGAAGTCCTCAGGATTGAAATACATCTACGCAGGCAATCTCCCGGGCAGAGTTGGACATTGGGAAAATACCTACTGTCCAAATTGCGATGAACTGTTGGTGGAGAGGTTTGGTTATTTGATTCGGAAGGTCGGTGTGACAAGCGAGGGTAAGTGCCCGTCGTGTAGTACGAAGATCCCGGGACTCTGGTCTTAAAAATTCTGCCCCCCGAGGAGCAAAATGTTTATAGGCTGGGTCCGCAGGCTCCCACCTGCTGGACATAAACATTTCGCACCTCAGTGAGCACTATGAATCATGACTTCTTCGTTGCTGGAGACTTTGTCGCTGTCGCCGGTGGTGCTGGGGACTTTGTCGTCGTCGCAGGCGGTCTCGGTGGCGCCTTCGGAGTTCCGTGGTGCAATACCGCAAGCCACTTCCCGTCTCGGTTTACCCAAAGAGTGCTGTGGTATTCAGTGTCAGGCTTTTGTCCTGGAAAATGCGCGACGTACGTAACGATCGATGCATCATTACTCACCTTCACGGTTTTCCAGTCACTCAATGACGACTTAGAAAAATCGAACCTTTGTGCCTCCTTAACTGAGGCCGCTCGATCATAGACACCCATCGCTTCGACTTCGATAGAATCGGGTGACAAGTACGATTCGAAAACGTCGAATTTTTTCGCATTAAGTGCTGCCCAGACTGCTTTCTCATTTGCCTCTGCATCTGCAGTCGTCGAGGGAGGAGTTGAAGCCGCTGCCTTACTTGCAGATGGACTTGCCGATGGTTTAGGTGCCGCCTTTGCAGCGGGTGCTGGTGGTGGTGGCTGAAGAATTTGGGAATCCTGATGGAAGATTGCCAACCATTTGCCGCCTCGATTAACCCATACAGAGCTCGCGTAACTTGGGCCTCCGGTGAGCGGCTGTCCATTCATCGTGCCTTTGACTACCGTTTTGTAGGTGGTTACAGCAACATCCTTGGCTGCTGAAATAAACTTCCAATCGGAGAAAGTAACGTCGCTGGGCACGAATCCGGTAACGGACTTAATCGTGCTGGCCTTGTCGTGGACGCCGTCGTCTGTGACGTAGATTTGATCATCCGCGAGCGCTGCCCCGAAGGCATCCATGTTTTGCTTGGCAATCTGCTGCCAAAGTTCCTTCTCTTTGGCGACCGCATCGGCCTCGGTTAATGCAGCTGCGGCAGGTTCCGCTGGTTTATTTGCGTTTGTGCTGGTCGTCGTCGCTTCACGGTTAGTTGACGGCGACCCGCACGCTGAGAAGATTAGGGCTGCAAGCAGGAATGGGAGAGTCTTCTTCATTGTGCTGGCTCCTTGTTCTGAATTAGAAAATCGTCGGGGTTCTATTTCATACGGGCGGAATAGTCAAGGAAGGTGAGGCAATTGCGGGGCGCGCAGGCGTCCTCGCCTGCTAATTGATTGTTAGCTCCTGGCTCGACGAGGAACGGCTTCGCCACCTGATGTGAGGAATGGCTATGCCTTTCCGTTTAACTCGCTTTCTTGCTTGGGCTGCGCCCTTGCTTTAGGGCTTCGCAAACTTCGACTTCAAAATGCTGGGCAACAAAGTAGCAATTAACCCGTAGACGCTTCGAAACAAGGGCGCAGCCGGTCCTCACCTCAGGCGGCAAAGCCGTATCGAAACGAAATCTGGGTGAGAAACAAGAATTCCTCCCTCTGCATAGCGTCGTAAGGTCAGTGGTCACACCTGGCAGCGAGGACGCCTGCGGTCCCAGCATTTCACTTCGGAGAAGCTGCCACGGATGCCTTCGGACTTGGTGCCGGAGCTGGCGCTGGAGTGGGGTTCTCAATCTTAGTTGTTTGTGATGCGACTGCCTGCCACTGCCCGTTGCGACGCGCGTACACGTCAGTAAAGCGATACTCACCGCTAACGTCGATTGCCTTCTTTGACTTGGCGTCCTTGTACTTGCCGTTTTTGATTACGCTCCGACCGGTGATGACAGCTGCATCGCCACTCAATACCGTTACCTTTGTGTCCGACACCAACCACCCATCAGCCGTGAGCGCGCCGGATTCGATGTCGCTTAACTCTGATGACTTAGTTCCGGTGTTGCCGTCTGGATAAGTTATAACGAGGTCGTCTGCCAGGATCTTTCGCACGGCCTCGGCATCATGCTTTTGGGAGCCCGTGGCCCATTCATTTTCCAGCCTGGTAATTTCAGCCTCTATAGCGACTGGATTGATCGCTTCTTTGGCAGCGTTGGTGCTTGCGATCTTGGTAGCGTCGCGATTGGTGTCGGGTGCGGTCCGCTGGCAGGCTGAGAATGTTGTTACAGCGACTAACAAAATAGGAAACAACGATAAGCGTCTGTTCATTTAGAGGGCTCCTTCAATTGGATAGGACAGTTCCACCAGCAGGTCCATCTCGTAGCAAGTCAGCTTCTACGCTAATCACAAAAACTAGTCAACAATAGTGCTGGGAGCGCAGGCGTCCCCGCCTGCTAATTGGATCTTAGTAGCAGTGGTGGTAAAGCAGCAGGCGGGGACGCCTGCGCTCCCGGCAGGTCAGAAGTTGACATCCAAAACGCTTCGGGATTATTGTTCGCGCCATACGGGGCCAGATGCTTCTAACAGCAAGCGCCCAAGCCTTCTGCGTCTCGTTTACCTACCCTGGCAGTTAACCTTATTTAAACTTTCTTTGAGAGGAGTGGTTATGACTCACCTTTCAAGATCCTCCAGGTACTTGCTGGTCCAGTCAGCTTTTATCGTTTCGATCGTTCTGGTCGCAGCTGGCTTACTGTCGGCACAAACACGCAGGGCCGCACCGGCTGCAGCCGAAGAGGAACCAACGTTCCACGACTATCGCGGTGTTCAGATCGGTTGGCTTGCTGACGACGTCCGCAAGAAACTGGGTACGCCGGCGAACAAAGACGACGAACAGGATTTCTACGTCTTCAATGAAAAAGAAACGGCCCAGATCCTCTACGATAAAACCAGTCATAAGGTGACGGCTATCTCAGTTGATTTTAGTAACGGCGCCAGCGGAGTGATTACGCCCCAACAAGTTTTTGGTGCGGAGATAGAAGCCAAAGCCGACGGATCAAAATACAAAATGGTCCGTTATCCAAAAGTTGGTTACTGGATTTCCTACAGCCGAACTGCGGGCGAAACGCCTTTGACTACAATCACAATTCAGAAGATGCCGCAGTAACCTGATTGCTGATTGCTGATTGTTGATTGTTGATTGCATGTTAGCGCGAGCTGAATTCAAATCAGCAATCAGCAATCAGCATTCAGCAATCAGAAATTACGCTCACCTTCAACGCGCTGACCCTTTTGACATCTCTCACCTTAGACGG
>Ga0134124_10003923_pt1 | contig 11930 bp, 11 predicted proteins | sample KB304_FD_96880 | JGI IMG/M metagenome (GOLD analysis project Ga0134124, IMG submission 96880) | Terrestrial soil microbial communities without Nitrogen fertilizer from Kellogg Biological Station, Michigan, USA - KB3-0-4 | ecosystem: Environmental > Terrestrial > Soil > Unclassified ... | reverse complement strand
TTGCTCTGTGTTGAAAGGCGCGGTGAATTCACTAGCCCATAACGATTCGAGACAATCTAATCCGCTTGGCTAATTACGGTAGGCCACAACCCCGTTGGGGTTGGTCAACTCGCCCGCCGCGTTCTCAGGGTTAGCCGAGTACAGCAACCCTGGGCTGGAAGACGGATCCCCTTCGGGGATAATGTCCAAGCTCCAGTGCGCCTCACTTGAGGCGCGCTTTGCGAATACTAATCTTGTCGAGGAGAATTCAATGAATCGATGTCGTCTGTTACTCCACGTTCCTGCCATTCTAGTTCTTTTGACTCTCACTTCTTTCTCAGCGAGCGCTCAGACTCAACTCTCGCCCGAGTTGCGACAGAAGATCGATAAGCTCGCCAACGACGCTCTCGCCAAATCAGGTGTGCCGAGCGCTTCGGTGGCTGTTGTTACAAACGGCCAGATCGCTTATCTCCAGGCGTATGGCGCTGCGAGACTCGAGCCGCGGGCGCAAGCGACGCCCGATATGCGATACAGCATCGGGTCCATCAGCAAGCAGTTCACCGCTGCGGCGATTCTTCTTCTGCAGGAACAGGGCAAGCTCTCGCTCGATGATAAGGTCGCGAAGTTCGTGCCTGACCTGACTCGAGCCAACGAGGTCACGATAAGACAATTGCTCTCGCACACATCCGGCTATCAGGACTACTGGCCTCAGGACTACGTGATGCCTTTCATGCTTCAGCCGGTCACTTCGCAGAAGATCCTCGACCAATGGGCGCGCAAGCCCTTGGATTTCGATCCCGGCACGAAGTGGCAGTACAGCAACACCAACTACGTTATTGCGGGAGTCATCATCGAGAAGGCCGCTCGAATGCCGCTTCTTCAGTTTCTGCGCGAGAAGGTATTCACTCCGCTGGATATGAAGAGCGTGATGAATATCGATCAGGACAAGCTCGAGGAGACCGACCCGACCGGCTACATGCGGTATGCGCTTGGGCCGCTGCACCCCGCGCCGAAGGAAGGAAAGGGCTGGCTGTTTGCGGCGGGTGAGTTGGCGATGCCTGCGCGTGACCTGGCGAAGTGGGACATCTCGATCATGGATCAAAAGCTGATGAAGCCGGCGTCTTATCAGCAGCTCGGCACCGAGGTTCAGCTCAAGAATGGATTGGGCACACGTTACGGATTAGGTGTGAGCGTGGGCATGGACGGCGGGCATCGCGCCCTGTCTCACGGAGGCGAGGTCTCGGGGTTCACCGCCGAAAACATCGTGTTTCCCGACGAACGAGTTGCCGTAGTCGTGCTCACAAATCAGGATGCCGCTGGAGCCGCGAGCGACATCGCTCACGGCATAGCTCCTCTGTTGTTCACGACGAGCGATCCGGCTACGGCAGAAAAGCAGGAGCAGGCGCGCAAAATCTTCGAGGGGCTCCAGCGCGGTACGATCGATCGCTCGCTGTTCACGGACAACGCGAACTTCTACTTCAGCGAGCAGGCGCTCAAGGATTTCGCCGCCAGCCTTGCTCCTTTGGGCGCGCCGCTGGAGTTCAATCAGGTTCGCCAGGGACTTCGCGGAGGCATGACGCTTCGAATATATCGAATAAAATTCGACAAGAGAGTCTTGCGGGCCTGGACCTACGAAACGCCGGACGGAAAGCTTGAGCAGTATCAGGTGGCGGAGGACAACTGAGTCCCGGGCAGCCCGACCTATTGATAACATGTAGGGGCGGCCCTCGGTGGCCGCCCCTCTTGCCAGGCGCAACATCACGCATTGCCAAAGAGGGGCGGCCACGGAGGGCCGCCCCTACATGTCTATCAAGTCCCGGCGCGAGTTTGGAGGGCCGTGGCCGCCCCTCTTGCCAGGCGCAACATCACGCATTGCCAAACAGGGGCGGCCACGGAGGGCCGCCCCTACATGTCTATCAAGTCCCGGCGCGAGTTTGGAGGGCCGTGGCCGCCCCTACATGTCTATCAAGTCCCGGCGTGAGTTTGGAGGGCCGTGGCCGCCCCTCTTGCCAGGCGCAACATCACGCATACCAAAGAGGGGCGGCCACGGAGGGCCGCCCCTACATGTCTATCAAGTCCCGGCGCGAGTTTGGAGGGCCGTCGTTTCACGGACATCGTTTCAGCTTGTCAGCGCTTGTGGGGTTCGGTAGTCTAAGAGTGACAGATGAAGATCGTCGTTATCGGATACGGGCGGGTTGGGTCCAGGACAGTAGCATCTCTCCTCGATCGAGGCCACCAAATAACCATCGTAGATAAGGAAGCCGGCCGCCTTGGCCGCGCGTCGCAGCTCGAAAACGTCGAGTTGGTTCAGGGCAATGGGATCGACGTCGACGTCCAACGCGAGGCCGGCATTGGCGATGCAGACATTTTGCTGGCAGTCACTCGCGACGACAACGTCAACTTGATGGCCGCGCAGGTCGCGCGGATTCACTACCACGTCCCTCTCGCGATCGCCCGTGTCTATGAACCCAGCCACGCCGAAGCTACGCAGGAAGATCCACAGTTGCTTGTGGTTTGTCCTACGCTGCTTGCGGTGACGATGATAGTCGAACAGGTAGACATCGCCGCAAAGCAACCCTTGCCTGAGCGCTTACCGCCGGAATCCCTTCCGGCTCACCCAAGAATGCGTTATGAAGCAACCGACGAGTCGAAGTACATTCTCATCGCCGGGGGCGGCAAAGTCGGAGTGAATCTTGCGCGCGAGCTCTATGAAAGCGGGCACGAGGTGGCGGTGATCGAGCAAGACGCCGCGCGCGCGGTTGTCTTGTCGAGCAAACTCGATTGTCAGGTTTTCGTGGGAGACAGCTCGACACACGACGTTCTTGATAGCGCCGGCGCCTCGCGGGCACGGGTGTTTGTGGCGGCGACCGGGAGCGACCAGGACAACCTGATTGCGTGCCAGGTGGCGAAGAAAGTTTTCGGGATCACAAAAACAATAGCGCGTGCTTCGAATCCTAAGAACGAAGACGTGATGGCGCGGCTCGGCGTAGATTCTACCGTGAGCTCTACGTCGATTATCCAGCAAGTAATCGAGCGCGAACTTCCTACGGTGCGCATCAAGACTTTGCTCAGCCTGCAGGCCGGCGCCTTTCAGATACTGGAGTATCCCCTTGACGCGGCATCTCCCGCGACGGGACGAACTCTTCGCGAAGTCCAGCTTCCCCACGAAAGTAACATCATAGCGATTTTGCGCGGGGACAAATTGGTCGTCCCTCGAGGTGAAACCAAACTCCAAGACGGTGACATTGTGGTCGCATTGGTGAATACTGATGAGGAGTCGCAATTGCGCCTTGCGTTACTTGGCGCGTAAATTATGGAACAGACCACTGTTATGGGTAAAAAGGTACTTGTCGTCGAGGACCATCATGACACGTCATTTCTGCTTTGCCGTTTGCTGAAGATGGAAGGGTATGAAGTCGAACATGCGATCGATGGGATGGTCGGCTTCAGCACAGCCAATAGCGAGCATCCGGACCTGATAGTGACCGACATTCAGATGCCTAGAATGGATGGCATCGAGATGATAAAGCGAATTCGCGAATCGCGCCCTATCAGCAAAACTCCGATTATCGTGATGAGTGCTTACGGAAAGCGATTGATCAACGATGCGATCGAGGCCGGGGCCGATGCTTTTGTCGAGAAACCGATTGACCTGGACAACCTTCTCGCAACCATCAAGTCAAAGCTCCCAGTAGTATAAGTGTCACTGGGCGTCCGCCGGACCGTAAATAATTGCTGAAGCATCGACCGTCTGGTGGAAAGCGTCGGGTTTATCTACGTCGGGATCGTAGACGCAAGTCTTGTTTCGACCGCTGAGCTTGGCCCTGAACAAAGCCTGATCAGCCTTTTGAACTATCTCGAGCGCGGTTGTGCCGTCATCGGGAAACGTAGCCACTCCAAGACTAATCGTAATGTGCATGGTCTGATTGAGGTCGCTGGTCGACGCCGGGAACGGATGCGCCTCTACCTTGGTCCTGATCTCCTCTGCCAGCTCAAATCCTCTTTCCCGTGAGCCGATTGTGTAAGCCATGTACTCCTCACCGCCGTAGCGAGCCGCAAGATCGGCGTTACCGACCACGTCCCGAATAATGTGTCCGACATCGCGGATTGTGTGGCTTCCTACAAGGTGACCTCGGCCGTCGTTGACCTTTTTGAAGAAATCAATGTCCATCATCAGCACGTTGATGCGCAGGGGCTTCGTCTTTTTTGCCGACCTGTTTATCTTTCGATCAAGCTCAGCAAACAGGCTGCGGCGTGACCTGAGACCGGTCAACTCATCGCGCTGAGTCATCTGATGAAGCTTCTCCTGAAACTCCGCCTCGAATTCATCCAGCATCGCGTACTTCAGCAGATGGTTTCCTATCTTGATCTTATCGCCGTCTTGCAGGAGCTGCTGGGACATCACCTTCGCGCCGTTCAGAAAAGTCCCGTTGGTGGAATCCAAATCGTTTACGTAGTACTCGACAAGGCTTCCCTCCAGCGACAGCCGCGTTATCTCGGCGTGCTGGCGTGAAGCGATCTCGTCACGCAACACAACATCGGCGGTGGAGCCGCGCCCTATGATGGTGCGCTCCTTTTCCAGGTTGGTGGTTTCTCCGATTGACTGGCCCTGCAGAATGACCAGGACGGGCCGCTTAGTGATTGATCGAGGCACTTCGCGGAGGTCGAGCTTTATTGTGCGCTCGGCATCGCTCATATCTCTCACCTTTAAAATGAACAATGAATATATCAACGGCGGCGGGAGAGCGCAAAGAGCACAGGAAAGAGTCCGTAGTCAGTAGTCCGTAGTCCGTAGCTACGGACTACGGACCAATGACTACGGATTAGTGGCTTGACGCTCATGAAGCCGCTCTCTACACTTTTAGATAATTGATTATGAATAACAGCACTGGAAGTTCCCCTGGAGAGTGCGCTGGTGTCGAGCGCCTGGCCGAAGCGAACCTGCCTACTGAGTTTGGATTGTTTCGCATTGTCGCATTCAAAAGCAGACTCGACGGCGAGGAGTTTCCTGTACTCGTCAAAGGTGAGCTGGACGGCGAGACTCCGACTCTCGTTCGAATCCACTCTCAGTGCCTGACCGGAGACGTGTTCCATTCTCTGAAATGCGATTGCGGAAGGCAGCTCGATCACGCGATGAAACTGATTCAGAAAGAAGGCCGCGGCGTGATCGTATATCAGCAGCAGGAAGGACGTGGAATCGGCATTACCAACAAGATTCGCGCTTACGAGCTGCAGGACGCCGGTCAGGATACCGTTGAGGCCAACCTGTCGCTCGGATTCGAAGCCGACCTTCGCCAGTATGAGTGCTGCGTGAACATCCTCAAACAACTCGGCTTGCGCCGCGTGCGGCTTATGTCGAATAACCCGGACAAGCTCGCCGCATTAGTGGAGGCAGGTTTCAAGGTCGAACGCGTGCCGATCGAAGTAGAATCGGACGAGAAGACCGCCGATTACCTCAAGACCAAGAAGGAAAAGCTCGGCCATATGTTTGGCGCCGTTGATCTCAAGTAGGGATCTTACCGCGCATCCCGGACGCTCACTCTCACAATCGCGTCAGTTCACTCGCATCAAGAGCCACGCACGCGCCGCCGGTTGGCGATAACAGCAGCACCAGGTCACCGGTCCGTTTTGTTTCGAGAGTTCCCTGGGAAAGCTGGGTTTCCACCCCGCTCAGGGCTGGCCTGAATGGCTCAGATGAACCGGCAGGCAGGGATGCCTGCGCTCCCAGGAGCACTTCATCGCCCCATTGCAAAATCCATCTTCCCTGCTCGGCGTCCGCAAAGACTGTTCTTATTTGACCGCGACTGAGGCAACTGGAATTCAATCGCGCGAGCTCGATTCGAATTATCTCAGCCCACTTGCGAGCTTCCTTCACGGTCAAGCCGACGCGCTTGTTGTTATCTGTAATTTCGATCCCTTCCGTTGCTTCTCTTGCGGCCAGGGAGAATTCGGGCGCTCGATCGACGAACGATTCGAAACGTCGCGTCTGGGCGAATTCCTCGAGCGTCCCTGCCAGCTTCTCCGCCGACTGCAAATGCACAGTCACTCCCTTCAGTGAGATCGTTGGCGGCTGCGGCGGCAATGCCGCACCCCGGGGGAGTTCAAGCAGCGCCATCCGGCGCTCGATCTCCTGAAGGTGATCCTCGCCAAGCAGCACCCATCTGGCGTTGCGCTGATCGCTTATCAACAGTCGCCCGACGCTCGCCGATACGGTCAACCATTCCGGCAATCCTTCCGGAGCAGTCGAATTGCTTCGACCATCGAATGTTTTCAGCAGCGCCGCAACCGCTTGCCGGCTGAGCCAAAGATCAGATTGAGGATGCGACAACAAGAGCTCGCTGCCTACGTTTGCCAGCACAACCTCGTCTTCCATCCGGACTACTTGATAGAACTCGTGTCTGAAGCTGACAGTAGCAGCATAGTGTCGGGCCTCCTCACGTCCGAGCTGCGCCTGCCGATTTTGATGGCGAAGCACGATGTCTCCCTCGGACCTCACAATCAATCCGCTCCCGCCTTGCCGCACAACACGGGACGATACAACGCCGGCGTCCAAAAACTCGGACGTGGTTTCGACTACATACGGGGTGAATGCGAGGCTGCACCTTATTGAAAGCAAATTGAGCATCTCGAGAGATCTTCCGAAGCTTCAGGTTATCACAGCAGCAATACTGCTCACTATAAGCGTTGCGCTCGGGCGACGATTTGGGTAGAAATGGACTTATGTCGAGCAAAGGTGAAGGCCGCAGACAAGCGATCCAGATCGCAATGCAAGGCACTTTGCTCGGCTCGGACGGGCTCGAACTCAAGACGGGCCTATGGGAGAGCGCCGTCTATCTGGGCTCCGACGGATTCGTATATCACATTAGCTCACACCAGGCGCGAGGCGGCATACAGCAAACGATAGGAGGCAAGCGCGCGGTCGGCGAGTACCTGAGATGGGTCGACGGCTTGTTTCGACCCGGCGAGCTTCCAAGCGAAGCGAACGGAATTCACTATCGCGCCGCACGAATGCTTCGGGAATTGATCTAGCGAGGCGAGTCAACAGTCCCGGCGCGGCCTCAGAACTGGAAAGTTACGGGGGCCAAATGTTATAGTCTGGGTATGCTCTACAGAAAGCCTCGGGTCGGACAAGAACTAAATGCATATTGCGGCAAGTGCAAAGATGAGCGGACCCACATCGTCGCTGCGATGGACGGAGAGATCGTCCGTAGAGTTTCGTGCTCGATGTGCGGCAGCACACACAACTACAAAGTGAAACCGGCGCCTGCCGCCGACGGCGCCGCAGCGGCAACGGCTCCTACAAAGCGAAGGGCCAGTTCGAGAAGGACGAAGGAAGCTAACGCGTTCAACATCGATCCCAAGAAGACGCCGAAGTCTTACGATATGAACAATAGCTTTTCAGCAGGCGATGTCATCAATCATCCAAAGTTCGGCCTGGGCGCTGTCGAGTCGGCTCTCCCTCCAAACAAGATCGAAGTCAGATTTCAGGAAGGCAAAAAGATGCTGCTCCATAATATGAGAAACTTTCACTACTAGGTTTGAAATTCACCAGCTTAACGAAGACGAGCCGCCGTTGGATTCATTCAACGGCGGCTCGTTTTGTACCCGTGAAGACCAGTCAAATCCGTGTCATCCGTGGTCTGAAGTTCGGGAAGTATCGACCACGGATGACACGGATTTGACGGATTCGCGCGGATTCTTCCTATCTGAAGAATTGCGCGTTCTTTTCGACAAACGCGTGCCATTTTGCCGGCACTTCAGCTTCGATGAAGATGGCTGACACTGGGCAGGCCGGCTCGCAAGCAGCGCAGTCCGTACAGGTCGCGGGATCTATGTACATCTGTTGCTGATCGGGGCCACCCTGGATACAGTCAACGGGACAAACATCAACGCACGCCAGCTCTTTAGCGCCGATGCACGGCTCACATATTACGTAGGCCAAAACTTCTTGCTCCGCGCCTGCGCCATTTACTTGTAGTAGTCAGCATTCATCGCAGTGAAATGCTTCCACTGCTCGGGAAGATCGTCTTCGGTGAAGATCGCCTGGACGGGGCAGGCTGGCTCGCACGCGCCGCAGTCGATGCACTCGTCGGGATGGATATACAACAACTCCGCGGTCTCGAAGGCCGCTTCGTCTTTGCGAGGATGGATGCAGTCTACAGGGCAGACGTCCACACAAGCCGTGTCCTTTGTCCCTATGCAGGGTTCAGCGATAACATACGTCATTGAAACGTAAGCCTCCTTTTCAGGTATTAACAACTAAAATGATTGAACTATGTACGACACAAATTTCGCCGATTTGCCTCGAAGATGTCAAGGAAGTCAGTAGTCCGTAGTCAGTAGTCAGTAGTCCATAGTCAGTAGTCAGTACTCAGTAGCCAATGACTCGCACGTCGATCTATAGACTCCGGACTACTGACTACGGACTACTGACTATCCGTCATCGCCCGAGTGTCCATCACTTCAGCCAGCTCATCGGGCGAAAGCAAGCCTTCTTCTTCAATCGTTTCACGAATCGTCTTACCTTTTGCAAGCGCGCGCTTGGCGATCTCAGCCGCGCGAGCATAACCGATCTTCGGATTGAGCGTCGTCACAAGCGAGACACTGTGTTCCACATACCAGCGGCAACGTTCCTCGTTTGCGGTTATCCCGTCGACGCAACGAACTCTCAACACCGCCAGAGCGTTAGTTAGAATCGTGAGCGACATCAAAAGATCGAACGCAATAACCGGCATCATTACGTTCAACTCCATCTGCCCGGCTTGAGCCGCGGCCGCGATCACCAGGTCGTTCCCCATCACCTGGAAGCAGACCATGGCGGTCATTTCGGCCATCACCGGATTCACCTTTCCCGGCATTATCGAAGAACCGGGTTGGACCGCGGGCAAACCGATCTCCGCCAGGCCGGTGTTGGGACCCGAGCTTAGGAGCCGAAGGTCATTGGTGATTCTGATCACGTCCACTGCCAGCGTTCGCAGTGCGCTCGACAGGCCAACGAAGGGCGACATGCTCTGCATGGACTCGAAGTAGTCTTCGGTTGCGCGAAGTTTATGAGTCGTGATTCGGTTTAGCTCTTCAACTATTCGCCCGCGATAACCCGCAGGCGCGTTCAAACCGGTTCCGGCCGCCGTGCCGCCAAGACCAATCTCCCTCAGCTCATCCACGGCATTTGAGATGCGTCCGGCATTCCTTGTAACAGCCGTCGCATAAGCCCGAATCTCCTGGCCTAGCCTGATTGGGACGGCGTCCTGCAAATGAGTGCGTCCCGATTTCACGATCTGATCGAACTCGACGGCTTTCTGCCGCAGCGACTCGGCAAGAAGGCCCAGCGTTGCAATCAGATTGCCGCCCAGCTCCAGCGCTGCAAGCCGCATTGCCGTCGGAAATACATCGTTAGTCGACTGGCTCATGTTGACGTGATCGTTTGGGTGAACGATCGAGTAGTCGCCTTTCTCGCCGCCAAGCAGCTCGATAGCGCGATTGGCAAGCACTTCGTTTGCGTTCATGTTGTGCGAGGTGCCGGCCCCAGCCTGAAACGGATCGACGACGAATTGATCGCGTAGCTTTCCGGCGAGCACTTCGTCAGCCGCAGCTTCGATGGCGTGGCCTAGTTGCTGGTCCAGAACACCGAGCGATACGTTGACGCGCGAAGCCGCCTTTTTTATTTGTACAGTTGCGGTGACCAGCGAGGGGTAAGGCTTCCAGCCCGAGATGGGAAAATTCTCAATCGCGCGCGCGGTTTGTATGCCGTAGTAGACATCCGCGGGCAGCTCGCGCTCGCCAAGCGAGTCTCGCTCAATCCTTGGTTGGATCGAAGGTAACATGGGGAATCATCTCGACATCTTCTTTCAGCGTCACGCGCCCGGCCAGCTTCTTCTTCTCTTTTTCTTTCGGCGTGAATCTGACCGTGCTATCCACAAGCTTCTGATTTGGCCGATACCCAAGACCGAACTCGGGAAGTTCAGGCCGGCTCATCAGGCGCTTGATGTCCCACATTGTCTCTTCGCGAGTGAACGCGCATAACTCACTCTCGCGGCTCATAATGATCGCTTCCTCGGGACACGCGTCGACGCAAAAACCGCAGAACACGCAACGGAGCATGTCGATGTCAAACCGGGCCGGATACTTTTCAATCAACGGATCGGGATGCTCGGCGGGTTCGATGTAGATGCAATCGGCCGGACACGCGGTCGCACACATGTAACAAGCCACACATCGCGGCGAACCGTCTTCGCGAGCCGTAAGAATGTGAGCGCCGCGATATCGATCCGAGTAAGCTCGGCGTTCTTCCGGATATCGAATGGTGGCGTTCACCTTGCCCGTAAGGTTGTCCACCATTCGGTTAATGGTCAGGCCCATCCCTACAAGCGGACCCAGAACGCCTTTGGCAAATGATGCCTCGCTATCCGCGCGCGCCCTGACGTCGATGACCTTTGCTTGTTTCTTCATATCTGATTAGTCTGTACGGGCGCTCCTCCTTGGAAACCACCGCCGGTCCTTTTGCATTAGCCCAGGCGTTTACGCCTGGGTTGACGGCGGTTGATGATCTCATCTTTGAGCCCGATTTATCGGGCTTTCAACAGACAGAAGGCCGCTCAAGCGCTTTTTCAAGCCCCGTTAACGGGGCTCGAAAACCGTGGCCGCTCCACGATCCCAGGCGTAAACGCCTGGGCTACGGAAAAACACTACAACAGCACCACACCCGGTAGTCGGGCTTGATCGACGGTAATCCCATTGAATGCCGGCACGGTATCCGCCATCGCTGCGAATACGTCTCCAGCGGACATCCAGGGCGACTCGGCGCCAGTGGCGTGAAGCAGCATCGCGAAGACTTCCCAAACCGGCAGCGCGTCTCCCCCCGCGTCGATCGCCTTCTCGGCAAGTTGAACGCGTCCCTCAAAGTTCGTGTAGGTACCTTCTTCTTCGGACCACGCGGCCACCGGCAACACGACGCTTGCGGACTCTTGCCAGTCATCCTTGTGAGACGTAAGTAACACCGAGTACTCGAGCTCATCCAGCAATTCCAGCACTCGTCCTTCAGCTTCCGAGTCGCCGGGCCGCTCCACCAGCGGCTTGAAGTAGATCACAACACCAGCCTTCAGGCGCCCGGCTCGCGCGGCGCTGATAGCGCCTTCGATTCCGGAAACTCCATTGCTCATGAAGCCCAGCTTTATCGCGCCCATGGAATTCGGGTGTTTGTCGAAGTGCCGCAGAATCTGATCCTCTTCATCGGCAAGCTTCTTATCTTCCGCGTCGAGGCGGAAATCAAACTGCTCGGCGCCGAGACCCGTCAAATAGCGTTTGAACAGGAACAACGCTTCGTTAGTCGCGGATGGAGACGCAAACCCCAGGATAGAAGCCGCGCCGTTCGCATCCCGCAGTTGCTTCAATCGAGAATCGATCGAGCGAATCGCCTCCTCCCACGTGACCGGCGCCTGAACTCCGTCGCGGCCCTTCATCATTGGACGCGCAATCCGCTCTCCCTCTGAGAGCTTGTGAAAGCTCAAGCGACCTTCATCACACAGCCAGCTTCTATTCACTTCGACATTGCGTCTTGGAATCATCCTAAAGATCGAGCCGTCCCGATGATCGATCCTCACCGTGCAACCCGTCGAGCAGCCGCCGCAAACAGAATCGGTCGCGTGCAAAAACCAGACGCGGCACTTGAACCTGAAGTCACGGGACGTCAGGGCGCCAACAGGACATATGTCGACGACGTTGCCTGAATAAGGGTTGTCGAGCGGCTTGTCTTCAAATGTTCCGATTGCGACGTGATCTCCCCGGCCGAAGAACTGCATCTCGCCGGTCTCGGTCACGTTCTCGAAGAAACGAATACACCGCGAGCACAACACGCACCGCTCCTGATCGAGCACCACCATCGGCCCGAGATCGATCACCTTTCGCTTGCGAACCTTCATGCCCAGCGGGATCTCGCTCGTGTGCAGGCCGTA
>Ga0134124_10003922_pt1 | contig 11931 bp, 6 predicted proteins | sample KB304_FD_96880 | JGI IMG/M metagenome (GOLD analysis project Ga0134124, IMG submission 96880) | Terrestrial soil microbial communities without Nitrogen fertilizer from Kellogg Biological Station, Michigan, USA - KB3-0-4 | ecosystem: Environmental > Terrestrial > Soil > Unclassified ... | reverse complement strand
GGAGAATTTCAGCGCCGTTGCATATTCGTGGGTGCTAGCGCACGGGCACGCAATGGTTTTCGGGTTCGTCGGTTTTTTCATTATGGGCTTCGCTTACCAGGCCGTGCCCACATTCAAGCACACAGCTTTATGGAGACCGCGACTCGCGTTCTCGAGCTTGCCGTTGATGATTGCCGGAATCGTCCTGCAGACTGTTGCACATCTATCGTCGCCGCCATCCTTATCTCTCGAAGTCATTGCCTCCACGATTCAATTAACTGCGGTAATCATTTTCTGCGGAGTAATGGTTCAAACTATTCGGCAATCCGGCAAGCGTGAAATGTACGATCGCTTTTTATATGCTGCGTTGGCGTGGTTTCTAATTGCCGCGATCGCCAATCCGATCATCTTCAAATTATTCGAGCTGGCCGGCTCACGCGAGCAACTGCTCTTCAACCTGGCAACATTCAATATTCCTTACCGCGACGTGCAGTTACTGGGCTTGGCAGTGGTGATGATCCTCGGTATTTCGCTTCGCCTGTTGCCACACGCCTACGGCCTTCGCGAACCGTCAAGACGGTGGGCGTCATTTCTATTCTGGGGAGTGAACGGATCGATTCTTGGTGGAGTGGTTTTCTTCATCGCGGGAATGACGTCCGGCAATCACTGGCTATTGATGCTGCAATGGCTCGCTTCCATCGTCTTGTTGGTAGTCGCGATCGTCACGCCGTTTCAATATCGACTATTCCGGGCGGTTGCTGCGAATGAGAATGATCGCGGTCTGAAGTTCATACGCGCCGCTCACGTCTGGTTTATCCTCGCGACGGCGATGCTCGTATTCACTCCGATCTACAACTTTGGTATTTACATGCCGATCACCGGCTCGCATGTGCCTTTCTCACACGCTTTCTTCGGCGCCTATCGTCATGCGTTAACTGTGGGTTTCATCATGATGATGATCGTGGGCGTGTCGAGCAAGGTTGTGCCCACGCTGTCGGGCGTTGACGTTAGACGCTCTAACTCACTCTGGCCCACATTCGTGTTGCTGAATCTGGGCAACTTGACTCGCGTCTCTTTTCAGATTGCAACTGACTTCTCGCCGTCCACTTATCGGGTAATGGGAGTGTCCGGTTTCATCGAAGTCATTGGAATAACGTTGTGGGCATACGAACTATTTGCAAATATGCGGTTGGGAAGATTTAGCCACAAAAAGGCACAGGACTTACCTGCTTGCTAAACTGGAGGACGATGGCTGAAGTACGTCTACGTTTGTCGGACGATCACCACGCGGTGAGTAAAGTACTGGAGCAACTGCTGGCGGCGTTAGATATCAAGGATGTACAGGCGAGCCATTCCAGGCTGGATCTATTGTGGGCACGGCTTGCCGTTCACATTCGAGCGGAACACCTGCACCTGTTTCCGGCGGTTACAGAGTCAGACTCGAGTGAAGCGCACGCGATAGTTAAGAACTTGCGTGCCGATCACGATTTCTTCATGCACAAGCTCGCACGAGCGATCGGCATTCTTCGTGAACTTCCTAATACGACAATTACAGCGGACAATGAAACCAAATTGGCTGCAGTCGCCGAAACCGTTCGACAGGTTGCAGAACGACTCGCTACTCACAATGAGATTGAAGAAAATCAGATCTATCGCTGGTCGAGTACAGCTCTGAGCGAATCCCAGCAGTTGGAATTACTCGCGCGAATAAACGCTGAACTCGAAAATCGCCCTCCACGATTCTCAAAGGAGGCTTGGGCAAACCAATTAACGCCGTAGGCGTTCGCTAATTTCAGCCCAGGGTTGGAGCTTGCGACAACCCTGGGAACAAATCAAAAAGATAATTTTAACCCTGTAAGGGTTCCACGATTGGCGAACCCTTTCAGGGTTAATAAATAATTTTTGTTCTCACCCCAGGGTTCTCGTTCCTCGAACCCTGGGCTGAAATTAGCGAACGCCGTAGGCGTTAATCGATTGACGTTATCAGATCAGGACCGACCATCGTGAAGCTGCAGCCGCCGGGCTTTGGCAGGCACAGCAAAGCTCCGCGACGAACGATCTTCGTCGGTGAGTTGTCTGGAAATACCAGTTGAGACTTGATAGTCTTCAGTTGCGCCGCTAGTGGTTTGAGACTCTCCACACCTTTGATGAATTTAACGTCGACCACTTGCGCCGATCGCGTCGAATCAGGTGCGAACACAACGTAGAACTCCGCCTCGGCAGGAGCTTTGAGAGCCGGCATGAGCGGGCCCAAATTCACTACGTTGGAATCACGCAACTCAGCCTTGGCGACGTCCAAAAGTTTTTGAACTGAATCGGCCGGCGCGAGTCTCAACAAACCCTCGCGCGCTTCCGGCGTAACGCGAAGCGACGCGGTGCTTTGCGCGTACAGACGAATCGCCTCGTCTTTCTTGCCGCGCTTCTCCGCAATCATTCCCATGTGATAGCCCTGGTCGCCGTCGTGCTGAATGGACCAGGCAGCCTTGATGTATTTCTCGGCTGCGTCCAAATCCCCTTTCTGAAAATAGACCCAACCGAGCGTGTCCCAGTAAGCAGCCAGCGAAGTGACGTTACCCAGATCGTCGAGCGTGAGATTAGCCGTCTCGACGTTGCGCAAGTTGTTCGCAACTGACGTTACTGCCGATTCCGCATACTGCTGCGCCTTATCAAGCTGCGCGCCTTTCTCGGAAAGGAAGTAAGCGACGTTGTTCAGAGTTAACGGACTGCGATCCAGCTTGATCGCCTCTTCAAAAGCCGCGATCGCCTTCTGAGTTTCTCCTAAATTCAGATAAGCGCGACCCAAACTTACCTGGAGCATCTCTGCTTCCGGATTCAGCGAGATGGCCTTTTCGAGTTCCGGAATCGCTTCTTTGTACTTTCTCGCCTCGACCAGCATCTGCCCGAGACTGGCGAATGAGTACTGGTCCAACGGAGTTACTTCAATCTGTTTACGGAAGGCTTCTTCGGAGTGGACGTAGTCCTGTTGTTGCCAGTAGACGCGGCCGAGGAGGTTGTAGGCATAGTCTTCAAACGGATCCATCTTGATCTGTTCGCGCAAGACCTCGATGGCTTCCGGAAGCTTGCGTTCCTGTGCAAGCACGAAGCCTAACTGCCGTCTGACGGTTTTATGTTTCGGCTCCTTTTCAACGATGCGTCTGAGCAGTTGTTCCGCCGTCGCGTAATTTCCGTTTTTGGCTGCTGCTTCTGCCGCCTGGAAAAGATCTTCGGTTTTGACTGAGTCGGGAATTGCCGGAGCGCCCGCGACTTCCGTTTCCAAAGACATTGTCTGCGCCGCGTCAGACTTGGTGGCCGCTGCGAACGCGCGATAGTCCTGCAAACGTTCCGCCGGTAGTTCGGTTTGTTTTAGACGAAGCGATCTCGCACCGGTGAGCGTTTGTCCTTCGAGTTTGTATTCGGCGACATACTCACCATAGTCGCGCGTCACTTTCAAAGGCACAGGCAATCGCGTCTGGTACTTGCTCGGCAAGGTGAGTTTCAAACGATAGGAGATCTCGATAGGTATACCGAGCTCGATCGGTTTCGTGCTGCTGGCTTTACGGGCCGTCAGGGCCGGCATTCTCAACGGCGGAAAGGGAAGCTCGATCTTGAGCTTCTTGCTCGACCAGTCGAGAAAGTCATTTTGCGAAACGTTGAACTCAATCTCAAACGGCTTCGAGAGATCAGTGAGATCAGTTGTCTTGATATCCGAAACTTCGCCACTCAGACCACCCACGATGCTTAGTACCCGGCCGAGGTCTTTCCAGTTGCTCCTCGGTGTGCGGCGAAACAGGATCCGCATGTACAGCTCCGAGTCGCCGCGCAGGACCATGCGAGTGTGCGCAGTGATCTTGCCGAGATCGTCAACCGCGCCCTCGATAGTGACGAGCTCACTCGACAAAAACGGAGGCGCAGCAGGCGTGGTTTCCAGGTGCGCTGGACCAGACGTGGGAATCATCAAGGCTTTCTTGTTGCGCAAAGGAGGTGACAACAATCCTACGGGCGCCACTTCCGCAGTCGTATCGGCCCAAAGAGTTTCGTTGCCCAAAGGAATGGCGGTGATGACGTGATCGAACTGGCCGGGTGAAGGCATGTCAGCGTCAAGCTTCCGTGAAGAGTTCATCAGCACCGGATACGCGCGCAGTCCAGTTGAGGCCAGCATTGCGGCAAGCAACGTGTGTTTGTCTTTGCAGTCGCCATACTGATTGACGAGGATGTCTGCGGCCGGATGTGGCTGGTAGCGACCCTGGCCCAGCGAAAGACTCACGTAACGGAAATTCTTGGCGACGTATTCATAGAGCGCGCGGATTTTATCCTGCTCGCTCTGCAGCCCGCGTATAACTTCCTCTGCTTTGACTTTGATTTTCTCGTCAGGAACTATGCGATCCTTTTGCAGGTTTGCATACCATTGGCCCACTTCTTCCCAACTCTGGAAAGTAGTTAACTGCACATGCGGATGAAATTCTTCAGCCTCTTCGCTTTGCGCGTCGTCTTCGGCTGCTTCCTTTTCTTTCTCGTCCTCTTCGCTGTCCGGTTTCAGGTTTGAGTGTTTCCAGAGGTAGATGCGTCGATCGCTGTCTTCTTTAATAGTCGGTTCAAAGCCGGGTTCAGTTTTCAACTTCACCTTGCTCGCGGCCGGTATATTCACCGTCAACTGATCGTCGAGCACGATGAGACGCTTCGTCACAAAGTAATGCTCGAGCCAGAAATTGTTCTGGGCCAGCGGCGCGGAGATGTTCCAGACCATGTGATACTCGAGCACGTCGCCGGGGCGCAGGCCGGGAACAGTGATGTGCTTCTGTTTGAGGTCGGTATAAACCGGAGCTTCGCGAGCAACGGGCGCGGTTAAATCCTGGATATCGGAAACAGCGGCGTTCACTACAGTGCCATCGGCTTTGCGCACACGCACGTAGTCCATGTCGAGCTTTTCATTGGCCGAGCTGTAGTCAAATTGCAGTTGTCCGAAGCGTTCGACACCGGCGTCGCTTTGGACCTTCACGCGCAGAGTTTGTTCGCGTTGTCCGGTGCCGTCGCGCTCGAAGCGGTAGGCGGTGCTTAGTTGTTCGACGACTACTGCTTCCTGTGAATAGTCAGGCTTTTGCTTTGCGGCTTCTGTAGGTTTAGCCGGGGATTTTGTTTGAGCACTGACTGTAAGACCGTAAAAGAAAGTTGAGATTAATAATAAGGCAATGATCTGGGCATTGCGGGGGGAGTACATCTGTAATTTCTCCTGCTGTTGAGGAATCGATCTGGCAAGTTAGTCTACAAGAAGCATTGGATCGTGTAAACCAACTCTGCATAGCCTCTGCGTCCTCTGCGTCTCTGCGGTAAAAAGAACAAGTGAACCGCAGAGACGCAGAGGACGCAGAGGTTACGCAGAGAAATAATTGAGGAGAATCAGGGCATATTTGAGGAAAATCAGACCAAGCGAGCGAGTATGTTGGCTGGCGCAATAAGTAGAAAACCAACTCAAAGGAAACCAGCAAATGTCTTGCTCCCGACTATCCTATCTGGCGTTTGTATTTATCGTCATGGCAGCCGGCACGGGTTACGGCCAATCGAAGCCTCCCTCGTCCTTCCATCCCGGACAATCCATGTACATCGTTGCGTTTCGCACCTTCCAGTATCCTTATATTCTGGATGACACGCAGATTGAGCGGCAGCGAGACTACATAAATTACGACCTTGACGCCGAGCGAAAGGTCCGAAAAAGGATCGACGAGTGGCGCTTCTTCAAAGTCGCCGAAAAACCGAGCGACGCTGATTTCGTCTTCCTTGTTCGTCTTGATGGAAGTTCAATGGAGGGCCTCGCCATTCCATTCGAGGCTTATAGTCGATATTTCAAGGACAAGTTCGATCTCGATGCCTTGCGAGACGCCGCCTTTGGGAGATATCTGATAGGACCGCTAAAACTGCCAACGCTTAGCCGTCTGAGTGATCGTTTGGTTCAGGAGTTTCGGGCAAAGGTGGGAAAGTAAAAAACAGAAAACGACGAGGTGCGAATTCCTCACACCTCGTCGCTTTCACACGATCACTCAGAGTTTACTGAAATCGTCAGCGCCGTCCATGTGTTACCTTCACCCTTTTTGACTTCGACGGTAACAACGTCGTTCGCTTTCACATCGGCAATAGCCGCATCTTTTCCAGCCTTAGTCACTTTCGTCTCACTGGTAACAGCAATCGTGTGCTCAGCCTTCTTGCTATCAATGATAGTTAAGGTTGAATCAGTAACCGCCGATACTGTTCCACTGACCGTAGCTGTCTTCTCCTTTTTCATCTGATCCTTGGCTGGCGTAGTCTGTTCCTGCTTCGCCATGACAAAGCCGGCTGATAGAAGCAGTCCCAGACAGAGCATCGCCGCACCGAGTGCCCTTGATAAATTGCTCATCTTCTCTCTTCCCTTCCTTGATTGTATTTCAATTTGACAACGAGCAGACTCCAGGATTGAGTCCGGGAGACTTATCGATAACGCAACGTATTAGATAGCTTCGGATGAGACCGTTGGTTACCACGAACATGTGATGACGTTGTGAAACGGTTGTTCAGCAGTTCATCAGGTGTTCAACAATCGTTATCTTTAGATTTGATGGCGATTTCCGTGGTGTTCCGCCCAGGTGTTCAAGGTTTGCGCTGGGAAAATACTGAAGTCCCAGGTTTTAGGTGAAATACTTTGCTCGCACCAACCATTACGGTTAGGCGACTAGCAAAGTAAACCGCTGTCCTCGTAAATGAGGCTTCGCACACCGGTGATACTTGATCCTAGACAATCGCTTCAAACTTTAACCCCAGGACGGTTCAATGAAAACACATACCCTCATTCTCGCAACGCTTCTCTTAGTCTCCACTTCCGCTTTGGCCATGGCTCAAACTGCGCCGTGTAAGTCCAATTACGAGTCTGTACTCTCCGCCATCGACAACGCAGCAATTGGTGTTGGCAATCAGACTAAACTCCGCTCTCACGTTAACAACGCGTGGCGCAAGTCCATTTCCGGTAAAAAACAAGGCCTGGACAATGCCCTGAAAGATCTTGACCAGGCCCTCAAGCTGCTTGCTTCAAACGCAACTTCACATGTACCCCCGCAGACGCGCGCTTCTTTAACTGCGGCAATCCAATCGATGAGAGCGTGTCTCGCCGGTTCGAATCCAAGCGAAACTGCAACTCTTCAGGTCCGTACGTTCCTGCCATCTGACGTCTCCCCGGATGGGATTGGCGGCCCTGCACCAGCAGGAGTGATTATCTTTATCGACGATGTCGAGTTTGGCATTACCAACGCTTCAGGTGAAATCACGCTCCAGGTTCCGGCCCGAACTCTCCAGGTCGAGGCGCGACTTTACCCCTCCAACTCAGGTGAAACCGAAGTAACCCTGGCTCCAAACGAAACCAAACAAGTAGACATCATTCTTCAAGAGGGAAAAGAGTTATCCGAGAACGCCACCTTAAAAGTCGATCAACTTGTGGATGGCATTCTCGATAGGAACTTCACGGCGCTCACTTTGCGCTTCATCAAAGACGATGGCTCGACGGTTGTTTTGAAACAACTGGATCTGGTAGCGGTGGTGAGCGTAGCCGGTGGAGCTTCCCAGTTTGCAACGGGTATGTTCACGCTGCAACCAGACGGCACCTTGACGCTGAACAATGTAGCCGGTTTCCGCACTCTCCTGCTCTCGCAACCAGGAAAGATCCTTTTGAACGCGCATGGAGAGGACGCAAACGGGCGGGTATACGATCAAACGGCTGAATTCTTCATCAGCGCCTTTAAGGTCGTGGGCCACCTCTCGGCGCCACCTTCAAATCCAGCCCTCAATACATCAGGAATTACCGTCACCGGAACGATCCTGAACACGGCCCTCGTCTTCAACGTCGTTTCGGACGCCAGCGGGAATTTCGAATTTCCGCTTCTCCCAACTGGCAATCTCGAGATTTTCAGTGAGACGCTTCAGAACGGGTCTTTCTATTACGGCCAGGGTGTGCTGGTTCTCAACGGTAACAAATCAGTAAACCTGAATATGTTGGCAACCGTTGACCTGGTAAACGGCGTACCTCCTTTCACAGTTACACCGATTGCCGGACCGATAACGGCGGACGTCGGCCTAACTGCGGCTGATTTTCCAGAAAGAAAAGCCACCGCGTCTCTGGCGAATATAGCCCTTGCCGCAAACGACCCCACCACCGTTTCAGTGAACGTTACCGCTGCGTCTCAAAATGTACCTGTCACGCAGACGACAACACTTAACGTTCCTCAAGGCACACAAACAGTCGACCTGACCTACTTTGTTCAGACCGATGAGTATCCGACCTTCGTACTGGCCCAAAGCATTTTCAACGACACCTGGAGCGTCACGGTGCGAGGGGGAGCGTCAGGCCAACAACTGTTTAATATCGCGCGCCAAATCAATTCACAATTAACAACGGAACCGGTCTGGCAAAGTAATGGCACCACCGGTTCGATTAAGCGATCGATCAACGTTGCCAGTCTGGCCGGAAGCGGACCAACTTCGCTGGTGCTGTTTGCCAGCGCAATGAACGTGGGCGACAGCATTTTGCCCACGCGTGTGACTGCTTCGCTTGGTCCGGATGCCAGCGTTAAGATTAACAGCATGACACCAGATTCATCTGTGCCTTTGAATTTCCACAGCATTCCTCGTCCGGGTCAACCAAACCATTTCGACCGTTTCTTCACGCTTAATATCTCCAAACCCGATGGGTCAACCGTGAAGAAAGTCGTGGTTACGCTGCTTGGTCCAGGATCGCTAATGACGGTAGTAGACGAAGCACCGGGCAGCGGCTCGGTCGAGGTGGTCAACGACACCACGGTTCGCGTTCGCGTATCAATGAAAACGACGCCGTCAACAGTGGCCAGCCAGCCTCCACCTGCTCATCTATTGAAATATCGCTTCAAGCTGGTGGTGGACGTAAACGGCACGGAAGCCTCGGATGAAAAGGAGTCGGGCGAACGGCGAGGCCTGTGGATCATGCCTGACGGATTCGGGCGTTATTCGACGAGAGATGTAGGGGGCGATGAGTGGTGTTCGCGCGGAACTTATAACTGGCTTAGCAGTAACGCAACTCTCATTACCAGAATTAACGACATCTCTGGTGAACACGGACGCAACATTGGTCACCAGACTCACAGGCATGGAACGGATATAGACATTTTCCACTTCTTCACCTTCCCCGGAGCGCAAAGTGGCGGAGACAATTACAACAAGCTGGTCGCCGACGTACAACTGGCGATTAAGACCGGCAACGCCGACCCGATTGTAGCCGCGCAGGCGCAAGCAGCGAAGGCGCGAGTCGCCTCGTGGGTGACCGCTACCCACACCGGGCTCGACAATCTGGCGGCGAGCAGCACAGTGATCGAGCTCCGCTATGCTCTGGGCGCTTCGGCCACCGGTCTGAGTGCCGGCTGGGCTCGTGACCTGCTAAAAACCGGGAAGACAACAGTGAGTGGCCAGGAGTTGGATCTTGGTACTGGAGCATGGTCCAACAGCAAGTACATCCCGGTAAACGATCATAACGATCACATTCACGTAACCCTGAGCCGCCCGGCTATGGGAGAAGGCAACTAGGTGACAATGGTTAAGAGGCGGGGCTCGCCCCGCCTCTTGACACACTCGCGATCATCGCTCGCAATCGCTGTCAGCCATTAGTACAGTCTGGGAGTACAGTTGTTCTACCGAGTATTATCTCCTGTATGGCTGACACGCTTCAGTTCCTCGTCAAGCATGGTTACGTGGTGCTTTTCGCTTCCGTGCTGGCGCAGCAACTCGGACTACCACTTCCTTCCACACCTTTCATCATCGCAGCGGGGGCGCTCGCACATTCGGGCCAGTTGAGTTTTACTGCGACTCTCTTCGTTGCCTGCATCGCCGCGATGATTGCAGACCTGGTCTGGTTCGAGATTGGCCGGCGGCGCGGTGTTCGAGTACTTCAGTTCTTCTGCCGCATCTCGCTCGAGCCTGACTACTGTGTACGACGAACCGAGATGTCGTTCGCGCGTTACGGTGCGAAGACCCTGGTCGTTGGCAAAATCGTGCCCGGCGTAAGCGCACTCGCCACGCCGATGGCGGGAATTTACGGGCTGTCGCGTTTACGCTTCGTCTTCTTTGACGGACTCGGCATCCTGCTCTGGATCGGCGCGTTTGAATTGCTCGGCTACTTGTTCAGCGATCAGTTAGAAGATGTTGTCTCATACGCTTCCCGTTTCGGTGGGTTGCTATTCGGACTTGTCGCCGTGGGCCTCGCGGGTTACGTCGCGTGGAAGTACGTGCAACGTCGCAGATTCCTGCGTTCGTTGCGCGTCGCGCGCATCACTCCCGAGCAGTTGAAGGCGGAGTTGGACACAGGCGCAGACGTCGTCATCGTAGATCTTCGACACGCGATGGACGACGATGCTGAGCCGCGGATGCTCCCCGGCGCGCTGCGACTGCCGGCAGAGACACTTGAAGAACGAGGAAACGAGCTACCGCGTGGAAAGACGTTGATTCTTTACTGCTCTTGACCAAACGAAGCGACGAGCGCCCGGGTGGCGCTTGCACTCAAGCGACAGGGAATCACGGACGTGCGACCGCTCGCGGGAGGACTGCAAGGTTGGCTGGAACGCGGTTATCCCGCCGACGCGCGGATGGACCTCGCAAAACAGTCTAAATAAGACTTAGAATCCGTTCAGCTCAATAAAGGAGAGGGGAAATGAATAACACAGAGTCCACCGAAACATGTGCTCATACACCATGTAAATGTGCGCGGCCCTCCGATGATGAGTATTGCAGCCTACATTGTAGGAATGCAGCGGGTGGGAGTGAGAAGAACTGTAGCTGCGGTCATTCTGATTGCCTGTGACTTGGGCCGCCCTTTAACAGGATTTACATGTTAATCCTGAAAAGATCTTGTAAATCCTGTCTAATACTTTGTGGTCCACATGCGGACGGAGCCGTCGTCGCTGCCGGTGACTATTTTGTCGATCAAGAAGGCGAGCGCGTTAACACCGGGACACTCGCCGATGGTTCGCGAGCGGGCGCTCTCGAGATCCCAGACGCGAATTCTGCCGTCCAATGAATATGCAGCCAGCTTATCGCTCTGCAGCGAGATTGCCATAAGGCACACGCATGAACAGTTCTCGCCTAAAATGCGTGCTTCGCCAGTACGAACATTCCATAAGCGCACTGTTTCGTCCCAACTGCCGGACGCCAGCTCCCTGCCTCCTGCCAGAAAAGCAATCGCTGTGATCTGACGCGTGGATCCGCCAAGTAAGCGCATCGTACCCGTTTCAAGGTCCCAGAGCCTGATCGATGGATTTGATCGATCACTATCGGCCGCAGCGATTTGACGTCCGTCGGGTGAAAAGGCGATCGAACGTGGACCACTCCACGCGCCTTTCAAAACACGCATCTGCCCCGTTTGCAAATTCCAAACCTGAATCTCGCAATGGCCTTCTCCACTCGTCGAAGCGAGACTCTTGCCGCCCGGCGAGAAGACGAGTGACGGCTGTTTGCCGATCTGGCCCAACAACTTCACCTCGCCGGAATGTAAATCCACGATCTCGATCGATGATCCGCTGACTGCAGCGATCAACACGCCATTCGGTGAAAATGCGAGTGCTGATACCGGTGCATCGCATTGCTTCAGAATAGAAGTGGAGTGTGGTTGCAATAAGCGAATGGTTCCGTCGTCTCCACCGGAAACGATCATCTCGCTTGACGGAGAAACGGCGATCGAGCGAACTGCTTTCGAGAATTGTTCGATGACTCCCAACCGCGGCCACGGATTTGACGGATTCGGATTACTAACTGGCGGCAGATCGATCGAGGTGGGCTTTGATTCGGATCTGGAAAGCATGCGGAGCGCGCGAGCCCACGATTCAACGGCCCAACGCGCATCACCTTCGTTCAGCGTGCGGCCCTTTCGCAAACGTTTGACCAGCAGGCCGCGGAGTAAATCGCGCTGCAATCCATCCT
>Ga0134124_10003919_pt1 | contig 11934 bp, 7 predicted proteins | sample KB304_FD_96880 | JGI IMG/M metagenome (GOLD analysis project Ga0134124, IMG submission 96880) | Terrestrial soil microbial communities without Nitrogen fertilizer from Kellogg Biological Station, Michigan, USA - KB3-0-4 | ecosystem: Environmental > Terrestrial > Soil > Unclassified ... | reverse complement strand
GGACGCATTCCATTGATCGACACTTGTCCTCCCTTGCCAGCCGATAGCAGCGATGGAGCGCTGTTCGGCGCTGGGGCGACTCCAGGTTCTAAAATCGCCGCCTTGAACAGATCGCGGCCATTCAGAGGAAGTTCAGTCAGAGTGTGTTCTGGGAGAAGTCCACCGACGGTGGATGTGGAGTTGTCGATCGTGGGGACGTCCGCTCGGACCGTTACCTCCTGTTTTAGGTCGCCGACGGTCAGTGACACATTCATCATGAATTCGGACGCCGAGGTGAGCGCAAGCTCTTCGCGAACCTGCGTTTGGAACCCTTCTTTTTCGACGCGAGCAGAATAGCTTCCGGTCGGCAGGCCGGTGACACGATATTGGCCGTTCAAATCCGTGGAAACGTCGCGTTTCAATCCGGTGCTTTTGTTGACGAAGGTAAGGTGAGCATCCGAAACCACAGCACCGCTTGCGTCGGTGATGGTACCGAAGACGCTTGCAAGCTGGGTTTGTGGCCACGCGCGCGCTGAGAGTGAAGGCCATAACAGAGCTAATAGTAGACATGCCGTCGAAACGTATTTCGTGGCCTCGGAAAGGATGCGGACCATGACGTACATGACCTACCGTTTCAGATGAAGTACGCCGGCGCGGCCGATCGCTAGGCGGTCTGCTTTGCCGAGCGCTCGGTCAAGTGGAGCTTTTCGGCCATTTTCACCAAATCCGCGACTGAGTTGGCCTTCATTTTCTGCATTACCTGACCTCGATGTGCCTTCACCGTGATCTCGCTGATACCAAGCTCGCCACCGACCTGTTTGTTCAGCAAACCCGAGACCACCAAACACATCACCTGCTGTTCACGAGGAGTAAGCGACGCGTAGCGATCCCGAAGCTCGCTCATTTCCACTTCATGAGCGCGAGCGAGGCGGCTTTGATCAAGGGCCTGGCGAATGGCGGTCAACAGTACTTCGTCATTGAAAGGCTTGGTGAGGAATTCGACAGCGCCGCGCTTCATCGCCTGCACGGATTTTGGCACGTCGCCATAACCGGTAATGAAGATGATCGGCATATCGGCCCGTTCGACAGCAACACGTTTCTGCAGTTCGAGACCATCGAGACCAGGAAGGGACACATCAAGGACGAGGCAACTCGGAACAACCGCGCGAGGGCAATCTAGGAATGCCTGTGCGGATGCGAAGGTCTTCGGCTGCCAGCCTTCGTTCTGGATCAAGAGCTCCAAGGACTCGCGCACGGAGACGTCATCATCGACAACAAATACAATGGGGGATGCTTGTGGCATTGGTGCTGCCCCCACTTGGCGGTTAGGCACTCGGGAAAGACTCATACTATACCCCAAGACTCTTGAACGCTGCCCATAAATTCATTTCGCCTCAATCGCTGCATTCAGAGCTTCAAGCAACGCCGTGTCGCTGAACGGCTTATACAGAAATTTGACCGCTCCCTGCTCGAGCGCTCTGGCGCGGATCGTCTCGTCCTTTTTGCCCGTCATGAAGATAGTCGGAATCGGTTGCCCTCGAAGCTTTAGTTCCCGATGAAGGTCCAGCCCGGTTGTTCCGGGCATACAGACGTCGAGGATCAAACATTTCGTCTTATCGACGCAATCGGAGGCCAAGAATGCTTCGGCTGAGGAAAAGGCAAGGCTGGCAAAGCCGAACTCGCGCAGTAAATCGGGCAAGGACTCTCGTACGGACTCATCGTCATCAACCACGGACACAAGTGACCGCTCGCTAAGCCGCTCGGTGCGTTCTAGCTGCATCACACAACATTGCTCGCCCGGTTAAGGAGAGTCCATTGTACCTTGGTATTGGTTTCGCTCCGATGATCGCGGCCGAGGCGTCCCCTTGGCCCCACTTGATGGTGCATTGCGCAAGCAAATTGAGCTAAGATGCCTGACGGGGGAGGGAACTTATGGCTGCTTCTATCGCCCTTGCTTCCGTTGGTGAAGTCCGTGCGTTTATCGATGAGTACTATAAGGCCTGGGGATGCACTGACGAGGACCGCATTCTGTCCTATTACGCCGAAAACGTGTCCGTGGAGCTTCCGGGAATGCTCATAAATGGAAAGGCGGCCCTTCGAGATCAGTTTGTTCGCCCCTTTATCGCCGCTTTTGCTGGAAACCGTCACATCGTGAAGAATATGATCTTCGGAAAAGATATTGTGGTCGTCGAATTCAGCTTCGAAGCCGATCACAACGGGCCGTTCGCGGGCCACGCTGCAACTGGTATCCCCGTGAAGGTGCCCGGTTGCGGTGTGTATGAATTCGATTCGGTCAATCGAAAAATAACCGTAGCGCGTATCTATTTCGAGTTCGCGACATTACTCAAACAGATTTCATCACACCAGCCCCAAGTGCTGCAGCAGCTTCTAATGTCCTGGTTTGCTTCGCAGACAATTTCAAAGTCCAAGAGCGCCTCCGAACAATTCCGCCCTCATTGACACCCTTAGTCCAACCAACGGACCAGAAGGTCGTCGGGGCAGGACTCAGGCCCGCCGCGCCGCCAAGTTATTTACTTCCCTGACTGGGGCTTGACGAGTAGTGGCGGGTAGATCGCGGACTTGTCGTTCAGCACGCCGAGTCAAGAGTTCCTCACTGCGCCGCGCCCATGGCGCCCCCTGGACCGCCAGGAGCGCAAGGAATCGAAAATGAGAACGTGGCACCTGGGCCGCCATTTGGTTCGGCCCAGAGCCGCCCATGATGTCGCTCGATGATCGAGCGGCTGACCGACAGGCCGATTCCCATTCCATCGGTCTTCGTTGTATAGAAAGCTTCAAAAAGTTTGTCCGCGCCTTCAGGCGTGAGCCCGACTCCCGCATCGCTTACGCTAAGATGGACCCGATCGCCCTGATCCCGTCCGGTTTGGATCAGCAACTCCTTGGGGCGACCGTCAACGCCCACCATCGCGTCCGATGCGTTTCGTACCAAGTTCAGGATCACCTGTTGGAGCTGGACACGATCGCCGATGACCAGCGGGAGGTCCTCCGCGAGTTCTGATCGTAGGATCACCCGATTCCTTTGAAGATCACTCAACGACAACGCAATCACCTCTCGTGTCGCTTCGTTCAGATCCAGCGGCTTCAGCGTGAATTCCTTTTTGCTGAATAGGACACGCAATCGCGAAATTACATCCGAGGCGCGGTTGCCGTCGCGAATGATCCGCCGCGCTGTTTCGCGCGCACCGTCGACGTTTGGGGAATCGCCCTCCAACATCCGAAGACATGTGCTAGCGTTCGTGATGATGCCCGAAAGCGGCTGGTTGAGTTCGTGGGCGATCGAGGCGGTCAACGAGTTCAGCGTCGTCACGCGTGCTACATAGGCAAACTCAGAACGCACCTTGTTCAGGGCTTCCTCGGCGTTTTTGCGCTCACTTATGTCGGTCGAACTGCCGAGAAATTGCACTAAGTTCCCGGCTTGGTTTAGAACGGGATGGCCAACGGTGTGAATCCACTTGACTTTGCCGTCTGGCAAAAGGATTCGGAACTCCACGTCGTAGTCGGCTTTTTCGAGGATTGCTCGATCGATTGTCTCTCTCCATTTGAGGCGATCCTCCGCGTGCACTCGATCCAGCCTTTTTTCCCAATTAGGAGGCCCCTCGGCCGGATTGAAACCGTAAACGCGGTACCATTCGTCTGAGATGTAGCTCGCGCTTCGGTCCGCTACGCTCCAGACCCAACTGCCCGTGCGGGTCAGCTTTTGTGTTTCCGCTAGGTAGGATTCGCTCAGCCGCAAGGCCTCCTCTGCGCGCTTGCGTTCAGTGATGTCCTGAGCCATGCCGAACATTTGCCAAGGGCGGCCCGACGCGTCTCTCTTTAGGTCACCCTGACTGTGGACAACGCGCACTTCGCCACTAGGCCGAACAATCCGATGTTCGATGTCGGCGCGCGCTTCGCCTCGAATGACTTCCGCTGCTTTGCTGAACACAAATTCTCGATCTCCTGGATGGACCAATTCTCGAATCGCCTCTGAGTCCATGGGATATATTCGAGGTTGTAGCCCGTAGATGCGGTAGGTTTCATCTGACCAGATCACCTGATCGGTCGTAAGGTCCCATTCCCAATAGCCAACATGAGCGACGCGCTGTGCTTCCTCAAGCTTGGCTTTGCTTTCTTGGAGGTCACGAGATGCCAACTGCAGAGCTACTTCGGCCCTCTTGTGGTCTTCGATGTCTGTAGCTGCGCCGTACCACTGCCTTACATGTCCCCGTTCGTCTTTGTCCGGATTTAGCCGAAACAGATGACAGCGAAACTGACCGTCGTGCCTCAGCAACCGAGCTTCGAACTCATGAGGTGTCCCTGCCAGAAATCGGCTTCTTCCTTCGTCGAGAAAATGTTTGCGGTCAGCGGGATGAACCAGATCAAGTCGAGATTCTTCATCTCGCCATTGGTCCATGCCCACACCGAAATACTCGAGCGCCACGCGATTGGCGGACAGAGGGGTTCCATCAGGTCCAAGCACAGCGAGGTGCTGTGGAGCGAGGTCTAGAATCTGACGAAGCTGTTTCTCTCCTTCCCGGATAATCGCTTCCGCTTCACGTTGCTCGCTGACGTCGGTAACGGCTCCAACGAACTCGCGGTTACCGGCTTTATCCCGCGAAGGGTGAGCGGTCACACGAACATGCTTGACGGGCGCGTCGAGCAGTTGTAACCGATGCTCAAACTCGAAGTCCCCGCCCCCACGCGATGCTCGGTCGAATTGCCGTTGCACGACGTCGCGGTCATCCGGATGAACTTGCGACAGAATAAATTCAACAGTCGGTCTTGTCCCTGGGTCGCATTGAAAAATTCGGCAAGCCTCGTCGGACCAGAAGATCTCACCGCTGGAAACCTTCCAGCTGAAGCTGCCCGTATGACTTAGGTTTTGCGCTTCCGCCAAATACGCTTGACTGTTTCGGAGAGCTTCCTCCGCAGTCTTGCGTTCCTCGATATCCAAGCTCGATCCATACCACTTGACGATGTTGCCGTTGGAATCGCGAAGTGCCACTTTTCGGTGGAGCATCCAGCGATATTCCCCATCCGCCCTGCGAACGCGAGTTTCGTACTCGAATATTTCTCCAGTCGCGAGGGAGGCTCGCCATTTGGCCACAATCCCCTCAACGTCTTCGGGGTGAACATAAGCGGTCCAATTCCAGCCAGCCACTTTGTCGAGAGTGACGCCCAGGTATTCCAGCCAAGGCTTATTGAAGTAATCAAGATAACCGTCTGGCCTTGCGGTGTGAATCAGCGCAGGTATTGAGTCGACAAGAAGATGAATATCCAAAAACTCGGATTCTTGTCCTGGTGAGGCCATGGCGGGCATCATACCACCCGTGATCTGCTTTTATCCCCAAGCCTCCATTCGTTTTACACTTGCGAACGGCGAGAGCACTCAGGGATCGAAGCCGTTCATCGCGCTGAACTGGGAGTTCCTCACTCCAGAGGCGCGGCGGTGACGTGCTGTGGACAGCAAGGAACAGAAAACGAGAACGTTGCACCTGGCCCGGCGTTTTGCTCGGCCCAGAGGCGGCCCTGATGTCTCTCGATGATTGAACGGCTGACCGACAGACCGATTCCCATTCCATCGGTCTTCGTTGTATAGAAAGCTTCAAAAAGTTTGTCCGCGGTTTCAGGCGTCAAACCGATTCCTGCATCCTTCACGCTAAGGCGCACTCGATCTTCTTCATCTCGCTCCGTTCTGATCAGTAGCTCTCTGGGGCGGTCTTGAATTGTGCCCATCGCGTCGGAGGCGTTACGGAGCAGGTTCAGAACGACCTGCTGGAGCTGGACTCGATCGCCCATGACGGGCGGTAAGTTCTCCGCGAGGTTCGACAGCAAAACCACTCGATTCCTCTGAAGATCGCTCAATGAGAGGGCTATCACTTCTCGTGTAGCCTCGTTCAGATCCAGCGGCTCCAACGTGAAATCCTTCTTGCTGAACAGAGCGCGCAGTCGCGTAATTACATCCGAAGCCCGGTTGCCGTCGCGAATAATGCGACGCGCCGTTTCGCGTGCACCTTCGATGTTTGGGGGATTGCCATCCAGCATCCGACGACAAGTACTGGCATTGGTGATGATGCCCGAGAGCGGCTGATTGACCTCATGGGCGATTGAGGCAGTCAGCGCATTTAGCGTCGCGATTCGTGCCACGTGGGCAAGCTCGGAGCGCGCCTTGTCCAGAGCCTCTTCGGCCAGCTTGCTTTGCGTCACATCCTGCAAAGCACCAATGAAGAGAGGACGACCCCCGCTTTGTGCCATGACGCGGGCCATGCCCCGCAAGTGCTTCACGGTGCCTCGCGAAGTCACAATTCGGAATCCAAAGTCGACGTCCGCGCCGGTCATGCCGCGTGCGATTACGGCCTCGAACGTCGGCAGGTCCTCCGGGTGGATCGTGTTCCGAATCAGCTCTACGGTGACTTTGGCTGCGGGGTCGAATTCGAAGATGCGGAAGGCTTCTTCCGACCAGTTGTGTTCGTCCCCCAACAAATCGGTGATGAAGCTGCCTGTTTTGCTCAGCTGTTGGGCTTCCGTAAGCCGAAGGTAGGCCTGCTCGACCTGCGCCTCCGCCCGCTTACGATCATCAATATCGGTGCTTGTTCCGTACCATCTTACGATCTTCCCAGATTCGTCGCGAAATGCTTCGGCGCGAATGAGAAACCAGCGATAAACCCCATCGCGACGTCGGAGCCGCGCCTCGACTTCGTCCGATTCTCCGGAGGCCAACATTTTCGTCCATTTTTCCATCAGGTTTGGCAGGTCATCCGGATGGAGCGCAACCTGCCAACCCCAACCACTCGATTGCTCCGGAGAAAGACCCGTATATTCGTGCCAACGTTTGTTCAGGAATTCGTTAGGACCATCCGGCAGGTTGCACCAGGCGAGTGCAGGGATGGCGTCAATCACCTGCCGAAGTCTCACTTCCGAGTTTTTCCGATCCTCGATGTCGGTCGCTACCATGTACCACCGATCGATTTTGCCCGCTTCATCGAGTAGAGGTTTGTAACGAAACAGGAACCAGCGATACTTGCCGTCTTTACCCAATGCACGTTGCTCGGTTTCGAATGCTACGGGGCGTGAGAACGCCAGCCTGCGCGCGTCGCGGAGCCTCTCCATGTCCTCCGGGTGGAAAAGACGCGTGCGAAAGTCCTCGCTCAGTATGTCTTCCATAGTGAGACCGGTGTAATCCGTCACCCCTTGATTCCCATACATGGGCGTTCCATCGGCGCGCATCACGCCGATGACCGTAGGGATGGCGTTGATCATTAAGCTCAAATTGCGTTCGCTCGACTGCAGAGCCTCTTCCGCCTTTTTGCGATCGTCGATATCAGCAAGGAGCAAATACCATGCGGTTATCTTATTTTCAGTATCTCGCACAGGGATGCCACGAACTTGGAACCATCGATAGACGCCATCAGCGCGTCGACAACGGTGCTCAATCTCGTAGATCTGTCCCGCCTCGATCGACTTTTTCCGCACTTCGATCACACGAGGAAGATCGTCAGGATGAACGGCCTCGATCAAGGCCCAGTTCTTCAACTCTTCACTCGTTTTACCGAAATACTCAAGAGTTTGTCGGTTGAGAAACTCCACTTCGCCCATTGCGCGCGTCGTAGCCACGAGCCCGGGAATGTTGTCGACGATCTGGCGCCAGGACATTTCCCTCGCACGCAGGGCTTCCTCTCCCCGTTTGCGATCCTCAATGTCTACACAGGTTCCGTACCACTTGAGGATGTTGCCCTCTTGATCCTTCAGTGGATTGCCGCGAATCAGGAACCAACGATAGGAACCGTCGAAACGGCGAATTCGCGCTTCCGTATCGACTGGGGTGCCCGAAGCCAGACACAATTGCCACTCCTCGACCAGTTTCGTACGGTCGTTCGGGTGAATCGCTTGCGCCCACCCCCAGCCCTGCGCTTGTTCCGCAGTCATGCCTGCATGATCGAGCCATACTTGATTGAGGAAGTCGCAGTAGCCGTCCGGACGTGTCGTCCATGCAGCCGTGGGGATCGTATTGACGAGGGCGGCAAGGTTGCGCTCGCTCGATCGCAGAGCCTCTTCCGCACAGGCGTTGGCGATAGCGACCGCCGCCTGATTCGCAAACAAACCTAGCCAAGTGAACTCTCGTTGACCGAGAGGTTGGCGGCTGAAGACAGCGATAACCCCCAGCAGTTTGTCTCGAAAGATGAGGGGATGACCTGCAAAACTGCGAATCTCCTCCCGTTTCGCCCATTCTGGTCGCACAATCCAATCGTTTTGAGCGGCGACGTCTTTGACGAGAATCGGATGACGGGTTGCTGCCACCTGACCAACTTTTCCGACAGTGAACTGCATTCGTGCAAAGTGCCCCTGCAGAAAACACCAATCTTCCTCTGGTGAATTAATGGGAGTGCCGGCGCTTGCAACCAGGCAAAGACAATCTGGGGGATCCGATGCAGCGTGGTAGAAGCTCGGGAAGTGGACGGATGGAAGCAACCATATCCGGCTCAAAGCGATGCCTGGTTGCGCCGCCAACCCGTCAACGATACTGTGCAAAACCGACTCGACGTACTGCTCCGATGTGACAGTCACCGCTAAAGAAAGTAGTGACTCTGCTGCCAATGACGTCGCTGGCTCTGCTGACGTACCCACAAATCCCCCGCCGATTGGAAAACGGGCTTCTACACTAGCGTGGTCCGATTGGCGATTCAATGGTCGGGAATTTGTGACTTCGACCATGCGCCTTTTGAGGCGCGATTAGGCAGTTTTGGCATCATTCCACAATACTTTGGTATTGACCTCCAGCTGACCACTGCGACGATCCTCGCCGCGTTCGATACCAAAGTCTCGTCGATACCTTCGTCCAATTGTTTCGTCTCCGCGCTTTTGATGTTATTGCTTCGTCGCCTCCGATCCTTCGGGCGCGTCCAGTAGGAGTTCTTTAGAAAAGAACCCGCTGTACAGACCAACCTCGTAAGCAAGACGAGGTTGTTTTGAGAGGCAATCGTGCGCATAGGATTTGCTTCGGACTTTCGGGCGTTTGAGCGTAAGGAATGTCTCAGAACCCGATTTGCGCAACAAGGGCACGTGGCTGTGGATTTCTCGACCGGGGATCCCGGCCAGCCTGATCACCAGAGCGCGGCCGGCCAACTGGCTTCAGCGATCTACAAGAATCGTATCGAGAGGGGTGTGTTGATCTGCTCCAGAGCCGTTGGAGCTTCCGTGATTGCGAACAAGCAGCCGGGAGTACGGGCGGCTTTTTGCCACGATGCGAACTCGGCGCGGCGCGGCGTTGAGGACGACGGCATGAATCTTCTGGTCATGGGCGCATCGGTCATGACCGACGATCTCGCGTGGGAACTGGCGAGCGCCTTTATTGGAGCCTCATTTGTTCCGCGCGAGCAGGTATTTGGCATTCCTCCGCGTCGTCTCGCGCGCGTGATCGAGCACATTCGGAACAATCTTGACACTCCGCTGGCCGTAAGCGTGCTGTGCAGGATCGCGGAGATGAGCCAATCGCATTTCTCGAAGCTGTTCAAGCGTAGCACCGGACTAACGCCGCATCAGTTCGTGCTCCAGGAACGCATCAATCGATCCAAGGAGCTTCTCCGTCAAGGCCACGCGAAGCTTGTGGATGTCGCACTGGGAGTGGGATTCGAGAACCAGGCGCACTTCACAACCGTGTTTGGAAATCTCGTAGGCATGACGCCGCGCCAATTTCAGCGCTCAGCGGATGACTACTTCGGCGTGATGTACGGTGCGCCGCTGGAAATGGCCGCGAGCCATTTAGGAACGCCCTAACAGGGCCCGAGAAGAGCAATGAATAAAGGTTACGCACGGACGGCCGAGGGAAAGGTTCGAAAGTGGACGTTTTGGCTCCTGGCCGTTGTAGTGGCTTCGCAATTTTACTTTGCTCAAGAACTGCTTACGGCATTCGCGTTTTTTGCGATCGCATTTGCCGCTCTGGCATTTGTAGCTCTGAGCTTCTACGTCCTGCAGAAGAGCTGGGGATGCGTAGTGGTGCGCATCTTCGATAGCGAGCGATGGATGGCGCGCGGCACGCCGGCCGCAATTTGGCTGGCCGGTCAAGACGGAGCCCTGGCCAAGTCGGCGCAGGACTTTAAAACGGAAAACAGGAACTCGAAAGATTGGTGCGGCAAGGGAAGTTTAAATTGGGCGGACAGAGAAAATTGCGCGGAAAGAATTTGGGGACATTAGGCAGCGAGTCTGGAAAGAAAGCGGGTACTGAGATGTCGACGACACAGGCAGTGCTGGATACAGACGAGCTTTGCATCAATACGATGCGAACGCTGGCCATCGATGCGATCCAGCAGGCGAATTCCGGCCACCCGGGCACGCCCATGGGTATGTCACCCACGGTGTATTGCCTGTGGCAGAGACTGCTGCGATTTGATCCCGAAGATCCAATCTGGATGAATCGTGACCGCTTCGTACTGTCAGCCGGACACGCGTCGACACTCTTGTACACCATCTTGCATCTCGCCAAAGTCAAAGCCGTTGATCCGGAGTATGAAATTCTGGGCAGACCATCAGTCACGCTGGAGGACATCAAGTCCTTTCGGCAATTCGGGAGCCGCTGTGCAGGACACCCGGAGTATCGGTGGACTTCAGGCGTCGAGACAACCACGGGTCCGCTCGGACAGGGCGTAGCCACAAGCGTGGGGATGGCCATCGCCGGAAAATGGCTGGCGGCGCGGTACAACCGTCCTGGTTTTCAGCTGTTCGACTATCGAATTTTCGCGCTCTGCGGCGACGGTTGCATGATGGAAGGCATCTCGGCAGAGGCCGCCTCTCTCGCGGGACACCTCAAGCTCGACAACCTGTGCTGGATCTACGACAACAACCACATCACCATCGAAGGCAAGACGGATATCGCGTTCACCGAGGATGTCGCTGGGAGGTTCCTTGCCTACGGATGGAACGTGGTTCGTGTGGGTGATGCCAACGATCTCGATCGAATCGAGAACGCCCTTCGGAATGCCGTGGGGACGACGGGCCGACCGTCCATCGCAATTATCGATAGTCATATCGGCTATGGCTCGCCGCATCGTCAGGACACGAGCGCGGCGCACGGCGAGCCGCTGGGCGAGGAAGAGATAAAACTTGTGAAGCAGGCGTACGGTTGGCCCGCTGACGCCAAGTTTGTCGTTCCGCCCGCGGTGTATGAGCATCTCCAGGCCGGGCTTGGCCACAGGGGCCGCGAAGCACGCGAGCAGTGGGAACAACTATTCGCGGAGTACCGGACGAAATTCCCTGAACTCGCGGCAGAGCTCGATCAGATTCAAAGACGAGAGCTTCCGGGGAACTGGTCGAAAGATATCCCTGTTTTTCCGGCCGATAGCAAGGGCGTCTCTGGACGTGACGCATCTGCCAAAGTCCTCAACGCCATAGCACCGAATCTTCCGTGGATGATCGGAGGGTCGGCCGACCTTACTCCTTCTACAAAAACGCGCTTGACGTTCCTCGGGGCCGGCGATTTTCAGGCGAACAGCCCTGCAGGCCGCAATCTGCACTTCGGGATTCGAGAACATGCAATGGGCGCGATTCTCAACGGGCTCGCACTCTCCAAGCTACGCCCCTTTGGATCGGGGTTCCTGATTTTCAGTGATTATGGACGAGGTGCGATACGCCTAAGCGCTTTGATGGAAATTCCGGTGACGCACGTATTCACGCACGATTCCATTGGCGTCGGCGAAGACGGCCCCACCCACCAGCCCATCGAGCACCTGATTTCCCTGCGCGCGATTCCCAACCTTGTAGTGATGCGTCCTTGCGATGGGAACGAGGTCGCGGAGGCGTGGAAAGTGATCCTGGCCATGCCACGGCAGCCGGTTGCGCTCATCCTCACGCGGCAAGCTCTGCCCACATTTGACCGGAAGCGCTTTGCGGCAGCCAGCGGCCTGGCGAAGGGAGCTTATGTTCTGGCCGATTCCGAGGGCGCCGAGCCCGACGTCCTGCTATTGG
>Ga0134124_10003918_pt1 | contig 11937 bp, 10 predicted proteins | sample KB304_FD_96880 | JGI IMG/M metagenome (GOLD analysis project Ga0134124, IMG submission 96880) | Terrestrial soil microbial communities without Nitrogen fertilizer from Kellogg Biological Station, Michigan, USA - KB3-0-4 | ecosystem: Environmental > Terrestrial > Soil > Unclassified ... | reverse complement strand
TCAGCCTTGCGCGTCATCGCGCTCATCGCCGCAAGCATGTTGAGCGCCGAGTCAGGTCGCTTCTCAAAGAGCAGCAACAGATCGTCGCGATCCAGCATGAGCAGGTCTGTCTCACTCAAGGCAACAGCAGTCGCAGTTCTTGGACCACTGTCGAGCAGCGAGAGCTCGCCAAAGAGATCGCCTGCTTCGGAGATGGTGAGCACGATCTTTTGGCCCACCGTGTCTTTAATGAACAGCTCGACGGAACCGGAACGAACTATGAATAACGACTCACCCGGGTCTCCGGCGTGAAAGAGCGTGTCTCCGGTGTTTAGTTTTATCGAATCGACTACGTCTGCGAGCGCCTGTCGATCCTCTTCCTTTAGCAGTGCAAAGAATTCAATGCCCGCTAACAATTCGGGGTCGCATCCCATAATTCCACTCCCTCAAAAGTAGGGTTGAATAACGTGCGGATGATAACTGAAAAACGGACCACAACGTATGGTTTCCGTGATATAACACGCCGTGCTCATGCGCCTTCACAGTTTGGCCGTCTTCCTGTTCTGCATGTCGCTATACACTGCCACTGTCTATTCACAGATTCCCTTCTACACGGACGATGCCGACACGACTCCAAAACGACAGTTTCATCTGGAGATGTACAACGAGCACGATGTGCTTCAGAAATCAGCGTATCCGGTAAAGCGCCAGAACACGTTCGTATTCACCTTGAACTACGGACTGACGAAAAATCTCGAGCTTGGAGTCAACGCTCCTTATATAACCTTGATCAATTCGCGCATCGTCGAGTCTGGAGCTGTCAGTGGCCAGGGCGATGTTCAATTTGGAGTGAAGTACAGGCTGCGTGCTGAACGTGACGGGTCGAAGCTGCCTGCGTTCGCGATCGTCTTTTACGCTGAAGCTCCAACGGGAAGTGTGAGAAAGGAGCTCGGATCCGGACTGACGGACTACTGGCTCTACGGCATCGCGCAAAAGTCTTTGACGAAGAGGACCACGGCGCGCCTTAACGGTGGCGTGTTGTTCAGCGGCAATAGCTCGACCGGTTTGATCGGCATTCGGACCGAACGCGGACGTGTTTACACCGGCAACGTGTCGCTCGTGCGCAGTTTTTCAGACAAACTGAATCTCGGCGCAGAAGTGTTTGGCGCCGTCACCAGCAATTTCATATTAGATCGTGGACAACTGTCCGGGCAGGTTGGCGCTCAGTATGCGTTGACGAATAAAGTGACGTTGACGTTCGGTGTGTTAGGCGGACGTTTCAGTGCCAGTCCACGTGCAGGCGTGCATCTTGGGTTTTCGTATAATTAAAGCTTTACGATGTTTCATCTGTCGTGTGCAGGCGTGGTTGAAAAGTTTGAAGCAGTCCGAGTGTGATCGCCAGCACGACTGGTCCGAGCACGATGCCGAGTAATCCAAAGACACTGATCCCGCCCAGCACGGAGAAGAAAATGAAGAGCTCGTGTAGTCGTGTTTGAGTTCCCACGAGCTTCGGGCGTAAGAGGTTGTCGATGGTGCTGATCACGAGTCCGCCCCAAATGATCAGCAGTATTGCTTTGGTCCAACTACCATTGATCATCAGGTAGATCGCGAGTGGCAGCCAGACCAGAAATGATCCGGCGATGGGGATCATGCATACGAACGCGGTCAGCACCGCCCATAACACTGGCGAAGGTATTCCCATTATCCAGTAAGCGAGTCCCGCGAGTAATCCCTGAAGCGCAGCGATCGTCACTACGCCATACACGCTGACGCTGATCACCTTGTGTATTCGGGTGATGAGCGCCTCGCTTTGTTCACGGTTTAGCGGGAGTGCGTCAGGGAGTTTGTTCGCGATTTTGTCGCCGTCGCGGAAGAGGTAGTACATCGTGAAGACGACAAAGAACGCTTTGACGATGTTGGTGACGATGTTTCCGACGAGGCTAAAAGAAGCGCCTAGCAATCGTTGGCTTACATTCCGGAACTGCTGGATGAAAAAGTCCTGGTAAGCCAGCACGTCTATGCCGAAATGATCCTGTGCCCAGGTCGTGACTCTTGCGAGAATTGCGGGTTGCTGGTCGAGTAGTCCTGAAAGGTTCGTAGGCAGGTTGGGAGCGACTTTGCTGAACTCGTGAATGACAGCCATGGTGACGAGCGTGAGCGGTAAAACCACCACCAGCACCACTAACAAACACGATATGAGCGCGCTCAAACTACGGCGCCCGGTGCGTTGCGCTATTCCTTTGTGAACGGGATAAAAAACGACGACCAGCACGCCCGCCCACGCCAGCACACCCATGAATGGTCTGAGCATGAGCCAGCACAGGTAAAGCGCAATCGCCGTCACCGCCAGCACGGCAATCCAGCGCGCCTGGTCAACCTGGTCTCTCATCGCTCCAACGTAAACTAAACGCGGACCAGTTGCCAACCTGGTTTGAGATTTCTCTGTTGCACAGAGAAGAATTCAATTGGGTCGTTGCTCAATAGTGTAGAATCCTCAGCCGTTCCACCATAGTTCGGTTGAGGAGTGACTGATGAGGGTTACTTCGTTTTTTGTTTTGCTGGTTCTTGTGTTTGCGTCTGAGGTCGCGGCGCAGACACAGCTTACTGTTACCGCGGTTAATAAACTCAAGACGGCGCGCGCGAGTGAGACGATTGAGTTGACGGCGCAGGCGCTTGCGCCGCTCGGGGAAAAGGATTTGATGAAGATCCATGTGCGTGACAGTGCAGGGAAGGAGGTGCTGGCCCAGGCGGTCGATACCGATTACGACGATTATCACAAGCCTGACACGCTGATCTTCCAGGCTGACTTTGGCCCGAACGAGACAAAGACCTTCACTCTAACTGCCGGCGCCAAGCGCGAATACTCGAAGGAAGACTTTCGCGCCTACGGCCGGTTCGTGCGCGAGCGTTTTGACGACTTCGCGTGGGAGAACGATCGCATCGCGCACCGCACTTACGGTAAAGCCCTCATCACATGGAAAGGCGAACCACTCACCAGCAGCGCGATCGACATTTGGTCCAAGCGCACGACGAAGCTCGTCCTCAACGACTGGTACATGGTCGACGACTACCACGCCGATCATGGTGAAGGCGTCGACGCGTATTCGGCCGGTCCAACGCGCGGCTGTGGCGGCAGCGGCATCTGGTCTAACGGACAACTCTACATTCCCACAAACTTTGTCGACTCGCGTGTGCTGACTAATGGTCCGATCCGTGTGATGTTTGAGCTGGTTTACGAGCCGTTCGATGTGAACGGCGTGAAGGTGTCGCAAGTTTTGCGAGTGTCGTTGGATGCGGGTAGCCAGTTGGATCGCTTTCAAGTCTCGTCTCAAGCGGTGGCGGGAAGTGAGGCGCTCGCGCTCGCAGTTGGTTTGAAGAAAGCAAAAGAAGCACAGAAAGAATTCAATCAGACGCGCGGTTGGTTAACGACCTGGGAACCGGTCGAAAAGAACCTGGGCATGCAGGGCCTCGCAGTCGTTGTCGATCCGAGCGCCGTCGACAAGCTCGCTGAAGACAAACTCAATAACCTGGTGGTCTTGAAGCCGGGCGTCGCCACGACAATAACGTACTGGGCTGGCTTTGCCTGGGACCGTGCGGGCCAGATCACGACAGCGGAGAGCTGGAAAGCGTACGTCGATCAGTTTGCAGAAAGATTACGTTCGCCGATTGAAGTAAAGGTTAAGTTGTAGACAGGATTTACAAGATTTTACAGGATTATCATGTAAATCCTGAAAACATCTTGTTAATCCTGTCTCATTTGCCCGAGTCCATGTGCCAGCCGACATTGACGAGCTCGTCGCCACGCCTCACAAACATCTCCGTGGCGCGACCACTCGCAGTCGAACGCTGACCGTTGACTTCGGTCTCGTAAGCATACGTCGTGTAAATAATGATTGTGTTGCCGTAGACCTGAATCTCTGTCTTCGGAAACTCCAGTTTCACGAGTTTTCCCCCGCTTTCGGCAAATCCCTTCGCGCCCGCGAGGATCGCCGCGCGATCGGACCAGCCTTCCTGCCCGTTATCGATCGCGATCGTCTCTTCCGGAATCAGACGCTCTAACGCCGCGCGGTCGTTACTGAACCACGCTTTCCAAACTGCTTCACGCGCGGCGAGTATTCGTTGACGAATCTGCGGCGTCACATTCATCGGGCGCGACATCTGCTCCGCGCGCCACTCCGGATCGACGACAGTGTGCGATGCGACCTGAATCCAGCCCCCTTTGCGTTTGGCGTAAACGTCCATGATGCGGAAGCGTCGCAACGTGATCGTCGCGGCGCCGTCTTTTCGTTGAAATTCACCAAAGAAGTTGGCGACGGCGAGCTCGGGACTATAGAACTGCACGTCGAAGTCGAACATTTTGTAAGTCGTTCCCGCGGGAAAGTAAGGACCCGACTTCGGCTTGTTCGCGGGCCTGGGCCACTCGATGCCGTTCGCGCGCATGTAGTCGTCAATGCCTTTGATCGGCGTGCGCGAACCTTCCAGGAAACCGCGCCAGTCTTCAGAGTGCGTCGCGAAGATCTTGTCTTCGTCACCATCGATGAACGCCTGAAAAATACTTTCGATGTGCGCGCGAATCGCGGCCGCATCAGCCGCGCGATCGGCTGAAGAAGCTTTAGCCACAAAAAGGCACAAAAGGCACAAAATGAAAGCAGAGCAGAACGATTTGAGTGTCATATGCGAACCTCGCCTTTCATCTTTTTTGTGCTTTATGTGCCTTTTTGCGGCCCGCTTTCAACAACAAATACGCGAGCGGCGGCTCCGCTGACGTGAACGGTATTGCGGCCTGCGCTGGTCCAGCGATACTGTGGCCGCATGCGATTGCCGCGCCTGCGCCCATGGATGATTGTGTCGGCGGCCTGGATTGTTCCGGCAGTCTTTGCGGTCATCAATCGCATCGCACAGGCGCGTCTGCAACGCTGGGAACCAGCAACGCTGCACGAGCTGTTGTTCGAGTTCGGCGACTGGCTCCTCTACGCGTTGCTCACGCCGTTCGTCTTTGTCATCTCGAAAAAGTGGCCGTTGACGCGCCCACATCTCGTTCGACGCGCGATACTGCACTTCTTCTTCTCACTACTGTTCTGCGTGGCTTGGGCCACCTGCGGCCAGGTGTTACGACTGATTTTGATCAGGATCTTTGCGCCGGAGAGTAATCAGTCCTGGTTTGGATTTGGGGTCGAGTGGCTGGGCTGGATCTTCACGACATTACCGTTTGGCGTCGCGGTGTATCTCTGCGTCGTCGGCATCGAGCACGCAACGCGTTACTTCATCGACGCACGCGAGCGCGAAGTGCAAGTTGCGCGGCTCTCCGAACAACTCTCCAGCGCGCGCTTTGCCGCACTTCAGGCACAACTCAATCCTCACTTTCTCTTCAACACACTCAACACGATCACCGTGCTCGTGCGTGACAACGATCGACACGGCGCCGTCAGCATCATCGAACATCTCAGCGAGCTACTGCGACGCACCTTAAGTCGCCACCAGGCAAACGAAGTCACACTCGGCGAAGAACTCGATCTCGTACAGCAGTACGTGGCCATCGAGCAGGCTCGCTTCTCCGATCGCTTGCGGCCCGAGTTTAGAATTCCCGAGTCGCTGATGTCTGCAGCGATTCCGAGTTTCGGTTTACAACACTTAGTCGAGAACGCAATCCGCCACGGGATCGCAAAGCACACAGACGCCGGTCTCTTGGTGATCACCGCCACGCGATCGGGCGACGTGCTGGAGATCTCCGTCATCGATGACGGCGCCGGCATCGATCCCGCAGCGCCCGTGCCGCCCGGTCATGGCATCGACAACACGCGCGAGCGCCTACGCGCGCTTTACGGTGAACGAGCGTCGCTCGAGATCACTCGACGTCCTGAAGGCGGTACAATCGCGACATTAAAACTGCCGTATCGCGAGCTGCGTCCGGAGCCAAACGGTGAAACAAGCTAAGTGGAAAGCACTGATCGCTGACGACGAGCCGGTGGCGCGCCGCGGCGTGCGCCAACTGCTCGCGAGCTTTCCGGAGTTTGTCGTCGCCGGCGAGTGTCGCAATGGCGCCGAAGTGCTGGCCGCTTTGAACACGACTGCGCCGGACGTGATCTTTCTCGACATTCAGATGCCGGGGATCGATGGCTTTGAAGTGATCAAGCGACGAACGGTCGAACGCATGCCGGCGGTAGTTTTTCTGACGGCGTTCGATCAGTTTGCGATCAAGGCTTTCGAGACTGAAGCACTCGACTATCTCGTCAAGCCCGTGAGCGAGGCGCGTTTTGCGTTGACGATGAAGCGGCTCAAGAAGCGTCTGGAGTCGAGCTCCACGCGTGAAGAGACGATCGTCGTCACGACTGCACGCGGCGCGACGGTGCTGCACCTGAACGAGATCGATTGGATCGAAGCAGCAGGGAACTACTCGCAATTGTGGGTTGGCGCGCGCAGTTATTTTCTCCGTGAGTCGCTGCAACTACTCGAAAAGCGCGTGCAAAAGAATGGCTTTGTTCGTGCGCACCGGCGCGCACTCGTGCGTCTCGACGGCGTACGAGAGCTGACGCGCACACGCGCCGGTGCGTCGGTTGCGGTGCTTGAAAGTGGTGTGCGAGTGCCGATCTCGCGACGCCGCAGCGCCTCCTTTGTCGCCGCGTTACGAGCGCAAAGTTAGACAGGATTACAGGATTTTCAGAATTCACAGGATTTTCTTGTCAATTTCCGGATCCTGTAATCTAATTAGCGCGCCGTTCGTTCTCTTCACCTTTCCGTATGAGGTTTGGTCATGTCTGTTTCTTCTCGCGCCCTCGTGGAACTCGTGTTGCTTGGTCCAACCAATGACCGCAGACAGCTACAAGACTCTCCGGTGCTCGGCGACGTGTGGGTTGCTTACGCGGTCAAACCCGCTGCGCCGCAAGACCTTCTCATAACACCATACAGGTCAGCTCCCGCAGGTCCTGTCGCCCAGCTCATCGCCGGTCAAGTCAGAGCGATGAAGATGAAGCGCCTCGAAACCGAAGCAGCGAAGATTGCATACCTTCAAGGTCTGGTGGCGGCGAAACTATTTTTCGAAGAGCTACTGCAGGTGATCGTGCCAATGACGGACTGGTGGAACGACAAGAAGATTCAGCAGCAACTCCAGGTTTATGTGAAGGGCGAGGGTCACCTTACCAAAAAAATACAAGCGATCATGGACTGGGCCAAGGCGGAAACCGACGAAGATCCGTCCACGCACGCCGCGGCTGACTTCGCCAGCTTTACGGCCCTCGACCGTTACATAAGCCTGGCTGGAATCATTCTCTGGGCGGCGACGGAAAATAAAGCCAACAATTCATCACTCGGTGCGGGCGAGGCGTTAATGACGTTAAAAAAGCCCGACCCAGTGGTCCAACGGCTTAGCGATGCCTTCAAACCTATTCTGACTCCGAAACGAGGCAAGGCGAAGGTGACGCCGCAGATTTGGCAGGTTTCGCTAAATCGAAAGGCGTTGCCGGCGGTGGAGAAATCAGTTCCATCAGTAAAAGGTGATGCTGCGCGCACCCTGTTCAATGTGAACTGCAACAGGATCACCTGGGCTGTTCTCGATTCCGGCATCCACGGCGAACATCCCGTGTTCAAGGACGACAAGGGCGAGAACAGAATCATCAAGTCATTCGACTTCGGCAACATTCGCGAAATCGTGAGTCTCGATAACGACAGTCTGGACACAGTTAAAGAACGGGCTAAAAAATTACTCAAGCCGTCACTAAAAAATCCCATCACTGCAAAAAAGGCGATCGAAAACTTACAGGAGTTGGCGAAAGATGCGGCCAACGACCGCCCGATTCACTGGGAGTTAGTGGAGCCACTGATTGAAATCAAGCCCGGCACCAGGCCCAACGCCGGGCACGGCACACACGTGGCCGGCATCATCGGAGCAAATTCCGGTAAGAACTCAAACAACAAGAAAAAGGTGAGCACGAGCTTTGCTGATGGGATGTGTCCCGATATCAATTTCTACGACTTTCGTGTGCTTGCGAAATCGCTGGAAGACACCGAATTCGCGATCATCGCGGCGCTTCAGTATCTCCGCTACTTAAACGAACGGCACACCTATCTCACGATTCATGGCGCGAACCTGAGTCTCTCGATTCCGCACGACGTGCGTAACTTCGCTTGCGGACGCACACCGATTTGCAACGAATGCGAGCGGTTGGTTGAGAGTGGAGTTGTCGTTGTGGCCGCTGCGGGTAATCTCGGTTATCAAAGCTTTGAGACCAAGGACGGATCTTTCGAAGGTTACACTGCTTTCAGCATTACTGATCCGGGCAACGCTGACGGGGTGATCACAGTCGGCGCCACTCACCGTTTTAAACCACATACCTACGGGGTTAGCTTTTTCTCGAGCCGTGGTCCTACCGGCGACGGTCGTCTCAAGCCCGATTTGGTGGCGCCGGGTGAACGAATCGAATCGTCTTTGCTGGATGGTGACTGGGGAGAGCTCGACGGCACCAGCATGGCCGCGCCGCACGTCAGTGGAGCTGCGGCGATGCTGATGGCTCGCTACGACGAGTTGATCGGTGAGCCACGCCGAATCAAACAGATCCTCTGCCAGAGCGCGACCGACCTTGGTCGTGAGCGCAGCTTCCAGGGTCACGGCATGCTTGACGTGCTGAGGGCCTTTCAAAGTATCTAACTTATCTGAGGAGAAAAGTCATGATCTTTACACTCGATGTGCGCCGCGCTCGCAAAGGCGATTGTCTTCTGGTTCACTACGGGACCAAAACTGAGCCGGGTTTGATGCTGATCGATGGTGGCCCGGCGGACGTGTACCAACCACATCTGAAACCGCGACTCGCAGAGATACGGAAAGCGCGCGGGCTCGCCGCCAACGCGACGCTTCCAGTCGATCTGCTAATGGTGAGTCATATCGATGACGATCACATCAGAGGCGTCCTGGAACTGACGAAAGAGATGATTGAAACGCAGGGACCAAAGCCGCTGCGGATCAACGGTGTATGGCACAACACGTTCGACGACATTATCGGCAACAATCCCGACCGCCTGCGCGCCGCAGTGACGGCTTCGTTTGGTGCTGCTTCTCTTTCAGGTGACGGCGAAGAGGTCGAAGGTCTCGATCCCGAAGCGGCGAAAGTGCTGGCGAGTGTCAGCCAGGGATTTCGTCTGCGCGACGATTCACGCGCGCTCAAGCTTCGGATCAACCCGCAGTTCAAGGGCAAGGTTGTAATCGCGAAGAAGGGGGCCAAACAGGTCGACATGGGTAAGGGACTGAAGTTTACTGTAGTTGGACCAATGAATGATGAAGTACTGGCCTTACAGGCAGCGCATGATGAATTTCTTGAGAAACACCAGGGGAAGAAGAGTGAGGCATCGCTGGCTGCGTTCACCGACACGTCCGTACCGAATCTGTCCAGCCTTGTGGTTTTAGCGGAGGTTGGCGGAAAGCGAATCCTGCTCACAGGCGACGCGCGTGGCGACAAGGTCATCGAGGGACTCGAGCTCGCGGGTCTGTTAAAGAAGGACGGCAAGAGCAAGATTCACGTCGATGTTTTTAAATGCCCGCATCACGGCAGTAGACGTAACAACGACCGGGTTTCCTTCCGTCGCATTACCGCGGACCATTATGTGTTTTCCGGAAACGGCGAGCACGGCAATCCCCATCGTGAAACGTTGGAGATGTTGTTGGCCGAGCGCGGTGATGAAAAGTACACGATCCACCTGACCTATCCGATTGACGAGATCGATGTTGCGCGGAAGGCCGAAGAAAAAAAGAAGGGCAAACCCTGGTCACCAAAGAAGCAAGGCCTCGTCGCCTTCTTCGATGAAAATCCGAAATTCTTCAAAAAGGTCTCAATCGTCAACGAGAAGAAACCCCACCTGATCAATCTGCTCGATAAGATGTAATTTAGCCGCGGGTAACGGGGATCAAATCCCCGGATTCATCCGTGTTATCCGCGGCCCAATTACTGCTTGTAAATAAACATCTTCTGGGACCATAATGAGCACCGGAGATCACGAATGAAAGACAAAGACGAAGTTGTGCCTCAGACCACAACCGAAAAACTAGAAAAATATCCGATGACCGAAGCCGAATTCCGGCTACGGTTAAAGAACATCTCAGAATGGAGAAAGAAGCGCCTTGCCGAACCTCACACCCCGGATACGCGTGGAAGTTTACGTACCGATACGTTATGAACCCTCATACAGCGCCTGTCTAAACTGGATAATCGAAGAATTCACCCCGACTGCGCGGTGGCTGCACGGTTCACTACGACGTTGGAGGCTACTACCTCTCACGCGCGAGCAAACTCATTAACGATCGTGTCACTGTGGTTTATAGCGACTTCCCGATGGACTGGAACAACACGTCCGACCAGGAGGAAGTCTTTAGCTACTGTGCAACCCTAAGAGATTTCCTGTTTGAGAATCTTTGGGAAGAAGAGGTTTTAATCACCGCGTACTCGGTTTCGCACTTAGGGGAATTGCTTGGAAGGCCCGGACTGGCCATCGTTGGCAGCATTTAATTAGTCGCGTTCTTCACAATCTCTTAACAACTTTTCACCTGCGCTTAACACAACCTTTTGCCGGGGCGCTTAGTATTCTCTCCGGATAATGGCAAAATGGGTGTGCCCGATAATCCTTAAGGAATGGGAAATCGATGAAGTCCCTGTCTCGTCTGGGAGTTTTACTGGCGATCAGTGCTGCGCTCGCTGGTTGTGTGAATAAGGCGCAGCCCAGTTTTGACCGCCCGCCCGCGCCCGTCGTCGTTAGTACGGCCGTGTCGCAGGACGTGTCGAACTACATGGATGCGCTCGGCAAGATCGTCGCGCGTGAAACGGTCGCGATTCAGCCACAAGTCTCTGGCCGTATCGAGAAAATTCATTTCACTGACGGCGCAAACGTTCGCAAGGGCGAGTTGCTTTTCACGATCGATCCGCGGCCGTTTGACGCCAACCTGAAACAGGCGCAGGCCAATCTCGCGAAAGACACAGCCGCGAAGAAACAAGCCGAAGCGAACCTCGCGCGTGAGGTTGCGCGTGAGAACTGGGGCCGCGCACAGGTCGAACGTTATCGAACCCTCGTCGAGCAGGGCGTCGTGGCCCGCGAGCAATACGAACAGCTCCGCACCGACTACGACACGCTCAAAGCCAATTCCGAAGCCGCGCGCGCCGCGGTACACAGCGCCGATGAGACGATGAAAGTAGATCGCGCCGCGATCGACACAGCAAAGGTTCAGCTCAGTTACTGCTACATCCATTCGCCAATCGACGGCCGTGCCGGACAGCGAATTGTCGACATCGGCAACGTCGTGAATCCCGGCGGTGGAATTTCAGACTCGAGCTCAGGAATCCCAAGTAACGCTCTCCTCGTAATCGAACGACTCGATCCGATCTACGCAGACTTCACGATCTCGCAAAACAATCTTTCATCAGTGCAGGAACAGATGCGCGCCGGCACGCTCAGGGCTGAAGTGCGGCTGCCTGATTCACCCGATGACGGAGTGTTTGGACAACTGACGTTTGTCGATAACTCCGTGCAGACCGAAACGGGTCAGGTAACGCTTCGCGCCACATTGCCGAATCCCGGTCATCGCTTCTGGCCCGGTCGCTTCGTCAACGTTCGACTGCTGCTGGGCACAATTACGGGCGCAGTGCTCGTGCCTGCAAACGCAGCACAGATGTCAGCGGCGGGCTCGTACGTTTACGTCGTCAAGCCAGATTCAACTGCCGAACAACGCACAGTCTCGTTGGGCCAGCGACAAGGCGATCTGGTCGTAGTCCAAAGCGGCGTGGCTGCGGGTGAAAAGGTGGTTGTCAACGGACAACTCGGCGTCACGCCCGGAGGTAAAGTCGCAATCCAGCAAGCTCCGGCCAATCCGGCCACAGTCGAAGCGGGTGGATCGAAATGAATCTTTCTGAACCATTCATCCGGCGGCCAGTGATGACCGCGGTCTTGACGCTTTCCGTGATCCTTTTCGGGGTGATGGCTTAC
>Ga0134124_10003916_pt1 | contig 11937 bp, 9 predicted proteins | sample KB304_FD_96880 | JGI IMG/M metagenome (GOLD analysis project Ga0134124, IMG submission 96880) | Terrestrial soil microbial communities without Nitrogen fertilizer from Kellogg Biological Station, Michigan, USA - KB3-0-4 | ecosystem: Environmental > Terrestrial > Soil > Unclassified ... | reverse complement strand
CTGGAAATGCATTCAGCACAGGAACCTGTCCTCGACGGCGCAACCTCGACCTCGATACCGACCGCATACTCGCCTGGACTGCAATAGCTTCCCGAGTTGCCGGGCTTCACGCTCGTCCAGGGCCCCTGCGTGGTGCCCGGGGGGATCGCCGTCGCTGGGGCAGCCGTTTGCGCGCGGGCGCCAGCGTTCGGCGCAATGATGATAACGGCCAAGGCGACAAGTTTCACGAGCGGTTTCACGGTGACTCTCCCATCTCCGATTGGCTCCGCCTGGCACGAAACGAAGCTCTCGTCGCCTCAAGCGCTCTCCGGTCCTGAAACCATCCCGTATTAGCGGCAGGTGCCGACGACGCTTGCAAGCCCCCGGTTAGTTGTTCGCCGGTGGATTCCGCAGTTTCTCCATGGCCTGTTCAACCGAGAAGGAGCCAGGCCTTTGACGTGGCGGAAATTCAGCGAAGCTCGCGAGGTGCTGCGCCACAATCCCCTGCGCTGGCAAGATCACGAAGGCGTGCTCAATGAACCAGCGCACATAATCACCCGACTCATGTTGAGCCCGCTCGAACGGATCGGACCGCAGATTGAACAGCATGGGCAAGCGAAGCTGAATCATCGGCTGCTGCCAGACGCTGAAGCCTTCAGCCTTTTGCTCCAGGAACACGGCCTTCCACTGTTCATATCGAAGGCCGGCGAGGTTGCCATCATCGGTCCAGTAGAAGAATTCGCGGCGCTTGTCCGGACCCTTTCGGCTGAGAAGATCTCGCTGGTCGTAGCCGTCCAGATGGACCTTGAAGTTCTGGCCGGCCACATCGTAGCCCTGCAGCAGCTTGCTCTTTACATCGGGCTCACCCGCTGCCGCGACCAGGGTTGGCGCCCAATCCTCCGCAGAGAAGATTTCGTTGATCTCGGTCCGCGGCGGCACCAGTCCGGGCCAGCGTACCATCGCGGGGACGCGATATCCTCCCTCCCAGTTGGTATTCTTCTCGCCCTTGAAGGGCGTCGTGCCGCCATCGGGCCATGAGAACGTCTCGGCACCATTGTCGGTGGTGTAGATCACAATGGTATTGTTGGCGATACCGAGATCGTCGAGCTTTTTCAGCAATTGCCCGACCAGGCCGTCATGTTCGACCATGCCGTCTGGATAGATGCCAAGACCAGTTCTTCCCTGGGATTCAATCTTGAGTCGGGTCCAGATATGCATCCGGCTTGGATTGAACCACACAAAGAAGGGCTTCTTGTCGCGGTTAGCCCGATCGATGAAATCCGTTGAAGCTGCCAGAAATTCCTCGTCGATTGTTTCCATGCGCTTTTTGGTGAGCGGCCCGGTATCCTCGCACTTTTGCTTGCCCCAGGCACCGAAGCGGGGATCGTCGCCCGGCGTGTCGGTCGCGACTGCAACGCACTTCATCACGCCACGCGGCCCAAACTGCGCCTTAAACGATGGATTCTTCGGATAGTCCGGATTTTCCGGCTCATCTTCGGCATTCAGGTGATAAAGGTTGCCGAAGAACTCGTCGAAACCATGCACGGTAGGCAGGAATTCATTGCGATCCCCGAGATGATTCTTGCCGAATTGTCCGGTCGCGTATCCCTGTGGCTTCAGAAGCTGGGCGATGGTGGGGTCCTTACCTGATAGCCCCTCCTTCGCGGCAGGCAGGCCGACCTTCAGGAGCCCGGTCCGCAACGGACTCTGTCCGGTGATAAATGCGGCACGGCCGGCGGTACAAGATTGCTGTCCATAATAGTCGGTGAAAATTGCGCCTTCGTTGGCGATGCGATCGATGTTGGGCGTTCGATAACCCATCATGCCGCGGTTGTAAGCGCTGATGTTCCAGTAGCCGATGTCATCGGCCATGATCACGAGAATGTTTGGCTTTTGTGGCTGTTGCGCTACGGCTGGCGCGCTTGCGGCAAATGCGGCCGTAGTCAAAGCGAGCACCCCCGACCAGACCTTCTCAATTCCCATTCCATGCTCCTGATGCTTGGTCCTGTCTGGATAAGAGGCGGCGGGCCACCGTTAGTCACAGTGTCAAGCGGGGCTACCGCCAGGCGGTTCTCCACCCGAGACCGACCCGCATCCAGATTTGATTATCGAGGCTGGCCGTTTCCGCGCTCCAGCCGCTAATCATGAACGCTGGTTGTTGGATCGCGACGGATTCCGGCGCCGCAGCTTCGGACGGCAATATCCGAAGAGTGGGCGTAAAGGCAACAAGCGCTGCGCCTGCAACGAAAGCCCGACGATCGACTATCATGCCTCAGCTCCCTTCCCGGTTTCCGAAGAGCCTTGCACAGAAGGTGAAAATTTGAACGCGAGTGCATTCCTCCAGCGCTTTGTCGCTTTGACGGCTATTTCGTTGGCGGCATCGGTCTCGCCTGCTTCCAGGGCGATTGTATAGGTCTGCGCAAAAGCGCGGTGCGTCGGGCGATTGCTGAGATTGACCTGCGCGAGTTCCAGCGCCCGTAGCGGATCACCTCCGCTGCCTATGTAGAACTCCGCACCATGATCAGCGAACGCCAGCAGGTGCTTGTCTAGGAGCTCCTCGAACCTTGATCGCGCGGCTTTCAGATATGAAGCTCCCTCGTCCGCGCGGCCTCCGTCATTCAGGATGTCAGCCAGTCTCCATGAGACCTCCGGATCGCCGCTGGCGATTGCGGGCCGAAGTGTCGCCTCAGCTTCGTGCGCCCGCCCCGTGGCCGAAAGGATTTCCGCCAGGTGAACGCGTGCTCTTACATAGCAAGGTAGACTGGAAACCGCCTTGCGATACCAATGCTCGGCGCGGGTGAGCTCCGGTTCCGGAACAAGCTCGCCCCACAGCATGCCCAGCTGAAAACAAACCCAGGCCACGGGGAACGGCGAAACATCCTGGTAGCCCCGCAAGGCCTGCCGGAAGACGTCGTCGGCCTCGTTGAATTCCCCGACATCCGCCAGCAGCGAGCCCAGCGCCACACGCTCCACAAATAGGCCGGATTTTGCGACGGCGCGGCGCCGCTCGTCCAGCACCTCGTCCAGGTACGAGCCGCACGCCTGATCGACGATCAACATAATACGCTTTACGTCTACCGGCGGTGCTCCACCAAGGCTTGCTTGCGCGAGATAGTGCCTTGCGTCCGCGAACCGATGCAGCGCCGAGGCAATTTGCGCCTGAATCATCTGGGTACGTGGCGAGGAGGCGTCCAGCTGTCCGAGCCGTTCGGCAAATGCCTGCATGCGGTCGAGTGCCGACAAATCGCTCGCGAACTGTGCGGTCAGTTGTTCATGCTCAAGGACGATTTCGGCCGCGCCGGATTGTTGCGGATCCTGATAAAACCGGCTCCAGGAGCGCAAGCGCGCGCTATTAAGGTTGACAATGGCGATCTCGCCATCGGTCGTTTGGAAACACTCGCTATCGAGTACCGCGGCTTCAGTCATTGTGCCCTCAGAAGCGAGACTTGAGGCTATCCAACCCAGTCTTGAAGAGCGTCGAGACAATCGTTTTCGTGATAAGCGTGCCTGGGCCGTTCGGAAGGAATTGAGCGCGCCATTCCACCGAACTGCCGGCGCCGTTGGGCTTGACCGAAAGCATTCCGGTGTAGTTTGCCACCGGCAAACCCGCGACATTGGCGTAGCGATAGAACCGGCCCGAATTGTCGACAGCGTCGAGACGTTCGATGATCTGCTTGCCGTCGACCGTTTCAATCGTGCGCAACTGACCCGGGCCGGTTCCAGTCACTCGAATAGCCGCGATCAGGGGATGCCAGTAGGCGGCGCCAAACTGTCCTATCAGCTCCCATACCCTGTCGGGCGTTGCGCTGACATCGACTGTCTCCGCCACCGTCTGCAGGTCCATATTAGATGCGGCAAGGTATGGGAAGTTCTTGGTTCCCGGCTTTGTTGCCTTCGTCGTCCCACCTTCCAGGAATTCGCGATCTCGATTCACGATCCACGTCATTAGTATGTCGATGACATCTGAGTCGACCGTGCGGCCTCCACCAGTCTGATAGGCCCTTCCATTGATCGTGCTTCTTTCGATTTCCAGATGACTGGTATCGGTGATCGGTTTTGCGACGTCAAACAGCAGAAAATCATCGACAAACATGTTTGCATTCGCAGCCAGCGCCGACGGCGTCCAATCCTGTTTGCCGTCCCGCATATCGTAGTTGACCAAGCTATCCTTCAGACGCTGAAGAAAGACAGGTCGAAGCTTTTCATCTATTGCGAACGGCGTCTGCTGATTCCAGAGGTCGCGGATATCGTCGACGCCCTTCAATCCCGAATTGTTAAGTCGAACATTGGTCTGTTCGGGACGGCCAACCCAATCCATCCGTGGCGGTGGATGTCCAACAAAGGCACCCGGATGCGGAATTGGTAGCGTTTCAGCGATCACCGCGAACAGTGAGCCCCTGTCGGGATTAAGCACCCGCGCCGTATCGAATTCGATGACGATACACAGGACGTTGTCGTTGAAGAGCAGATTTTGAAACTTCCTCATGCCGCCATCAGTAAATATCCAGGCGAGTATGAACGGATCCGAGCGCATTCCCGCGTAGACGCGGAAGGTTCCGTCGGGTGTGGATGCCCCATTTTCGTCACCGACAAGAAAACGAAGCGTCTGCCCGTCCGGCATCGTGCAAGTGCCGCGCTGAACCGGTTTACCATCGGCCGCACCACGCTCCAAGGCGTCGAATCTGCAACTGAAGCGAATTTCCGGGTCGGCCGTCTCAAATTTGGTGGCGTCGCCGATACCGGCCACTTTCGCACGACGGACGACGATCGAATGATTGATCGCGTTCGAGAAGATGGCATCGGCGCCGCATGTCGGAAACACATTCGCCGCCAGCACGGTACGCGACGGATTTTCCGGGCTCGTGAATGCGAACAGATCCGTCAAGTCAGCCGAGGGATCGCCGATCTGTCTCGGACCGTCGATGTGATCAGACATGGCGTACTCCAATTAGAGCTCGACAGCGCGTCAGTCGCGAGACGATCACGGCACGACGGCCGCATCCGCTATTTCTGCGGAAGCTGACCTTCTGGCGGACCTCCAAACGGCGTGACGCGTCCGGGTGTCTCCGGAATGGATTTCAGATACTCCACCAGGGCCCAGCGCTGTTCGTCCCTCAACAAAGGGCCAATAGTACCATCGCCGCGCGGACCATCCTGGAAGGAATGCCCGCGATTCGAGTTGCCCAAAAGTGTTGTATCCAGGAGGAACGTCCCCGATGTCGCGGTGGTGTCGAAGCCCACTTTGACCGGATCGAAATCGCCGCCGAGGTAAAACTTCTTCGTGCGCTCGGCGGCCGGTATCAGCATCTCATAGAGATTGGGCACCGATCCGTTGTGCAGGAAGGGCGGCGTCGCCCAGACTCCATCACGTGGTGCTGCCTTGTAGACACGGTCAGGAGGCGGCGGCGTAGGCAGCTCTCGATAGCCGTTTACGACCAGTAACTGGGCCTCCGTAAGCTTGAGCTTGCGAATAGCTACTTCCCGAGCTTCACCACCAAGCACGGTGCTGAATATGAAGGGCTCCAGCAACGGCTTGTCTCGAAACTCCGGGGGCAAGAACTTGCTCAGCTCGCCGGTAATGGCCAACGGCCTAAGGGGAAAGAGCTGCGGCTCGGTGCCCACATATGATTGCGGTGTCAGTCCCACGAGGACGAAGCGTTTGCCGTATTTGTTAGGTTCGGTCCAACGGTAAGGCCAGGCGTTGTGGCAGCTTGCGCAATGTTCCATGAATAATGCCTTGCCCGCCTTTGCTTTCTCCCGGTCGATTTTTCCGAACACGTCCTCCGGCCAGCTCGGCGGTGCCAGGCGTTCCAGCTGGCTCTCGACCCGCGCGAGCTCCACTATCGCTCCGTTGGACTGGAAGAGTCCTTCGGCGGGAGATTTGGAGGTGAGATCAACCGGCAGGAAGACGCCCATGGTTTCGCCAAAATTGCGATTAATCGGAGTCGACGCAAAGGCGCTCCACTGCGTCCACAGTCCTTGCGGAGCATTCCACAGGAAAGGAGGCTTGACCGGTGCATTTCCCGTCGACCAATTCTCGCGGATCCCGGTCAGCGTGGCCGTCGTGCGATCGACGATCATGGTAAGGGCATCCACGCGTCCGGGACCCCACGGGTGCGGAGTAATTGAAGTTCGCGTGGCATACTCGTGCACCCGCTCTCTTTCGCTCTCTATTCGCTTGCGCAGCTTGTCCTTCGCATCCGGAGTAGATGCTCCGATCCGCGCCGCCAAGCGGTCGAATTTTGCTGCGTCGGTCAGGCTTTTAAGTAGTGCTTCGCTGATGCCGGACGCCAAGCCCTGGAAATCCATCGTGTTTGAGATGCCGCCTTCGATCCGAATGAGCTTGCCTTTGTACTTCAGGTGCCCTTCGTGGCACGCCGCACAGGTCATGCCGGCGTAGTCGCCAGCTGGCCAGCCCTTGATTGCCGTCGCAACATTGGTCTTGCTGACACCGATCGGCAAACCGTCGGGATTAGATGGGCTGACGGGCTGAGGGACGAGGCCGTAGCGGGGACCGTTCAGGCCGTTGCGAAATAGCTCCTGGCTGTCCGCAGCTTCCATGTTCAGAAAGAGGTCATATGCGATGACCGCCGAACCCTTCGAGAAATTGTAATACCATTCCCGGTCCTCCTTGGACCATGCCTGATCAAGCAGAATGACTGAGTCGGCCGACGGCGCCTGTTGTGCGCTTGCGGGCAAGATCGCAGACATTGCCAGCAATGACCCAATGCCGAATTTTCGCATTGCCTTTTTCATAACAGCGCTCCGCATTCTTGGTTGACGCGCAAGCATTTCCTTGAGCCGGCAGAGAGTTGACCTGGCAAAGGAAGCAGGGATTGAGAACTCAGGGCTTCGAATATTGAGGCAAATCCCGCTAGGTGACTATGCAATTTCGGCACGACACCAGCGCTGTTGCAGCCAAAGCCAGGGATTTGGAGCGATTGTTCTATTGCCAACAGCACCGGCAGCGCCGTTCAGACGGTAGCCATCCGCAGACAAGCAGAACTTGCGGATCTAATGCCTGTATTATGCTTATCGGCCTGGCGTGATCCATTTCGTATGTCGCCCAAACCAAGCAGACCTATCTTACTGCGGAGGGCGGGCGAATTAGCACCGTATAGTCGATGACGACCTGAAGTTCAGGTTGGGTATTGCGCGCATTGCCTTGTTGCCAGACAGTTCCGTATGTCGTCTTTATACGAAAGCCCTTCAGCGGGCCTTCCGTCGGACGGTATTGTATCCAGAGGTCCAGCTCGCGCTGATCGGGCATCGCCGCATTGGTGCTGCTGTTGATGGCACCCCAGCCCCGCGTGTACCACACTCCGGCGCTGAGGCCGGAAAGGCCGACCGATCCGAAGTCGTACGCTATGCTGCCGCCGAAGGCCTTTTCATTCGCGTTGTCGAACAACAGCTGCTGCATGCCCGTGTAATTGGGGTTTCCACCGAACGGGGTATGCAGGCTGGATCCCGGGCCGGTCATCGAACCGGCCAAGAATAAAGTCCATCCCGCATAAAGCATCTGCGCCTTCGCAGAGGCTTGATAGGTCTGGAAAGGACTGCCCGTGAGCAGATTGGCTCCAACGCTTCGCTGATCGATAACGTTTGCGCCGACCATCCAATTGGGTTTCCAGGCTGGCTGTTTGAAGTCGTACTCTATCTGGGCGAAGCCCGCGTTGATAAAGTCGTGGATGTTGTAGTCCATCGCGACGAGCGAGAGCTCAGCAGTCGGCCGGTATCTGACCATTCCGAAAGGCGCGCCGCGGTTGACTGCATCGCTACTTGCCAATGCCGCGGACATAGGAATGAAGTCGTTCGAGTCCCGCTGTTTTGCGTTCCAGAGGTAACCTACCGCATAGTCGTAGTTTCGCTCGTTGTCCGGAAGCGAGACGATGCTGGCTGCTTCAAACGTATTCGGTACCATTCGATTGTCTTGTGCATTGATAAGAGGCGTGTCCACCAATTGACGCCCGCCGCGAAATTCCTGGTCCCCGAATTGCAGTCGGCCGTAGACCTGCCCAAGCACGCCGATCGAATTTTGCGGCGGGGCCAACAGCAGCGTGCCGCCCTGATCCGAAGGAGCGAAAATCGGTTGCGAGGTATAGACGGCTGCGTGAACCCCGAACACGTCACCGATAAGCCCCGACCGAAATGCCAACCAGCCACCCCCTGCCCAGGATTGCGACTTCGATCCATCAAGATTGCCGCGCGTCAAATCATACGTTCGGGCCACGAATTGCACGAGGGAATCGCGAAAGAACGCCGGTGTCTCGGCAGAAGATCGCGGCCAATAGACCTCGTTCATATAAGGCTGGGGCGGACTTTTCCTTACGGTCCAGAAAAAGCGATCCTGATCTGCAACCTCCTTTTGTGAATCCGGCAAGAGTTGCTGAAACTGAGATTGAGCTTGAGAAGGCTTAACCACGCCGACTGATCCGAGACCAATGGCAGCAAAAAGTGCTACGAAAATGTAACTTCGACGAGGATCTCGTTTCGACCTGAAAGACTGCACAGGAGTCCTCCTGGAAATCCGTAGGAGTACTTCACGCTCATCCGTTTATCTGCGCAACAATATACCGCTGAACTGAACGAAATTGACAGCCCGAATCCGCGCATGCCGAACTAGATACTGCGTCGAATGATCATGACCGGCGTCACTTGAGCGATGCATAGTAGGCTGCCAGGTTCTCAATCTCCTGGTCGCTGAGCGAAGCCGCCAGCCCGTGCATCACAGAGGGCCTGCCAGATTTGAAATCCTTTAGCGCCTTGACCAAGTTGGCTTCCGGCTTGCCTGCTAGTGCAGGATTGGGCGCTATCCCCTGGCCCCTATCGCCGTGGCATCCTGCGCATACCGCTGACTTGTCCTTCCCCGCTGCCGCATTTCCTGCTGCTTGGGCGACGCCCGCAACCCCGAACGATGCAACAATAATTATTGCCGTCAGCTTGCGGGCCATCTCGGTCACCTCTTCAAGAACCGCGCAAAAACTCCTTCGATCCGGGAGATTTGACCCCGGCAAAGGAAGCAGGGATTGAAGACTAATGCTTCGAATACTGAGGCAAATCCTGCAAAGTGACTATGCGAATTCGGCACACTTGCGGCCGGTAGGCACCAAATGGCGTGCACTGCCGGGCAGGATCGAAGTCTCTTCTCGAATGGCCGAAATTGCATAGCGATCGCTGCAACACTCAACCAATCTCTGACAGCAACGAAGCTTTGAGAAATGCGTGCCACCTGCTGTCTCTCCGCACATTCCCTGAGAGGCTGAGCCATGCGCTTTTCTGGTCGTCCCGTGGATGCCTCGTTCCTTGACACCGCGCCCATGCGTTTCAAGAATGTGGTGGAACTGAATGCGTCTCCCGCCAAAGTCTTTGCCATTTTTGAGGACGGAGAATCCTGGCCTCAATGGTTTCGTGCCATCCATAAGGTGGCATGGACCAGCAATAAGCCGTACGGCGTTGGAACGACCCGCACCGTGTGGCTTACACCGGTCACCCTCGACGAGCACTTCTTCCGATGGGAGCAGGACCGCCGTTGTTCGTTCTACGTGACCGGGCAATCCATGCCGATGGCCCATGCGCTCGCCGAGGATTACCTGTTGGAGGAGCTTGCACCGGGGAAGACGCGATTCACCTACAGCGTGGCACTTGAGCCGCGCCCCTTGGTCGCTATAGGTGGCCCTGTTTCGCGAATGTACTTCGGCTCAATGTTCAAAAGCGCGTGCAAGAACCTGCAGAGTTACGTCATGAAAGCCTGAATCTAGACCAAACTTGGTGTGGGGGCATCTCAATTGGGTCACCACCCTGCTGGACTATCTGAAGTCGAGAAAAGAGGCGATCCACGTCAGAGCCTGCCGAAATTGCATAGCGGTTGCGCAAGTATTCGACCAATCTGCGAACAACGAGGAAGGTCGGCGCGCGCGGAACTCGTGTCTGCGCGCACCACAGGTAACTCAATTTTATTGAGTGCACGATGACCACCACCATCAAATTGACCGTCAATGGCAAGGCAGTCGTCCTGAAGGCCGACGATCCCAGCATGCCCCTGCTGTACGCGCTGCGCGACCAGCTCGGTCTGCACGGCATGCACTTCGGTTGCGGCCTGGCACAGTGCGGCGCCTGCACGGTGCATTATTACGGCGAGGCATTGCGCAGCTGCGTCATGCCGGTCTCGGCGGTGGCTGACGCCGAAATCGTAACCCTGGAGGGTCTTGGCACGGCCGAAAAGCCGCATCCGGTCCAGCAAGCATTCATCGACGAACAGGCGGCTCAGTGCGGCTACTGCATCAACGGCATGATCATGCAGGCGGCCGCGTTCCTCGCGACAACAAAACGGCCCACCGAAGACCAGGTCAGGCAGGCACTTGCGGGAAACCTGTGCAAATGCGGGACCCACGTCCGTATTTTGCGCGCCGTGATGCGTGCCGCGGAGAAAATGGCGTGACAGCACGGGCCGCCCACACGTTGCTTTCTCGCCGCGCTCTTCTGGCGCAGGGGGGCGCGCTCGTGGTGACGTTTGCCGTCACCTCACAGTCAATTCACGCTGAAGCGGCGCGCCCGACCGACAAGACCGTCGCCGCCGACGAAGTCGCCGGCTTCATCTCGATCGACGCGACGGGCAAGATCACGATCTATTCGGGAAAGGTTGAGCTGGGGACCGGCGCTATCACGGCGATCGCCCAGATCGCCGCCGAAGAGCTGTCCGTTTCGCTCGATCGCGTAACAATGATCCAGGGCGATACCCAGCTGACACCCAACCAGGGACCGACCTATGCCAGCCTGTCGATACAGGACGGCGGCATGCAGATAAGACGGGCTGCGGCCACTGCGCGCGAGGCGCTCCTGCAGCGAGCTGCAGACATTCTCAAGGTGGCGAAGGACACTTTGACGGTCCAGGATGGACTGGTCATATCGCGGGCCGGTGGCAACAAGCTTTCGTATCCGCAACTGATCGGCGCGCAACAGCTTGCGATGAAAATCGATCCGGCGGCACCGCTGAAGGACCCCAAGGACTACACGATCGTGGGCACGTCCGTGCCGCGCCGGGACATTCCCGACAAAATCTTCGGAACCTTCAACTTCGTCCAGGATCACAAGCTGCCGGGCATGCTGCATGCGCGCGTGGTTCATCCAGCCGGCGTTCGCTCGACGCTCCAAAGCTTCGACGACACCGCGTGTCGCAAGATCAAGGGCTACGTTCGCGCGGTGCGCAAAGGTAATCTCCTGGCAGTGGTGGCAACCAACGAATGGGCCGCGATCACCGCCTCGAAAGCGATCGTTGCCAGGTGGTCGGACTGGGCAGGACTACCCGTGGAGTCGCAGCTTTACGAGTACGTGCGCAGCTCGAAGGTCGACCGCAACGAGGTGCTGCAAACGGCCGGCGACACGGCCGCCGGGTTCAAGCAAGGCAAACGAACGCTGCAGGCGACGTACGGCTTCGCGATGCAAACCCACGGATCGATCGGCCCGTCCTGCGCGATCGCCGATTTCAAGGACGACCGGCTGACCGTATGGACGCCCTCGCAGGCAAGCCATCTGCTGCAAGTGCAGCTCGCGACGATGCTGAGCCTGAAGCCCGAGAACGTGCGCTGCATCTTCGTGGAAGGTGCGGGCTGCTACGGCCGCAACGGCGCTGACGACTGCTCTTCCGAAGCAGCCGTGATCGCCAGGGAAATCGGCAAGCCGGTGCGACTGCAATGGATGCGGCAGGACGAGCACGGTTGGGATCCGAAGGGCCCTCCCGTGGTGCTCGACTATCGCGCCAGCATCGATGACCAGGGCCAGATCACGGCTTGGGAGTCCGACATGTTCATGCCCGAGCAACCTTTCAAGCGCTCGGGTGTAACGCTGCTCGCGGCCGTGCTCGCCGGGCTGCCGAAGATGCCATTCCCGGGTTCGGCCACTCCCCACTCAGGACTCGGCATTCCCTATGCGTTGCCGAACAACAAGCTGACGGTGCACTGG
>Ga0134124_10003914_pt1 | contig 11938 bp, 13 predicted proteins | sample KB304_FD_96880 | JGI IMG/M metagenome (GOLD analysis project Ga0134124, IMG submission 96880) | Terrestrial soil microbial communities without Nitrogen fertilizer from Kellogg Biological Station, Michigan, USA - KB3-0-4 | ecosystem: Environmental > Terrestrial > Soil > Unclassified ... | reverse complement strand
TATCGAAGAGCTGGTCAAGCTGGAGCGCGACTGGATACCATCTTCGGCCGGGACTTCGCTCTACATCCGGCCGACAATGATAGCTGTCGAGCCGGTGCTTGGCGTAAAACCTTCCGACCACTTTTATTTCTACGTGATTCTTTGCCCGGTCGGAGCCTACTATGCCGGTGGTTTCAATCCGGTAAAGATCATGGTCGAGGATAAATTTGTGCGTGCTGTCCCCGGTGGCACAGGTGAGGCAAAGACGGGCGGCAACTACGCCAGCTCCCTGAAAGCAGGTCTTGAAGCAAAGAAGAAGGGTTTCGACCAGGTCCTCTGGCTTGACGGGGTCGAGCGCCGCTACATAGAAGAGGTCGGCGCCATGAACATGTTCTTCGCCTACGGGAACAAAGTTGTGACCGCACCTTTGGAGGGATCGATCCTGAACGGGGTCACCCGCAACTCGGTGCTCAGTCTCGCAGCAGACCTCGAATTCAGCGTGGATGAGCGCAAGATAGATATCGACACAATCATGTCCGATATCAGAAGCGGAAAGGTTACCGAGGCGTTCGGAAGCGGTACTGCCGCAGTCATAACTCCGGTCGGCGCACTCTGTTTCAAGGACGAATGCCGTGAAATCGGTAACGGCGGAGTGGGGAGCCTCACGCAAAAGCTCTACGATACGCTGACCGGGATCCAGACAGGGAACATTCCGGATAAATTCGGGTGGGTGAAAAAGCTTTAGAAATATGAAACTCAAAGAAGAAGAGATAAACAAACTCTGCAGAACCTGCCGGAAAAAATGCAAGCAACAGTCAACCGCACTTGTTGCCTCATGCCCGCAATACGTTCCGCTTCCGCTTGATCTGCGCACCACCTGGAAACAGCAGGAACTCCCGTTATGGGGGAAGACAAAATAGCACCATTACGAAACACGCCAATCATAACCGATCCCGACAGATGCAGCGGCTGCGGCCGCTGCATCTCGGCCTGCCCTGAAAGACTCTATGCCTTTGAAAGCAAAAACAACCGCAAGTACGCGCTGAACCAATCCCCCGAGAAATGTACCCTGTGCGGCAGATGCCTCAAAGCCTGCCCTCTTGGTATCATTGATTCATAAGGAGCTTTTTTCCCATAACCCCTTGACTCTTTTCGCCTTGGCTACCCTGATCTTTTTCTCGTCACCGACAATTTTCCCGTCTTTTATTACAATTCTTTTTTCAGCCTTTGCCATAATTACATCGCCAGATTTCTCTCTTTCTGTAGCAAGTTTCTGGTGATAATTGTAGGAGATCCTCTCTACACTCATCCCGTCAGACTTCAACTCCCTCATGGCAGAATTGCCGATCACCTGCAATTCGCTGCAGCCTGCGAGAATCGTTATGGAAAGTATGGTCAGGATATATTTTAGCATTTCATCCCCCTTTTACCGCTCTCTTAACTATCCTTGTTACCAGATGCGTGCCCACATCTTCCGATAGCTAACATCCTGAAATTGCACCGATTTCAAATCTAACGACGGCAGACGGGATGATCGGAGTCTGAACAGTAAAAAGCGAATGAGTCCTAAGCCTGTTAAATCATTGAGCAGACCAGAGATGAACACCTGTTCAAAGATTGCACAGACAGCTATTTAGGCGTCCTCCTTGACAGTGGCTGGGTCAATACCTATCATTTTAGAAGTGAGTATTTGGAGGAGATCATGCCCAGACCGGAAAAGATGACCATAAAAACTCAGGAAGCACTCTCTGCCGCTGTCGATGAAGCAAGCCGGCACAGGAACGGAGCCATTGAACCGGAGCATCTGCTCCTGGCCCTGCTTGACCAGGAAGGGGGTCTGGTAAAACCGCTTCTGCAGAAGATCGGAGCAGATCCGGCCACTGTAAGAGCCAGGGTTGTAGAGTCAATCGGCAGACTCTCACAGGTCAGCGGAGACAGCAGCCAGCCTCACCTCTCTTCGGAAACGAGCCGGCTTCTGGAAAATGCCGAGCGGGAAGCTGACGGGATGAAGGACCAGTTCATCTCCACCGAGCATATTCTGATGGGCTTTCTTTCTCTGAAGGGTGGAGCCGTCCCACGAATCTTGACAGAGAGCGGGGTCAGCCGCGAATCCCTGTTAAAGGCCCTGGCTGACCTCCGGGGCAATGACCGGGTTACCGACCAGAATCCCGAAGAAAAATATCAGGCCCTGGATAAGTATGCCCGGGACCTGACCGAACTTGCCCGAAAAGGGAAGCTGGACCCGGTCATAGGAAGGGACGACGAGATCCGGCGGGTAATCCAGGTCCTTTCACGCAGGACCAAGAACAACCCGGTACTGATCGGAGAGCCGGGAGTCGGAAAGACCGCCATCGTTGAAGGGTTGGCAGGGAGGATAGTTGCCGGCGATGTCCCCGAGACCCTCAAGAACAGACGCCTTGTCGCCCTCGACATGGGAGCTCTGGTCGCAGGGGCAAAATACCGGGGAGAGTTTGAAGAGCGGCTGAAAGCGGTCATAAAAGAGGTCGAGAAATCCGAAGGAGAGATCATCCTCTTCATAGATGAGCTTCACACTCTGGTGGGCGCAGGTGCAGCTGAAGGGGCGATGGATGCCTCGAACATGCTCAAACCGGCCTTGGCACGCGGTGAGCTGCACTGTATCGGAGCGACCACCCTGAACGAATACCGGAAGCATATCGAGAAGGATGCCGCTCTGGAGCGCCGTTTTCAGCAGGTCTATGCAGGAGAGCCTGGAGTGGAGGACACGATAGCCATTCTGCGCGGCCTCAAGGAGAGGTATGAGAACTATCACGGTGTCAGGATCAAGGACAGCGCAATCATCGCCGCTGCCACACTCTCTGACCGGTATATAACGGACCGCTTCCTCCCCGACAAGGCGATCGACCTGATTGACGAAGCAGCATCCCGTCTGCGGATCGAGATCGACTCGCTACCGACTGAAATCGACGAAGTCGATCGCCGGATCATACAGCTTGAGATCGAGAAACAGGCGCTGATCCGGGAGAATGACAACCCTTCGAAGGAGCGCCTGAAAAAGCTGGCGGATGAACTCGAAGAGCTCAAAAACCGCTCCGCCTCCCTGAAGGCTCTCTGGAAAAGCGAGAAGGAGCTTCACAACCGGATCAGCAGCCTCAAGAAAGCTCTGGAAGAGAAGAAAGAGGAGGCAAAAAAGAGCGAGCGAAGCGGCGACCTTGCCAAAACAGCCGAAATCCGCTACGGGGATATCCCGCTGATCGAAAAACAGATAGAAGAAAGCCAGCAGGAGCTTCTGAAGCGCCACCAGGAGGGGAGGATGCTCCCTGAAGAGGTTGACGCCGAAATGATCGCCGAGATCGTCGCCAAATGGACGGGTATCCCTGTCAACAGGATGATCGAGAGCGAATCGGAAAAGCTGGTAAAAATGGAGGAGAGGCTCAGGAAAAGGGTCGTCGGGCAGGATGAGGCGCTGCACCTCGTGGCAAATGCCATCCGGCGGGCCAGATCCGGGCTTTCCGATCCTAACCGTCCCACAGGATCTTTCATATTCCTCGGACCGACAGGAGTAGGAAAGACCGAGACAGCACGCGCCCTGGCAGAGCTTCTCTTTGACAGCGACCAGGCGATAGTACGGATCGACATGAGTGAATACCAGGAGAAGCATACCGTATCCAGGCTGATCGGAGCTCCACCGGGATATGTCGGTTACGAAGAGGGGGGGCAGCTGACCGAAGCTGTCAGGAGAAGGCCCTACAGCATTGTTCTCTTTGATGAGATCGAGAAAGCGCATCCGGAGATATTCAACGTTCTCCTTCAGGTCCTCGACGACGGCAGACTTACGGATGGCCAGGGTAGGACAGTCGACTTCAGAAACTGTGTCATCATCATGACCAGCAATGTGGGGTCACTCTGGATACAGCAGTACGGAGCAACTGATTATGAAAAGATGCGGAGCATGGTTCTCGAAGCCTTAAAAGAGAGCTTCAAACCCGAATTTCTTAACAGGATCGACGAAACCGTCATCTATCACCCGCTGGAAATAGCGCAGATCAGGCAGATTGCTTCGATACAGCTCAAAGATCTGGCTAGGAGGGCTGCAGAAAAGCAGCTGACCCTGGAATTCACCGACAAGGCCTGTGAATATGTCGCTCTGCAGGGGTATGATCCCGTGTACGGTGCAAGACCCCTCAGAAGGGCGATCCAACGGCTTGTCCAGGACCCGCTCGCGCTGATGATACTTGAGGGTAAATTTGCAGAAGGGGAAAAGATCAAAATCGATCTGGCAGATGATGGTCAGGGAATCAAGATAGTGACGGCATAAAACAAGTCACTCCGGTTTTATCTTTTTCTCCCGGCTATCCAGCATGAACTGGAGAAGATTCCGGCACATCTGAAGACGCTTCAGGTAGATTTTGCGTGGAGTTGCTTCAAGCGCTTCAATCCGGCTCTTGAGAGCGTCGCACTTTTCAAGCGACTTTTTCAGTTCCTCAATCGACAGGTCAGCTGCATTATCGGTCTGACCGCAGACCTTCTCAAAATCGGACTTCCATGACTCATCAGCAGCATATGCGCAATTCGGGATTGAAGCCGGTTGCGCAAAGAGTCCGGATAGAACTGCAAATGAAATAAACAGACCAAGGACAGACTTTTTCACGACTACTCCCTCATACCCGGGTGGCACCGCTTGCACTCATCCATCGGAAACGCTACCGAAAGATGGCAGACACCACAGTAATTCCCCTTCATAATCTCGGCCATTGAAAAATGAGTCCCCTTCTTCTTGATATTGAAGAGATCGGGATGGCAGTTATCACAATCCAGCCAGGCAGCATGAGCCTTGTGAGGGAATATTGCCGGGGGGATGATGGACATCTCCGCTTCCAGCAAAAGCTCTTTCTCAAAGTTCATATCCTGAGACTTTTTCTTGATATACGTCTGCGGCTTTATCGCCCCGCTCGAAATACCGGCCGACCAGTTGACGCCGTTCCCTGCCATAGTCATCGGCAGGGAGGTCTTGAGCATGAAGTCGTCAAATCTTTTATTGCTATAGCCTACTTCACCGTTATGGCACTTGTCGCAGTTGCCGTTATGCCGGAAAGCAATCTTGCCATTATGGCAGGCGCCGCAGAACTTTCCGCTCCTGTTACCCCTCTCGGTGATCTCGGTGGCATTCCGCTTCATCAGAAAATCCAGCTCACCGTGACATACACGACACGTGAATTTTGTGCGATGCAGCCAGTGAGAAAAATTTACCGGCTGTTGCCCGTTTGCTTCAGAAGTCCTGTCGATAAGGATATTGCCAAACTCCTCCCTGGGAGGAAGCGGCGGTAGATTGAAATTTGCAGAAGCTTCAACAGTAACGAGTATTACCAGAAGAACGGGAATCAATAAATGCTTCATCAAACTCGGAATCCCCCTTGAAAACTGTAAGAATAAAACCACCGGCAGACTGCTTTTTCAGCTCTTGTCCATCTACACCTGCTGCTATACCTGTTTTGTGTGGCACCTTCTGCAGTCACTCTGCGGGAAAGCAACCTTGCCATGACATGCTCCGCAGTATTTCCCCGCAAAAAGGTCGATCATACTGTACTTCTCTACACCCTTCTTGACGCCGATAAATATATCAGGATGACACACTTCGCAGCCGTTCCAGACAGTATGTTTCTTATGAGAAAAAATTATCTCGGGAACCCCTTCGACCTTGGCACCAATCGTGAAATCCTTCTGGTTCGTCATTGGCGGCCGCCTGGTGGAAAGCCCCTCGATATAGTCGATCAGCTTTATTGTTCCGTTCTCTTCAGCCAGCTCCCAGTTTATACCGTTGCCTCCCCGCTCCTTCGGCATATTGTCTGCAAAAGTCCTGAAAGCCTTTTCACGTTGTTCACGCCTCGTTTCTCTCTCCTGGCCCGCTTTTTCCTGACTGTGGCAGCGAAGACATCTCTTCATGTCATCTTTGTCAAATTTGTCGCTGCATGCTGCAAAGAGCGGTTCTCCGCCATTGAATGATGATTTCCCGTTATGGCAGGCACCGCAGTAATACCCCTTCATATTGTCGGCTGCCCGGATTCCGCCCTCGTTTGCTTTCATTGAGAAACCGACATCAACATGGCAGACCCGGCAGGTGAATGCTTTACGGTGAACCCAGTGCTCGAAAAGAACAGGGTTGACTCCGGCTTTCAGAGAGTTGGTATCCAACACGACATTGCCGTAGTCCTGTTCAAGAACTTTTTTCTTCTTTACTCCACCGGCCGAAAAAGCAATCCCGGCAAAACCGAGGATGATGACAGTAATTACAAAGATACGCTTCATGGTGATCCCCCGCAAAAGATAAAATGAAGAGGCATTATCTTAACTTAAGGATGAATTGTCAATGTAATACAATTAATTCAATTAATTAAATCAAGCGCATTGAGTCATTTCCTCTTGCGTCAGGAGTGCTGTCGAAGTAATAATCACTTACTGCCATGTCCGTGAAAAAACTGATCATAAACGCTGATGATTTCGGCATCTCCAACCCTGTGAACAGGGCGGTGGTCAAGGGGTGGTCGGATGGGATACTGACCTCCGCCTCTCTTATGGTAACCGGTGAGGCCTTCACCGAGGCTGTCGAACTTGCAAGGCAGAATCCGGCTCTCCAGGTAGGCCTGCATCTGACGCTTGTTCAGGGCCGTTCTGCCTTGAGGCATGAAGGCTTCCCGTCATTGACCGACCCATGGGGAAACTTTCCTGAAGACCCTGTGTTTGCAGGGATGCGGATGTTCTTCGTGAAACCCCTTCGGAAGCAACTCGAAAGGGAGATAGAAGGACAGATCGTCAGGTTTCTGGAGACCGGGCTGCCACTTTCCCACATCGATGGCCATCTCAATATCCATATGCATCCGACCGTGTTCGACATACTCTGCCGCCTGATGCCGAAACACGGCATAAGCTCCTTCAGGTTGAGCCGTGGAAACCTCGGGGAAGAACTCTCCATCTCGACTGACCGGGCTATTGGCAAGGCTGTGGACGCTTTCATATTTTCGAGTCTTGCAAAGCGCTGCCTGCCCCACCTTCAGCAAAGAAGGATAAGCTTTGCATCCGAAGTCAAGGGGCTTCTGAACTCCGGTAAAATCACGGAAGAGTATCTGTTGAAATTACTTGGCACCCTCAAGGAAGGTACGACCGAAATCTATCTCCATCCGTCAGAATCTGACAGTCAGGAACTCCCGGGCTACAGAATGAAAGATGAACTGGGGGCGCTACTGAGTCAAAAGGTCATGGAAATGATCAAATCGAAGGACATAAGATTATGCAATTACCGTGGAGAGGTGAAGGATGTTTAAGACGTTGTTTATAATGCTGCTTGCGGTTACTGCCGGGACAATCGGCGATATCCTTCTGGCAAAAGGAATGAAGGAGATGGGTGATGTCTCGGCGATGAACCTGCGCGGGATACTCTCTGCCGCCTATCAGGCGCTTAGCACACCGAAACTGGTCATAGGCACGGCCATGCTGGCAATATTCTTCTCTCTCTGGCTGGCAGTGCTGTCATGGGAGGACCTTTCGGTCGCCCTGCCGATGCAGGCTCTCAACTATGTACTTGTGGCATTCCTGTCGCAGTATTTCCTGGGAGAGACCGTCTCTCCTCTAAGGTGGGCAGGGACCATTCTTGTCTGCTTGGGGGTAATTATGATCACAAAAAGCGGCGGGAGCTGAATATGACTATTTTTTCGGCGGGATGGTGAGCTGACGTCTGATCAGCTTGAAGTTATGGGGTTTTATCTCTCCGGGTCTCCTGATCTTTATCAGGACTGTCGTCCCTGCCCTACCCCTGAGACGGTATTCGACCATCTCCTTGAAGTTGCTCCCCTCGGTAGCCTTGCCGTCTATATGGGTGATCACGTCTCCTACCCTGATGCCTGCAAGCTGGGCAGGGCCGCCAGCCACCAGCTGCTTCACGACGATTCTGCCATCAGCCCATGGAACTCCGTCAATGCCGACTCCTCCGAAGTTTTTCGAAGAGATCGCTGCAATGCTGGCTGTGGCCCCCTGGAGAACAAGGAATATTGTAACAATTAAAGATTTCATGAATCATGAATATAGCCGAGAGAAACAGGCAGGTCAACATCGTGGTAACACTAAAATCAAGGAGCTGATATGCCTCGGACAAGGGTGGCCGATTTATTAAAGAGTCAGGCCAGTTCCCGGCCGGTAAAGGTCAGCGGCTGGGTGCGGACTCTCAGGGCAGGTAAGGATGTAGCTTTTATGGCACTTTCCGACGGCTCGACTCACGCCCCGCTGCAGGTAGTTGCAGAGAGTTCCCTGCCCGGCTTTGCGGAGATCTGCCGTATCGCCACGGGAAGCGCGGTCACGGTTCACGGGACTCTGCGGGAATCTCCGGCAGAGGGGCAGTCCGTAGAACTTGCCGCTGAAAAAGTCGAGGTCGTCGGCGCTGCCGATGAAAGTTATCCTCTGCAGAAAAAGCGCCACTCCTTCGAGTACCTCCGGACCATCGCTCATCTGCGCCCCCGCACCAACACCTTCGGGTCTGTTTTCCGGCTCCGCTCGTCCCTTGCCCACGCCGTTCACCGTTTTTCTGACGCACGCGGCTTTCTGTTTGTCCATACCCCGATCATAACGGCAAGCGACTGCGAAGGCGCCGGAGAGATGTTCAGGGTCACGACTCTCGACCCGCTGAGCCCCCCGACCGTCGACGGAAAGATCGATTTCGACCACGATTTCTTCGCCCAGCCGACCAGTCTCACCGTGAGCGGCCAGCTCGAAGGCGAACTGTTTGCCCAGACTTTCACGGACATCTACACCTTCGGTCCGACATTCCGTGCCGAAAATTCGAACACAGCGAGACACGCTGCCGAATTCTGGATGATCGAGCCGGAAATGGCTTTTGCAGACCTGATGGACGATGCCGCTCTGGCAGAAGAGTTCTTCCGCTATCTCTGCCGGGATGTGCTGGAAAACTGCTCCGAGGAGATGGCATTCTTCGACAGCCAGATCGAAAATGGGCTGCTGGAAAGGATTCGCAAGGTGGCTGACTCTTCATTCGAAATGATGGAATACACCGAAGCGATCAGACATCTTGAAAAGGCACCGGTTTCATTCCAGTTCCCGGTCTCCTGGGGGCTCGACCTGCAATCGGAGCATGAAAGGTACATAACAGAGCAGGTAGTGCAAGGCCCGGTTTTTCTGGTCAACTACCCGAAAGAGATCAAGGCATTCTACATGCGCCAGAACGACGACAACAGGACTGTTGCAGCAATGGACCTGCTGGTACCGAAAGTCGGCGAGATCATCGGGGGGAGCCAGAGGGAGGAGAGGCTTGATCAGTTGACCCGGAGGATGAATGAAACGGGGGTCGATACAGCCTCGCTTTGGTGGTATCTTGACTCCCGCCGCTGGGGCTCGACACCGCACGCCGGATTCGGGCTTGGATTTGAGCGGCTGATAATGTACCTTAGCGGCATGGAGAACATCAGGGATGTCATCCCGTTTCCGCGAACTCCTCGTCATGCGGAGTTCTGAAACTGATTTTCACAGGATTTTTCGCACACTGATTCCTCATGGAGACGCTATGAACAGATTCATAAATATCAACCATGTCATTGCCGCCCAACTCACAACACCTGCAGAAAACCCGCTGGTAACCGACAACAGCCGGATGGTCGATATCTGGTTCGGCGGGTCCGCGGTGCGGAAACAGCTCTTCAAAAAAATGACAAAGGGTGAGCAGGAGTCTATGGTCGAGGAACTAAAGGAAAGAGGGTTCATCCAGTCGGGCAACCTGCTGATCAATCCGGAAAAAGTACTGTTTGCCGAGATGGAAAACCAGTTCCTGGGAGGTATTGTTACCATCGGTTATCAGGATAATGGCAAACCGGTCGAACTCAAACTCGGAGGGAAAGCTTTCAACGAGCTCTGCGGAAGGTTGTCAACGCCCCCCCCGGCAGGCGGGGCACTGGGTTAGTAAATTGCGTAGTTGTCCGTGGAGGAGAAGATCTCTTTCAGCAGAAGATTGTTCAGGTGATGCCCGGTCCTGCTCCCGTCAACTTTCCCGAGGATCCTGTAGCCGGATGAATAGAGATCCCCGATCAGATCAAGTATCTTGTGGTTCACCAGTTCCTTGCCGTATCTCAATCCGTGGGGATTGACGATATCATCGTCGCCGATGACGACAGCGTTGTCGAGCGAGCCCCCTTTTGCCAGTCCCGCCTTCTTGATCGCATCGATCTCTTCCTGAAGAACAAATGTCCTGGAATTTATTATGGAGAAAGCATTCTCGACATCCATGACCCGTTTTTTCTGTTTCCCCACCGGTGGCCGGAAGTCGATTGAAACTGTTATATCGAGCGTGTTCAGGGGCTTGACCTTGATCCAGGCATCATTGTGCCTTGCTTCGACAGGTTTCAACACCTTCAGGTAGACGCCTGACTCGGGAAACTCGTAGACCCCGGCCCGCCACATCTCATGATAGAACTCCCAGGCAGAACCGTCCATTATCGGCACTTCAGGCCCGTCGATATAGACCAGAAGGTTCGTGATGCCGGCAAAGTAGCAGGCTGCCATAAGATGCTCGATTGTCGAGACGCTGCTTCCGTCAGAAGCTATCTGAGTGGAGAGACGGGTATCTGCTACCATGTCATAGCGGGCCGGAATTACAGTACCGTTGATGCAGAAGGCGATGCCGAATTCGCGGCGGGGAAGGAATTCAAGGTTCACCTGCTTGCCGGTATGAAGGCCGATCCCGCTCAGCTTGAAGATCCTGTTTATTGTCGTCTGACGCTTCAGCATAAAGGAGTTATCTCACATATTCCCGTTGGAGTCAAAGTCAGTTCACCCTCTTCCAGACCGTGGAACCTCCAAGCAGCGAAATTCCGATGAAAGCTCTAAGCTGCAGCCTGTCCCGGCTCTTCAGGGAAAGTCTGCTCTTGTAGGTCCTGCCGTTTTCCGTGTTGTAGATCGTTCCGTCATCCCAGAGATTGTTGCCACGAAAGGTATACCCTTCCATTAGCACAAGGCCGAGCTGCGGACGCCCTCTCAGCTCTTTTTTCGGGTTCTCCCGGTCGACAAGAGGCTTCCCCCCCATTCCGCCCTTGTCTTCAAGCGGGTAGTTCGGCTCCTTCAGCCATGCTATCCTTCCGCAAAACTTATCGGCACAACGGAATATCTCGATCCTGCCATCCCCCTCTTCCACCTCCCAGAGGCCGAGAATATCCCTTCCGTCGGAGAACGCCGCCGATGAAGGGTGTGGTGAAGAAAAACCCAGGATGCAGAAACTTATTAGAATAAACCGGAAAATTCTCTTTGACATATCTCTTTTTCAGTCAGAAGCCTTGTTAGTTGCCCTGCTGAACCTTTTCAAGAAATCCCCTTATCTGGGGGGCAAAAGTCTCATGCTCCAGGAGAAAAGCATCGTGGCCATAGGGCGATGAAATCAGATGGTAATCCACATCCTTCCCCAGTTCCTTGAGCACGCTGGCCATTAATTCGGTCTGGTAGGGAGGGTAAAGCCAGTCCGAGCTGAAGGCAAAGAGCTGCGCCGGACAGTGGATCTGATCAAGCGCTTCATGGAGCGATTCGTAACCGAGGGAGACATCGTAGAGATCGAGCGCTTTTGCCAGATAGAGGAAAGAGTTCGCATCAAACCGGTCGACAAAGTTGTAACCGTTGTAATTCAGGTAGCGTTCGACCTCGAATTGCCCGAAAAAATCGAAAAAACCGTCTTTGGCAGAGTATCTTCGACCGAACTTCGACTGCATCGACTCATCCGAAAGGAAGGTGATGTGCCCTATGCCGCGGGCAAGTGCAAGACCGTCCTTGGGGTTTTTACGGTACTCACCCTTCTTCCAGTCAGGATCATTGAAGATCGCCCATCTGGCAATGGCGTTAAGGCTTATCGCTTGCGGAGAAGGTGCAGGAGTGGCGGCAAGTGCTATGATCGACGAGACCCTGTCCGGGTACTGTGTCCCCCACTCGAGAGCCTGCATCC
>Ga0134124_10003912_pt1 | contig 11941 bp, 9 predicted proteins | sample KB304_FD_96880 | JGI IMG/M metagenome (GOLD analysis project Ga0134124, IMG submission 96880) | Terrestrial soil microbial communities without Nitrogen fertilizer from Kellogg Biological Station, Michigan, USA - KB3-0-4 | ecosystem: Environmental > Terrestrial > Soil > Unclassified ... | reverse complement strand
TTTCTTCGACAGCCTCTGGAAGACACCATGAACCGCTGCAACAGGATGCTGGCCCGCCTCACACTGGCCGCTTGCGCGGCGCTGGCAGGCCTGATCTTCACCCTCCCCAACCCTGCCTTCGCGCAAGGCATCGAGCGCTCGGCGCCCAAGGACGTCGTGCTCGGACGCATGCTCGTGAAGGCGCCACCGCAAATCACGATCAACGGCAAACCCGAACAGCTTTCCCCCGGCTCGCGCATCCGCGACCTCAACAACATGCTGGTGCTGTCCGGCAGCATCGTCGGCAAGGATTTGCCGGTGGTCTACCGCCGCGACGCCGCCGGCCTGGTGCACGAAGTCTGGATGCTCACGGACGAGGAGTACCGCAAGCTCGGCGGTGCGTTCTCCACGGGCGGCGCCGACGGCTTCAAGCGCTTTGGCGAGCTGCTGGACATCATCTTCGGCGCGCGCCGGTAATCATCATGAGTGCAGCGCAGAACCGCTTCAAGCAAGCCGTAGCCGCCCCGGCGGCGAACACGGAGTCTCGATTGCCCAGGAAAGTCTTCATCAAGACCTTCGGCTGCCAGATGAACGAGTACGACTCGGACAAGATGGCCGACGTGATGAGCGCGGCGCAGGGGTATGAGCCGACGGCGAACGTCGATGAAGCCGACCTGATCCTGTTCAACACCTGCTCGGTGCGCGAGAAAGCGCAGGAGAAGGTCTTCAGTGACCTCGGGCGCGTCAAGCACCTGAAGGCGAAAGGCGTGCTGATCGGCGTGGGCGGCTGCGTGGCGAGCCAGGAAGGCGCGGCCATCATCGAGCGGGCGCCTTACGTGGACGTGGTGTTCGGGCCGCAGACGCTGCACCGCCTGCCCGAGCTGCTGCGAATGCGCGAGCAGCAAGGGCGGCCGCAGGTGGACATCAGCTTTCCCGAGATCGAAAAATTCGACAACCTGCCGCCAGCCCGCGTGGAAGGCGCCACCGCGTTCGTCAGCATCATGGAAGGCTGCTCCAAATATTGCAGCTATTGCGTGGTGCCTTACACCCGGGGCGAAGAAATGTCGCGCCCCTTCGAGGACGTGCTGGTCGAAGTGGCCGGACTGGCCGACCAGGGCGTCAAGGAAGTCACCCTGCTCGGCCAGAACGTGAACGCCTACCGGGGCACGATGGCGGACACGGCGCAGATAGCCGACTTGGCGCTGCTGATCGAATACGTTGCCGATATTCCGGGCATCGAGCGTATCCGCTACACCACCAGCCACCCTGGCGAGTTCACGCAGCGCCTGATCGACGTATACGCCAAGGTGCCCAAGCTGGTGAGCCATCTGCATCTGCCGGTGCAGCACGGCAGCGACCGCATCCTCGCGGCGATGAAGCGCGGCTACACGTCGCTTGAATACAAGAGCACCGTCCGCAAATTGCGCGCGATCCGCCCGCAGCTGGCGCTGTCCAGCGATTTCATCGTCGGCTTTCCCGGCGAGACCGAGGACGACTTCGCCAAGATGATGAAGCTGGTCGACGACGTCGGCTACGACAACAGCTTCAGTTTCATCTTCAGCCCGCGCCCGGGCACCCCCGCGGCCAACCTGGGCGACCAGACGCCTTACCAGGCCAAGCTCGAACGTTTGCAGCGGCTGCAGGCCAGGCTCGACGAGAACGTGCGCGCGATCAGCGCCAGCCGCCAGGGCACCATTCAACGCGTGCTGGTGGAGGGCCCGGCGCACAAGGACCCCTCATTGCTGACCGGGCGCACCGAATGCAACCGGCTGGTGCTGTTCCCGGCGGCGCCGGGGCTGGCCGGGCAAATGGTGGATATCCTCATTACCGAGGCGACCCAGCGCTGGCTGCGCGGCGAAGTGGTTTAGAGAAGGGGCCAGGGCCGGGGGCCAGGGCGCGTCCCCGATCCCTGATCCCCCGCCCCTCCTATTCAGAACGGCATCTTGGGCAGGCCGCCCTTGCCGCCGCCCATGCGCTTCATCATCTTCATCAGCCCGCCGCCCTTCATCTTCTTCATCATGCCCTGCATCTGCTCGAACTCATTGAGCAGGCGGTTGACTTCCTGCACGTGAACTCCGGCGCCGGCGGCGATGCGGCGCTTGCGGGTGGCCTTGATGAGTTCGGGCTTGCGGCGCTCCAGCGGCGTCATGCTCTGGATGATGCCTTCCTTGCGCTTGATCTCGCGCTCGGCCTTGTCCATGTCGACCTGGCCGGCCTTGGCCGCCATCTGCGCGGGCAGTTTGTCGATCAGCGTCGACAGCCCGCCCATGCTCTTCATCTGCTGGATCTGCGACAGGAAGTCGTTCAGGTCGAAGCCCACGCCGCTCTTGACCTTGGCCGCGAGCTTCTGCGCCGCCTCCATGTCGACGCCGGCCGTGACCTGTTCGACCAGGGCCACGATGTCGCCCATCCCCAATATGCGCCCGGCGTGGCGCTCGGCGTCGAACACTTCCAACCCGTCGATCTTCTCGCTCACCCCCGCGAACTTGATCGGTGCGCCGGTGACCTGCCGCACCGACAGCGCCGCGCCGCCGCGCGAGTCGCCGTCCATCTTGGTCAGGACGATGCCGGTCAGCGGCAAGGCTTCCTTGAATGCCTTGGCCGTATTGACGGCATCCTGCCCCTGCATCGCATCGACCACGAACAGGGTCTCGACCGGGTTGAGCGCCGCATGCAGTTCCTTGATCTCACGCATCAGGACTTCATCGATCGCCAGACGCCCGGCGGTATCCACCAGCAGCACGTCGAAATATTGCCGCCTGGCATGGTCCAGCGCCGCCCTGGCGATGTCCACCGGCTTCTGGTCGGGCGAACTCGGAAACCATTCGGCGCCAGCCTGCCTAGTCACCGTCTTGAGCTGCTCGATCGCCGCCGGGCGATACACGTCGCCCGAGACCGTCAGTACCTTCTTCCTGCGCTTCTCGATCAGGTGCTTGGCCAGCTTGGCCGTGGTGGTGGTCTTGCCGGAGCCCTGCAGGCCCGCCATCAGGATCACCGCCGGCGGCTGCGCCTGCAGATTGATGTCGCTGACTCCCTGTCCCATGGTGGCGGCGAGTTCGCGGTTGACGATGCCCACCAGCGCCTGGCCCGGCGACAGCGAGCCCAGCACTTCCTGCCCCATCGCCTTGTCCTTGACCCGGGCAATGAAGTCGCGCACGACCGGCAAGGCCACGTCGGCCTCGAGCAGCGCCATGCGGACCTCACGCAGCATGTCCTGCACATTGGCTTCGGTGATGCGGGCCTGGCCGCGGATTTCCTTGGCCAGACGGGAGAGTTTGTCGGAGAGCGCGGAGGCCATAGAAGATGCCTTACGTGATCCGCATCAGGCGCGACGCGGATTTTGCGTGATGGAGGAGCTATCCGGCTGCGCGCCGGCGAAGCGAGGCTAAACTGTGGACTATGATTCTAGCCAGTGCTTCCCCCGCGAGCTTGGTGCTGACCCTGGCCGCAGCGGCGGCCTACGCGGTGCCGGCTGCGGGCGCATCCCGGCTGTCCGAGCAGGCCTCGCGCATGGCTCTGCTGGCCGCGTGGCTGCTGCACGCCCTCGTGCTGGCTTCTGGCCTGTTCGGCTCGCCGCCGCGCTTCGGGTTCGCACCCGCGCTGTCGGTCACCGCCTGGCTGGTGCTCACCGGGTACGCGGTCGAGCGGCAGATGTTCCCGCAGCTGGAAGCGCGCTGGGCGCTGGCTGGGCTGGGCTCGGTCGCCGTGCTGCTCACGCTGGTATTTCCGGGCACGCCGTTGCATCCGGCCGCTTCGCCCTGGCTGCCCTTGCACTGGGCGCTGGGCATCGCCTCCTACGGCCTGTTCGCGGCCGCAGTCGTCCACGCCTGGATGATGACCCGCGCCGAAAAGCAGATCCGCCTGGCAGCCGACCCCCACGCCGGGGTGCCGCTGCTGACGCTGGAACGACTGACGTTCCGTTTCGCCACCGCCGGCTTCATCCTGCTGTCGGCCACGCTGCTGGCCGGCCTGTTGTTCAGTGAAACGCTGTACGGCCAGGGACGCAGCTTCAAGTGGGACCACAAGACTGTGTTCTCCATCCTCTCATGGCTGGTATTCGCGTTCCTGCTGCTGGGGCGCTTTCGCTTCGGCTGGCGGGGCCGCAAGGCGGTGCGCGTGCTGTACGCCGGCTCGCTGCTGTTGCTGCTGGCGTACGCCGGCTCGCGTTTCGTGCTCGAAGTGGTGCTCGGGCGGCCGGCATGAAATATCTGCTGGTGCTGGCGATCGTGCTCGCCGTCTTCTGGTACTGGCGCGCCAACCGGCGCGGCGACGCATCCCGCGAGGGCCCAGCCGGCGCCGCGCCCAAGTCCCCCCCCGGTGCGGCGACGCGACAGCCGCAAGACATGGTCCAGTGCCCGGTCTGCCTGGTCCATCTGCCACGCACCGACGCACTGCCGGGACCCGGCGGCCGGCTCTACTGCTGCGCCGAACACCGCCTGCGCGCCGGGAGCTGATTTGCCGGCGCTGCAGTCCGACTTCGCTTTCACGGCGGTGCCGGCCGGACTGGTCCGCGACTCGGCATTCGAACGGCTCTGGCGCGGTTTCATGACGGCACGCGTCGCGATCGCGATGGTCCTGCTGGCGCTGCTCGCGACGTTGTTCGTGCTGGTTCCCGCACTCAACGTCAGCCGCTGGCTGATCGGTCTGTGCTGCGCCTATCTCGCATCGGCAATGGCGGTGCGCATGCTGACGCAGCCGTCGCAGCGCGGCAACGCTTTCGATCCGCAATGGGTCTCCACCATCGGGGTGGATCTGGTGGCCTTTTCGAGCCTGCAATTCCTGCAAGCCGGCGGCATCAACTACACGCCGCTGTTCGCCTTGCCGGTGCTGATGGGTTCGGTGCTGGGATCGGGCTTGCTGGCGCTGGGGACGGCAGCGGGCGTCGCCCTGCTTCTGCTGAGCGATGCCTGGGTGCTGTCCCTGCATGCTCCGGCCGAAACCGCCGCGCGCTTCCTGCAGGCCGGCTTGACCGGCACCGGCTATTTCGCGCTCGCTTTGCTGACCAACCAGATGGCCGCCCGGCTGGCGCGCGAGGAACGTGCGGCCAGGCGCAGCCGGCGGGCCGCCCGAATCCAGGCCCAGGTCAACCAGCTGGTGATAGAAACGCTGGCCGACGGCATTCTGGTGGTCGATGCCGACGGCCGGGTACAGGCAGCCAATCCGGCGGCACGCGCACTGCTGGGGTTCGGGCCCGGCAACGACGCACCGTTCGACTTGACGGGCCAGGGCGACTGGCTTCCGATGATGGAGCTGGCGCGGAGCACCTTCGGGCAGCGCCAGCCTCAGCGGGAAGAGGTTTCGCTGGAGGGCGACGGCGCCGGGGCGCGCCGGCTGCATGTCCGCACGCGCCTGACGCCGTCCCAGGACAATCCGGCCGAAAGCCTGTGCGTGATGTTTCTGCAAGACCTGCGCGAAATGGAAGCGCGGCTGCGCACCGAGAAGCTGGCGGCGATGGGCCGGATGTCGGCCGCCGTGGCGCACGAAATCCGCAATCCGCTGGCGGCGATCGCCCAGGCCAATGCGTTGATGGAGGAGGATCTGCGCGAGCCCGCGCTCAAGCAGCTGAGTTTCCTGGTGAAAAAGAACGCCCAGCGGCTGGCCCGGATCGTCGACGAAATCCTGGACATCTCGCGGGTGCAGCACCAGGGTCATCCGGGCGGGCCGCCGGTGCTCGAACTGGACCCGGTGGTCGCTGCCGCCTGCGGCGACTGGGCGGCGCAGACCGGCAGCGGCGCCAGGCTGCAGCTCGCACTGCAGGCGGCAGGCGCGCAGGTGTGTTTCGACTCCGACCACCTGCGCCGGGTGCTGGTCAATCTGCTTGACAACGCCCTGCGCTACGCCGGCCAGCAACCCGATTCGATCCGTGTTTCGACGCAGGTGGTCTCCGGGCAGGCCAGCCTGCAGGTCTGGAGCGATGGCGGGCCGTTGAATCCCACGGTGCGGCAGCACCTGTTCGAGCCGTTCGTTTCTTCGGAAAGCCGCTCCAGCGGCTTGGGCCTTTTCATCTGCCGCGAGCTGTGCGAGCGCCATGGCGGGACCGTGAGCTATCGCCGGGTTGCGGCCGGTGACGGCGGCAGCGTGCGCGAAGGCAACGAATTTTTCGTCAGCTTCCGGGCGCCGACGGGCCCTCTTGCGGGCGCCCCTTCATTTGACAAAATAGCAGCCTGATGTCCAACGGCTCCACCGCACCCGCCCAGGTTCTGGTCGTCGATGACGAGCCCGACCTGCGGACCTTGTACGAGCTCACCTTGCTGCGTGAGGGCTACCGCGTCGACGCGGCCGGAACACTGGCGGAGGCGTGGGAGCAACTTCAGGCCAAGAAGTTCGACGCCGTGATCACCGACATGCGGCTGCCCGACGGCCTTGGGCTGGAATTGCTGCATCGCATGCTGGCGCAGCAGCGCTCCGAACGCTGCGTCGTCATGACTGCCTACGGATCGGCGGAGAACGCCGTGGAGGCGCTCAAGGCCGGCGCTTTCGACTACCTCACCAAGCCGGTGGACCTCAAGCAGTTTCGCAGCGTGGTCGCCTCGGCCATCCAGGACAGCGGCGCCGCGATGCGGCCGCGCACCGTCGCCGGGGCCGCCCGGCCGGCCGGCGGCAACGAGCGGGCGCCCGGCGGGCAGGCGGCACTGCAGCGCCTGGTCGGCGAGTCGCAGCCAATGCGCAGCGTCAAGGAGCGCATCGTCAAGGTGGCGCGCAGCATGGCGCCGGTGCTGGTGCGCGGCGAGTCCGGCACCGGCAAGGAACTGGTGGCACGGGCCATCCACGCCTGCAGCCATCGCGCCGAAGGCGCGTTCGTGGCCGTCAACTGCAGCGCGATCCCCGAGTCCCTGCTGGAAGCCGAGTTCTTCGGCGCCAAGAAGGGCTCTTACACCGGCGCCAATCAGGACCGCGAGGGCTATTTCCAGGCCGCGCGCGGCGGCACGCTGTTTCTCGACGAGATCGGCGACCTGCCGCTGGCGATGCAATCGAAGCTGCTGCGCGCGATCCAGGAGCGGCAGGTGCGCGCGCTCGGGTCCACCCAGGAAGACGCGGTGGACGTGCGCATCGTCAGCGCGACCCACAAGGACCTGGTGGCCGACGTGCATGCGGGGCGTTTCCGCCAGGACCTGTACTACCGCCTGAACGTGATCGAGATCATGGTGCCGCCGCTGCGCGAGCGGCGCGAAGATCTTCCCGCGCTGTGCGAAGCCCTGCTGGCACGCATCGCCCAGGAGTCGGGCATGCCCTCGCCGGTGCTTTCGCCCGCCGTGGTCGAGCAGCTCAGTGCGCATCCGCTGGGCGGCAACGTGCGCGAGCTGGAGAACCTGCTGCACCGGGCCGTGGCCTTGAGCGACGGGGAGGAACTGCAAGTCGACTTCGCGCCCACCCAGGCGCCACCGCCGCTCGCGCGGGAGGCGGCGGCCCCCGCGCCGCTGCCCCAGGTCGCCGCCGCGGTGCCGGCCGACCTGCAGGCCTACCTGGACCAGCAGGAGCGCGAAATCCTGGTGCAGGCATTGCACGAGAGCGGCTTCAACCGCACCGCCGCGGCGCAGCGGCTGGGCCTGAGCCTGCGGCAGATCCGCTACCGGATCGCCCGCCTGGCCATCGCCGCTCCGGGCGGCGACGAAGCCAATGACGAGCCGGCCTGACGCGCCCGCGCTGTGGCGCTGCGGCTGGTACGGCTTCGCACGCAAGCTCCCGTCGCCCAATTTCGGGCCTCGGCCGCCGCGATCATCGATCGATCTGGTCGTGGTGCACTCCATCAGCTTGCCGCCGGGCCGGTACGGCGGCGACGAGGTGCAGCAGCTGTTCTCGAATACGCTGGACTGGAACGCGCATCCCTACTTCAAGAGCATCGAAGGGTTGGCGGTGTCGGCGCATTTCTACATCCGCCGCAACGGTGATCTTTGGCAGTTCGTCAGCTGCGACCAGCGCGCCTGGCACGCCGGCGCGTCCCGCTACCGGGGCCGCAGCGAGTGCAACGACGACTCGATCGGCATCGAACTCGAAGGCGTGGAAGGCGGCCCGTTCGAAACTGCCCAGTACGAAGCGCTGTCCGGGCTGTGCGCCGTGATCGCGCAGCGCTACCCGATCGAGCACATCGCCGGGCACGAGCACATCGCGCCGGGCCGCAAGGGCGATCCGGGCGCGGGCTTCGACTGGAGCTTGCTGCGGCGCAGCCTCGCCTGGCCGCCGCAGCGTTTTCCCGCATAACTATCCTTCAGGCCTGCTCCCGGCGCGCCGGCAGCGCGCGCGCAAGCGTCTTGTCGTTCAGTGAAAACACTATATGTAGTGTATTGAAATCATAAAATACACTAGGTATAGTGCTCCTCGTTGCACAATAGTGTCTGGGCCCCACCGCCCTGCCGGGCCCCTGAATCGGCGCCCCGGCAGCCCAGCAAGCATTGCAAGACGAGGAATAGATGCAGATCACTTTGAGTACCCCATCAGCTGCCGGCCTGAGCCCCGGCCATGCCGAGGCCTGCACCCCCGGCGCCGCCGCGAACGCGCTGGCCGATTACCAGATCATCCGCCGCAACGGCGCGGTCGTGCCTTTCGAGCCGCACAAGATTTCGGTGGCGATGATGAAAGCCTTCCTGGCGGTGCATGGCACCCAGGCGGCGACATCGGCCAGCGTGCGCGAAACCGTGGACGCCCTGACCCAGGCCGTGATCCGGGCGCTGGTGCGTTCGCGACCGGCCGGCGGCACTTTCCACATCGAAGATGTGCAGGACCAGGTCGAACTGGGCCTGATGCGCGGCGGTCACCACGAGATCGCGCGTGCCTATGTGCTGTACCGCGAACATCGCGCCCAGGAGCGCGCCAGGCAGTCAGCCCGGCAAGTGCCCAAGGCGGCGGCCCTGCACGTGGTGGACGGCGGCCAGCGCGTCGCCCTCGATCTCGACAATTTGAAGCGGCTGATCGAATCAGCCTGCGAGGGACTGGGCGCCGACGTCAAGTCCGAACCGATCATGGCGGAGACGCTGCGCAATCTGTACGACGGCGTGCCCATGGACGAGGTCTACAAAGCGTCGATCCTGGCGGCCCGCACGCTGATCGAAAGAGATCCCGACTACACCTATGCGACGGCCCGCCTGCTGCTGCACACGATCTTCAAGGAAGTGCTGGGCCGCGACCTGCCCCCGTCCGAAATGGCGCGCAGCTATGTGGACTACTTTCCCGGCTACGTGAAAAAAGGCGTCCAGGCCCAGCTGCTGGACGAGCGGCTGCTGCAATTCGACCTGGAAAAGCTGGGCGCGGCACTGCAGGCCGAACGGGACTTGAAATTCGATTACCTCGGCTTGCAGACACTTTACGACCGCTACTTCCTGCACGTTCGCAAGACCCGCATCGAGCTGCCGCAGGCTTTCTTCATGCGCGTGGCGATGGGCCTGGCATTGAACGAGGTAGACCGGGAAGCGCGGGCGATCGAGTTCTACGAGGTTTTGTCGGGCTTCGACTTCATGTCCAGCACCCCCACCCTATTTAATAGCGGCACCTTGCGCTCGCAGCTGTCGTCGTGCTACCTGACCACGGTGCCGGACCATCTGGAGGGCATCTACGAGTCGATCAAGGAAAACGCGCTGCTGTCCAAGTTTGCCGGCGGCCTGGGCAACGACTGGACCCGGGTCCGCGCCCTGGGCTCGCACATCAAGGGCACCAATGGCGAATCGCAAGGCGTGGTGCCGTTCCTCAAGGTCGTCAACGACACGGCCGTGGCCGTGAACCAGGGCGGCAAGCGCAAGGGTGCGGTCTGCACCTACCTGGAGACCTGGCACCTGGACATCGAGGAGTTCCTGGAACTGCGCAAGAACACCGGTGACGATCGCCGCCGCACGCACGACATGAACACCGCCAACTGGGTGCCGGACCTGTTCATGCGGCGCGTCATGGAAAACGGCGAGTGGACGCTGTTCTCGCCGTCCGACGTCCCCGACCTGCACGACAAGTTCGGGATCGAGTTCGAACAGGCCTACAAGGCCTACGAGGAGCAGGCCGGGCGCGGCGAGATCAAGCCCAGCCGCACCGTGCGGGCTAGCGACCTGTGGCGCAAGATGCTGTCGATGCTGTTCGAAACCGGCCATCCCTGGATCACGTTCAAGGACGCCTGCAACATCCGCTCGCCCCAGCAGCACGCCGGCGTGGTGCACTCCTCCAACCTTTGCACCGAGATCACGCTCAATACCAGCGACGCCGAGACGGCGGTGTGCAACCTGGGTTCGGTCAACCTCGTGAACCACCTAAAGGACGCGCCCGCCGGCAGCTCCAAGGTGCTGGATCAGGACAAGCTCAAGCGCACGGTCACGACGGCGATGCGCATGCTCGACAACGTCATCGACATCAACTACTACGCCGTCAAGAAGGCGCGCGACTCGAACCTGCGCCATCGGCCAGTCGGCCTGGGGATCATGGGATTCCAGGATGCGCTGTACGAGCTGCGCATCCCCTATGCCTCGGAGCCGGCCATGGAGTTCGCCGACCGGTCGATGGAGGCCATCTGCTATCACGCCTACTGGGCCTCGACCGAACTGGCACGCGAACGCGGCAAGTACTCGAGTTACCCCGGCTCGCTCTGGGACCAGGGCGTCCTGCCGCTGGACACTATAGAGCTGCTCGGCCGGCAGCGCGGCGCTTCATATGTGGAAGTCGACCGCTCGGCCACGCTGGACTGGGAGGCGCTGCGCGGCAAGATCGGGCGCGACGGCATGCGCAACTCCAACTGCGTGGCGATCGCGCCCACGGCGACCATCTCCAATATCGTCGGCGTGGATGCCTCGATCGAGCCCTGTTTCGGCAACCTGTCGGTCAAGTCCAACCTGTCCGGCGAATTCACCGTCGTCAACCATTACCTGGTGCGCGAGCTCAAGCGCCTGGACCTGTGGGACGACGTAATGGTCATGGACCTCAAGCATTTCGACGGATCGCTGCGGCCGGTGGACCGGGTGCCGCGCGAAATCAAGGAGCTGTACGCGACCGCTTTCGAGATCGAACCGCATTGGCTGGTGGAGGCCGCGGCGCGGCGCCAGAAGTGGATCGACCAGGCCCAGTCGCTCAATATCTATATGGCGGGCGCCTCGGGCAGGAAGCTGGACGAAACCTACAAGCTGGCGTGGCTGCGCGGCCTGAAGACCACCTACTACCTGCGCACCAGCAGTGCGACGCATGCCGAGAAGTCGACGGTGCAATCCGGCCGGCTGAACGCGGTGTCGTCGGGCGGCGCGCCAGCCGGCTCGAGCATGCTCGATGCCGCGGCTGCAGCTGGGCGTGCGCAGATTTCCGACGACTCGCCTTCGCGATTCGATGCCGCTGCAGCGACCGATATCAAGTTCTGCGCCATCGACGATCCGGGCTGCGAGGCATGTCAATGAAGATTGCAAAGTGTCGGCGTTCTCTGACAGAAACCCGATGCAATTGAGCAACACAATCGGGCCGTGATGTGAACGGACACTTTGCATTTCGCGGCACTGTCTCACATAATCCACGCATTGGAAAACTTATGTTGACCTGGGACGAAGAACTCAAGCCCATATCGCCAGCATCGCAAAGCGGTTCATTCACTCCGAACCGCGAGGTGGACTCTTCACCTCTGCCGCAAACCCCCTTCACGATTTCCCCCGCCGCCGCACGCCGCGTCGATGCCGCCGACAAGCGCATCATCAACGGCCAGACCGACGTCAACCAGCTGGTGCCCTTCAAGTACAAATGGGCCTGGGAAAAGTACCTGGCTGCGTGCTCCAATCATTGGATGCCGCAGGAAGTCAACATGACGCGCGACATCGCGACGTGGAAAGATCCGAACGGCCTGACCGAGGACGAGCGCCGCATCGTCAAGCGCAACCTGGGCTTCTTCGTCACCGCCGACTCGCTGGCCGCCAACAACATCGTGCTGGGCACCTACCGCCATATCACCGCGCCGGAGTGCCGCCAGTTCCTGCTGCGCCAGGCTTTCGAAGAAGCGATCCACACCCATGCCTAC
>Ga0134124_10003911_pt1 | contig 11941 bp, 8 predicted proteins | sample KB304_FD_96880 | JGI IMG/M metagenome (GOLD analysis project Ga0134124, IMG submission 96880) | Terrestrial soil microbial communities without Nitrogen fertilizer from Kellogg Biological Station, Michigan, USA - KB3-0-4 | ecosystem: Environmental > Terrestrial > Soil > Unclassified ... | reverse complement strand
TATATCCTCCGTTCGTCTTATCTATCGCTCGAGCCGTTCCTGCTTCTACGACGCTGCGAATAGTTAAGCTAAGTTGAGAAAGATCATTCCACAGCTCAAAGGCTGCGGATCGCAACCGATCAGCGCAGGTAATGGACGGCGCGCACTAGATCATCGGACGATTTCCTGCGTAACGACTTCAGTAGACTTCACACGAGACGAAATTCGAATCGAGATCACAACATTATCCGGTATCAGGTTTTGATTCGCCTCGCGCACCGAACGGGCTGACCGGTCCGCGTTCATTATAGCTTAAGCTGCGGGATTTTCTAGCGAACTTTCGCGTTCTCAGTCGGCCAGAAAGTTATTGCCAGTTTCATTCTAGTATCTTGCGACACACCCAGTGCGATCCTGCAGGGCAACTTCTTATTTCTGTCTTACCGGTTCTATCCCAGGCGGTCGGTTTGATGGCGCCTGACGGAACACTCTCAGGATTTGTCATTCCACATCAGCAATAATTGGCACAAAGAATCGCGGCGCTTGCCGAGTTTTACCGAATTACAAGACTTAGGCCTACCTGCGCGGGCCAGAATCGCTGGCACACACATTGCCAATGCACAGGCGTAGCTTTGAAATAGTAAAGCGGTTGCAGGGGGAACGGGGGCTCCGCCTGTCATCGTTAAAACTGAGAGAAGCGACAGACAAAGCAACAACAATAAGCTGAAGGGGATGAGGCAACGGGGGCTGCGTCATCCCCTTTAGTTTTTTTGCGCGCACCCGCTTTTCGTAGCCCAGCCATTCAGAGAGTTCGTAGTTCGGCCTTCAGGCGGAAGTTCGTAGCTTGCATTTACACACTGAATTACGAACTTCCGCCTGAAGGCCGAACTACGAACTTTTCCTTTTGCGCTCAAGCCATGCTGCCCGCCGACAGTGCGGCATGTTAACCGGCCGAGAAAGCGCAGTCGCTTTGTTCCGACATCGCCGAACGAACTCTCACGAGATTCGTCACTCACGAATTGACAAGTTTTGGCAGACGAGAGCGCAGAGCTTTTGAGGTTTCATTGAATCACACCAGTTACGCCTACCTGCGCGGGCCAGAATCGCTGGCACACACATTGCCAATGCACAGGCGTAGCTTTGAAATAGTAAAGCGGTTGCAGGGGGAACGGGGGCTCCGCCTGTTTATCGTTAAAACTGAGAGAAGCGACAGACAAAGCAACAACAATAAGCTGAAGGGGATGAGGCAACGGGGGCTGCGTCATCCCCTTTAGTTTTTTTGCGCGCGAAAGGTCAAGCCCATAAGTTCCCGCCGTCAGCCGTATGTCCGGATCGCTCGCTACGTCCACTCTTCTCCTTCCGGTAGTGTTCGAATTCTGCGTTGCTTAATAACCTTCGCGTGCTTTGCGGTCCTTTGCGTCTTTGCGCTGAGTATTCGGTCTTGCTCCTTCGATACCCAATACTCAGCGCAAAGGCGCAAAGGACCGCAAAGCGCGCGAAGGATTGACGGGACGTTGCAAGTCAGCAAACCAATAACCGAAACTACGCTCATCCTTCCTTTTTTCTTTCACCCTGCCGCGTTTGCTATAATCGAACTTTCGAATCCAAAGAGAAAAGATGACAGTTATGACTGGACACGAAATCAGACAGAAGTTCCTGGACTATTTTGCCGAGCGCGGTCACCGAGTGGTGAGAAGCTCGCCTCTGTTGCCGGCCAACGACCCGACCCTGCTGTTTACCAATGCCGGCATGAACCAATTCAAGGACGTGTTCCTCGGGCTCGAGCCTCGCGACTACAAACGCGCGGCTTCATCGCAAAAGTGCGTGCGCGCGGGTGGCAAACACAACGACCTGGACGAGGTAGGCCGCACCGCAAGGCATCATACGTTTTTCGAGATGCTCGGAAATTTTTCATTCGGTGACTACTTTAAGAAAGAGGCGATCTATTTTGCCTGGGATCTCCTGGTCAACGAGTTGGGGCTCGATCCGCGGCGATTGTGGTTCTCCGTCTTCGAGGGAGATGACGAGGTCGGGCCCGACGAAGAAGCAACCAGGTACTGGCAACAAGTAGGGGCGCCGGCTGAACGAATCTTGCGATTTGGCCGCAAGGATAACTTCTGGCAGATGGGCGAGACCGGTCCGTGCGGGCCGTGCTCCGAGGTTCATTACTATCAGGGTCCTAACCCGGAAGATCCGGAGTTCAATCGACGCGACCTCGTCAACGGGCCTGGCGATACGACCATGGAGATTTGGAACCTGGTTTTCATGCAGTTCAATCGCTCGCAGTCACCGGACGGCTCGTACAATCTTGCGCCCCTGCCCGCTCCCTCGGTTGATACCGGCATGGGACTTGAACGTCTGGCAGCGGTGCTTCAAGGTGTGAGGTCAAATTACGACACCGACCTGATCAAGCCGATCATCGACTTCATCGCGACGCTCGCCGATACCGCCTACGACCACGACTCGCCCGAAGGCATGTCGATGCGAGTAATCGCCGATCACGCTCGAGCGACTGCGTTCTCGCTGGCGGATGGCATCGCTCCCGGTAATGTCGGTCGCAACTATGTTCTGCGCAAAATCATGCGCCGCGCGATCTATCATGGTGAGAAAGGCCTCGGGCTCAAGCCGCCGTTCCTCCACAAAGTTACAGACTTCGTGGTCAACCTGATGGGCGAGCCTTTCCCCGAACTAATCGCGTCGCGCCAATTAATCGACGAAACGGTTCGCGGCGAGGAACAGCGTTTCAGCAGAATATTGACCGTCGGCGAGCCGAGGCTTGCCGAGATGTTCGAACGCTACTCGCCCGCCGCTCCGCCGCTGCTCGAGCTTGCTCGGACTTACGACACGTACGGCGTGCCTCGCGACTTGATTCGCGTGGTGCTCGGTCAGCACGGCATCGAGCTCAGCGAAGAGGACTTCAACGAACAATTCGATGCGGCGCTTGGCGAGCTTCAGCAGCAAACCGCTCCTGCCATGGTTGAAGGAAGCCGCCGCGCGAGGGAAATCTACACAACGGTAGCGGCTCGATTTCCTCGAACAGAGTTCACGGGTTATCGCGAAACCGAAACGCAGGGCGCGCGAGTGCTTGCGATCATTGTCGGCGATCAAGAGCGCGAAGCTTTATCAACGAGCGAGACTGGAGACGTTATTCTGGATCGCACTCCGTTTTATTCAGAGGCGGGTGGCCAGATCGGCGACTCCGGCATCTTCGAAGGCGACAACGTGCTCGCGGAAGTCGAAGACTGCTACTCAGTGACCAACGGCTATTCGCTACACAAGACAAGAGTCGAACAGGGTGAGCTGCGAGTTGGCGACGCGATCAACGCCCGAGTCGACGCCGAACGGCGTCGCCGGATCAAGGCCAATCACACCGGCACTCATTTACTGCACGCCGCGCTGCGCGAAGTGCTCGGGCCTCACGTGAAGCAGGCGGGTTCGCTCGTCGCGCCGGATCGGCTGCGATTCGACTTCACTCACTATGCGCCGCTCACCGGCGACGAGATCGCGGAAATAGAGCGCCTGGTCAACGGTGAGATACTTCACAACCGCGGAGTCGAGACACAGATCAAGCCTCTTGAAGAAGCGTTGCAATCCGGCGCGATGGCGTTGTTCGGAGAGAAGTATGCTTCGGATGTTCGCGTGGTGAGCGTGCCCGGATTTTCAACCGAGCTCTGCGGCGGAACTCACGTCAGCGCAACCGGCGACATCGGGCCGATGAAGATCATCGGCGATTCTTCGATCGCTGCCGGCGTTCGCAGAATTGAAGCGCTTACCGCCGACGCGGCTATCGCGCGGTTCCAGGCCGATGAGCATGTGATCGAGGAGCTTGCGGAACGTTTCAAAGTTCCATCACGCGACATTCCAGCCCATGTCGACAAGCTTCTGGAGCAGGTGCGGCGCTATGAACGCGAGATCGAACAGTTGAAGCTGAAGATGGCTCAGTCGGAATCGGCTTCAGCCGCGGATAACGCTCGCGAGATCGGCGGCATACGAGTGGTTGCACGCCGAGTTGCTAATCTCGACGCCAACGGCATGCGCCAGCTCGCGGATTCGCTATCGCAGAAGCTGAAGTCCGGAGTCGTTGTGCTCGGACAGGCGATTGACGGCAAAGCGTCGCTTGTTGCTCGCGTGACTGACGATCTGACGAAGCGTCTCAACGCCGGCCAGATCGTGAAAGAGATATCGGCGCTTGTAGGCGGAAAAGGCGGCGGCCGGCCCGATATGGCAACGGGTGGCGGCAACGAACCTGAAAAGCTGGAAGCGGCTCTGGAAGCCAGTTACGAGACAGTCGAGCGGATGCTGGAGACGACCTAGTCACCCTGGAACAATTTTGCCGGGAGGAAACACATATGTCTGTCGATACTAAGATTCGCAAAACGTCGGCCGAGGTGATCGCTGAACTAGAGCGGCTATCGGCTGAACGTCTCGATGTCCTTCGCCAGGCAGGCATCGAGCCGTTCGTCGAAAAAGAGCGTTCTGCTGAAGAACAACGGCGTGTTGGCCGTGTCATTTACGAATGGAGGAAACGACGCCTTGAGTCTCGAGAAGAGAGCGAGAGTTGAAGTATTCATTCCTTTGCGCGAAGACGATCTAGCGTATCAAACCGTAAGCCAATGGGTTGCGGAGGAGTTCGCCTTTCGGCGGGGTGGCTCGACTACAACAACTGCGTTCCTGGGCCTGTATGCGTCCCCAACGACCGACGCCGTGATACGCGATCACGTCCAGATTATTTTCACCGACATTCTCGTTGATCCGGATAATGTCGACGCGACGGATCAATTGGTGAAAGAACTCGGATTACTCCGCACAGACCTTGAGGGGATCCTTCGCGACGAGGAGGAGATATGGATTACTCTCTCGCCGATAGGAATTGTACGGGCCTGAATCTCGAACTTGTCAGGGCTTAAAGAAAAGAACGCCTCACGACAGGGGTCGTGAGGCGTTTTCCATCTTGAACGTTAAGGCGAACCCTTAGAACGTGAACTTCAGCGCGAGCTGAACCTGCCTGGGATCGCCCACCCCTTGCCGCAGGAACCCGTCAAAGTTGAACAGCGCAACCGTGGTCAGCGGGTTTACGTTGTTGTCGTTGTTGAAAGTGTTGAACATCTCAATCACCGGCATCAACGACATATGCTCTCCCAGCTTGAACGGACGCTGCACGCGCCAATCGAACGAAAAGAACTTGTTGTCTTTTCTAACGCTATTCCGGCCGAGATCAACACCATTGACCACACGCGGGTTTGGGGTTATCGGTTGGGCCGAACGAGCCTGAATTCTCGCGTTAGCCTCGAAGCCCTTTCCCAGTTCCATGTAGGTGTAGAAGTTAAACTTGTGACGGATATCACGATCCGACAGCGAGTAGTCCTTCTTGAAGTCGTTGTGATCGAACACGCGATCGGTAAACGGATCGCGCTCGTTTGAGTCGTCGTCGAGGTCCTTGGAGAAAACGTAGTTCCCTTCCAGTTGGAACCTGCTGCTGAATCGCTTCCTCAAACCGACGGTCAACCCTCGATACAGTGACTTGGCCGAACTCTGCGTAACGAACACGTCGCCCAGTTGCGGACCAAAAGGAGCTGGGCCCAGATTGATGTTGACGAACCTTGTGAGGTGAACTCCCTTGGCCATCGTGAAGTCGACGTACGCCGCCCAGTTCGGAGCAAGCTCCTGCTCGAAGGCAACGTTCGTCGTGTAGATTCGCGGGTTGGCGTAGTCTTTGCTGAACACGCGCACACCGGTGAACAGCGGGAACTGCCCGGCGGGTGGAGGCGGCCCAACAGGCGCGAGCCCCGGCCACGTCGGGGCGCCGCCAAACAGCCTGATCAAATCCGTATTCAGGAAGTTAGTTCGCTGCTGCGCGCCGTTTGTGGTGATCGATCCTACCTGGGACAACATGTTTTGCCGGGCATTGTAGATTCCCCAGCTCGCGCGCAGGACTGACTTACCCTTGCCGGACAGATCCCACGCGAACCCCACGCGTGGCTGGAATTCTTTCTTCTGATCCGGAAGAGTTCCGTCCGATGGGAATCTTGGATCATTTAGAAATTGTCCGTACGCGGTTTTCGCCGGATCGACGACCGGGTTCGGAAAGATCTGCGCTTCCCATCGAAGGCCGAAGTTAAGAGTGAAGTTCGGCTTGATCTGCCACTTGTCCTGCGCGAAAGCGGCGAGGTCGTCGTTTGAGATCTTCGAGGCTCCCGGAGGCGGCACGTCCGCCAATCCGCTCGGTATGCCGTCCTGCAAATAGAACAGCAGAGGACCGCCGCTTGTAGCTCCACCCGGGCAAGTCGCCGGCAGAGTTACGAACGTTCCATTCGAGCAGCCCACCGTGTTTGGACCAAACCCACCCGGCGCAGCGGGCGACGCGTATCGAAGGAAGCCGGTCACGCTGTCGAACAGATACCGTCCGGTGAAGAAGCCCCGGAATACCTGGTCGTTGAGCGTGTGCAGCCATTCGCCGCCAAACTTGAAAGTGTGTCTGCCGGAGACGATCGAGACGCTGTCGCGAATCTGCGTTCGCCAGATCAACTCGTCTACGTTTGGCTGAAGGAAGAACGGGTTTCCAAACCTGAAGGACGGCCCGAAGCCCATGCCGGTGTCGGCCGCGAGATTCGATTTCGTCGCCGAGCGCGGACGAGATTCGCGCGCGTACGTGAAGTGCGCTTCGTTCAGCTTGGTCGGCGAGAAAGAACTGAACAGGTTCAGGTTGAACACATTGATCTTCGAAGGACCCTCGGTTCCATTTGCCGACGTACCGTAGGTCGCTACATCGAAGGTCTGGTTTTCATTCTTCGAGTAATCAAAATTATAGGATGCACTGAGCTTGTTGTTTGCGGAGACGTTCCAGTCCAGCTTGGCAAGAGTAGCCGTGTTTCTTTGCGGGTGCTTGATCGGCAAACCTTCGTTTTGTCCAAGCTTGTTCTGGAAAAAGTTGAGCAACGCAAGCCGCTGGCAATCAGCACTGCCGTTTATCAGCGCCTCGTTTGCGCCGATGGTCGGCGCCGAGACCGAGCAGGGAGTACCGATCGGCTCGCTGAGATTCGCCCGAGTAAGGTTTGCAATGATCTGCTCGAACGCGCCGAAGAAAAATATCCGGTCTTTCTTTATCGGGCCCCCGATAGTTCCACCGAACTGCTCGCGATGAAAGTCCTTGAGCGGTTTGCCGTCGGACGTGTCGGCGGCGAGCGCCTCGAGCCGCTGAAAGTGAAACAGGCTTCCGTGGATGCTGTTCGTTCCGGATTTAGTGATGACGTTCACCACACCGCCGGCAGTGCGTCCGAACTCGGCGCTGGCGCCGGTCGCGATAACCTGGAACTCCTTGACGGCTTCAAGAGTGATGTCGATCGCCGCGCGCTGGCCGCCGGCCTGCTCGCCGAAGAAGCCATTGTTGTAGTCGCCGCCGTCAAGGCTGATGTTGTTGAAGATTCCGCGCTGCCCCGCGAAGTTTATCTCATCGCCGTCCGGTCCTTGTGTAATGCTTACTCCAGGTGTGAGCGTCAACAGGTCCTCGAATTTTCTCCCCAGAATCGGCAGGGTGCTCACAGATAACTCATTCAGAGTCGAACTGGACTCGGTCTTTACGGTATCGATGGTCGGCGCGGCGGTTATCGTTATCTTTTCCTCGAGCCGGGAAACCTTCATATTGAGCGACAGTGAAATAGCCTGGCCCACCGTCAGGTTGAGGTTCTCCTGGACGAGAGTAGCGAAACCTTGCTTCGAAACAGTCAAGGTGTAGCGGCCGGACGACAACTGCAGAAACACGAATCGGCCATCAGAATCCGATGTCAACGCTTTGGAGAAGTTGGTGTCCGGATTTCGGACTTCAACATTGGCGCCGGGCACTACTCCGCCCTGTTCATCCAGGATAGTGCCTTGAATGACGCCGGTGGTCATTTGAGTCTGGGCCGGCGTGAGGCACGCCAGGGCCAGCATTAACGGCAACCCTAATGCGACGAGTTGGATCAGTCTTTTCATTTGTGGTCTCTCCCGTTCAAAGGTGGCGGCACATTTTGAAGACTTGCGACGTTCGAATTTGTAGACCAGTTCGATTGGTAAAGTCAATAATCGGCGAGCGCGAAGACTGCTAAAATGTCCGACAAACTTTAGTTTGTCGAACTACCGGCGCGTCTCGACAAACTGAAGTTTGTCGTACCCTTGACCTGATCGACCAAGCGAATCATGCTGAGAGAGGCACTCGGTTGTACCCGGACGCTTAGACAATGGTCGCCGTAATAGTCATTTGCTTTCTTGCGCTGACCGCCGCGGTCTACTATTTTTGGCTTCGCCCGTCATACGGCGGAAACCCTGATCACGAGCTTGGGCCGCCTCGGTTCACGGGCTTATTTTCCAGTGAACAGATGCCCGCTTTGGAAGCTGATCCAAAAGCGGCCGAAGCATTACGGCTCCGGGCGAACCTGGTTGAGCGCGCTCGCGCCGGCGGCGTGACGACTCTTTCAGAAGCGCACTCATTGGAAGACGGCGAGCTTTATTGCGAAGTGCTCGATGCGTTGATCGAATCGGCCGCTGATAATCACGAGACGTTTCGGGCTCTCGTTTCTCATATTTCAAAGAGCAACAGGCTGAGAGGAAACAAGAAGCTTGCGGAACATTTGATTGCATTATGGGAAGCGGCTCCCGACCGGCGTTCTACAGTTGAGATGATGCATATCGCAGCGCTGTCGGACGATGCCGTCGTCTATCAGCGCGCCGTGGAACTCATTATCGATCACTGGCGGAAGGGCGAGCTTACGGAGTTCAGTGCCGACGAGCTGATTAAACTTTTCGAAAGCCAGTTTTGGGTCCTCGCGCCTAAAGCCAGGCTCGGAGGCGCGGGCTTCGCGTTGAAACGCAAGCTCGCCGGCGTTCGTCGTGAACTGGCGACCCGTCAATAGAATACAGTCGAGCCGCGGCAAGGTGCGCATCGTAACGAGTGGGATCTCATGGACAATCTTCCCTCAAGCATCTGGCAGTGGATTACTGAGAGATCCGCAGTCATCGGTATCGCGGTTACCGTCGTCGTCTCGTTGGCACCGTTCTTAGTCCTGGCCTGGCGGAACCTGAATTTGCGGCGCAAAGAATTGCGAGATAAGCGATTTGAAACTTATCATGATCTGATCGCCAGGCTAGTACAGGCGAAACCGGGCCAAGAACAAAAGTTACATACTCAAATCGCTGTCGCCTACGAACTGCGCAATTTCCCAGAGTATTACGAATTGTCCCTGAGAGAACTCCGAAGTCTCAGGCAACATTGGTCGTCGAATCAAGCGCATCAGAACCTAATCGACGAGATGGATATTTCAATTGATTACATCAGCAAGCTGGCAGGCCACCGATCTATCGCCCGCCGCCTATTAACACCGAGAACCCAGCGCGAGTTTATGAGACGCGCACTTCAAAGCCCACAAGATGGAGAAAACCATGAGCAACAATGACTTTGCGAAGTTAGTTCCCTACCTTGTCACCGGATTCTTCGCGCTGATTATTCTGATCGTCATCCTGCGGCGAATACTGGTCAATGTCGGCGCGAGAGAGATCGCCATAAAAGAACGCCGCTATGTGGGCGCCAGAATGCCACCCGGCCGCGTAGTGGCAACCGAAGGCGAAGTCGGCATTCAGGCAGACGTTCTTAAGCCGGGGCTTCACCTGATCAAATGGCCTTTCGAAAAAGTCATTCGCAAGTTTCCGTTGATCGAGATCGGCGCCGACGAGATGGGCATCATCGAAGCCATCGACGGCGAGCCGATGCCGCCGGGAGGGATCTTTGCCGCCGATCGCGCGCAGAACGCGCACAACAACTTTCAGGACCCCATCGCGTTCATCAAACGAGGCGGCGTCAAAGGCATTCAGCTTCGCACGCTGCCGCCGGGCTTGTGGCCGATTCACCCTTACCTGTTTCGCGTGTCGGTGACCAAGACTACTGTGATTCCTCAAGGCAAAGTTGGGATCGTCACGTCGGCCGACGGCGCGCAACTCGACCCCGGACGTTTGCTTGCGAAGGCGATCGACAATCACCACAACTTCCAGGATGCCGAGCAATTCATCTCTTCGGGGGGTCAGAAGGGACCGCAGGTCGACATCCTCACTCCGGGCACCTATCGCATCCTGACCGAATCGATGCCGCTCGAAGGCGGCGGAGAACGCAAGCCGGGGTTGTTCGTCGTGCGGCTCAACGATGCAACCCTGATCCAGGAGAATCAGATCGGGCTGGTTGAAGCGTTGGATGGCGCGACGCTCGACCCGCGAGATTACGTAGCCACACAGGTCGAAGGGCACGACAACTTTCAGGACGGCAACGAGTTCATCGGGCACGGCGGGCAGCGCGGGCCGCAGAAGGACATCCTTCTTCCAGGCACTTACTACGTCAACTCGATGCTGTTCAAAGTGATTCCCGAATCCGCGAAGGAGGTCAAACCCGGCGAGGTCGCGGTCATCGTCTCGAACGTCGGCAAAGACCCCTCGGAGGAAGTTCGCCGCGCGATGGCTACCAAGATTCGCGAGCGCCTGGAGCGCGAAGAACAAGAGCAAGTAGCACACGTCACCGCGAAGATCGGCGACAAGGACACCGTCGCCGAGATCAGAGAAGACCTCTCGCTTAACGATCCCGCGGACCGGCGCCTGGACGCAGGCGCTCACGAAGCTTACGTTGTGCCGGCCGGTTTTCGAGGCATACAGGAAACCGTGGTCGGGCCGGGGCGCTATTACGTCAACACGCTGGCGGTCACTCCAATCGTCATACCGACGACGAACCAGACGGTGGAATGGACTTCGGGCGAAGTCGCGAACACCTTCAATCCGTTCGAGGTGATTTCGAAAGACGGCTTCACGATGCAGCTCGAGGTGCGCGTTGTGTTTCGAGTAAAGCCCGAAGACGCGCCCTTCATGGTTGCGAAGATCGGGTCAGTGGACCGGCTCATTCAAAACGTGATGCATCCGCTGATCGATTCGATCTTCCGGAACCAGGCTTCCGAATCGTCGGCGATGGCTTATCTCCAGAATCGTCACGAGGAACAGGAACGCGCCGAAGCACGCGTGCGCGCTCACTTGCTGAAGTACCACGTCGATGTCGTGAACGTTTTGATCTGCCATATTCATCTCCCTGAAGAGCTGATGAAAACGCAGACCGAAAAGATCCTCGCCGAGCAGAGACAGAACATGTTCAACGCTCAGCGCGAGGCTGAAGAACGGCGCATTCAACTGGAGAGGACCAAGGCCCAGGCCGACAATCAAGTTGCCTTGATGGCGGCAACAGTCGGCGTGGAGATCGCCGGCAAGCGCTCGGAACAACGCAAGGCTGAAGGCGAAGGCGAGGCGAGCTACATCTCCGCTACCGGCAGGGCCGAAGCCGAGAAAGTCCGCTTGATGGGCGAGGCCTAGGGCGTCGCCTACGCCGAACAGGTCAACGCGATCGGCGCCCAGGGAGTTGCGTTAGTCGAAACGCTGAGAGTGATCGGCGAAAAGGGGGTGCGGATAACACCCGATGTGATGGCTTCCGGAGGCTCAGGAGATGGCGGGGGCGGCATTGGTACTCTGCTGTTGCTGAACCTGTTTCGAGAGAGATTGAGTCTGGCCGCGCAGCCGGAAGAACGCGTGCCGGTGGAGGCGAAGCGCAAGTAGCCGGGTAGTCGCGAATCATTCGCGACACATCTCTTGCCTTACTAACTATCTGTGAGCAGCCAACAACCCCGAAGGGGTTTCGTCCCAAAGCCCAGGGTTGCGGTACTCCGCTACCCTGGGTAACGGTGTCGTGCCCAGACTACCCAGTTCGTTTGGCCCAACCCTAGAAGGGGTTGCGGCCTGCCATCGCATCATCACCCACAGCCGCCGCATTCGTCGTTCATCTACATCGCGAGCCACGCCGCAACCCCGTTGGGGTTGGTTCCACCCCGTTGCGTAGTCTCGGCATGACAGCGTCACCCAGGGTAGCGGAGTACCGCAACCCTGGGCTTTGGGTCGCAACCACTTCGTGGTT
>Ga0134124_10003910_pt1 | contig 11944 bp, 9 predicted proteins | sample KB304_FD_96880 | JGI IMG/M metagenome (GOLD analysis project Ga0134124, IMG submission 96880) | Terrestrial soil microbial communities without Nitrogen fertilizer from Kellogg Biological Station, Michigan, USA - KB3-0-4 | ecosystem: Environmental > Terrestrial > Soil > Unclassified ... | reverse complement strand
TGACCCCGGCGTTGCGTATGGCGCCAGCGAGTTCTCGGGCGTCTGCTTCAGTCCCGACGGCAAGTGGCTGTTCGTGAACGTGCAATACCCTGGGTTGACCTTGGCCATCACCGGAAACTGGGATAACGGCGGGATCTGAGGGCTCCGCAGCAGTTTACGCGAGCCGTTCGCGGTCGTGCGCTGCGCTCAGATCGATCACGGGCCCCAGCGGCACGATGCGACTTGGATTCACGTTCGGATGGCTCGTAAAATAGTGATGCTTGATGTGCTCGAGATTGCAGGTCTCGGCGATCCCGGACGTTTGGTAAATGTCGCGCAAATAGCCGAATAGCGCCGGATAGTCAGCGAGACGGCTCAGATTGCACTTGAAGTGATATTGGTAGACCGGATCGAAACGCAGCAGCGTCGTGAAGAAGCAGATGTCGGCCTCGGTCAGCGTCGAACCGAGCAAGAATCGCTGTGTCTTCAAGCGTGCTTCGTAGCCATCGAGGGCTGCGAACAGCTCGCGCACCGCAGTCTCGTAAGCGCCCTGCTTGACGGCGAAGCCTGCGCGGTAAACGCCGTTGTTCACCGGCGCGTACAGCGCGTCTATTTCCGCGTCGATCGCGGCTACTAGCTCGTTCGGACAGAGTTCTCGCGCCGCGCCGGCGAAGGCGTCGAATTGTCGTGAAAGCATGCGCAAAATTAGCCGTGACTCGTTGCACACGATGGTCTCGGTTTGCTTGTCCCACAGCACGGGCACGGTGACCCTCCCGCTGTAGTCGGGCTTCGCGCGCGTGTAGACCTCGTGCAAGTAGCGCGCGCCGTGCAGTCCATCACCCGTAGCACCCGGGAACTCGCCGAACTCCCAGCCGTTGTCGCCCATGTGCGGGTGAACCACACTGACGCTGATCGCGCTCTCGAGTCGCTTCAACGCACGCGCGACGAGGGTGCGATGAGCCCACGGGCAGGCAAAGCTGACGTACAGGTGATAGCGCCCGGGTTCGGCGCGAAAGCCGCTCGAGCCGTCGGCGGTGACGACTCCGCGGAACTTGGTCTCCTCGCGCACGAAGTGACCCTTGTCGTCCGCCTTGTACCACTCGTTGCTCCACTTCCCGTCGACCAGCTTGCCCATGGCCTGATCATGCCCTTGGCTTCGGGCGCGCACATCTGCGTACTCGAAAACGGCAGCTGAGCCGCCGTTTTTGATGCAAATATGCCCCAGGTCTCGGGGGTGGCTCGTATAATGAGGCTGACTCCAAGCGCTCCGCTGACGGAACGTCTTTTGGGCTTCGAGGGCGAATGACCAATCATCTGGGTGTATCGGTTGCGGTTCTGTGTGGGGCACTTCTGCTCGCGTGCTCGTCCAATTCGCCGTCGTCGTCGCCGGCCGGCGCGGGAGGCGAGAGCACGGGCGGAGCCGGCGCACCGTCGCTCGCTGACGTGACGTACCACCAACACGTCGAACCGATCTTGCAACGGAGCTGCCAGAGCTGCCACGTGACGGGAGGCATCGCGCCATTTCCGTTGCTGACCTACTCACAAGCCAAGGCGTTCGCGGGCCCGATCGCTCAGCAAACCAAGGACCGAACCATGCCGCCCTGGCACGCGGAGAACACCGCTGAGTGCGCGGTCCCGCTCGGTTGGAAGGACGACACGCGCCTGACTGATAGCGAAATCGCCACGCTCGAAGTGTGGAAGCTCGCAGGCATGCCGGAGGGCGATCCAAGCGACGCGCCGCCGGCGCGCGAGCTCTCCCCGCAACTGCCCGGCGTGCAGCTGGAGTTGCAGCCGACGACACCATTCGCGCTTCAGCCGGGCAGTGATCAGTTTCGTTGCTTCGTCTTGGACCCCAAGCTCACCAAGGATACCTTCGTGAATGGCGTGTTCGTGGTCCCGGGCAACGATGCGGTCGTGCACCACGTGCTCGTGTTCACCGATCCCAAGGGCAAGAGCCTGGAGAAGGCGGACGCCACGCAGAGCTACGACTGTTTCGGCGGTGTCAGCGTGGACGATTCGCAATTGCTGACCGCCTGGGCTCCAGGCGGGATCCCCATGGAATATCCGTCGAACATCGCGGCCACGCTGAGCGCCGGCACGCTGCTGGTGATGCAAGTGCACTACCACCCGCACAGCGCAACCGACGTTGATTCCGACGCCACGCGCGTTCAACTCCGTTTCAGCGACACTGCGCCGGAATACAACGCGGTCAACGTGCTGCTGGGCAACTTCCGCTCCCAGTCCTCGAATGGTGACGGACTCTTGCCTGGCCCGGACGATCCCGCGTCGGGACCCGCCTTCGTGATTCCGGCGAACGCCAGTGCGCACACCGAAACCATGCAATACACCGTAAGACCCGCCGACGTGCCCGCCGCATTCGCGCCGCGCTTGTATGGCGTCGGCGGCCACATGCACTACGTCGGTGTCGATGAAAAGGTCACGCTCGAGCACGGTGACGGTCGCAGCACGTGCTTGATGCAAATCCCGCGTTGGGATTTCGACTGGCAGCGGCGCTACGACTACGACGCGCCGATCGACCAACTGCTCGCCGTCAGCGCCGGTGACAAGTTCAAGATCCGCTGCACGTACGACAACACGATGAGCAATCAGAAAGTCGCGAGCTCTCTGCTCGAACGAGGCATCGCGGCTCCTCGCCCAGTCTCTTTGGGTGAAAGCACTCTGGACGAGATGTGCCTCGTCAGCATCACCGCGCTTTACCCAGCGCGCTGAGCAGAGACACGGCGCGTGGCGCGCGAGCAATCCGAGCGCGCGCCAGCAGCGAGTGCGATCTTTTTTTGATGGTCACGCGGCGCAGCGCAGCGCGTCGCAGCCTTCGGCGTCGCGTCGCGTCCTGTCGAAGACCGCATCGGTTTAGCCCGCGCTCCGTTTCAGCACGTCGCGGCTCAAAACAAATGTAAAAAATATTTATGTGTTGGTAGTCTCTCGCCGCCCCGAGCAGGGGCATTCAAAGCCCGATAAACGGGGCCCGTGGGAGGAAGACCATCCATGCTGCATAAAATTCGCGAAATATCCGCATCTGGCGCGCGGCAAAAGATCCGCGCCCTTTTGACGCTGCTCTTGCTCGCGCTCGGCTTGGCCGTTCCCCGCGCGGCTGACGCGCAAAGTGCCGAACCCAGCAAAGCCCCCGACGCGCTGGTCGCGACTTCGGCGCCGGCGCCGGCCGCTGCATCCGCGCCGGATGCGAAGAGCATGGACGAACGCATCGCCGATCTCGAAGCGTACATGAACAACGGGGCGCGCGTGGCCAAAGAGTCCAAAGTGGCGGGCCCTGGGCCCGGACACAACGGCTGGATGATGGTCTGTGCCGCGCTGGTGTTGTTCATGACGCTGCCCGGCCTCGCTCTATTCTATGGCGGCATGGTGCGGACCAAGAACGTGCTGTCGGTGATGGCGCAATGCTTGGCCATGGCAGGCCTCGTCACCATCTTGTGGGTCGTGGTTGGCTATAGCCTCGTCTTTGCGCCCGGTTGCCCAATGCTCGGCAGTGCAAAGTTCGCAATGCTCTCGGGTGTGGACGGGATGCCCAACGGTGACTACGCGCAGTGGGTCTCGCACAACGTGTTCGCGATGTACCAGCTCATGTTCGCGATCATCACGCCCGCGTTGATCGTCGGTGCGATCGCCGAGCGCATGAAGTTCTGCGCGCTGCTCTTGTTCACGGTGGCCTGGATGTTCATCGTGTATTTCCCCCTGGCGCACATGGTGTGGGGCGTCGACGGCATGATGAACGGCGTTTTCAACGCCAAGGCCTCGATCAAAGCCATCGATTTCGCGGGCGGAACCGTAGTCCACATGTCTTCCGGTTGGTCCGCAATCGTGCTCGCGCTGATCGTGGGCAAGCGACGCGGCTTCGGCAAAGAGAGCTTCGCTCCGCATAGCTTGGTCTTGACCATGGTCGGCACCGGCATGCTGTGGGTGGGTTGGTACGGGTTCAACGCTGGCAGCGCGGTGGCCGCCGACACGATCTCGGCCAATGCGTTCGTCACCACGACCATTGCTGCGGCGGTTGCCTGCGTTGCCTGGCCAGCGGCGGAGTGGATCACGCGTGGCAAGCCGACGGTGCTCGGTTTCTGCTCCGGTGCTGTCGGCGGCTTGGTCGTAATCACGCCTGCCGCAGGCTTCGTCACCCCGGGCAGCGCATTGATCATCGGTGTGCTCGCCGGCGTCATTCCGTTCCTGGCCTGCACCAAGTTGAAGAATGCGCTCGGTTACGACGACGCGCTCGACACCTTCGGTGTGCACGCCGTCGGCGGCACGATGGGCGCGCTGGTCACCGGCTTTTTCGCAACCTCCACGGCCAACCCCAACTTGGATCTGAACCTGAAGGACATCGTCGGCAAAACGTTGTGGCTCGAGCAGCTGAAAGCCATGGGTTTCACGATCGTCTTGGCGGTGGTGGTGACGGCTGCGCTCGCGTACGCGTTGAAAGCGACCATCGGCCTCCGGCCCTCGGAAGAAGACGAGGAAATCGGCCTAGATCTCAGCGATCATGGCGAGCGCGGCTACCACACGGGTGAGTTCGGCGGCGCTCACGCGGAGCGAGACGACGAAGCCAACGCGCCTGCTCACTGACCGCGAGTCAGCTCGAGTCGAGCAGTGGGTTTCAGTGCGAGCCTGCTTCGTGCGCTAGGACGAAGCAGGCGAGGTCACTGCGCAGGCTGGGTTCGTCATCGGCCAACGCGCTCGCTGCGTCGGCGTGGTCACCGAGATTGACGAGCCCGCGCGCGGCGCGTGAGCGGACTGCAGGTTCAGGGGCGGCGAGGCCCTTGAGCAACGTGGCTTTGACGCTGTTGTCGCCGGCTTGCGCGAGTGCGCTCAGCGCGCCGCTCTGGGCGCGCTGCTCGGCTTCCGAGCTCGGTTTGGCGTTGGCGATTTCGCGCAGCGATTCGAGGGCGCTTTTGCGTCGCACTTCGACGCCGGCTAGACGAGTGAGCGCGACGACGCGTAGCTCTGGACTGGCTTCTTTGGCGGCCTTGACCAGCGCGGCTTCGGTCTCCGAGTTCATCGACGCGAGGCTGACGGCGAGACGCTGCTCGTCGTCACTGCCGTCGCAGATGTAGCGACGAAGTCGCGCGTTCGCGGTGACCGCGGCTGCGCCTTCGGAGCGGCCAAGCGCGGCGCTAGCGCTCACCGCGGCGAGTCCGCCGCCGCTTTCACTGGCGATCTCGAGTTCGCGCGCGCCACCGCTGACGAACGAGGCCCGCGCGCTCCAGCCGTCCACGATCGCCATGCGTGTGGCGTCATCCGCGCGAGCCCACAGGTCTTTCAGAGCCAGCACCGCGCGCTCGCCGCCGATCGCGCCGGCGGCGCGGATCGCCAAACTCTGGCTCTGCGGGTCCGGGTCGACGCGCGCCGCGTCGAGCAGGGCTTCGAGCTCGCCTGGTTCGTGCACCTCCAGCGCGGTGCTGAATGCGGCGCGCCGCGTTCGCTCGTCTGGATCCACGAAGAACGCTTTGCGCATGTCCGTGTCGATCGCCCGATCAGCGGAGCGCGCGGCGACCGCGCGCCACGCGCCACTGTCCGAGCGCGCGTACTTTCGCAAGAGCTCCGTCTTGTTCGCTGCGTGCTGCTCGACCAAAATCAGCGTCAGCTCGGCCGCTATGTCGTCACTGCCGCGGGCGCGCCGCTGCATGGCAGGCCGCAGGTCCGCTACGCAACTGCGGAGTGAACGCACCCGCTCCGCACCGCTCGCGCCCTGTGCCGAGGTCAACTCGCGCTCGGCAACGGCGCGCGCAAGATCCACCACCCGCGCTCGAGTCAGCTGGCCTGATTGCCGAGCGCTCGAGATATCGCGCTTCAAATCAGCCAGGTTTCCCGAGAGTGCCGTGCGGACGGGGGGCTTTGGTCCGCACGCTGCAAGGCACAGCGCCAAGCTCAGCGCCGAGCGCCCCGCAAACGCTTCGAGTACTCGTCGCACGCGGAGCTTCAATTGACGCTGCTGGACGACTCGGTTTGCGCGGCTTCCGTGCGGGCGGACGCGGCGATCTCATTCCGACGCCGAACGGCGGCGGCCACGAAACCCTCGAACAACGGGTGAGCGACCATCGGCCGGCTCTTGAATTCCGGATGGAATTGGCAACCGACGAAATACGGATGCTGCGGAAGCTCGACGATCTCCACCAGGCGATCATCCGGGCTAGTGCCGCTCAGCACCAGGCCCGCGCGCGTGAGCTGCTCGCGATACTCGTTGTTGAACTCGAAGCGGTGACGATGGCGTTCGGAGATCTGCTCGTCCTTGTACAGCTGGAGCGCGTGGCTGCCGGCCTTGAGCGTGCACGGATAAGCACCGAGGCGCATCGTGCCGCCCTTGTCCTTGATGCCACGCTGATCGGGCATCAGGTCGATGACCGGATTGGCGCAGTCTTTCTCGAACTCGGTCGAGCTCACGCCTTTCAGCCCGCACACATTGCGCGCGAACTCGATCACCGCCAGCTGCATGCCCAAACAGATGCCGAAAAACGGCACACCCTGTTCGCGCGCGTAGCGGATGGCCGAGATCTTCCCTTCCACACCGCGGTCGCCGAAGCCGCCGGGCACCAAAATGGCATCCAGGCCGCTGAGCAGAGCGGGGGCACTGCCGCGCTCGATCTGCTCCGAGTCGATGTGCTCGAGCTGAACGGAGACATCGTTGGCAAGTCCTCCTGCGACGAGCGCCTCGTTCAACGACTTGTAGCTGTCTTTGAGGTGAACGTACTTGCCGACCACGCCGATGCGCACCGTGCCTTTGGCCGGCTTCTTGAACTTCTCGACGACTCGAATCCAGTTGCTCAGGTCCGGCTGACGCGACCAGATGTTGAGGCGCTCGGCGATTTGATTGTCCAAGCCCTCAGCGTGCAACACGAGCGGCAACTCATAGATGCAAGACACGTCTACTGCGGAGATCACGCTGTCGACGGCGACGTTGGAGAACAGCGCGATCTTTTCCTTCAGGCCCTGAGCGAGCGGACGATCGCTGCGACAGATCAAGATGTCCGGCTGAATGCCGATCTCGCGCATCTCGCGCACTGAGTGTTGGGTCGGCTTGGTCTTGAGCTCGCCCGCGGTAACGATGTGCGGCACGAGCGTCACGTGCACGCTGAGCGCGTTGCCGTTGCCCGCTTCCAGCTTCAGCTGGCGAATCGCTTCCAAGAACGGCAAGGACTCGATGTCACCCACGGTCCCGCCGACCTCGATGATGGCGATGTCGACGTCGCTCGTGGCCTCGTAAATGCGGGCTTTTATCTCGTCCGTAATGTGCGGGATCACCTGCACGGTGGCGCCCAAATATTCGCCTCGCCGCTCTTTGGTGATCACGGCCTCGTAGATGCGGCCGGTGGTCACGTTCGCGCGTCGCGTCAGTTTGGCCGACGTGAAGCGCTCGTAATGGCCCAAATCGAGATCGGTCTCGGCGCCGTCTTCGGTGACGAAGACTTCGCCGTGCTGGTAAGGCGACATCGTGCCGGGATCGACGTTGATGTAGGGGTCCAGCTTCATGTGCGTCACGGTCAGCCCACGGGCCTCCATCAACGCGCCGATCGAGGCCGCTGTCAGGCCTTTGCCGATCGAGGACACCACACCACCAGTGACCAGGACGAACTTCGTGCGTCGACTCACCGCGGGACCTCCATCACGTGTTCCACGTTTCATGCATTCGTCTCGCGCACATCTCAACCATTGTAATCACCAGCAACGAGCAGCGCTGCATAGTGCTCTCAGAATACGCCTAGCACGCCAACCCCGACGGTGTTTTTCCCAGCGTCGAAGGTGGGGCGCCAATCGAAGTCTTTGTGACGTTTCGCAAGTTCGGCGCGCTTGGCGCTCTCGGCACCCAGCGCGGCGCGAGTGCGCTTCGGTTCTTGTGTTGGCATAAACAAGCCTTCACCGGCGAGGCCAAGCCCTGCAATTTGTCCGACGCCGTCGAGCGAGGTCAGGATTGCTCCCAACACGACCAAGAACGTGTTGCAGCTGGGGCCGCCGTTGCAGCCCGTGTGCGAGAGTGCCATCCAGGGGCCAGCGAATGGAATTCGCAGGTCTTTTGCCATCGCCGGGTCGTCCACCGCGTACGACACGCCGAGGGCTCCGCCGTACCAAAGCGCGGTGCTCGTCAGGCCGACGATCAACAAATTGCGCTTGGCCGCCGGTGGCGGGTATTCGTCGAGTGTGACGCTTCGGCTCGTGGTGGGCAGAGCTTCGGAAGGATCCGGGAACGCCGCCGCCTTGGCTGAGGTCGGCTCTGCGGCCGCAATTCGCGGCGTAACGCCGGCCGTGAGACCGAAAAATCCCGCTGACAGCAGAACGACACGCAACTTCGAACGAATGGCGGGGCGGGGGGCCATGCGGGGCGGACTCTGCACTCAGGCCGGCGCTCGATGCAAGCGGAAGCTGACCAGGTCGACGGACGTTAACCCCACAGGATTTTGGCCCAGCCCCGGCTCGCATGGATACTCGCCTCGTTCCCTTGAAGAGTCGTTCAATTCGGCTGAGTTATCCGTGTGCGGTCCTGGCCACCGCGTTGATCGTGGGCGGTGCTCCGCCCGGGTCTCCCGGCCTGACCGGTTGCGCCGCGCCGCCGCCTCGCTCGCCGGCATTGGCAGCGAGCGCCGCACCGCCGTCGTTGGCTGCGAGTTCCTCGCAGCCAGCTGGTTCGGAGAGCGCCGCTCCGCTCGCGTCCGCGCCGACGCATGCTCCGCTCGCGCCGCCTGCTGCCGTGCCGGAAGCGCCGCACGCGGCTGCGACCGACGATGTCCCGAGCCCGCCGTCGACGCCGCCGCACGTCTGGAAGGGAGGCGAGTTTCAGCGCGCGTTGAGCCAATTGGCGCGCTGGGTGAAGCGGAGCGGGGGCACACTCGCGGCGGAGTTGAGCGACGTCGCCAGCGGCGCCGTACTCGGCAGTCACTCGCCGAGCAGGCCGGAGAATCCGGCGTCGAATCAGAAGATCCTCACGACAGCCGCCGTACTGCGCACGTTCGGGGCGGATCATCGCTTCCGGACCTGGCTGTGCGGAAGCCGCACTGGCGCGAGTCTGCCGCGCTTGGTGCTGCGCGGCAGTGGTGATCCATCCCTCTCGAGCGGCGACTTGCAGGCCATGGCCAAGAGTTTGGCGAAGGCCGGCATTCACCAAGTCGCTGATGTGCTGGTCGACCAGAGCTTCTTCGACGCAGCGTTCGTGCCGCCGGCGTTCGAGCAGCAGCCCGATGAATGGGCTGCGTTTCGCGCGCCGGTGAGCGCCGTCTCGCTGAACCGCAACGTCACCACACTGAACGTGAAACCGGCGGAAGCCGGGCAGCCTGCCAGCGTTTGGTTCGATCCGCCTGGCCTCGTGGACGTCACCGGTAGCGTGCGCACCGATGCGAAAGAGCGGACGCAAAACGTCAAACTGACGTTGAAGGAAGCGGGCACGCGACTGAACGCGCTGGTTGCGGGGGCGATTTCGCCGACTAGCCCGGCGTTTCACTGGTCGCGTCGCGTCGAAGATCCGAGGCTGCTCGCCGGCTACGGGCTCCAGGCCGCGTTGCTCGCCGAAGGCATTCAGATCAGCGGCAAACTCTCGCTCGGCGGCGAGGACGAGCGCACCGAGCTCTTGATTCACGATTCCAAGCCGCTTGCCGAGCTTTTGCCCGAGCTCGGCAAAGACAGCGACAATTTCTACGCCGAGACCTTGCTCAAGGACCTCGGCGCGATGGTCAAGGGCGCGCCGGCCACGAGCGCGAACGGCGCCGCGGTCGTGCTCGACTACCTGCGCGAAATCGAGGCCCTCGAGCCGGGAACGCGGATCATCAACGGGTCTGGCCTATTCGACGCCAATCGCGTCAGCCCGCACACGCTCGTCGCAACCTTGCGCAGCGCTTATCTCGATCCGAAGATGAGCCGCGTGTTCGTCGATCAGCTGGCGGTCGGCGGCGTGGACGGCACGCTCAAGCATCGCTTTGCCGCTTTCAAAAAGAGCCGCGCGATCCGAGCCAAGACCGGCACGCTCGACCAGGTGATTGCCCTGAGCGGCTACGTGTTTCGTCAGGACGGCTCTTCACCGGTCGCGTTCGCGCTGATCGTGTCAGGCATTGCCGGAAAACACGCTGAAGTTCGCAAGCGGGTCGACGACGTGGTCGCCAACGTGGCGCGCGAGCTTGCGCGCGACGCGGCGCCAGAATGAGCGGGCGAACTCGTCGCATCGAGCAAAAGCGAAAGCGGCCATGACCGAAGCTCGGTCATGGCCGCTTTCCGCTCGACGACAGCGCCGCGCTACTTCGCCGCAGCCGAGGTCGTGCTCTGATACAAGTCGATGTTGTGCTGGTACTCACCGCGATCGGTGATGCTCATCGACAGGAACAGCACGACGAACAAGACCGCCGTCAGGAACAAGATCAGGTGGAACTTCTTGTCCCAGAACAAGTGCATGAAGAACGTGACGACGAGCGCGGCCTTGATGGTCGCAATCACCATCGCGACGACCAGGTTGCCCTCTGAGCCGAGATCGAAGCTCGTGACACTGACCGTCAACACGGTCAGGCCCATCAACGCGCCGAGAACCGCCACCAGCATCCAAACCGGCATGGTGTGCGCTAGGCCGTGATCGTCGTGACCTGAATGCGCGTCGGCCTCGAGCGGTGCTTCACGACGAGCGGCCTCTGCGGGCTCGTCCTGCTCGGTTGGCTCGAGTTTGGGGTTCGGTCGCGTGGCGTCTTCACGCGGCTCGGGCGGCTGCTCTTCCGAGGATCCCTGCATGGACTTCGGTTCCTTGTCGGCGGTTTCGGGGTGGTCTGAGTCTGCCATGGGTCAGCCGTTTCAATGAATCAGGTAGAGCAGGGGGAAGAGGTAGATCCAGATCAGATCGACCAAATGCCAGTAGAGCGCGGCGTAGTCGATGGGCCCGAAATACTTGGGGCCGAACTCACCCTTGTTGGCGCGCAGCAAGAGCCAAATGAATACCCCGATGCCGCCGAGCACGTGAATGCCGTGCAAACCGGTCATGAAGAAGTAAATGCCGAAGAAGACGTGCGCGTTGCGCGGCTTCGACGGACGGGTCTGATCTTCCGCAAGCGGACCGATCACACCGGCCTTGATCAGCGGTTCGAGTTGCTCTTCGGTCGGTCGCTCGAGGGCGACCGGTTCGGCGGCGGCACCGGGCGCGGGAGTCGCGGCGCCCTTGGCGTGTTCCTTGGCCTCCGCGGCTTTGGTCAGCTTTTCGGCGTATTCCGCGGCCTCCGGGTGCTTGTGCTTGAAGGATTCCAGCTCCCAGACCTGCTCGGTCGGGTGGAAAGCGGGGCCTGGCAACAGCCCGTCATGGAACTTGTGTTCGTACTCGAAGAACTTCACGACCATGAACGTGCACGCGCACGCGATGGTGATGATGATGTTCAGCACCAACAGCTTGCGTTGCGCCAGCTGCGCGTTGCGCACGGCCCAAGCCGCCGTGAGGCTGCTGATCAGCAGCACGCAGGTGTTGATGGCACCCATCGAGGTGTTCAAAAAGTAGTGCGCGTACACGAACACTTCGGGGTGCATCCCGCGGTACACGGTGTACGCGCAGAACAAGCCCGAGAAGAACAGCACTTCGGTCAGCAGGAACAGCCAGATGCCGAGCTTGCCGGCGTCGAACTGCTGCTGATACGTGTCGAAGTGATGGGCCAGGTGAGGGCCACCGTGCCCGCCGTGCGCGCCATGGCCACCGTGCGCGTCATGCCCGCCGTGCGCGGGAGCAGGCGAACCGTGCCCACCCTTGAGGGCCGTGCTGGCTGCAGATTCCGAAGTGCTTTCACTCATGGGGATCGTCCGATGATGTTCGAATGGAGCGAGGGCGGGCTCAGGTAGAAGACGGCTTGCGCGGGACGTAGCCTTGGATGGCTTCGTCGTACATCAGGTTCTCGTAACCGTCGTACGGGCCGGCCGAGATGACCGGAGCCTTGTGAAAGTTGTAGTAGGGCGGAGGCGAAGAGCACTGCCACTCGAGGGTTGCGCCGCCCCAGGG
>Ga0134124_10003909_pt1 | contig 11946 bp, 10 predicted proteins | sample KB304_FD_96880 | JGI IMG/M metagenome (GOLD analysis project Ga0134124, IMG submission 96880) | Terrestrial soil microbial communities without Nitrogen fertilizer from Kellogg Biological Station, Michigan, USA - KB3-0-4 | ecosystem: Environmental > Terrestrial > Soil > Unclassified ... | reverse complement strand
CTGGTCGTCTTCGACTTCGACGGTCTGATCCTCGACACCGAGGTGCCGGTCTACGACGCCTGGCAGGAGATCTACGGCGAGCACGGCGTCACGCTCGCCTTCGAGAAGTGGGCCCAGTGCATCGGCACCGTCGACACGTTCGATCCCTGCGTGGATCTCGAGACCGCGCTCGGCCGGGCGCTGGACGCCGCCGCGCTGCGCGGACGGCACCGCACGCGGACGGATGCGCTGATCGCCGACCAGGTGATCCGGCCGGGCGTGCGCGAATACGTGGACGAGGCGCGGCGGCTGGGGCTCGGGCTCGGCGTCGCCTCGTCGTCCGACCGCCGGTGGGTCGAGGGCCACCTCGAGCGCCTCGGCCTGCACGCCCACTTCGACGTGATCCGCTGCGCCGACGACGTGCCGCGCGTCAAGCCTGACCCCGCGCTCTACCGCGCCGTGCTCGACGCGATGGGCGTGCGCCCCGAGGAGGCGGTCGCACTGGAGGACTCGCCCAACGGCGTGCTGGCGGCCAAGCGGGCCGGCCTGGCCTGTGTGGCCGTGCCGAACCCGCTCACGGCCCGTCTGGATCTCAGCGCGGCCGACCTTCGCGTGGCCTCGCTCGCCGAGCTGTCGCTGCCCGAGTTGCTCACGCGGCTGCGACGCTAGCGAGCCCCTGCCGCGGCCGCCGCCGAAGCCTGATCCACCTGCTGGCTTCCGCTATAGTAGTGCCCCATGCCGGTGCTCGCGGGCGAGCGGATCTTCACGGTGGCCGGAACGTCCTACGCGTGGGAGGACCTCGTCCTCGCCGGCTGCCTGTGGGGTGACTGGGCGGCCCTCGAGGCGCGCGTGCAGGCCGGCCTCGCCTGCCTGGCCCGCCTCGACGACCTCGAAGAGGGCGACGAGGACGCGCTCGACGAGGCTGACGTCGAGGCGGCGGCCGCGGAGTTTCGCTACGCGCGTGACCTCGTCGCCGCCGCCGATCTGGAGGCGTGGCTGGAGCGACGCGGGTTGTCGGTCGACGCGTGGCTGGATTTCATCCGTCGCTCGCTCCTGCTCGATCGCTGGGCCGACGACCTCGACGAGATCCGCGAGGAGTACGAGCTCGACGAGGACGAGGTCACGGAGGCCGTCGTGTGCGAGGCCCTGTGCAGCGGCCTCGCGAACGACCTGGCCCAGCGACTGGCGGCCCGCGCCGCCGTCCACGCCCGCCCCGCCGGCGAGACCGACGCCGCCACCGGAGCGCCGAGCGCCGACGAGTCGCCGGCGATACCGGACGACGAGCTCCTGGAGCGCGCGGTGCCCGATCTGCCGGAGCCGGCGCGCCGCGAGCGCCTGGCGCGACTGACGACGCTGGAATCCGCCTGGCGCCGGTTCGCCGCGAGCGTGGCGCCGCCCCAGTCGGTGCGCGCCGCGATCGGCGCCCGGCGGCTGGAGTGGGTGCGCGTCGCGGTGCGGGCGGTGGTGGCGCCGGACGAGGATGTGGCCCGCGAGATCGCCCTGTGCGTGCGGATGGACCGGCGGCCGGTCGACGAGGTGGCCGACGAGGCCGGCCTGCGCGCCGAGACGCTCGAGTGGTGGCTGGACGCCGTCGAGGAGCCGCTGCACGACACGCTGATCGGTGCCCAGCCCGGTGACGTCGTGGGCCCGATCCCGTGGAAGGAGCAGCATCTCGTCCTCACCGTGACCGCCAAGCGGCTGCCCTCCGAGGACGACCCGGCCGTGCGCGCGCGCGCCGAGCAGGCGCTGCTGGCGCGCGCGGTCGACCGTGAGGTGGCGGACCGTGTGACATGGCACGCGACGCTGTAGCCGCCTCCGCGCTGGGCAAGCTGCCGCTCCTGGAGTTCCTGCCGGCGGCGGTGCGCGCGCAGGTCGCCCGCCGGTTCGTTCCCATCAGCTACGCCTTCGGCGCCGTCATCGTGCGCGAGGGCGATCCCGCCGACGCGCTGTACGTCCTGGTCAGCGGGCGCGCGCGCGTCGTCAAGCGGGGTGACAGCGGTGAAGAGGTGGCGCTCAACATCCTGCGCGCCGGCGACTCGTTCGGCGAGATGGCGCTGCTCGAGCACACCACGCGCATGGCCACCGTCCGGGCCAGCGGCGACGTGGAGGCGCTGAGGCTGGACCGGGCCGCCTTCGAGGACCTGCTCACCGCCGCGCCCGACCTCAAGCAATACCTGGAGCTGCAGGCCTCGCACCGCCGGCTGCACAACTTCTTCCGGTCCTACACCGCGTTCGCGCAGCTCCCGGTCGACGCGCTGGCCACCCTGCTGGCCGACCTCGAAACGGAGACGGTCGGCTCCGGCGAGCAGGTGATCCGCCAGGGCGATCCGCCGGGGCCGATGTACGTCGTCGAGGAAGGGCGACTGCGGGTCTTCGTCGAGGAGGACGGCGCGCGCCGCTACATCCGCTACCTGCGCCGCGGCGACTTCTTCGGCGAGCTGTCGCTCTTCAGGCAGGAGCCGCGCGCCACCAGCGTCGAGGCGGTGGGGTCGTGCCGGCTGCTCCGGCTGACCGAGGCGACCTTCGCGCGGCTCGTGGAGGGTTACCCGGAGTTCCGGGCGCGGCTCGAGGAGCGCATCTCGCAGTACGACTACCGGGCGGTGGCCCGCGTGCCGCTGGACTTCGCCGACGAGACGCTGCCCGCCGAGCTGCGCGCGCAGGAGAAGGTGGGCCCGCGCCAGGTCGAGGCCGCCCCCGACGGCGGCGAGGAGGACGAGGAGGCCTCGGCGGCCCCGTTCGCGACGGCGGAGGGGCGCTTCGTGAAGTCACGGGGGCGGATCCGGCGCTTCCCGCACGTGCGCCAGCTCGATGCCATGGACTGCGGCGCCGCCGCGCTGGCCATGGTCTGCCGTCACTTCGGCCGGGCCGTGAGCCTGGCCCGTATCCGCCAGCTCTGCTTCACGTCCACCGACGGCACCAGCCTGCGCGCGCTCTGTCGCGCCGCGACCGAGCTGGGCCTGGCCGCCCGTCCGGTGAAGGCCTCCGCCCGCAACGTGCCGCAGATGCCGCTGCCGGCCATCGTGCACTGGGAGGGTAACCACTGGGTCGTCCTCTACGACGTGACCGACACGCACGTGCGGATCGCCGACCCCGCGCTCGGGCTGCGCAAGCTGCCGCGCGCGGACTTCGAGCGCCGCTGGAGCGGCTACACCGCGCTGTTCGACTACACCGACGCCTTCGCGCAGGCGCCGGTGGAGGCGCCCAGCGCCGCCTGGCTGTGGCCGTTCGTGCGACCGTTCCGCTCCGTCATCGTCCGCGCCATCGGCCTGGCCATCGTGGCCAGCGCGCTCTCGATGCTATTGCCCGTCTTCACCCAGGTCATCGTCGACCGCGTGCTGGTCGAGCAGGACGTCGGCCTGCTGAACGTCATCGCGCTGGCCATGCTGACGGCGCTGGTCTTCATGACGGTGGCGATCATCGTCCAGCGCTACCTGCTGAGCTTCACGGCCGTCCGCATCGACGCCGGCACGCTCGACTACCTGACGCGCCGGTTGCTGGCGCTGCCGATGACCTACTTCACCTCGCGCCGGACGGGCGACATCCAGCGGCGGCTGTCGGGACTGCGCCAGGTGCGGGAGTTCATGGTCCAGAGCGCCGTGGCCGGCCTGACCTCGCTCGTGCAGCTCGGCGCCTCGCTGGCGCTCATGCTGGCCTACAGTCCGCTGCTGGCCGGCGTCTTCCTCGTCACCGCGCCGCTCTACCTCGGGCTCATGCGCTTCTCGGCCAGGCGGCTGCGGCCGATCTTCGACGACCTGGAGGAAGGCTTCGGCCGCTACGCCTCCCACCAGATCGACGCCATCCGCGGCATCGAGACCGTCAAGGCCATGGGCGCCGAGGTGGCGTTCCGCGAGCGGATGCTGGAGGAGTTCCACCGCATCGCGCGCCGGCAGTTCCGCGCCGACTTCACGGTGATGGTCTACGAGGGCTCGGTCGGCATGGTGTCGTTCCTCACCTCCACCCTGTTCCTGTGGGTCGGCGCCCGCCAGGTCGTGGACGGCCAGCTCACCATCGGCGCCCTGGTGGCGTTCAACGCGCTCGTGGCGATGGCCAACGCCCCGATCACGACGCTGCTGGGGCTGTGGGACAACTTCCAGCTCGCGACCGTCCTGCTGGGCAGGCTCGACGACGTGTTCCAGCACGAGCCCGAGCAGGGGAAGGATCGCGCGCGCCTGCAGCCGGTGCGCACGCTCGAGGGCAGCCTCAGCCTGCGCAACGTCGGGTTCCGCTACGGCGGCCCCGAGGCGCCGGCGATCCTCGAGGGCATCACGCTCGACGTCCCCGCCGGCCGCATGGTCGCCATCGTGGGCCGCAGCGGCTCCGGCAAGACGACGCTCGTCAAGGCGCTGGCCGGTCTGCTGGAGCCCACCGAGGGCACGATCCTCTACGACGGCGTCGATCTGCGGACGCTGAACTACCGTGACCTGCGCCGGCAGATCGGGTTCGTGCTGCAGGAGAATCACCTCTTCGACGACAGCATCGCCCGCAACATCGCCTTCGGCGAGGCCGAGCCCGACATGGACCGGGTGATCTGGGCGTCCCGGGTGGCCAACGCGCACGAGTTCATCGAGCGATTGCCGCTCGGCTACGAGACGCGGGTGGGGGAGTCGGGGCTGGCCATCTCGGGCGGCCAGCGCCAGCGCATCGCCATCGCCCGCGCCGTCTTCCACCAGCCGCCGGTGCTGATCATGGACGAGGCGACGTCGTCGCTCGACACCGAGTCCGAGCGCGCCGTGAAGGAGAACATCGATCGACTCCTGGACGGGCGGACGTCGTTCGTCATCGCGCATCGCCTGAGCACGGTACGCGACGCCGACCTCATCCTCGTCCTCGAGAAGGGGCGGCTGGTCGAGCAGGGCAGTCACGACGACCTGATGAAGCGCCAGGGCCTGTACTTCTACCTCGTCAGCCAGCAGCTCGGGCTCTGAGCCGTGGCCGACGACACGCGCCCATCGTCGATCGCCGCCGAGGAGACGCCCTTCCTCGAGGGCGCGCCGCCGCACTGGGCGGCCGGGGGCCTGGCGATCATGCTCCTGGTCGTCTTCGTCGCGGCCATCGTGGCCTCGATCGTCATCACGCTGCCCGAGACCATCTCCAGCCCGTTCGTGCTGGTCCCCGGCCACGGGGCCGATCCCATCCGCGCCTCGCGCGGGGGCGTGGTGGCGGCGGTGCGCCTCGCCGAGGGGCAGACCGTCACCCAGGGCACGCCGGCCTTCGTCATCCGCTCGGCCGCCGCCGGCGACCGCTCGTCGGAGCTGCGCAGCCTGGAGACGCAGATGAGCGGTGCCGAGGACAGCCGGCTCAACGCGCGCCAGCGCTACGAGAGCCAGCGCCGCGCCGACGAGGAGGAGCAGCGGCGGCTGAGCGCGCGCGCGGCCAACCTGCGCGACAAGCTCGGCGAGCAGAAGGGGCTGCGCGAGGTCCGCGAGGCACGCTTCAAGCAGGACCTCGAGATCCAGGGCAACGACATCGAGATCACCCAGCGCGAGATCGGCCTCAAGCGCACGCAGTACGGTGTGGCCAAGGAGCTGTCCGATCGCCTCGAGAGGTTCTACCGGGACGGCGCGATCTCCTGGCTGGAGTACAACAATCGCAAGCTGGAAGCGACCCGGCTCGAGGTCGAGGGCCAGCAGCTCGAGCGCGCGCTGGAGAACTCGCGGCTGAAGCTGAACCAGCTGCGCGCCGAGCACCAGACGTGGGAGATCGAGTGGAAGCTCGGCGTCGCCGCGATGGAGACCGAGGCGCGTGAGGTCCAGGCGGCGCTGGCCGGGCTGCGCCAGAACGCGTTGGCGCGCACCTCCGAGCAGCGCGAGCTGGACCGCCGGCTCACCGAGGACACGGCCAAGACGCGCATCCGGGTGGCGACGCTGCGCGACGAGCTCGACCAGACCCGCGGCGCCGAGCTGACCCTCACCACGCCCTGCGCCGGCTCCGTCCTGCGCCTGACCGTCAACGCGCCGGGCGCGGTCGTCCAGGACGGCGAGGTGCTGGCCGAGCTGGCCTGCGCGGGCGAGCAGCTGCGGGCCGAGGTGAGCGTGACGCCCAGCGGGACCGGGCGCATCCAGCCGGGCCAGCACGTGCGGCTGCTCTACGATGCATTTCCCTACCAGCGCTACGGCATCAGGCACGGCACCGTTCGCTGGGTGAGCCCGGCCAGCGTGACCATCCGGGACCGCCAGGTATTCCGCGTGCTGGTCGACCTCGAGGAGCACGCCGTGTCGGTGAAGCCGGGTGAGACGCGCCCGCTCATGGCGGGGATGGGCGGCCGGGCCGACGTCGTCGTCGGCCGGCGCTCGCTCATCGCCTACGCGTTCGAGCCGATCCGGGTGTTGCGCGAGACCCTGTCCGACCGGCGCCCCTCGCCGCGCTGACGTGGCGCTCGCTCCACTCCGCCCGGGCATCCGACCATCCCGGGCCGGGCGCTTCGCCCGTCGCGGGGTGGTCTCCAGCGGAAGATCGATAGGTTGCGGCGCGACCGGCGCTGGAACCCTTCTTGCCTTCACGCTGCCCGGTGTTCGACTTCAACAGGGAGGGCGGCGATGAAGACGAGGACCCCGGCGCGGAGCGACAGGAAGCGGTCGACGAAGGCCCGCAAGGTCGGTGACCTGAAGACTCGCGCCGACCGGGCCACGGCGGTGAAGGGCGGAATCGTCATCAACTGGACCACCGCGAGCGGGAGCAACCGGCCCGGCGAGGACAAGGGCGTCATCGCCATCATCAGGCCCGAGTAGTGAGCGGACCTCCGGTTTTGGCGCGGCCGACCTAACAGCACCATTGCAAGCCATCAGGGGGGCACGGCGATGAAGAAGGCGAAAGCGAAGGGCAAGGCGAAGGCGAGCCGGAATCGGTCGTCGGTCAAGGACCTGTCGGCGAAGAAGGCGTCCTCGGTCAAGGGCGGGCTGCTGCCGGCCGTGAACGTGACTACGAACCAGAAGCTGTCCACCGGGCTGGGCGCCGGGCTGCTGCTGCCCGCGGTCCAGAGGGCGGCCGACGGCAGCGTGTAGCTCGGGACGGGCACGGAGCCGAGCCGGCTCCGTGCCCGCTCGATCAGGCGCGCTCGACGAGGATTCCGAAGTCCACGAGTCGGCGCAGCAGGTCGGGCTGGACGTTGACGTGGCGCTCGGCCCGGATGTGACGGAGCGCCTCCGCGGTCGGGCGGCCGTCGAAGTAGGGCAGCACGTCGACCAGCAGCCGCGGCAGCTCCAGCGGATCGTAGTCGCTGTAGCTCACCACCCGCACGCGCTCCCGGCCGGTCAGGACGACGCTGAAGGCGCCGACGGCCAGACGCGCGGGCACCGCGTCGGCGCCGTGGTGGTGATGGGCGCCGGCCACGATCCGCGCGAGGGCGTCCACGGTGGCGCCGCCGATGCGCGCCACGTCGGCCCAGCGCAGGTCGTCGACGAGGGCGCCGGCCCGGTGGAACAGCTCCCGCTCGCGGCCACGCCACGAGCCCCACAGCGCCCGGTAGCTCGCCTCGCTCACGGCGCCGTCGAGGCCGGCGGCGTCCAGGCTCGTCCCGTCGCGCCCCCGGTCCGACCCGCGGGGCAGCAGCCGCGCCAGCACCTCGGAGTCCACGCCGATCTCGAGCAGGCACCAGCGGGTCAGGTTGCGCTCGACGATCGCCAGCAGCTGCTCGAGCGCCTGCCAGAAGCGCTGCCCGGTCGCGCCCCGTCCGTGCTTGCAGAACCACGTCGAGCACACGCCGTTGCGATGGCGCCAGATGCCGCACGTGCCGCCGCCGTCTGCGCGGTAGTGCGGGCAGCGCAGCGCGGCCGCGTGCCCGAATCCGGCCGGCATGCTCTGCTGGTAGAGGAGCGCTTGCACCGGCGGTCGCACGAGGCCGAGCGGCGTCACCCCGACCCGCGCGTCGATGCGACGCTCCACGCTGCTCCGGCCCGGGGCCAGCGCGGGATCGGCGTCGTCGAGGATCCGGCCGACGAGGAAGTTCGGGATCTCGGGGGTGTAGGTGCAGCACTTGGTGTCCGGATGGAAGAACTGCTCAGAGTCGGGCGCGGCGCCGGCCGGTGGCCACATCGCGCACGACTCGCAGGTCGCCTCGGACTCGCTCGGGAGCGGACCGTCGAGGAGCTCGGCGATCCACGGCGCGTACAGCGGCGGCAGCGTGCTCGGGGGTTGCCAGCGCTGGCGGGGACTCCGACCAGCCGCCACGCGGCGGCTAGCCGACCGCCGGCAGGCCGACGGCGTCGCGGATCTTGGCGAGCTGCGAGGCGTGATCGTTCCAGTGGTACTCGAACATCGCGCCGACGAACACGGGCAGCGGGATCTCCTCGGTGCCCATGAAGGTCTTGAACAGCGGGATCCGGGCCTTGCGCGTGAGGTCCGCCTCCGTGAGCGATTCCAGGTACGTGAGGACGGCGCGCCGCTGCGCGTCGAGCGCCTGCACGAGCTGCTCGAGCGTCATCGTGCGGCGCTCCGGGGTCATGAACGGATCACCGGCTTCGATCTCGATCACGGGCAGGTCGCGATCCGCGAAGGACTTCATCAGCTCGACCGCGTCCCACCCCGCGGGGAAGAGGAGGTGGGTGAGCACCTCACGCGCCGTCCACTCGCCCGGCTCGTCGGCGCGCTCCAGGTAGGGCGCCAGGCCGGCCAGCTGCGCCGTCAGGTTGTTCCAGGCCGCCTGGGCCCGGGCCTCGAGATCCTGTGTCACCGGGGTCGCCATGGGATCGCCTCCGTCCCCGGGACGGAGCGTATCACGCTCCGGTCACGGGGGCTCCCCAGCCGGCCCGGCCACTGTATGCTGTGTCGCCCGACACGCTCGACCCAGGGAGATGACATGAGATCCTTGCGCACGCTCGCCTCGCTCGTGCTCCTGATGGCCGCCGCCGGGGCCGCCGGGGCCCAGGAGAAGTACCCCAGCCGGCCGATCGACTTCGTCGTGACCTGGGGAACGGGCGGTGGTGCCGACGGCATGGCGCGCGAGCTCGGATCGCTGAGCCAGTCCATCCTGGGGGTGGCGCTCCCCGTCTCGAACGTGCCGGGCGCCTCCGGCAACACCGGCCTCGCCCAGGTGCTCAACGGCAAGCCCGACGGCTACGCGATCGCGACTTACATCGCCGACACGCTCGCCACCATCCCGGCGGGGCTGGCGCGTCACAAGATCGAGGACCTCGAGTGGATCGCGCGCATGCAGGTCGCCGACTCGTTCCTGTTCGTGAAGACCGACAGCCCGTTCAAGACGATCCAGGACCTGCTCAAGCACGCCCAGGCCAATCCCGGCAAGCTGCGCGTGGCCTCCACCGGCTACGGGTCGGTGGACGACCTCACCGTCCGCTATCTGGAGAAGCGGGGCTACAAGATGACGACGGTGCCGTACCCGAAGCCCGGCGAGCGCTACGCCGCCGCACTCGGTGGACACGCCGAGGTGCTCTACGAGCAGGCCGGCGACATCCAGCAGTACCTGAAGGCCAAGCAGATGCGGCCGCTGGTCATCTTCGCCGACACGCGTCACCCCGCCTTCTCCGACGTGCCGTCGTCCCGGGAGCTCGGCCTCGAGGTGACGCTGCCACAATTTCGCAGCGTCGTGGCCCGCCGCGGCACCCCGCCCGAGCGAGTGAAGACGCTGGCCGACGCCTTCCGCAAGGCCGCCGAGACGCCGCAGTGGAAGAGCTTCCTCGAGCAGTGGTACATGCGCGCCGACAGCTTCATGGGTCCCGAGCAGCTCGGTCCGTGGATCCACGAGCAGGCCGACGTCATGGACCGCCTGACGAAAGAGTTCGGCCTCAAGAAGTGAGGGGCGCCGTGGCGCCGCTCGTCGGGTTCGGCCTCGCCCTCGTGCTGCTCGTCGGCACGCGCGGGCTCGACGCGGTCGCCCGCGAGGGACAGCTGGGGCCCGGATTCTGGCCTCGGCTCGTGCTGGTCGGCCTCGGCGTCGCCTGCCTGCTCAAGGCGGTGGGCGAGTGGCGGGCGGGGCGAGCGCCGGAGCCGGCGGCGGCGCCCGGGGCCATCGACCGCGCGCGCCTGGCGATGGGCATCGCGCTCATCGTCCTCTACGTGCTGGTCACGCCGTGGGCCGGCTTCGCGGTGACGACGGTGGCGTTCATCGCCGCCTTCATGACGCTGGCCGGCGCCCGTTCGCCGGTCTCGATCGGCGCCAACGCAGTGCTCGGCACCGTGGTCCTGCTCTATGCCTTCGTCAAGGTCGTCTATCTCCCGCTGCCGAAGGGCGAAGGCGGGTTCGAGGCGCTCACGCTGCTGGTGTACCGCGCGCTGCGCATCTTCTGACGGCGCCGCCGTGACCGAGACCCTGGTACACCTCGCGGCCGGGCTCGTGGCCGCGCTGCAGCCGCTGAACCTGGGCATGATCGTGCTCGGCCTCGTCATCGGCATCCTGGCCGGCGCGCTGCCGGGAATCACGATGGTCAACTCGATCGTCCTCGTCCTGCCCTTCACCTACCTCATGGGGATCGTGCCCTCGCTGCTGCTCATGGTCGGCGTTTACTGCGGCGGCGTCTTCGGCGGCTCGATCACCGGCATCCTGTTCAACATCCCCGGCGATCCGATGAACGTGCCCACCACGTGGGAGGGCTATCGGATGAGCCGCCGGGGCGAGACGCGCTACGCGCTGGGGCTGGCCATCATGAGCTCGGCCGTCGGCGGCCTCGCCAGTGCCCTGTTCCTGGCCTTCTTCGCGCCGCCCTTCGCGAAGTTCGCGCTGGGCTTCTCGTCCGTCGAGTTCTTCGCGGTGGTGGTCTTCGGCCTGGCCAGCGTCTCGGTGCTCGGCCACTCGTCGATGACGGCCGCGCTGATCTCGCTGTTCGCCGGCATGTTCCTCGGCACGATCGGCACCGAGACGCAGTACGGCGTGGAGCGGTTCACCTTCGGCGTGCCCTTCCTCCGGACGGGCGTGGACTTCGTCACGGTCCTGATCGGGCTGTTCGCGATCGGCGAGGTGCTCGAGCAGATGGTGCTGCGACGTCCGGCCGAGCCGGTCGAGCGGCCGGCCACCGCGGTGCCGCGGCTGCCCCTGCTGGCGCTGTGGCCGCTGCGCGGGCCGCTCGCCCGCGGGACCGCCATCGGCATCGCGATCGGCGGCCTCGCGGGCGCCGGCGCGACCGTGTCGTCGTTCGTCTCCTACGGGCTCGAGAAGCAGTTCTCGCGGCGGCCCGACTTGTTCGGCACCGGGCACGCGCCCGGGCTGGTGGCCTCCGAGGCTTCCGTGAACGGCTCCACCGGCGGCGCCATGATCCATCTGCTGACGCTCGGCATCCCGGGCAGCGCCGCCACCGCGGTGATGCTGGGCGCCTTCCTCATCCACGGCATCCAGCCGGGGCCGCTGCTGTTCACCAACCAGACGCGCGAGGTCTACACGATCATCGCCGGCATGATCCTGGCCAACGTGCTCATGATCGCGCTGGGCTTCATCGCCGCGCTCTGCTTCGCCACGCTGATGAAGGTCCCGGCGCCGATCCTGAACACCTTCATCGTCGTCTTCTGCTTCCTGGGCGCCTTTGCTCTGCGCAATGACCTGGCCGACGTCTGGCTCACGATGCTCTTCGGCGTCCTCGGCTTCGTCATGCGTCGCTACGGGCTGCCGGTCCCGCCGCTGGTGATGGGCGTGATCCTGGGGCCGATGGCCGAGGCCTACTTCCTGACCAGCATGGTCTCGAGCGGCAACGACCTGACGGTCTTTCTCACGCGGCCGGTCAGCGCCGTCGTGCTGGCGGCCTCGGTCGCGCTGGTCGTCTGGCCTCTACTCCGCGGGCGCCGGAGTGTTTGACCGGGCCCCGACATGGCCCCGGTGGTAACGCGCTATCGAGGCGCGCCACGGCTGGGCCGGGGCGCGCCGAGCAGTTGGGGGGTGTGGGGGGCCATGTCGGGGCCCCGGCGGTAAGCGCGCTATCGAGGCGCGCCACGGCTGGGCCGGGGCGCGCCGAGCAGTTGGGGGGTGTGGGGGGCCATGTCGGGGCCCCGGCGGTAAGCGCGCTATCGAGGCGCGCCACGGCTGGG
>Ga0134124_10003908_pt1 | contig 11947 bp, 9 predicted proteins | sample KB304_FD_96880 | JGI IMG/M metagenome (GOLD analysis project Ga0134124, IMG submission 96880) | Terrestrial soil microbial communities without Nitrogen fertilizer from Kellogg Biological Station, Michigan, USA - KB3-0-4 | ecosystem: Environmental > Terrestrial > Soil > Unclassified ... | reverse complement strand
GTCTTCCATTTGCAGTTGCTGATTGCGCTGGCGCGAGCGCAAACGGCTTAGCGCTTCGTGGACCGCGATACGCGTCAACCAGGTAGAGAAGGCGGCGCGTCCCGCAAACTGATCAAGATGCTGATAGGCGCGGACGTAGGCCTCCTGCATTACATCTTCGGCCTCAGCGTCATCATGCAGGATGGCGCGTGCCACCCGGTAGAGCCGCTGATTGTAGCGCCGCATGATGATCTCGTAGAGAGCGGTGTCACCGGATTTGACCCGCTCGACGATCTCCTCGTCGCTGCTGGCTTCAAACCCCGCTCTCTCCACAGCCGCAATGGTTCTCATGGCTCTATCCATGATAGAGCGCGGGAGGTGAAAAAGGTTACAGGCCATTCCTCGCCGTCTTCGAGATAAAGCCTTAACAACCAAGATCGTCGACGATCCTGTAACCAATTGCGGCCCCGCGGCTCTGTTGAGTAGGAGGCAACAAATGGCGGATTTCGATGAACGCCTCAACGTCAGCTGGTGGGCGCTGAGAATTGGGCTAGGTGTCGGACCCATCATCACCGGCATCGACAAGTACTTCAACCGGCTGACTGACTGGGGAATGTACCTGAGTCCTATGGCGACAAGAGTTCTACCCGTCAGCGCGACTACTTTCATGCACATTGTCGGAGTGGTGGAAATTGCGGCCGGGCTGATCGTGCTCAGTCGCTGGACGAAGTTCGGCAGCTATCTGGTCACATTCTGGTTGCTGGCAATCGCGGGGAATCTACTGACCACCGGCATGTTCTATGACCTGGCGATGCGGGACGTGGAAATTGCCCTGGGTGGATTTGCGCTAGCGCAGCTCACAGCGGTGCGGGAAGGAAAAGCAACGGTAAGAGAAAGACCAAAAGCAGTGCCAGATCCGCGGCTCGCTGCGACCCGGTAAGTGTCATTCAGAAAAACGGGATAGTGGAGGATACTGTGAAGAAAATTGCTTGCTGGTGCGTGCTGTTAGGGCTTTGCGCAATGCCTGCCCTGGCGGCGACCGAGACTTACAACAACGTCCCGGTCGTGGACGTTAACTGTTCAAAAAAAGCAGCTGCCGATCCGGACTCCCACACCCGCGCTTGCGCGTTAAAGTGCGAGGCCAGTGGGTTTGGCATTCTGACCAAGGACAATCGATTCCTGAAGTTCGATGCTCAGGGAAACAGAAGCATCGTGGACCAACTGAAAGCATCCGACAACAAAGACCATCTGCGTGCCGATGTGAGCGGAGACGTGGAAGGGGATACGTTGAAGGTCACGTCCGTGAAAGTCCAATAAGTGCAGCGCAACCGAGGCAACAAAAACTCAGTCGCCAGCTTCGAGTTGTCGGATCTGAGTTGAACAGGATGGCGGCGCGCTTGGGCGCCGCCATTTGAACAAGGACCTACGCTGGGACTTTGGTGCGCTTGCTGGTTTGCTTGATGGTCACCGGATCGAGGAAGGTCATCATGGCTCGCAGCTCCACGCCGACTTTTTCGATCTGCTGTTGTTGTTCTTTCTCGCGGGCGGCTTCGAACCATTCGCGGCCGGTCTCGTTTTCCTTGATCCATTTCTTGGCGAAGGTTCCGTCCTTGACTTCACGCAGCAACTGCCGCATGGTCTCGCGGGTCTGCTCCGTGACGATGCGTGGTCCGGCGGTGTAGTCGCCGTATTCAGCCGTGTCGCTGACCGAATAACGCATGTAATTGAGGCCGCCGCGGTAGATCAGGTCCACGATGAGCTTCAGCTCGTGCAGGCACTCGAAGTATGCGATCTCAGGCTGGTAGCCGGCTTCGACCAGAGTTTCGAATCCTGCTTTGAGCAGGGCGCTTACGCCACCGCACAGCACAGTCTGTTCGCCGAAGAGATCGGTTTCAGTTTCCTCGGCGAACGTGGTTTCGATCACACCGGCGCGAGTGGCTCCGATAGCTTTGCCGTAAGAGAGCGCGAGTTGCTTGGCTTTTCCCGTTGCGTCCTGGTGGATGGCCAGCAGCGCGGGCGTGCCGCCGCCTTCCACGAAAACTTCGCGCACACGATGTCCGGGGGCTTTGGGGGCAATCATCGAGACATCAACGTTTCCCGGAGGCGTGATGGTGCCGAAGCGAATATTGAAGCCGTGGGCGAACATCAGCGTCTTGCCCGCGGTCAGGCTGGGCGCGATGTCTTTTTTGTAAACATCACTCGCAACGGTGTCCGGCACCAAGACCATGATTACGTCGGCCCAGGCTGACACTTCGGCCGGAGTGCCCACGGTGAGGCCGCTGGCCTTGGCTTTCGCGCGCGAGTCGCTGCTGGCGGGCAATCCGACGCGCACGTCAACCCCGCTGTCCTTCAGGCTTAGGGCGTGAGCGTGGCCTTGGGATCCGTAGCCGATGATGGCGACTTTTTTCGCCCGGATCAGTGAAACATCGGCATCTTTCTCATGATACATCTTAGCCATTGTGGTTCCTTTCGATGGAAAAAGAGCGGTTTGACTTGTACGGAACTTGCCTCGGAGCGAACTTGGTTAAACAGAGCTAGCCTAAGCCGAGCGACTAAACAGAATACGACACGCCTTCATCGGCAGCGACTTCAGGCGTCTTCGTCTGGGCCGGATTGGCAGATGCAGACGTCGTTCCGCGGCGCATGGCGACGATGCCGGTGCGCACCATCTCCACCACGCCGTAAGGACGCAGCACTTCCAGCAGACCGTCAATTTTGTCTTCGCCGCCAGTGATTTCGATGGTGAGCGATTCGGGCGCGACATCCACCACCCGGGCGCGGAACACGCTGGCCAGTTCGAGCACGTGCGAGCGCGCTTCATGGGTCGCCGCCACCTTGATCATGGCAAGGTCGCGGGCGATCGCCGGCTCATGGGTGATATTTTCGACCAAGAGCACGTTCACCAGGTTATAGAGATTGGCTTCGATACGCTTCGCTTGATCGGGATTGGTGTCGACCGTGATGGTCATGCGCGAGACTTCGGGTTTCTCCGTGCGCCCGACGGTCAGCGAATCAATGTTGAAGGCGCGGCGGCGGAACAGCGAGGCCACACGGGTCAGCACGCCCGGCTTATTTTCAACGTATACAACGAAAATGTTCAGCATTTTTCCCTTATTCGTCTGCGGCGGTTTCGACAATGGGGCTGGGCCGCCGGATCATGTCGTTCAATGACGCACCGGCCGCAACCATCGGGTAGACAGTGTCTTCCTGCTCCACCTTGAAGTCGATCAGCACTGCACCGTCATGATCGCGCGCCGCCCGCACCGCCGGCAGCACCTGCGAACGCTCGGTTACCGCCATGCTGCGAATGCCGTAGGCCTCCGCCAGCTTCACAAAATTGGGATTCAGCAGCGGCGTAGCTTCGTAGTTGCGCTCGTAGAAGAATTCCTGCCACTGGCGCACCATACCTAGAAATCCGTTGTTGATGATTGCAATGTTGATCTTCAACTTCTCCTGCTGGATGGTCGCGAGTTCCGACATGGTCATCTGGAAGCCGCCGTCGCCAACGATGACCCAGACCTCGGCTTCCGGGCGCGCCACTTTGGCTCCGATCGCCGCCGGCAGGGCAAAGCCCATGGTCCCGAGGCCTCCTGACGTAATTAAAGACCGCGGCTTTTCGTGTTTGAAGTATTGCGCTTCCCACATCTGATGCTGTCCGACGTCGGTCACGACCACGGTGTTGCTGTTGCGAGTCTCACGCCAGAGATCGTTGATGACGTGAGCGGCGTAAAGATGTCCGTTGTCGGGAAGCTTCTGGACGTCGCGGACGGCGGAGTCGCCTTTTAATTTGTCAATCGAATCCAGCCACTCGGTGTGGTCGACCGACTGTACCCGAGGCAGCAATTCTTTGAGCACCTCGCGCAAGTCTCCGACCAGCGCCACGTCTACCTTGACGTTCTTGTTGATTTCTGCCGGATCGATTTCGATGTGGATCTTCTTGGCATCCTGTGCGTATGTCTTCAGGTTGCCGGTGACCCGGTCATCGAAGCGCATGCCGAGAGCGAGCAGCAAGTCAGCTTCCTGAATGGCGTGATTTACCCAGGCTTCGCCGTGCATTCCCATCATGCCCAGGTTCAAAGGATGCGAAGCCGGGAAGGCTCCCAGGCCAAGCAGAGTCAGAGCTACGGGGATACCGGCCTTCTCCGCCAGGGTCAGAACTTCCGCCATGGCGCCAGAAACGATGATACCGTGTCCTGCGAGGATGAGGGGCCGCTTGGCTTTGTGGATCAACTCCAGCGCCTGTGCGTACTCCGTTTCTTCTGGAGAAAGATCAGGACGATACCCGGGCAGTTGCGGACGGGCGGCTTCCCAATCGAATTCACACGAAGACTGTTGGGCGTCTTTCGTAATATCGACGAGTACAGGGCCGGGTCGGCCCGATCGAGCTACATAAAACGCTTCGCGCAATACGCGTGCCAGTTGGTCGGCGTGGGTCACGAGGTAGTTGTGCTTGGTAATCGGCAGAGTGATGCCGGTAATGTCAGTTTCCTGAAACGCGTCGGAACCGATCAGCTTGCTGCCTACTTGTCCGGTGATGCACACGATGGGAGAGGAATCCAGCATGGCCGTGGCAATGCCTGTGACCATGTTGGTAGCGCCCGGTCCCGACGTCGCGACCGCAACGCCAACGTCGCCGCCGGCGCGGGCGTAGCCATCTGCCATGTGGGTGGCGCCCTGCTCGTGACGCACCAGGATGTGATGGATATCGCTATGCTTTAAGGCGTCATACGCCGGCAGAATTGCGCCGCCCGGATAGCCAAAGACATGCTTTACGCCTTCGCGCTCCAGGCATTCCCAGAGAATTTGTGCTCCCGTTTTTGTCATGGATCCCAATCCTCAGTCTTCAATCGGTTCAGCCCAGCGATTGGCAATTAGCAATCGGCAATGAGCCAATACCCATGGGTCGTGGCCCATGGCTAGTTGCTCGCCCGCTGTCCCCACATGGTTCCTGCCGCTTTAATCATACTCCCCAGAGATAATCTTCCTGCTCGCTCTCGCGCTCGTGGGCGGCGTGCGCCGCATGGGCTTTTTCCTTCGCGCTTACCGCATCAGAATGGGCGGGCTGAACATCTTCTTTGCTCACCGGAGCCATCCACGTAGAGATGGTCTTGCCCGCGCTATCCGGAATGGTGGCAGTCCGGCTGGGCACATCGCGCACCAGCTCGAGCAGATGTCCGTCTTCGATGGTCTTGATCTTGTCGGCCAGGGCCACAAAGCGACGGTAAACTTCGTCGAGTTGCGCCCGTTCAAAGGTGAAGCCCAACTTTTCGTAGCGTACCCGCAGCGCATTGCGGCCGGAATGTTTGCCCAGCACCAGCGAATTGCGGGGAGCGCCAACCGACTGGGGCGCTATGATCTCATAGGTTGAGGGGTCCTTGATCATTCCATCCTGATGGATGCCGGCCTCGTGGGCAAATGCGTTGCGCCCCACGATGGCCTTGTGCGGCTGCACGTATACTCCGGTGATTTCAGACAACAGCTGGCTCGAGGGAAACAGATGTTCGGCCACAACCGAGGTCTCATACGGATAGTGCTCCGCCCGGACCCGCATCACCATGACCAGCTCTTCCAGCGAAGTATTCCCCGCCCGTTCGCCGATGCCATTCACCGTGCACTCCACCTGGCGCGCGCCCGCGCCTATGGCCGCCAGTGAGTTTGCCACCGATAATCCCAGGTCATCGTGGCAGTGAACCGAAAGGGTCACGCCGTCCATGCCCCGCACCCGGCGGCGCAGGGTCTGCATTAATTCCGCGAATTCATGGGGCACACTGAAGCCGACTGTGTCGGGAATGTTCAGGGTGGTGGCGCCCGCTTCGATGACCGCCTCCATCACTTCGCATAGAAAGTTGATATCGGTGCGACTGGCATCTTCGGCGGAGAACTGGACATCGTTACAAAACGACCGTGCCAGCCTGATGCCGTCTCGAGCCTGTTCTAGGCATTGCCGCCGTGAAATCTTGAGCTTGTGCTGCAGGTGGATATCGGAGGTGGCCAGAAAGGTGTGAATGCGGGGACGGGCAGCGCCTTCCAGGGCTTTCCAGGCGCGCTCGATGTCGCCCGGACAACTGCGCGCCAAGGCTGCGATGACGGGACGGCGAATCTCGCGGGACAGCACGCGTACCGCCTCAAAATCGCCTTCCGATGCGATAGGAAACCCGGCCTCGATGATGTCTACGCCCAGCCGATCCAGCTGGTGCGCCATGCGCACCTTCTCGGCCACGTTCATGCTGCAACCCGGCGACTGTTCTCCGTCGCGCAAGGTGGTATCGAATATGGTGACGTGCTCTGCGTGAGCCAAATCTGCCTCCCCGGCCGTCGAGGGCCGCGCCCTGAGCTATTGCCCTGAACTCTTGTCCTTCACACCAGAAACTAAAAAAGCCATCATCCGATGCGGTGGATGATGGCCTCTTGCCGATCTTGATATCCCTAAGTCATCCGCCGCTTTTTTGAGGTGCAAGCACCAGGCCAGGAATGGCCACGCTAAGGGCGAGAAGGCGCACTCGCACCTCCCGGGCTGCACGGCTAGCGACAATGACTCTACGATCCATAGGAACTACGCCTGATCAGTATACGACAGCGTATCGGCGTCGCTCGCCCTGTGTCAATCCAAATTGCCGCTTTGACTCATCGCTTTTTTCGATAGATCCGCCCCGCGGATGTGTTCCTCGAATATCTGCTTGAGCCTGTCGCTCAGCTGTTCCGGCCTGCTGCTCTGGCTGACAACGAATACCTCGTGGCAAACCGAGCATTCCCCAGAGGCGGCCAAGCCTACCTGAAGTCGGGCGATCAATTCCGGTTTTTCAAGCATGCCCCTCATGCTGCCACAGATTTGCAGAGGGGATATTATCTGCCAAGGTAACCCTGCGCAGATGGAGGACGGGGGGGCCCGCTCGTCATGCGCGGGCTTGTGTGCCCGACCGCGGGACGCCCGTCCTTCATCATGATTGACCCTCTACGCGGATGGGCTTAACATCCCCGTGTGTTCGGGGACTTGCTGGGAAAAAATCTCAATCGCTACCGCATCGAGAAGCAAATCGGGGCGGGAGGCATGGGAGTCGTATTTCTGGCGCATGACGAGCAACTGGAACGCGACGTTGCCATAAAAGTCCTGCCCCCCGGCACCCTGGCGGACGAAGCTGCCCGCAAGCGATTTCGCCACGAGGCCCTGTCGCTGGCCAAGCTCAATCATCCCAACATCGCCACTATCCACGATTTCGCTACGGCCGATGAAACCGATTTCCTAGTCACGGAATACATCGCGGGAGCATCGCTGGACAAAAGGCTCGCTTCGGGCCCACTGCGCTCGAAGGAAGTCATTCGCCTGGGTTTGCAATTTGCGCAGGGCCTGGCCGCCGCCCACGCACAGGGCATCATTCATCGCGACCTCAAGCCGGCCAACCTTCGCCTTACGACGGACGGGCGTCTCAAGATCCTCGACTTTGGCCTGGCACAGTTCGTCCACCCCGAAGGCGATCTGGCGGTTACGGCAAGCCTGACCAGTTCGCAGCAGATTACCGGGACCCTGCCCTACATGGCCCCCGAGCAATTGCGCGGTGAACCCGCCGACCGCCGGACCGACATCTGGGCCTTCGGAGCCGTGCTTTACGAACTTGCCACCGGCAAGCGTCCCTTCCCCGAAACGCATGGCCCCCTGCTTATCAATGCCATCCTGAATCAGGAACCGGAGCTGCCCAGAAAGAGAAATCCGCGGATATCGGAGGGACTGGAAAGCGTCATCCGGAAGGCGCTGCGCAAAAATCGCGACGACCGTTACCAAACCGTGGGGGAACTGGAGAGCGATCTGGAGCGCCTGACCGCGGGGATTTCTCCTCGCACCCGTTTGGCCCGGCGTGTGCGCCACCACGCATTTCTGTGGGCCGCGCTGGCGCTGGTTATTCTGGTCATCTCCTCGGCCTACCTTCTGCGCAAGCATTCGCCGAGGATTGGACTCAGCGTGGCCCGCACCAATGACAATGCTCGGCGCAGCGTGGCCATCCTGGGATTAAAGAACCTTTCCGGACGCCCCGATACTGCCTGGCTTTCTACGGCGCTCTCCGAAATGCTCACCGCCGAACTGGCTGCGGGCGAAAAACTGCTCACTATTTCCGGGGAAAATGTGGCCCGGGTGAAGAACGATCTCTCCCTGCCCGAAGCCGATAGCCTGGCTCCGGACACGCTCGCCCGGGTCCGAAAAAATCTGGGCAGTGATTTTGTCGTTCTAGGTTCGTACCTCGACGTGGGAGACGGTTCGGATATCCGCGTGGATCTGCGGCTGCAGGATGCGAAGACCGGCCAAACCGTTTCCACCGTGACCCGGCGCGGCAACCAGGCCCACCTGGACGATCTCATTACGCTGGCCGGCTCTGAGTTGCGCGGCAAGCTGGGAGTTGCGCCTACTCCGGCTGCCGAGGAAGTGGCGGTCAGGGCTGAACTGCCTTCAAACGTGGAAGCGGCTCGCTTTTATTCGGAAGGTCTGCAGAGGCTGCGCAACTTCGAGCCCCTGGCCGCGCGCGATCTGTTGCAGAAGGCGGTGGCCGCAGATCCGCGGCATGCCATGTCCTACGCCTACCTGGCCGCAGCCTGGAAGGCGCTGGGCTATGACCAAAAAGCGGTCGCGGCCGCGCAGAAGGCAGTCGAATTCTCCAGCGGCCTGCGCCGTGAGGAGCAGCTGCGAGTACAGGGACAATACTACGAAGCCTCCCATCAATGGGAGAAGGCGATCGAAACCTACCGCTCGCTTTATGAGAGTTCCAAAGACAATTTGGACTACGGGCTACGCCTGGCCAATGCGCAGATTGCGGCGAGCAAAGTTCCTGAAGCTCTTGCCACTCTGGCCGAGTTGAGGCGTTTGCCTCCGCCTCAGGGGGACGACCTGCGCATTGATGTCGATGAGGTAATGGCAGCCAACGAGGTCTCGGACTACAAGCGCACAGTCAGCCTGGCGAACGTGCTGGCGGAAAAAGCGCAACCGCAAGGCGCACGCTACCTGCGGGGGAAAGCGTTGCAGTTCCGCTGCGCCGCATTGCGCAACCTGGGCGAACCCAAAGGGGCAATGGCAGTTTGCCAGGAAGCGCGGGATCTCTCTGCTGCCATCGGCGACCGTGCCGGACAGGCCGCCGCCATCAACACAACCGCGAACGTCCTGTACGACCAGGGTGACCTGGACGGCGCCCGTAAACTGTACGACCAGGCTGCGTCAATCTATCGGTCGATCGGCAGCACGGCAGGAGTCGCGGCGGCCACGGACAACTCCGCGAGCGTCATTAGCGATCAGGGCGACCTCGTGACAGCGCGAAAAATGTCCGAGGAGGCGCTTGCTCTATATCGCGAGGTTGACGACCAGACCGGTATCGCCCAAACCCTGAATAACCTGGCCGCTCAGATGGTGCAGGCGGGCGAGCTCGCCGCGGCGGAGAAGAACTTCCAGGCCGCGCTTGCTATCTGGCGCGCCATGGGTTCGCCCGACGGCGTAGCCACCGCCCTCACCAACATAGGAGACACGCGTATGGCTGTGGCGGAGATCGCCGGCGCCCGGAGTGCCTACCAGGAGTCGTTGGAAACATTCCGCAAGAACGGCGAGAACAGCAAGGCAGCCTATCCCCTGGTCGGGATGGGTGACGTGTATGCCGCATCCGGCGACTTCGTCAATGCGAAGAAGAGCTACGAGGAGTCGTTGGCGATCAGCCGGGAGACCGGAGAGAAGCACGAATCCGCGGTCGCGCTGGCGAATCTTGGCTCGCTCTCGATGCAGCAGGGAGACCTGACCGGCGCCCGCCAGACTTTTCAGCAAGCCATCAAACTGCGGAACGAAATCGGGGAGAAAAGCGGTGCAGCTGAGGTCTCCCTCTTGCTGGCCAGTGTATCGATCGAGGAAGGACATCCATCAGAGGCCGAGGCGCTGGCCCGCAAAGCTCTCGAGGAACTTGGTGCCGCCAAGATTTTCGAATCCCAGATTTCAGCGCATGCCATCCTGGCCCAGGCTCTGCTGGCACAGGGGAAATTGAATCCGGCCAGAAACCAGATCGCGACGGGCGCGCCCTTAGCCGCGAAGACCCAGCAGAGCGTGCTGCGCCTGCAATTCCAAATCGCTGCTGCTGAAGTGTTGGCGGCATCCGGCAAGCCGGGGGATTTTCAGGCCGCGACCGCGTCGCTGAATGCGGCGATTGCGGAAGCGGGAAAAAGGGGCATTCGGGCCCCCCTCTACGAGGCCCGCTTGGCGCTGGGCAAAGCCGAGATGAAACATGGCAACAAGGAGAATGGTCGCGCGCGCCTGGCAGAAGTTGAAAAAGATGCCGGTGCGTCAGGGTTTGTGTTGATTCGCAACAAAGCCGCGACCGCATTGTGACCCATAAAAAACCGGTGACAGGAGCTCCCGAATTCGCAAACGCACGTCCCAAAGTAACGCGACCATCCCATGTCCTTCCGTGACCTCCTCATGAGGAAAAAGAAAGAGGATACTCATTCTGTGGACGCCCTCCCCCAACCCAATCCTAGTATTCCCAATCGTCGCGCTCCACGTCTCAATCTGTCTGACATCACTCCGGCAGTTCTTCGGTTCGAAGATGGCCATCGAACCCAAGGACAGCTGGAAGTAATCTCGCTTACCGGCGGCATCCTTTCTTTGCCCAAACCGGTGGTGCGGCAGTCCCGTGTAAAGTTGATGTTTGTGACTCCGACCGGTCCTGTGCTCGGCACCGCTGAAATGCTGAAGCCCGTTTCCTGGACCCAGCAGCCTTTTCGTTTCGTCGGACTCGAAAAAGATGACCAGCGTCGCCTGCAGGACTCGATCCAGTCGTCGTTTGGACAAGTCAGCAAGGACCAGGAGTGGATCGACAAATACAGAGCTGCCCTCGACCAGCAGCGTCCGCCGCGCCGGCGCATTTTCAGCTCGCGCGTGGCGGCCTTTACCCTGGCGATTCTGTCGTTGGGGAGTGCGATCTATCTTCTCGATATCTTCAACAATTTCAGTATTCACCTGCACTAGAGTAGTCGGCACCAGATTGGCCCCCAGGGGCGCGGGCGCGCCCACCTACCGGAATCAGTGCGCCGAGAACGATTGCACCGCGGTATTCTCGTCTTCAAAAATTTGAAACAGATTGAGCACGCCGATCAGCTTCAGCGTCTGCACCACGAACTTGGAAGGCGTGACCAGCCTCACCCCTCCGCCGCGCTGTTTGGCCGAGGCCATCGCCTTGACCAGGATCCCGATGCCGCTGGAATCAATCATCGGCACTTCGGCAAAGTTAATTACCAGGCGCGTGTTTCCGGCGGCCATGGCGTCGTCTATAGTCTGACGAAAGCTGTCCACTCCAGTGCCCAACCGTAAAGCGCCACGAATCTGTACGATCTGAACTTCTGAAAGTCTGCGAACGTTGATTTCCATCGCGCTCCTCGATGATCAATCCACGCAAACCCGCGAGCCGCCCCCAACGTTAACAGGCAGAAAGCGATTTGTTAGATTGCGCTCAAGTTACGGGAGCCGCCGCGAATTTGCAAGTGCTCGGGCCTTGGACGGCCGCACAGCCGAGGGCGTCTGTCCCCACGGGGCGCGTGGTGGATTACAAACTTGGCCTGTGGCAAGAAAAAAGGGGAGGTAGGCGCGAACGCCCACCTCCTCCGGGGAGAAGACTGCTTACATACCGCTATTGCCGCCGTCTTCCTGGGCTGGGTGCAACACACGGAAACTGCTGCCGCCCCGTGACCAGACCAGTACCAGAGCGTCCTGTCCCTTGGCCACGTTGCTCAGTGCATTCTTGACGTCGGACGCATTCTGCACCGGCTTGCGATCGACTTCGACGATCACATCGCCAGACTGCAAGCCAGCGTTGTCGGCCGGACTGCCCGGCTGCACCTGCTGAATCACCGCTCCGTGCAGATCGCTGGGCGCCTGCAGTTGCTCGCGCATTTCAGCAGTGATGTCAGAGAGACCAACTCCCCAACGCGGTTTGCCTGTGCCGGCTTCAGAGAC
>Ga0134124_10003907_pt1 | contig 11948 bp, 4 predicted proteins | sample KB304_FD_96880 | JGI IMG/M metagenome (GOLD analysis project Ga0134124, IMG submission 96880) | Terrestrial soil microbial communities without Nitrogen fertilizer from Kellogg Biological Station, Michigan, USA - KB3-0-4 | ecosystem: Environmental > Terrestrial > Soil > Unclassified ... | reverse complement strand
TGGCGCGACGAAAGCGCGTTTGCGAAGCGTGCTCGTAGTCGCACAGATCTCGATCTCACTCGTGGTCCTGATTGCCGCCGGACTGGTCGTGCGCACGCTGCAACGGCTGCAGACAATGAATCCGGGTTTCGATACGCGAAACGCGCTCACGATGTCGTTCGATTTGGGTTTGCAGGGTTACGACGAAGCGCGTGGCCGGCAGTTTTACCGGCAACTCAACGAGCGGCTTCAGTCGGTGCCGGGTGTTGAATCGGCCGCCGTGACGGACTACATCCCGCTCAGTCTCAACTACAACAGCCGCAATACCTTTGTCGAAGGCAAACCATCGGAACGGGGTGAAAATGTGCCGACGGCAATGAACGCCAGCGCTGGACCAGGTTACTTCAAGACGATGGGTACGCCGATTCTGCAAGGACGCGAGTTTACCGATGCAGATCAGGAGAAGACTGAAAAAGTCGCGGTCGTCAACGAATTCTTCGTGCGGCACATGATGCCGGAATTGCAATCGACTGCAGAAGCCGTCGGCAAGCGCTTCAGTTTTCACAGTTCGGCTGGACCATTCATTCGCATCGTCGGCGTCGCGCAAGGTGGCAAGTATTTCAACATCGCGGAAGATCCCCGTCCCTTCGTCTGGACTCCGATGGCCCAGGAGTATGAATCGAGCGGCATTCTCGTGGTGCGCACGAAAGGCAATCCGGAAGCGTTGTTTGGCGCCGTCCGCAGCCAGGTGCAGGCGCTCGATCCGAACCTGCCGCTATTCGACGTTAAGACATTCACCGAACACATGAGGTTCGCGCTTTTCCCGGCGAAAGTGGCGGCGATGGTGCTTGGCGTTTTTGGATTGGTGGCGCTGATGCTTGCAGCGATCGGTGTTTACGGCATCACTTCGTACGCGGTGTCGCAGCGCACGCACGAGATCGGCGTCAGGATGGCGCTGGGGGCGCAGATGAGCGACGTCCTGAAGCTCGTGCTCGGTCATGGTCTCAAGTTGACGGCGATCGGTGCAGCGCTGGGATTGTTGGGTGCTTTTCTCGCGACGCGCGCGATCACGAGTGTGCTTTACGGCGTGAGCGCGACTGATCCGCTGACGTTTGGCGGCGTGTCGGTGCTGCTGATCGGCGTGGCGCTGGTCGCGTGCTACGTGCCGGCGCGACGCGCCACGAAAGTTGAGCCGCTGATTGCATTAAGAAATGAATGAAAGGCCATCCACAGATTACACAAAAAAAATAATCTGTGGAATCTATGGATGGATCTAGGTCATGGAAACACTGATTAAAGACCTGCGCTACGCAGTACGAAGTTTTATCAAGAGGCCGGGATTCCTGGTGATTGCCATTGCCACGCTCGCGCTTGGCATTGGTGGGACCACCGCGATGTTTACGGTGGTGAATTCAGTGCTGCTGCGGCCATTGCAGTTTCCTGAACCGGAGAGACTCGTGCTGTTTCAAGGCATGAATCCGCAGCGTGGCATCACACAGAGCAGCATGTCCCTGCCTGACATCTACGACTGGCAGACACAGAGCCAGTCGTTCGATCAGATCGCCGCCTTTTACTACGGCGGTGACCTGCTGAGTGTCGGCGACGAAACTGAGCGCGTGCGCGGCGCGTCTGTATCCGCCGAATTCTTTCCGCTCTTCAAGACTAACCCGATCGGCGGCCGCACGTTACAGCCTGGTGACATGCAGCCGGGCAGTACTCCTGCGGTCGTGATCAGTTATGAACTCTGGCAGCGGCGCTTCGGCGGCGGCGCTGACGTCGTAAATAGCAAAATCATGATGAACGGCAAGCCTACGACAATCGTGGGCATCATGCCTCCCGGTTTTAATTATCCCAACGATTGCGAGACATGGTCGGCTTTGGGATTGGACGTCAAGACCGAACCCCGTGACAACCGTTTCGTGGCCGTGGTGTCGCGTTTAAAGCCGAACGTGTCGATTGCGCAGGCGCAGGCTGAGATGGACACGATCAACCGGCGTCTGTCACAGAACTACGCGGAGACAAACACTGGTTGGGGTGTGCGCCTCACTGAGCTGCGTGAGAGTTTGGTTGGAAACGTAAAGTCGTCGCTGCTGATCCTGTTGGGTGCAGTTGCCTTTGTGTTGCTGATCGCGTGCGCAAACGTCGCGAACCTCTTACTGGCCCGCGCCGCATATCGTCAGAAGGAAATCGCGGTACGCACGGCACTCGGGGCGAGTCGCTTGCGAGTAATCCGTCAGCTTTTGACCGAGAGTGTGCTGCTCTCGGTAATCGGCGGTGTCGCAGGGCTCGCGCTGAGTTTCTGGTTAATCAGACTATTGATTGCCATCACGCCGCCTAACACGCCCCGCATGGATGAGATCAGAGTCGATCTGCGCGTGTTTGGTTTTACCCTGGGCGTGACGGTGCTTGCCGGTCTCTTGTTTGGGCTCTTCCCCTCGCTGCAAACTTCGCGGCCCAATCTCAACGAAACCTTGAAAGACAGCGGCCAGCGCGGATCGGCAACGAGTAGTCGCAATCGCGTCGGAAGCGTACTGATTGTTTCAGAGATTGCGCTTTCGTTCATCTTGCTTGCCGGAGCTGGACTGCTGATCAAAAGCTTCCTGCACCTCAGAGAAATCAATCCCGGCTTCAATCCCGATAACGTCCTTGCAATGCGGATGACTTTACCGCCCGGCAAGTATGCGGAGGGCGAGCCGTACGCGCAGATTTATAAGCAGGTAATCGATCGGATTAAAGCGACTCCCGGCGTGCAATCTGTGGGCGCTGTGCTGAGTCTGCCGTTAGGCGGCGATACGCTGGACCTCTGGCGCGGAGTGATTCCGGAAGGGCGTCCTATGACGCCTGGCGAAGACTCGGACGCGCAGTATTTTCTCGTTACGCCTGATTACTTTCAGACAATGCAGATTCCTTTGAAGGCCGGCCGCGCGTTTACTGACCAGGACAATTCGCAGAGCCCGAAAGTCGCGATCGTGAACGAGACGATGGCGCGGCGTTTGTGGCCGGGTCAGAATCCGATTGGACGTCACTTCACGATCTGGCGCGACGAGAAGTTTCCGCGTGAAGTTGTCGGCGTGGTGGGCGACACCAAGTCGTCTTTGGATAAAGAACCCGGGCAGCAAATGTATGTGCCTCACGCGCAGGATCTGACCTGGGCCAACCTCAGACTGGTTGTGCGCACATCGGGTGAGCCGAGCGCGTTTGCAGGCTCAGTGCGCGAAGCGATTCACTCAGTCGACAAGGCAATCCCGACTTATAACCTGAAGACGCTAAACGACGTCGTCTCTGCATCGGCTGCGCCGCGACGAATACCGATGCTGTTGTTGAGCACTTTTGCGGGCGTGGCGATGTTGCTCGCGATGCTGGGGATTTACGGAGTCACGTCTTATTACGTCACGCAAAGAACTCACGAGATCGGTGTGCGCATGGCGCTGGGCGCGCAGATCGTCGACGTGCTCAAGCTGGTGTTGCAGCGCGCGATGGTGCTGGCCGTGCTGGGTATCGGGATCGGAGTTGCCGGAGCTGTTGCGGTGACGCGTTACCTGACGACGCTGCTGTTTGGTGTGAAGCCGATCGATGTGGTGACGTTCGTTGGGGTCGCGATCGTACTGTGGTTGGTCGTGGTGGTGGCGTGTCTTGTGCCGGCGCGCAGGGCAGCCCGCATCGACCCATTGGAAGCTCTGAAGTAGGCGAGGGATTACACGGATTGTTTGCGGATAGATTTGTGTTGTCCGCGGTGTTAATAGGTTATGGAAATACTGAAGAAAGACATCAAATATGCGGTTCGGGGCCTGTTGAAGAGGCCTGGGTTTACGGTGATTGCGCTCATCACGCTGGCGCTTGGCATCGGCGCGAACACGGCGATCTTTAGCGTCGTGAATGCGGTGTTGTTAAGACCGCTGCCGTTTCAGGATCCCGAAAAATTAGTGATCGTTTGGGAAGATGCGACCTTTGCCGGCTTCCCGCGAAACACTCCGGCGCCGGCGAACTACGTCGACTGGAAAACTCAGAACCAGTCGTTCGCGGATATGGCCGCGAGTGCTGAAACGAGTTTCAATCTCACGGGCGACGGCGAACCGGAGCGCGTCCAGGCATTTTCCGTCAACGCCAACTTCTTTCCGCTGTTCGGAGTTCAGCCGTTACTCGGTCGCGGCTTTCTGCCGGAAGAAGATCGGCCCGGTGGCAACAAAGTCGCCGTGCTCAGTTATAGCCTCTGGCAGAGTCGCTACGGCGGCGATCGCAATATCGTCAATCGCGATATTCAACTGAATGGCGAGAAGCACACGGTCGTTGGCGTGATGCCGTCCAGTTTTCAATTTCTCGACAAAGAGGTTCGTCTGTGGGTGCCGCTGGCTTTGGACCAGGAAGAGCTTGCGAATCGCGGTGGTCACTATCTTCAGGTAGTAGCACGTCTCAAGCCCGGCGTTTCGTTGTCGCAGGCGCAGGCCGACATGAATGCTGTGATGCGGCGTATCGCGACCGACCATCCGGAGGAAACCTTCGAAGGAAAAGTCGGCGCTATAGTGCTGCCGTTGCGCGACCAACTGGTGGGCGACGCGCGCAAATCGCTGACCGTACTGCTTGTTGCCGTGGCTTTTGTCTTACTCATCGCGTGCGCGAACGTCGCGGGCCTGCTGCTGGCGCGCGCTGTAGCGCGACGTAAAGAGATCGCGTTGCGGATGGCGCTGGGCGCCGCGCGCGGACGCGTCGTGCGCCAACTGTTGACCGAGAGTTTGTTGCTTGCCGTTGCTGCGGGTGTACTCGGATCGTTGTTGGCCTATGCGAGTTTCTCATTCCTTCAGGGCCTCGTTCCCGCCGAGATGGCGTTGGCGACGAGTCTGAAGCTCGATGTTCGCATACTCATCTTCACGCTCGGAATCTCGATTATCACGGGGATCATCTTTGGGCTCGTGCCCGCGTTGCAGTCGGCGAAAGTCGATCTGAACGATGCGCTGAAGCAGAGCAGCGGGCGAGTGACGTCTACCGGACGTTTGCGCAGCGCCATGATCGTTTTCGAAGTCGCGCTTTCATTGGTGTTGCTGGTCGGGGCAGGCTTGCTCATTCAAACGTTGTTTCAACTCTTCCGGCAGTATTCGGTGCTTGAACCCGAAAAGGTTTTGACGATGCGCACGATTCTGCCGCGCGAGAAGTACAAGGAGCCACAACAGCGCGACAACTACTACCGACAAGTGCTGCAACGCGTGGAGCATCTGCCGGGCGTGGTCGCAGCCGGTTACAGCACGTCAGTGCCTTTGTCGTGGAAAGGCGGCACGAGCGGCTTCTATCCGGAAGGGGTCAAGGCGCCGATTCCGGGAATGGCTTACGACGCCAATCATCGCCAGGTCACTACAAACTACTTGAAGGCCATGAATATTCCGCTGCGGCAGGGTCGTTATTTCGAGAGCAGCGATAACGCGCAATCCGTTTCCGTAGCGATCATCAACGAGACGATGGCGCGACAGTACTGGCCCGGTGAAAACGCGCTGGGCCGTCGTTTCAAACTCGGTGGTCCGGAAGATACCGACAGCCCATGGCGACAGATCGTTGGAATCGTCGGCGACGTGAGACAGATGGGACTCGACGAGCCCGTCAAAGCCGAGATGTACATGCCTTATCAGCAGGTGAAAAACAACTCGTGGTACATACCGCGCGATCTGGCAATTCGAACCACCAGCGACACGTCGAGCCTGGTTGGTTCGGTGCGGCAGATCATTCGTGAAGTGGATCCGGACCAGCCGGTTTCGAATGTCGCCACGATGGCGGAAGTGCTGGGCGAGGAAGCAGCGCAGCGCCGCATGGGAATGATCATGCTGGTTGGCTTCGCCGCGCTGGCGCTGTTGCTGGCGTCGCTCGGCATTTACGGAGTGCTGGCGTACTTCGTAACGCAGCACACAAACGAGATCGGCCTGCGGCAGGCGCTGGGCGCCACGCCACGCAACATTCTGTTTCTCGTGTTGAAGAAGGGAATGGGTTTGACGCTGGCTGGTGTCGGGTTAGGTCTGCTGGCTGCGCTTGGGTTGACGCGTCTGATGAGCTCGATGCTGTTTGGAGTCAACGCGTCGGATCCGTTGACGTTCGTGGCCGTCCCTGTGGTGCTGGTGGCGGTTGCGCTGTTTGCCTGTTATCTGCCCGCGCGCCGAGCGACGAAAGTCGATCCGCTCGTCGCGCTTCGTTACGAGTGAGGCCACAAAAAGGCACAAAAAATGAACTCGCTTTTTAATGATCTGCACTTCGGCGTGCGGATGCTGTTGAAGCGGCCGGGTGTGACGGCGATTGCCGTGCTCACGCTGGCATTGGGCATTGGTGCAAACACCGCGATATTCAGCGTGGTTATTGCAGTCTTGCTCAACCCGCTGCCGTATCGAGAACCTGATCGGCTGGTGGCGCTGTGGCAGAGCGTGCCCGGGCAAACCCGCGCGCGCACTTCGCCGGGAAACTTTTTCGACTGGAAAAAGCAGAATACCGTTTTCGAAGACGTCGTAGCATTTGGCGCGTCGACCTTGACGCTCACCGGCAACGGTGAACCCGAACAACTTCTCGGCACCCGGGTCAGCTCAGGATATTTCGCTGTGCTTGGTGTCGAGCCGATAGTCGGCCGCGCGTTTCTGCCCGAGGAGTATGAACGCGGCAAGGGCCAGGTCGTCATTCTCGGCTATAACTTCTGGCAACGGCGGTACGCCGGCGACCGGAACATTATCGACAGGAGCATCACACTCGACGGCAATCCCTACAGCGTCATCGGCGTGATGCCCGCTGGTATCTACCCCGGCTGGCCCACGACCTCCGGCCATATAACCTTCGATGAACAGCAACAACAATTCTGGACGCCGATGTCGTTCACTGCGCAATGGGCCGCCGTTCGCAATGCACACGTGCTCGGCATCCTGGCGCGACTCAAGCCCGGAATCCCGCTTCGGCAGGCGACTACGGAAATGACCGCAATCGCCGCGCGACTCGAACAGGAGCACACAGAAAATCGAGGTGAGGGAATCGTCGTCAACCAGTTTATGAATGAGGTTGTCGGCGAGGTCAGGCCCGCGCTGTACACATTGCTGGGCGCAGTTGCCCTGGTGTTGTTGATTGCCTGCGCGAACGTGGCCGGGTTGTTGCTGGCCCAGCACGCTACGCGCAGTAAGGAGATTGCGATTCGTGCGGCGCTGGGCGCCGGCCGCTCACGCCTGGTCCGACAGTTCTTCATCGAAGGCTTGCTGCTTTCACTGTTGGGCACGGCGGCGGGAGTCGCTATCGCCTTATCAGGCACGAAACTGTTGTTGCAGTTTGTGCCCGCAGGTGTGCCGCGCCTGGCGCAGGTCGGTCTCGACTGGCGTGTGCTTGCATTCACGATGCTGATCTCATTCGGCACCTGCCTCATCTTTGGCTTGATACCGGCGTGGCATGCTTCCAAACCCGATCTCAATTCAACTCTCGAACAGAGTGGCCGCACTCTGGCCCAGGGCGCGAGCCGCTTGCGGTTTCGCCAGGTCCTGGTTGTATTTCAGATTAGCATCGCCGTGATGCTCGTGATCGGCGCCGGGCTTTTGATCAAGAGTTTCTGGATGCTGCAAAGAGTCGATCCGGGATTTCGAGCGGAAGGTGTGTTGTCGGCAGGATTGACGCTGCCATCGACAAAGTATGCAGAGCCGAGCCAGGTCAATAACTTTCACCAGCAGGTGCTCGAACGCATTTCGGCGTTGCCGGGCGTGAAGACGGCGACCATTGCATACGATCATCCGCTCCAATCAAACTGGACTGACTCGTTCCAGATCGAGGGCAGAGTTCTTCCTCCCGATAAATCGATGTCGGCGAACTTCATACCGGTCGGTGCTGATTATTTCGATACTGTCGGCGTGCAGTTGGTTGCGGGCCGGAAGTTCACATCGCAGGACGATCAGGACCATCTCGGTGTCGTGCTCGTCAACGAATCGTTCGTGAAGCACTATTTCCCGAACGAGAACCCGTTGGGCCAACGGCTGCGGCCGTCACCACCACGCCGAATCTGGAATAACCAGCGCTTCATTTCGTTCGAGATCGTCGGTATTGTTCACGACGTTAAATTCGGCGGACTTGAAGCACCGTCTGAGCCGGCGTACTACCTGCCCGCTTCACAAGCGCCATTGCAAGACATGACGCTGCTCGTCCGCACGACGACGGATCCGCTATCGCTGGTTGGCGCTATTCGTGACGCGGTTCTGTCGGTCGATCCCAATCAGCCAATTTCAAACGTCAACACGCTGGAAAGAGTTGTCGACGACAGCATCGCGCCGCGACGGTTGAACATGCTGTTGATGGGATTGTTTGGCGCGCTGGCATTGTTGCTGTCGGCGGTCGGGATATACGGGTTGCTGTCGCACGCGGTGACGCAGCGGACGCAGGAGATGGGAATTCGGATGGCGCTGGGCGCACAGGTCGGCGACGTGCTTAAGCTCGTGTTACGGCAGGGAATGATGCTGGCGCTGGCGGGTGAGGTGATTGGATTGGCGGGCGCCTTTGCCCTGACGCGTTTGATCCGTGGGTTATTGTTTGGTGTCACTCCGAATGATGCGCTGACGTTTATGGTAGTCGCTGGCGTGTTGGCCACGGTGGCGCTGCTGGCGTGTTACCTCCCGGCGCGTCGCGCAACGAAAGTGGATCCGCTGATTGCTTTAAGATACGAATGACAAGCCGCAGATGACGCAGAAAACGCAGATCTAATCTGCGTAGATCTGCGTCATCTGCGGCCAATTAAAAAATGACACTGCTGCACGATCTGCGCTATGGCGCGAAGATGCTCTGGAAGTCGAAGGGCGTCACGCTTGTCGCTGTGGTTTCGCTGGCGGTTGGCATCGGCGCGAACTCGGCGATATTCAGTCTGGTAAACTCGATCCTCCTGCGTCCGCGTGCCGTGTCTCGCCCCGAACAGCTCGTCGAGCTTTACGTCGGTCACGCCGGCCACCCTTACGAAACGACTTCCTATCCGAGTTATCTCGAGTTGCGCGACCGAAACGAAGTTCTCAGCGGGCTTGCTGCTTACAGCATTCAGCAATTCAAACTGGGCGACGCCAGGGAAGTCGAACAGATCTGGGGCGAAGCAGTGTCGGGGAACTACTTTGACGTTCTCGGCGTCGCAGCTTACCAGGGCCGAACATTCACTGCGGAAGAAGATGTCGTTGCGGGCCGAAATCCCGTCGCCGTGATCGGTTACAACCTTTGGCAGCGCCGCTTCAATTCCGATCCTGGTATCGTCGGCAGAACCTTAACGCTCAACGATCAAGTCTTAACGATCGTCGGGATCGCGGCCCCGCAGTACACCGGGATGATACGCGGGCTGGGGAGCGACGTCTGGATCCCGAATGCAATGATGCCCGCCATTGATCCACAAAGCCGTGAACGCCTCAACAGCCGTCGCAGTCGTTGGCTCATGCTCGTCGGCCGTCTCAAGCCGGAAGCTACTCTGGCCCAGGCGCGTGCGCGCTTTGATCTGCTGACGCGCGATATGCAGGCTGCGCATCCCGAAGAGTGGATGAGCAAACAGGAATCCTCTGGAGGAGTCCGCGCGTTGGCAGTAACGGTCTTGCCGGAGAGCGAGACACGCGTTCCTCCAGACATGCAGGCAGCCGCGTATGGCTTAGCCGGCTTACTCTTCGTGATCGTCAACCTCGTGCTGCTGATTGCCTGTTTCAATCTCGCCGGCATGTTGCTCGCGCGCGCGGTTACGCGTCGCAAAGAGATGGCGGTGCGGCTTGCGATTGGCGCCAGTCGCGTTCGCATCGTGCGCCAGTTGCTCACCGAGAGTGTGTTACTCGCGCTGATCGCAGGTGTCGCCGGGATATTGCTCGCCGTGTGGCTGCTGAATCTGATTCTCGCGTTCATGCCACCCTTGCCGGAAGGCATTCATGTCGCTCTCGATCTTCATCTCGACTGGCGCGTGGTGATCTACACGATCGCATTTTCAACTGTTACCGGGATCCTGTTTGGACTCGCGCCGGCGCTGCACAGTTCGAAGGCGGACGTCTCGACTGTGTTAAAGGACGACTCCACTCTGTTCACTGGTTTTTATCGCAAGTCGCGCTCACGCATGGCGCTGGTTGTGGCCCAGGTCGCGTTTTCGTTGCTGCTGTTGGTTTGTGCGGGGCTGGTGTTACGCAGTCTCGAAAAGATTAGGCCGACGCGGCTGGGCTTCAGCTCTGAGAACATGCTCGTGGCGCCAATCAGGCTGGATGAGTCGAGATACGATCGACCTAAAATGCAGGAGTTTCGGCGACAATTGTCGGAGCGAGTTGCCGCCCTTCCGGGAGTGCAGTCGGCGAGCCTGGTGAACGAACCGCCGATCCGCTTCATGGGAGGCTCGCGCAGCAGCATCGAAATCGAAGGGTACAATCCGAGTTCGGGTGAGGACATGCAGATCGATGCGTTTCTGGCTGGTCCGAGTTACCTGACGAACATGCGCATTCCCGTCGTGCAGGGCCGCGACTTCGAGGAACGCGATCGGGATGGCGCGCCGTGTGTGGCTGTTATCAACGAAGCTTTTGTGCAACGGTACTTTGGCGGAGGCGCTGCGCTGGGCAAACATCTTGTCAAACGTTCGGCCGCACGGAACGGCGAGAAGGAGCCGTGTGAGATCGTGGGCATCATGCGCGATAACGAGTGGCAAGCACTCGAGAAACAGTTACGCCCATCCTTCGCGCTCGCGTTGCAGCAGTCGAGTCCAATGCGCACCACGCTGATGGTCAGCACCGCCGGCGATCCAAAGAGCTTGATAACCGCAGTGCGCAACACTATTCGCGAGCTCGATCCAAAGATTCCAGTTGCTGATGTGCAGACCTTGAGCGACTACTTCAGTTTTGGGTTGTATCCGTATCGAATCCTCGCAGTCGTCATGGGGGCGTGCGGCGTGATGGCGTTGCTGCTGGCGACACTCGGGATCTACGGAGTGATTGCATACTCGGTGGCGCAGCGCACGCGCGAACTTGGTATTCGCATGGCGCTCGGCGCGTTGCAGAAAGATATTCTCAAGCTGGTGATTGGGCAGGGAATGTTTTTGGTGATTGTGGGATTGGGCGCTGGATTGGTAATTTCGCTCGCACTCACGCGCGTGCTGACGAGTTCGCTGTTTGAGCTGGATCTGCCGTTGCCCGTCAGCGCAACCGATCCGTTGACGTTTGCGGGTGTGACGATCGTATTGACGCTGGTGGCGTTGATCGCTTGTTATGTTCCCGCGCTGAGAGCGACGAAAGTGAATCCGATTGAGGCGTTGAGATACGAGTAAGACTTAGCCGCAGATGAAACGGATTGAATAACGGAATTGTAAGAGGAGAGCAAAATGGCATCGACACTCTGGCAGGATGTGCGCTACGGCGCAAGGATGTTGCTTAAGAATCCGGGTGTAACGATCATCGTGATCTTCGCGCTCGCTCTCGGCATTGGCGCGAACACCGCGATCTTCAGTGTCGTGAACGCCGTGTTGCTGCGGCCGCTGCCGTACCAGGAATCGGATCGTCTCATCTTTCTCAATGAGAAGAGCCCGGTGCTCGACGAAATGTCGATCTCCTATCCCAATTTCCTTGACTGGCGCGCTCAGAACCAGACGTTCGAGAAGATGGGCGTCTACAATCGCGCCAGTTACAACCTCACCGGCGACGGTGAAGCAGAACGCATCGTCACCGGCCAGATGTCGGCCGATATGTTTTCCGTGCTGCGTGTGAATCCACTCCATGGACGCGTCTTTACGAACGACGAAGACAAGCCCGGCGGCACGCCGGTCGTCGTGCTGAGTTACGGTTTGTGGCAACGGCGCTTTGGCGGCCAGACCAGCATTATCAATCAAGCGATCACTCTGAACAGCAAGAGCTACACGATTATCGGCGTCATGCCTGAGTCGTTTGCCTATCCGAGCCGCGTCGAGATGTGGGTGCCGGTGGGCCAACTGTTTGATCAGCCAGGCTGGCAGCAACGTGGTAATCATCCGGGCCTGTACGGCGTCGGTCGGCTGAAGC
>Ga0134124_10003906_pt1 | contig 11948 bp, 10 predicted proteins | sample KB304_FD_96880 | JGI IMG/M metagenome (GOLD analysis project Ga0134124, IMG submission 96880) | Terrestrial soil microbial communities without Nitrogen fertilizer from Kellogg Biological Station, Michigan, USA - KB3-0-4 | ecosystem: Environmental > Terrestrial > Soil > Unclassified ... | reverse complement strand
ATCGCCGCGGTCGGCGTGGCCGGCGCCGCGCTCGCGATTGGCGTCCACGGGCAGTCGAAGATCGCCTGCGATCCGGACAACGGCGGCATCAAGCTGCCTCAGGGATTCTGCGCGCTCGTCGTCGCCAACGACGTCGGCGTCGCGCGGCACATGGCCGTGGCCGCGAACGGCGATCTGTATGTCGCCACGCAGAGCCGCGGCGGACGCGGGCAGCCGGAAACTGGGGGCGGCATCGTGGGGTTGCGCGACGCGGACGGCGACGGCAAGTTCGAGATGCGTGAACAGATCAGCACGGGCAGCACGACCGGCGTCGGCCTGCGCAACGGGTATCTGTATCTTGCGCATCCGAAGACGATCGAGCGGTTCAAGATGACCGCCGGTCAGTTGAAGCCGACGGGCGAGGCGGAAGTCATCGTCAAGGACCTCCTACCCGATTCGCCACAGCACAACGACAAGGGCCTGACCTTCGACGGCCGCGGGTCGATGTATTTCAACATCGGCGCGCCGAGCAACGCGTGCCAGCAACCGGATCGCCGGCCGGGCGCGAAAGGCGTCGACCCCTGCCCGATCATCGAAAAGCAAGGCAGCCTCTGGAAGTTCGACGAGAACAAGCTGAATCAGACCCTGGAGCAGGGCACCAAGTTCGCGACGGGCATGCGCCAGTTTCCCGCCGTCACGTGGCACGACGGCGCCGTCTACATCGTCATGAACAGCCGCGACCAGCTCGACGTGTTCTGGCCGGACAAGTTCAACGCGCAGGAGAATGCCGAGCGTCCCGCCGAGCCGATGTACCGCGCGACGCAGGGCGCCGACTTCGGCTGGCCTTACTGCTTCTTCGACTACAACCTGAAAAAGAACCTGCTCAACCCCGAGTACGGGGGCGACGGCAAGGAAGTCGGCCGCTGTTCGGCGTTCACGCCGCCGGTGGCCGCGTTCCCCGCGCACCTGGCACCGGTGGATGTGATGTTTTATACCGGCAATCAGTTTCCAGCGAAGTACAGGAACGGCGCTTTCATCGCGTTCCACGGATCGTGGAACCGCGCGCCACTCCCTCAGCAGCCAAGCAACGTGACGTTCCAGCCGTTCTCAGGCGGCAAGCCCTCCGGCGAGTTCGAGGTCTTCGCGTCGGGCTTCGCCGGCAAGGAGCCGCTGACGAACCCGAACGACGCCGTGGCGCGCGCCTACGGCGTCGCGCAGGCGCCCGACGGCTCGCTCTACATCTCCGAAAGCCAGAAGGGCAAGATCTGGCGGGTGATCTATCGGGGGAACCGTTGATGCGCCGCGCACTCACCCTCTTCGCGACGCTGGCGATGGTCGGCGGCCTTCACGCCGCCGACCGCGCCGAAATCACCTTCGCCGATGGGCGGATCTTCCCCGAAAGTGTGACGTCCACGAAGAACGGCGATCTCTACTTCGGCAGCCTCGGCCAGGACAGCGTGTACCGCGCGACGTCCAACGCGTCGCAGGCGACGACGTGGATCAAGCCGAAGTCGAACGCCTTGATGACCGTGCTTGGCGTGTTCGCCGACGAGAAGGCCGGCGTGCTGTGGGTATGCGCGTCGGCGTCAGGCGGCCGCGGCGGCGCGCCGTACGTGGGCGAGACGGCGCTCAAGGCGTTCAACCTGAAAGACGCGTCATTCAAGGCCAGCTACGCGTTTCCCGGCAACGGGCTCTGCAACGACATCGCCGTCGCGAAAGACGGCACGGTGTACGCGGCCGACACGATTCAGGCGCGTATCCTGCGGCTGAAGAAGGGCGCGGCCGCGCTCGACGTGTGGGCGAGCGACGCGACGCTGCTCGCCGGCGCGGACGGCCTCGCGCTGCTGGCCGACGGGAATCTCTACGTGAACTCGGTGACGCAGGGCACGCTGCTGCGCGTCATCGTCAACCGGGATGGATCGGCCGGCGCGATCACGAAGCTCGAGACGTCGCGTCCGTTGATGCAGCCCGACGGCATGCGCTCGGTCGGCAGCAAGACCATGCTGCTCGTCGAAGGTGCCGGCCGGCTCGACGAGGTCACGATCACCGGCGACAAGGCGGACGTCAAGGTGCTGAAGGAAGGCCTGAGCGGGCCCACGGCTGTCACGCTCGCCGGCGGCACCGCGTACGTCACCGAAGCCAAGCTCGCGCTCCGGAACGACGCGACGAAGGACCCCGGTCCGTTCAAGGCTGTCGGCGTCCCCTACAAAGCCCCTAAATAGGTTGCCGTTCAACCTCGACGCGTATCTCGCTCGCATCGGGTGGGAGGGCCCACTCGATGCGACGCTTCCGACGCTGTCCGGTTTGATGCGCGCGCACATGCGGGCCATTCCTTTCGAGAACCTCGACGTCCTGCTCGGCCGCGGTATTCGCGTGGATCTGGAGGGCGTGTTCGCGAAGCTCATCACCGCGCGCCGCGGCGGCTACTGTTTCGAGCACTCGACGCTGTTGTCCGCCGCGCTCGAACGGGCCGGCTTCGAGCCCGTCGCGCATTGCGCGCGCGTCGTGATGGCCGTGCCGCGGACTTCCGCGCCCCGGACGCACATGTTCCTGACGGTGTCCATCGACGGCACCCCATATGTGCTCGACCCTGGCTTCGGCGGCCATGGGCCGCTCGTGCCGCTTCCACTCGTCGAGAATCAGGAGACTCGCGAGGGCCCCGACGTCCACCGCTTCGTCCGGCACGGCCGGGAGTGGGCGCTCGAAACATCCCTCGACGGCGTGATGGCGCCGTTGTGGATGTCCACGCTCGAAGCCGAGTCGCCCATCGACTTCGTGATGGCGAACCACTTCACGTCCACCTGGCCGGAGTCGCCCTTCGTCAACCGTCTGATGCTGCGCGCCCTGACGTCCGACGGCCGCGTCTCCGTCATGAACCGCGACGTGACGGTCCTGCGAGGCGCGGCATCAGAAACGCGTGAGCTCGCCGATCGCACAGCACTCCGCCAGCTGCTGGTCGAGCACTTCGGGTTCGACCTGCCGGAGGCCGAACGCCTTCGCGTGCCGGCAATTCCAGATTGGCCCTAGCGTCCGGCTTTAACCGGACGTCCGCCTGAAGGCGGACGCTACCGTTGCGCCGGCCGCCACAGCGTCGCATGACAGAGCCCGTCCCCGGCGCCGCAGGTCGAGCCGACGATGAACGTGCCGGGCTTGCCGCTGGTGTTGACGATTGCGGTCGCCTGGCTCGTGCCTCCGCCGGACGCCTCGAGGGGCACCATGCCCGTCGACGGCGTCCACGCGAACGCCCGGAACGCGGCGTTTCCCGCTATCCAGCTTCCCCCGACCACCACGCCCTCATCGCTGACCGCCGCGGCGAAGCTGCTGTCGCCACCGAGCGTGCCGATGTCCACGAGGCCGGTCTTTGGCGACCACGCGAAGCCGTGCCGGTTGCCATTGGGCGTCGACATCTGACCGATGACAAATCGGTCGCTGATGTGCTCGGCAAAGCTGCCCAGCCCCGAGACGCCGATGTCGGTCAAGCCGCCGTGCGGCGTCCAGACGAACGCGTGGTTGTCGCCTGCCGCCGTCTGGCTGTTGCCGACGACGACGCCCTTGTCGCTCACGGCGTGGGCGAAGCTGCCGAAACCGCCGAGCGTCCCGAGGTCCACCATTCCCGTGCGCCGCGACCACATGAACGCGTGCGGAATGTCGTTCTGCGCGATCGCGCTCTCACCCACCACGACGCCGTCGTCGTTGATCGCATACGCAATGCTCGTGTGGCCGCCGAGCGTGCCGAGATCGGTCATGCCGTCGCGCCGCGTCCAGAGAAACGCATGAAACGACGAATCGCCGGGGAGGTAGCTGAAGCCGACGACGGCGCCGTGCGAGTTCATCGCGGTCGGCGAGCTGGCGAACCCGCCGAGGGTGGACAGGTCGACGAGGCCGTTCGAATGCGTCCAGACGAACGCGTGAAACGTGGTGCCGTCGCCCAGGTAGCCGAATCCGGCGATCGCGCCGTCGTCGTTGATTGCGGTGGCCCAGCTTTGCCGGCCGCCGCCGACCGTGCCGAGATCGATCATGCCGTTGGTCGGCGACCAGGCAAACGCATGGTACGCGCCGGCGTCTCCGGCGACGCCGCTGCGGCCGACGACCAGGCCTTTTGAATTGACCGCCGTCGCCTCGCTGAACGACCCGCCGAGCGAACCGAGATCTGTCGCCGTAAACGAACCGGGATTCCGATGTGCCGCGCCACTGGACGTCGCCGTCAGAACGGCAACGGCGAGTGTGACGACGGCAGTACTGGTGGATGTGGTCATGACCATCGCGCAGTAGCACGGCCCGCGCCATGCGTCGCGACGGCTGAAAATCAGCGATCGATGCGAAACTTCAAAGGAAAGACGCCAACAGCCCGGAACGTTGACGGCCGGCTGTCAGCGGAAGTCCGCCGAACACGGACACAACTTCAAGCTCGGCTATTTCTTGGCGAAGTCTCCCGCTTTCACAATCGTAAGTGCGTCCAGGCTCACGTGTTTGCGGACGGCGGTGTTGATCTGATCGACCGTCAACGCGGCGACCTTGCGTTCGAGGTCGGCGTCCCACTTCAGCGTCCGCTCGAGGAACAGGTCGTTCGCCATGCGTGACGCCAGCTGTTGATCCTGTGAACGCGCCACCGCGCGGCCCTGCAGCCATCCGGCCCGCGCCGTCTCGAGCTCCTCACCGGTGAAGCCGTCTTTCAACACACGAGCCAGCTCTTCCGTGAACGCCGCTTCGAGCTTCGCCGCGTTCTGCGGGGCGTAGATCGCGTTCGCGATGAACGCGCCGCTCTTGTCGAGGGAGCTGATCTGCAACTGCGAGCTCGTGCCGTAGCTCAAGCCGTCCTTCTGACGCAGGCGCATCGCGAGCCGCGAGTTGAGGAAGCCGCCGCCGAACATGAAATTCGCAATCGACAGCGCCGGATAGTCCGGGTCGTCGTCTCGCACGTTCAGGTTCACCCCCGCGAGGAAGACGGCGTTCGTCTTGTCCGGCGTCTCGAAGGCCCGGTTGATCGAGGGCACCGCGTGATAGACGTTCGGCACCCGCGCGTACGGCTTCGGGCTTTTCCACCCGGCAAACCGCTCGCGCACGACGGCCATGACGGCCGCCTCGTCGAAGTCGCCGACGATGGCGAGCTGCGCGTTGCTGGCGCCGTAGAAGTCCTGGTAGAACTGACGTGCCTTGTCGACGGTCGCCGCTTTGAGATCGGCGAGCTCTTCGTCGATGGTCGATCGGTAACGCACGTCGCCCTTCGGATAGGGGTTCATGTGCCGCGCGAACTCGTTCGACGCGATTGCCGTGGGCTCGCTGCGCGACTCCTCGACCTGCGCCAGGCGTGCCTGCTTCAGCGAGTCGAACTCCGCGGGCGGGAACGCCGGCTCCCGCAGGATCTCGGCCATCAGCCGCAACGTCGCCGGAAGGTTCTCGCGGACCGTCTCGATCTGGAGCACGGCCTGCGTGGCGCTGCCGCCGGCGTTCCCCCGCGCCTTCAAGCGATCGAGCTCCTCGCGAATCTGCTGGCGCGTGTGCGTCGTGGAGCCGCGCATGAGCATGGCGCCCGCGAAGCTCGCATCGGTCTCGCGGCCGAACAGGCTCTTCTCGTCGCCGAACCGGAATGTCGCGCTGACGACGACCGACCCGCCGCGCGTCTTCTTCGGGAGGAGCGCCACCTGGAAGCCGTTGACGAGGGTCATCCGCTTCGCGCGGCTCTCGATATTTGCCGGCGAGGGGTCGAAGGCTTCACCAGCCGCGACGACCGCGTCGCCTTTGTAGTCCTTCACGAGTGAGTCGATCGACGGCGATGACGGGATCTCCGAGCGCTCGGGCTTCTCCGTCGGAATGTACGCGCCGATCGTGCGGTTGCTCGGCTTCAGATAGAGCTGCGCGACCCGGTTGACGTCGGCAGGAGTCGCCGCCCGCAGCCGATCGCGATGCAGGAAGTACAGGCGCCAGTCGCCCTGCGCGATCCACTCGCTCATCTGGAGGCCGACGCGGCCGGAGTCGTTGAGCGTCAGGTCGATGTTCTTGAGCATCGCCGCCCGCGCCCGATCGACTTCCGCCGCCGTCACCGGCCGGGCGCCGATCGAGTCGAGCACGTCGAGCATGATCGCCTTCGCCTCGTCGAGCGATTGATCCTTGCGGGTGTCGGCGGCGACCAGCCAATAGCCCGGATCGCGCAGCTGGTACTGCGTCGCGCCGATGCGCACGGCTTTCTTCGCGTCGACCAGCGCGGCATAGAGGCGGCCCGACGGCGAGTCGGCCAGCACGCGCAGCAGCAGGTCGAGCGGCGCCGCGTCGGGATGCGAGCCGGCGGGGACGTGGTAGCCCGCCATCACCTCGGCGATGTCCCCCGTCCGCCGCAGAGTGACGCTGCGCTCGCCGTCCTGCGTCGGCTCCTGCGTGTAGATGCGCGGCAGCTGGCGCGCCGGGGCGGGTACCGCGCCGAAGAATTCCTGCACCGCCGCCAGCGTCTTCGGCTCGTCGAACTTTCCTGCGACGAGCAGGACCGCATTGTCCGGCTGGTAGTAGCGCCGGTAGAACGCGTGCAGCCGATCGATCGGCACGTGCTCGATGTCGGAACGCGCGCCAATCGTGCTGTGTCCGTAGTTGTGCCAGAGGAACGCCGTCGAGAGCACACGCTCCTCGAGCACGCTGCTTGGATCGTTCTCGCCGCGCTCGAACTCGTTGCGGACGACGGTCATCTCGCTGTCGAGGTCTTTCTGTGCGATGAACGAGTTCACCATCCGGTCGGCTTCGAGGCCGAGCGCCCAGCGCACGTTGTCGTCGGTGGCCGGCAGCGTCTCGAAATAGTTCGTCCGCTCCAGCCACGTCGTCGCGTTGGCGCGCGCCCCGCGCGCGGTGAGCTCCTGGTAGATGTTCGTGTGGCCCGTCGAGCCCTTGAACTGCAGGTGCTCGAGCAGGTGCGCCATGCCGGTTTCGCCGTAGCCTTCCTGCGCCGACCCGACGAGGTAGGTGATGTTCACCGTCACCGTCGGCTTGCTCTGGTCGGGGAACAGCAGCACGCGAAGGCCGTTCGTGAGCCGGTACTCCGTGATGCCCTCGACCGACGTGACGCGCTGCTGGGCGGCCGCGGTCGCCGCGAGCGACACGAGGGCGAGAAGCATCAGGAGGCTGGTGCGAAGAATCGTATTGCGCATGAAGGCTAGTCTAGACGAAGGTATACGGCCATGGGCCGACTTATCCGCCTCCTGATCGCGACGTTCGTCACCGGCCTGCTGGCGGCCGTCCCCGCCGCTACCCAGGTGACCCTCCCCTACGACCACGTGCACCTCGCCGCGCCCGACCAGGCGAAGGCGGTCGAGTGGTACCAGAAGAGTTTTGGCGGCGAGACGACGGCCGAAGGCAAAGACCGGCTCCTGTTCGGCAAGACGCGTTTCATCTGGATGAAGTCGGACACCGCGAAGCCAAGCGCGGGGACCGCTATCGATCACATCGCGTTCTCGTTCCCCGACGTCGGCAAGCGACTCAAGGCGTTTCAGGCCGCCGGCGTCAAGGTGATCGGACGGCGGATGATCGAGGACCCGTGGGGCGTGCGGATTGAGTTGATCGAGGATCGCAACGTGACCGGATTCCATCACGTGCACCTCCGCTCGATGGACCAGGCGGCGGCGCTTGGGTGGTATCAGCAGCGATTCGGCGGCGATCGTGTCACATACAAGGGCGCCAGCGCCCTGAAGTACGGCGACGTCCTGGTGCTGGTCGAGAAGTCGAACACCGCGCCGGCCGCAAGTGCCGGACACGCGCTCGATCACGTCGGCTGGCGCGTCACCAGCCTCGAGAAGACGCTCGACGATCTGAAAGGCATCAAGGTGCTGCAGGGCGTGACCAACCTTCAGCTCGCCACCGGTCCCATCCGCTTTTCCTTCGTCGAGGATCCGGCGGGGACGAAGATCGAACTGGTACAGAGATAGGCCCCTAACCTCTAACCTCCAGCCTCCGTCTTGAGGTGCTCGATCAGCTTGATGAATGCGTTCTGTTCGTCGATGTCGGAAGCGGCGGCGAGCGTCACCGGCGTTTTGCGATCGATGAACGAGAAGACCACGGTCGTGCTGCCGGGTCCTGAGCCTGCGTGGCCTATGGCACGTCGTTCGCCGCCGTCCTGCTCGCACATCACACCGAGGCCGTAACCGAAGTTCGACGCCTCGACGAAGTCACCGCCATACGGCACAAGCTGAAGCATCGCAGCCTTCGCCGGAGGCGCCAGCAGATCGCCATGCATCAGGCGGTGGAGGAACGTCGCGGCCCACGACACGGAGCCGACGACGCAGCCCTGATAGACCCATCGAGGATCGTAGCGGCGCGCGTTCCTCCATGTGACTCGATCGAATTCCGCGACGGTACTCGCCACGAAGACGCCGACTACGCCAAGAGGATCGAACACCAATGTCCGCAGCGCCGTCTCGAGATCGGAGCCGGTCGCGCGCTCGATCATCTGGCGAACGAACAGGTAGCCGATGTTGGAGTAGGAGAACCGCTGACCAATCGGGAAGAGCGGCGTCGCGTTGGTGCGCCGCAGCAGCTCGTCGACGGACCACGGGGTCTCGTTAGCGGCTACAGCGGCGTGATATTCGGCAAACTGACCGTAGTCTCGCAGCCCAGACGTGTGCTGCAGCAGATGGCGAAGGGTATAACCCGCGCCCGCAATCGGCGCGTCGAGAGAGAGCCGCTGCAGGTCGACGAGCCTCAGCGCAGCGGCGGCAAGAACAGTTTTGCCGAAACTCCACCACGGAACGAGCGGCTCGGGTTGGGGCGTGTCATTGGCATTCGCTGTGACAATCCCCAACCCCTCGCCTCTGACCTCTAACTCTTCCCCAGCCCGGTCACGACGGCTTCGACGTTGTGGGTAAACCGGAGTCCGTAGACGCCGTCGAGTGACGTCAGCTTTCCCGGTGCCACGAGCTGATCCTTCGTGAAGCTGGCGACGACGGCGCCGTTGATCGAGCACTCGGCTTTGCCGCCCTTGACCGTCCACTGGATTTCCTGGGTGACCGGCTGACCGATGCCGGCGGCCTTGTGAACGGACGGAAACGGCTGCGAACGGAGCACGTTGAACACCGAGGGCCCGAAGCCGCGCACGAACGCGTTGCCGTCGCCGTAGGCCGCACAGTACACGAGGCTCATCGTGTCCGTCCCCATGTTGTTGCCGCCGATGAAGATGCCGTACGAGTGGGGATGGCTGTTCAGCTCCATGAACTTCGGCTCGTTGAACGTCGCCTTGATCGTGTAGTCGCCGGTGGCCGTGTTCGCCGGGTTCCACAGCGTCGTCGCCGGTCCGGTGGTCACGCGAAGCGCGTTGCCTTCCTGCACCAGCTTCGCGTCGTTCAACTGACGTCCCTGGCGCGCGGAGCTGGCGTCGATCTTCCCCGTCCATCCCTGCACGTGCATGCCGCCGCCGGGAATCACGCGATCGGGATCGAATTGCGCGGAAAGCACGACTCCGGCGGCCGCAACCGCACACGCGGCGGCAGCAATCGTTTGGCGAACGTTCATGATGTCCTCAGCCCAACTTTCAACTTTAGGCTTTGCGCTTTCAGCTTTCTTCAGTGGTGGTCCAGCGTCACGATGTGCGGCGCGTCGTGCTCGACGCACGGCGGCGCTTCGAGCAGCGCGTCCGCCTTGCTGGTCGACAGCTTTAATTGCCGCGGCGTCGTCGTCCACGGCTTCGCGAGCACGTCGGGATCCTCGACGGTGGCCGTGTACGTCAGCGTGTCGCCGTTGCGCGTGAGCCGCTCGATCACGCGCATCTTCTCGGTGTGGAAATAGCCGTCGCTCCCAAGCCAGGTATCGTCGTTGAAGTTCGTCACCTCGACGACAAGCGTGTTGCCTTCGAAGCGGCCGATCGCATCGCCCATGTAGGACGGATCCGCGTCGGCGCGGTGTGGACGGCCGTCGGTCGGAATCACGCGGAACAGATTCGACGCGCCGTACAGAAACACGATCTGCCCCGGCGTCTGGACGATCTGGCTCGGCGGCCCCATCCGCGGGACGCCCTGCGGCTTGCAGTAGAACGCGGGATCGAGCACGCCTTGCTTGTCCGAGAGCTCCTTCACTTTCGCCAGGAGCTCCGGCTTGTATTCAGGTTTGTTGAGCGCCGCCGCGCGGTTGTTCACCTGAATGCGATCGAGCCCTTTGAAGACGTCGGTCCCTTCGGGGTCGACGCCCTTGAGCGGCAGCAGCCAGCGGACCGACTGCCCCGGCTTGACGGCCGGCGGCAGCGGCGCCGCGCCCCAGACGCCGTTGAAATCGACGGCCGGCGCTTGCGCGGCGACCACGGCCCCGGCGACGAGGCTGGCGCCGGTAATGAGGAGAAGGAATCTGACCATGGCTACTTCTTTGCCTCATCGTCGCCCAGCCAGAGCTCGACGCTGTGGCCGTCGGCGAACGTCATCTTTCGCATGAATGCGAAGTTCGACGAGTCTTTGGCGTGATAGCCGGCGATCGTGACCGTCTGCCCCTGACCGAAATTCGCGCGCGTCACGCCCGCCCGGCGGGCCGCGCCGGGGCTGAGGCTCGAGAGAGCCCAGTTCGTCACCTTGCCGCTGGCGTCCTTCACGTCGAGATACACGTAGACGTGCGGGTTCACCCACTCGACCTTCGTGACGACGCCCTGTAAAGTGACGGGCTTGTTGATGTCGAACTCGGCGGCAAACGAATGATGCGCCCCCGCCGTCGTCGCGCCCGCAAGGAAGCCGACGGCAGCCAGCACGACGGCAAATCTCTGCACCATCATCCCCTCCTGACCAACGCGATAGTTTAGCGAACTTCCGCGAAAGGTGTTTGGGGGCCGGCGTTCGGGCTATTGCCGGTCTTCGCGGACGCCCGTTGGCGGCGGTGCGGCGACATGCTTGACCGAGCCGAAGCGGTACGAGTAGCTGGCCAGCGCGACCACGTCGGGGAAGGTCGCGTCGCCGTTGCTGCCGGTATATGGATCGGGCGCGCGGTAGCGGTAGATGCCGGCGGGCAGATTGAATTGGAGCGTCGAGCGCCCAACCGTGAACGTGACGCCGGGTTCGAGGTACATCTCCTGACCGGGCCGGCGGAAGCCGTCGCTGCGCCCGACGAGGTCGTACCGCGGCACGCCTTCGACGCGGTACGCGAGCGACACGCCGATGTTTCTCCACACCGGGACGCCCACGCCCACGCGCGCGACGTATTGGTCGGGCACCGAGTTGAAATCGCGCTGATAGAGCCCCGCGGACCGGCCCGAAGGCGCGTCGTTGATGTCTTTCGGGTTCAGCAGGTAGTTGAGGGATCCAAACACGAACGCGCGGGAGATCCGCGTGAAGCCCTGCAGCTCGAGCTGGGCTCCCCACCCGCCGTCTCCAGGCTCGATCGACTGATCGATCGGCTTGGACGCCGGGTTCACGCCGTTGTTGTCGACATAGACGTCGTACTGGTTCTGATTCCCGGTGGGCGCCTTGAAGCCGAGGCCGACCGAGAGATTCCGGCTCGCGTGCTTCGACGGCTCGAACACCCAGTAGCGGCCAATCGCGGAGATGTCGCCGAGACCCTGCCCATGTTCGGTCGCACGCGGTCCGGGAGGTACGAGCGGACGCGGAATGCCCCACGTCGCGACGACGACCGGAACCGCCACGGCGAAGCTGACCCGCTCGCTGACGGCGTGCGTCAGGTTGAACAGCGTCTGCTTCTGCGTGTTGACCACATTCGTCCCAAGCTGCTGCCGCTGTACCTGCTCGACGTCGAGCGAATAGTGCCTGTCGGCGGTGGAATCGCGGAAGCTGACGTCCAGCTGCCATTCTCCCGGACGCATGTAAGTACTGGACAGCGATCCGATGACAGGCGCCGCCTGACGAATCAGCACGCAGCCCTGGGCGCGAGCGGTCTGAGGAAGGGATGCGGCGAACGCGGCCGCGAAAACAACGATGAGAGGCCTTGGCTGCATGGAGCGCCACTTTAGCGAGACACGTCCGGCGCCTCAATAATGCGGACGCACTACCCGCTGTTCCCTACCTCCT
>Ga0134124_10003904_pt1 | contig 11954 bp, 12 predicted proteins | sample KB304_FD_96880 | JGI IMG/M metagenome (GOLD analysis project Ga0134124, IMG submission 96880) | Terrestrial soil microbial communities without Nitrogen fertilizer from Kellogg Biological Station, Michigan, USA - KB3-0-4 | ecosystem: Environmental > Terrestrial > Soil > Unclassified ... | reverse complement strand
TAAAATATATTGTTTAAGTGAATTAATTATGATTTTTTGTTTAATTATATTTTTTATAAAAAATATAATTAAACAAAAAATCATAATTAATTCAAAACACATTAGTATTTCTTCATTTATTTTTATAAAATTACAGTTTAATAAAAATAAAAAAAAAAATATAAAAATATAATAATATTTTTTAATATTTAACATTTTAGAATGTTTTATAAATAAATTTTACAAAAAAATGAATAACATAATGTTTTTCTTTTAATAAACCACATAAAAATTTTGATAATATTTTATTTGTATTTGGTGCTATTAATAAATTTGTAAACATATAAAAATATTGCAATTTTACAATTCTACTATAATTAGATTTTCCAGTTAACACTAAAAAACTAAATGGTAATCATTGTTTATGTACATTAATATTAATTATATATTTTCCATAATATTGTCATAATATATTTATTAAAATTTTATCTAAATATACATAAGATCTTCTTTTTTTATTTTGAAAAAAATTATACTTATAAAATACGTAAAAATCATTTATTCATATTTGTTTTTCTATCAATTCTTTCAACCATGTATTTATTATTATTATATAGCGATCATTATAAACTTGAAAAAATAAATTATTTTTACAAAACATATTTAATATAACTCAAAAAAATACTAAAATACCAAATATTGAAACCAAGGAACCAACTGAACTAATATAATTTCATGCTCAATATATATCAGGATAATCGGGTATTCTACGAGGCATCCCAGCTAAACCTAAAAAATGCATAGGAAAAAAAGTTAGATTCACGCCCACAAATGTTAATCAAAAATGTAATCTACCTAAAATATCAGAAAATTTACGACCTGTTAAAAATTCTATTCAATAATAAAAACCCGCAAATAATCCAAAAACAACACCCATTGAAAGGACATAATGAAAATGTCCTACAACATAATAAGTATCATGTAATACTATATCAATACCCGCATTAGCCAATACTACTCCTGTTACACCACCTAAAGTAAAAAGAAAAACAAAACCTACAGCAAATAACATAGATGTTGTTAATTCTATAAAACCACCAGCCATGGTTGTTAATCAACTAAATACTTTTATTCCAGTAGGTACAGCTATTATCATGGTTGCCGCCGTAAAATAGGCTCTTGTATCTATATCTAAACCTACTGTATACATATGATGTGCTCATACAATAAATCCTAAAAAGCCTATAGCTATAATTGCATAAACCATTCCAAGATAACCAAAAATCGCACGATTTGAATAATCTGCTATAACATGGCTAATAATACCAAATGCTGGTAAAATTAAAATATAAACTTCTGGATGTCCAAAAAATCAAAATAAATGTTGATATAAAATAGGATCACCTCCACCTGTAGGATCAAAAAACGATGTATTAAAATTTCGATCTGTTAATAACATTGTTATGGCTGCTGCTAATACCGGTAATGATAATAGTAATAATACTGCTGTAACTAACACAGATCATACAAATAAAGGTATTTGATGCATTCCATAACCCGGTACTCTCATATTTATAATAGTAACTATAAAATTTATAGCGCCTAAAATCGAAGAAATACCTGCTAAATGTAAACTAAAAATTGCAAAATCAACAGCACCACTTGAATGCGCTAATATTCCACTCAATGGAGGATAAACAGTTCATCCTGTACCTACACCAGATTCAACACAACTTGACGCTAATAATAAAAAAAAAGATGGTGGTAATAGTCAAAAACTTAAATTGTTCAATCGAGGAAATGCCATATCAGGCGCCCCAATCAATAGTGGAACAAATCAATTACCAAAACCACCTATCATTGCTGGCATTACCATGAAAAATATCATGATAAATGCATGCGTCGTTACTATCACATTATAGAATTGATGATTTGCTCCTAATATTTGTTCTCCTGGGTAGGCTAATTCCAGTCGAATCAACACAGAAAACATAGTTCCTATTATACCCGCTATAAAACCAAATAACAGATATAAAGTTCCTATGTCTTTGTGATTTGTAGAGCACATCCATTTAATAAAAAAGGTTTGGCAAGCTGCTACTAATATAAAATAAAACTAAAGCCTTAAATTGAATAAAAACTTTTAGACACCTCCATTTTATTTTAAAAAATTCCTTGTTTTTTATTTGATAAAAAAACAATTCGAGCTTTTTTTTTTATTTTTGCTTTTCTTTTTAAAACCATTCTTTTTAATAAAACTTCTTTATTTCTAAAGAAAAAATCAGAAGTTAATTTTTGTTTTTTTCTTTTCATTAATTTTAATTTAACAGGAAGTTTTTTTGAATTTATTAAAAATTTTATATTTCTAACTTTATCAACATTAACTTTAGCTATATCTTTTAATCTTTGATAAAATAAACTTTCATCAATTTCGATTTCAGGATCTTCAAACCCTGCTACAGGCGGTTCAAGGTCCCAAGGAGAGGCATCTTCATTCTCTTCTCATAAACATAGAATAAATAAAAAAATTGAAATTCCTAAAAGATAAAGCCCAAAATAAATAAAAATTATTAAAGGGATTAAAGATAATACAAATTGTTCTCTTTCAAAACCTGTTGTTTCTTCCATTTTATTTTTTCTGTATTATTTCTAAAAAAAATTTGATATTTAATTTTACTAATAGATAAACTATATAAGCTGCCGCTGCTATTAGATTACATAGAACTAAAATATAACATAAATGTATTATTATTATTAAATCTAATTTTAGAAACTGTTGAACCAATTCTCAACTTAAAAATGATAAATTGTGAATAACATAACTTATCATCTTTAATAATTTTACATATAATTCTATTAAATATCAAAATTTAAGATCTAATGTCAAGATAAGACCTCTTATAAATAAAATTAAAGTTTTGCAGCATTGAAAATTCCATACAAAAAATAAACTATATACAAATTTATTTACTAATTCTTTTAATTTAATTAAATTAAAAAATTTAAATAAATTTGAACAAAAAAAAAAAATTATTAAATAAATCATAGCTATTGAAGCAAAATTACCTAATAGTTTTAGTTCTGTAATGAACGGCGCAAAATACGAAATAATTAAATTATATTGTTCCTCTGGCATGTTTAATTTTTTAAAAATTTTATAAAAGCTGAAGAAAAATTTTCTAATATATATATTAATAATTCTTCTTCCATGCTTTCGCGCAAAGCTCAAACCATCGGCTCATAAAACAATGTATTTTTTAAAAAAAAATATAATTCTTCCTCATAAATTGATACCATGGCTACAGGTATTTGATCTAAATAGCCATTCAATGCTGCATATAAAAATATAGTTTGATCTACTATATCTATAGGTTTATTTCTTTCTTGAACCAACAACCTCGTTAATTTTTCACCTCTTTCCACCAAACGTTGAGTAGCCTCATCTAAAACAAAACCTAATCTTGTAAAATCTTCTACTTCTCTATATTGCGCTAGTTCTAATTTTAAATTTCCTGCCATTTTCTTTAAAACTTTATTTTGGGCAGCAGAACCCACTCTACTTACGGATAATCCTGGACTTACTGCTGGGCGTATTCCTTTTGTAAATAAATCCATTTCTAAAAAGATTTGGCCATCTGTTATTGAAATTACATTTGTGGGTATATATGCAGAAACATCTCCTTGTATTGTTTCAATAATTGGTAAAGCTGTTAAAGATCCTGAATCTTCTAAATTAGCTGCTCTTTCAAGTAATCTTGAATGTAAATAAAATACATCTCCTGGATATCCTTCTCTACCTGGGGGTCTTCTTAATAATAAAGATAGCTGTCTATAAGATACAGCATGTTTACTTGAATCATCATACACAATTAATACTCTTAATCCTTTATTCATAAAATATTCTCCCATAGAACATCCTGCATATGGAGCTAAATATTGTAAAGCTGCTGAATCAGAAGCTGTAGCTGCTACTATAATAGTATAAGGCATACTGTTATTATCTTCTAATATTTTTGCTATTCTTGCTACAGATGATCTTTTTTGTCCAATAGCAACATAAATACATAAAGTATCTTTTCCTTTTTGATTTAAAATTGAATCTATAGCTATAGATGTTTTACCTGTTTTCGAATCTCCTATAATTAATTCACGTTGTCCATGACCGATAGGTACTAAACTATCTATAACTTTCAAACCCGTTTCTAAGGGTGTATTAACAGAACAACGTGCTATTATTGAAGGCGCCTTGGTTTCAATAAAACTAGAAGTCTCAGTTTCTATTTTACCTTTATTATCTAAAGGTTGGCCCAAAGCATTAACAACACGTCCTAGTAAGGCGGTGCCTGTTGGTACTTCCATTAATTTAAATTTACGTTTAACATATTGACCACTTTTTACCTTACTTTCATCTCCTAAAATTACTATACTTACATTTTGCGCATTCAAATTTAAAATTAAACCTGGTATTAAATTTTCTTCTGTAAATATATCTACCATTTCACCATTAGCTGCTGATTTTAAACCCTTCGCTGTTACAATTCCATCCGAAACTGCTTCAATTATACCTAACGAATTATACGCTAAGTTTAATTCTGGATTAATATTTAAATGCGAAAATATATTTTCCATAATATTTTTTATTATTTTTATTTTTATTACTAATTTTTGTTTATTTTATTAAGTTTAATATATAAATATTAAATATATCTAAAAATTTTAAATTAAATATTATAAAATTTAATATTTTAGATATATTTAATTTATAAAAAAAATCATGTAAAAAATTAAAATAAAAAATTTTTACTTTTAAAGTCATAAAAATTAATGGTAAAAAAAAATTTAAATTTAAATAGTAAAATATTAAAAAATTTATCATAAATCAAAATAATAAAGGTATAAAATTAAAAAAATCTACTTGAGCCATTATTTTTTATAATAAAAAACTTGGAATAGCTTCTGGCAAATGTCAACTTCCTCATAAATAAACAATAATAAATAAAGCTATTCAAACAATATCTACAAAATGCCAATATCACATGGCAAATACTAATCCTGAATAATGATTAACCAGAAAATGTCTTTGTAATAATCTGATAAAACAAACTATAAGAAATATAATTCCAACAATTACATGAAACCCATGCAACCCCGTCAATAGATAAAATGTACTAGGATAAATACCCTCTGTTATATTAAATGTAGCATCAAAATATTCTCCCGCTTGTAAAATTATAAAAATTAAACCTAAACTTATTGTGACCAAAAACCCATCTATACTATTTCTATAAGAACCCATAGCCATTGCTCTATGTACTCATGTTACTGAAAAACCTGAAACTATTAATAATATTGTATTAAAAAAAGGATAATCAAAAACTGGTATATAATTTAAACCTTTAGGCGGTCATACTGCACCCAATTCTACTGAAGGGCAAAGTGCTGAATGAAAAAAAGCTCAAAAAAAACCAAAAAATAACATTACTTCTGAAGCTAAAAATAATAAAAATCCCATTTTTAGCGATCATCTAACTATTTGAGTATGTTCACCCAAATAAGTTGCTTCTTGTATTAGATCGGAAAATCACATTATGGCGGATAAGAGCAGTATTAATATTCCAAAAAATATTAATAATGCGCCTAAAAATATCCGATGAAAAAAAAAAACTAAACCAGACAAAAAAAAAAAACTACCAAGGGCGACACTAAAAGGTCATGGGCTTGCCTCTGGTATATGATACAAATGTCGTGGCTTTTCCATCTTAATGCTTTGGCCCATTTAAAGCATCAAGCAAGTATATGCTCACTAAAATAGTGAACACATACGCTTGTAAAAAAGCTATTCCGATCTCCAATCCTATGATCATTAATAATGGTATTGATATTATAAAAATTAATCATCATTTTATAAATGTTAAATTTAAAACAAAAGTACTTATAATATGAACTAAAGTATGTCCTGCTAGTATATTTGCAGCTAGTCTTATTGCTAAACTAAACATTCGTATTAAATAAGAAAATATTTCTATTGGTATTAGTATTAATAATAAAATCAAAGGACTTTGTGGTATAAATATTTTTAAAAATTCCAAATAATGTTTTATTAAACCTATTATAAATATTGATATACATATTGTAAATGATAAAAAAAAAATTAAAATAACATGACTTGTTATTGCTATTCCAAAAGGGACTAAACTTAATAAATTTGAAAAAAAAATAAAATTAAAAATAATAAACATTAAATGAAAATAATTTAATCCTTTATTTCCCAATTGTTGAATTACTATATTTAATATAAATTTATATAACAATTCTAAAATATTTTGTATTGCATCTGATATTAATTTTGAATTTATTTTATAAATATTTATAAAATAAATAAATAAAATATTAATTATACAAAAAGGTAATAAGATATTCAATATTGAAATATCTAGGCTTGCAAATTTCAATATTATTAATTTAAATACATCAAATTGTTCTAAAGGTGAATACATTAATTTATAATCCTAAATACTGTAAAAATACTTTGTAAGGAACCGCTTGTACTACAATAGGCATAAATCCGTGAGCTACACCACATAACTCACTACATTGTCCATAAAAAACACCTGGTCTTGTAATTACTACTATAAATTGATTAAGTCTGCCTGGAACGGCATCTATTTTTAAACCAAATTCTGGAATAGATCATGAATGAAGAACATCTCCAGATGTTACTACAAATCTTAAGATTACATGTGCTGGCACTACTAAACGTTTATCTACTTCTAATAATCTTCTGCTTCCATAATTTAATTCATTTTCATTTATTAGAACACTATCAAATGAAAATGAACATCATATAGCTTCTTGTTTTTTAATTTCAACATAATTATCAAATTCATAACTTCAAAATCATTGGTGTCCAATGACTTTGATTGTAAATTTTGGATCTACATTTTCATCTAATGAATAAATTAAAAATATAGAAGGAATTAATATCAAAACTATAATTATTGTAGGGAAAGAACCATAAAGATATTCAAGAAAAAGGCTATGTTTAAATCTATGTACAGTTAAAAAATCATCATTACCATCATAATACAATCTACCTTTACTTGAAATATTAAATAAAAAATGACTTAAAGTTCTATCAATCAAAATATTATCAATATCGTCTATGTCTGAAAAATATTCATTTATTGAACGATAACTTAAACCTTCAAAACAAGCTCGACCTAAATGAATATAAACAAATCTTAAAATTAAATGATCAAATTTTGTAAATTCAGCTTTTTTCTTTAAAGATATATAAATATATATATTTAATAATCCATTAATGAAACTAAAATAAATTCATAAAAATGAATTAAAAATTTGTAATCATACATATAAAAAACATACTTCTATTCTTCTTATTCATCAAAATCAATAAGATTTTCTAAAAATTCCTATTTGTTTATTTAAAATTCCTCAATTAAAATCTATAATTATTTTAAATAAAGATCAGTATACAACAGTTAAAATTAATATTACATATCATATTACATCATGATGCACTGAAACCAAGTGATATGCAAATATAGTGGCTGGATCTAAAAAATTAAGCATAAAAACTCAATTTTTCATAATAGATATAAAAAAAAAAAGAATGCGTCCTAAAGGATTCGAACCTTTAACTTTTTGTTTAGGAAACAAATGCTCTACCTTTTAAGCTAAGGACCAGAGTAAAGTCCATGGACTTTACTCTAAAAATGCAAAAATATCAATATACAACAACAACGCAATACCTACTATTAAATTTTTTTATATAAGGTGATAGATGGGGCTTGAACCCATGTTTTTACGGTCACAACATAAAGTATTACCAACTATACTACTACCACCTTACCCAGGTGACAGGAATCGAACCCGTATCATTGGTGTCAAAAACCAAAGCCTTACCATTTGGGCTACACCTCCCCTTGACAGGATTTGAACCTGTAATAACTGCAGCCTAAATACAGCATGTCTACCTTTCCATCACAAGGGTTGCTTGCGATGGGACTTGAACCCATACATCAAAGACATTGGATTTTAAATCCAACGCGTCTACCATTCCGCCACGCAAAGATTGGGATGGGAATTGAACCCACACTTTATATTTTGCAGACATATGCAATACCTTTATGCTACCCAATCCTTAATCGAGGCGGAGGGATTTGAACCCACAATCTCCTACACCCAAAATAGATGCAATACCCTTATGCTACGCCTTTATTTAATTCTTTAAATCTAAAATTTAGAATTAAAAAAATTGTAAATAAACTTAAACATATACCTAAAAAACCACAGCCTAAAATTATAGCATTAATTTTAGCCTCTGCTTGAATATTACCAAATATTCAATGTGTTTCTACAGGAAATTGATCTATAATACCAAAAGCTATTAAAAATAAACTCAAAGAAATCATTAGTATACATATTGAAATTTGTATACCTGTTATAATTTTTATTTTACTAAAATAATCTAAAGTAAAAGCATTACTTATATCTTTCATACCTAAAAATAAAACTCAATAACTTATATGTATACATAAAAAAAAGCCTCCTCATGTAAAAATTTGTCTTGCTATTTCAAATATAAAAGAATTTAAAGGACCTAATGCTTTTATCATTACCTTTTTATTTAATATTATTAAATAATAGGAATCATAAAAAAGATAAAAAACTAAACCCACGATAAACATACTTATTAAAAATTTTGAATATTTCAATATAAAAAAGTAAAACATTTCTTTCAAAAAAATTTGATATGGAAGTGCGAAATCTTCAGGATCTGAATGGTATGCCACAGTACATCATGAATTATAAACGAATACTAAACTTCAACAAGCTAAATCAAATCTATCATCTGAAGTCATATATAATACTGTATAGAAAAAAAAATTATAAAACATACACATATCAAGGCTTGTTAAAATATTTCAAATTTTTTCACCTTTAGTGCTACCAATATATTTATCCCAATTAATTTTTATCATTTATATTTATATTTAAATGTTTACTTATTTCATAAATAATTAAAAATATTAAAAATAAAATCAAATCAAAATTTTGGTTTAAAAACACTAAAATTTGAACATGTATTATTATTAAAGTTAATATTAAAGTTAAACTAAAAAAAAACAAAAATATACTCAAAAAAATAAAAGATGGACTATAATTACGTAAAAAATAACTGCAAAATCTGAAAATTTTATATAAACCATAAGGACCTAAATATTCTAAATAACCCTTATCTACTAATTTTGCTGGAACTATATATGCTTTATTATATGAATATATTAAAATTTCATTATAAAAAAAATTAAAAAAACCCGCATTATAAAAGAAATACTGTAAATTTATTAAAATTCTTAAAACATTTTTATTCAAATGTTTATTTGAAAAAATTCAAATAACTAAAAAACATAAAAAAAATCCTAATATAAAAAAAATTAATGGTAAATTTTTTATAAATGGGGATATCAATTCTATTTCTATATAAGAATTTCTATTTATAAAAAATAATGTATTATTTCAAAAAAATGTACCATTCCCTATAAATATATCATTAAATAAATAACCACTAAAAATTGATAAAATAGCTAAACAAATTAAAGAAAATAACATCATTCAATTACTTTCTTGAGAAACCAATATATGTTTAAAACCATTACGCATGAAAAAAACAAAAATCAATAACCTTAATGAATATATAACAGTAAAAAAAGCTGATGTTATTAACATAAAATATATAAAAAATCCATCTAATATATAATTACTATATGATAAATCTAAAATCATATCTTTTGAATAAAAACCCGTAAGAAATGGTACACCTATTATTGATAAAGAACCTATAACAAAAGATATATATGTTAAAGGCAAAGTTTTAACTAAAAACCCCATAAATCTAATATCCTGTTCATCTATAGATGCATGTATTACTGAGCCTGCACCTAAAAATAATAATGCTTTAAAAAATGCATGATTAAACAAATGGAAAATTGCTACATGATAAAAAGATAAACCACATGCTACAAACATAAGGCCCAACTGACTACATGTAGAATATGCTATAATTTTTTTTATATCATATTGAAATACGGCTACCATAGCAAAAAATAAAGATGTTAAACCTCCAAATAATATTAAAAGGAATAAAATAAATTCACAATGTTCAAAGATCACACAATTACGAACAATTAAAAAAACACCAGCTGTAACCATGGTCGCTGCATGTAGTAAAGCGCTTACTGGGGTAGGCCCCTCCATTGCATCTGGTAATCAGACATGTAAACCTATTTGGGCAGATTTACCAATCGCACCAATAAATAAAAAAAAACAAATTAAATTTATAAGATTAAATTTAATTCCAAAAAAAAAAATAATTTTATCTTTAAATAAATGTATTAAATCAAACACTATTAAATAATCTAAAGTTTTAAAATGAGCAGCTATAAGTAAAATCGCAAATATAAAAAAAACATCAGCTATTCTGTTTATTATCATAGCTTTAATTGCAGCTTTATTTGCTAGAATTCTTGTATGTCAAAAATTAATTAATAAATAAGAACATACGCCTACACCTTCCCAACCAAAAAATAATTGTAAAAAATTATCAGCTGTAACTAACATTATCATAAAAAATGTAAATAAAGATAAAAATGAAATAAAACGCGGTAAATAAGGATCTGATTGCATATACCCCATTGAATATACATGCACAAAAAAAGAAATAAATGTAATTATAATTAACATAACAGCAACTAAAGAATCATATAAAAATCCAATAGAAATTGTTAATAAACCAAAATCTAATCAATTATATAATTGTATTGTTACTTTACTTTGACTTATTAATATTTCATAAAATATTAATATTGAACATATACAAGCTATTAAAATACAAAAAATAGAAAGAAAGCAACTTTCTTTTCTGCCAAAAAATCAACCTAATAAACCTGTTAAAAAAAAACTCAATAAAGGTAAGAATACTATTAATAAATACATATTAATTATACTTTTTTTCTCATATTTTTCGCTTTGCCTGTCATGTCATAATAATAAGATTATTGTTTGTTATTTTCTGTTATTTTTTTAATATCTGCTCCACTTTTTACATATAATACTGTATCTATCTCCTTAAATAGAATTGTTTTTATAATTTCTATGTAATCATAATCTTTATTATATAGAAATTGTATAATTTCATCGCTATATATAAATGCTGTAATTACAAAAATTAAACCTAATATCGAAGTAATTGCTAAAATATATTTTTTTAAAATTTTATTCATTTTTTATTATTAAATAATATTTTTCGTTTGATCCCAAAGACCAAAAGTTTACTGGTGGTTCCTTTTTACCTTCTATTTTTATAAAAATATCTTTACATTCGTCCGTAATTTTACTAATTTCTATATTATCGAATGTTAAAATACCTAATTTTTTAGGTCCATATAAATTCAAATCTTCTTGTGTAATAATTATTACATCTTTATAATTTCATGATTCTCATTTTAAAGAATGTGTCTGTTCAGCTATAGTTATTCCGTCCATAACATATATATCTTTTGTTGAATCTATGAATATATGAAATTGTTGATTGATTGGAAGACTTAATTTTATACTCTCATTAGCTGCTAAAACTATGGTTTCAATGTTTGATGGTATTAACTTATCTAATATTACATCAATTAAATTTATACAAAGATAACCTATTTCTAGAAATAGCACTATTCAAAGTAAAATTTCAAACAATGGCGTTATCGGTGGTGGCGGTGGTGCTGGTGGCGCTGGCATTCGTGGTCAACCTGTTGCGAAAGTTTGTATTGGTTTAGTATGTTCCATATAAAACATTATTGAATATACTAATAATACTATTATTATAATAATAATAGCTATATAAGGTAAAAAAAATGCTAAAAATAAATACATAGATTTTTATTTTTTTTTTTATTTTTAGC
>Ga0134124_10003903_pt1 | contig 11954 bp, 10 predicted proteins | sample KB304_FD_96880 | JGI IMG/M metagenome (GOLD analysis project Ga0134124, IMG submission 96880) | Terrestrial soil microbial communities without Nitrogen fertilizer from Kellogg Biological Station, Michigan, USA - KB3-0-4 | ecosystem: Environmental > Terrestrial > Soil > Unclassified ... | reverse complement strand
GCAAGCCGACAACGGATCGGGCGTGCCGCACCTCAATCACGTGTACGACGTGAACATCTCCGCCGGCGGCCCCATCAAGAAGGACAAGGTGTGGTACTTCATCAACGGCCGCACCCAGGCCGCGACGCGCTACATCCCTGGCATCTTCTACAACAAGAACGCCGGCGATGCGGCGAAGTGGCTGTACGCGCCCGATCTCAACCGGAGCGCGTACTCGGACCGGCTGTTCGAAAACGCCAGTGCACGCCTGACGTGGCAGGTGACCCGGCGCAGCAGGGTCGCCGTGTTCTGGGACGAGCAGGCGCTCTGTCGAACCTGCACGGGCTCGACCAGCGCGGGCATCGATCCGCCGCGCGCGTCGCCTGAAGCGGTCGGCGTCTTCGGCCGTCCGCTGCGCGTCATGCAGGCGACGTGGTCGGCGCCGCTGACGAATCGGCTGCTCGTCGAGGCGGGGTTTGGCGGCACCTATTTCGGCTTCGGAAATTTCGAGCGCAGACCAAATCCGACCCGCGACCTGATTCGTGTCGTCGAACAGTGTGCGAGCGGCTGTGCGGCCAACGGCAGCATCCCGGGGCTGGCGTATCGGTCGCAGGATTTCAGCGACGCCTACAACGGCTCCTACTTGTGGAAGGCATCGCTTTCCTACATCACGGGATCGCACAGCGCCAAGGCCGGCTATCAGCACACGCTCCTGTCCCAGGACGCGGTGTGGATGACGAACGACCAGAACCTGACGTACCGGTTCGACAACGGCGTCCCGAATCAGCTGACGGAATCGATCTCGCCCTGGGTCAACCGGTCGCGTGCGGGTTGGGACGCCGTCTTCGCCCAGGAGCGGTGGACGCGCGGACGTTTGACGATCGAAGGCGCCATACGCGTCGACCGCGCCAGCAGCTGGTTTCCCGTGCAGCAGGAGGGCCCATCCCGCTTTCTGCCGGCGCCGATCGTCGTTCCCGACACCCGCGGCGTGGACAGCTACACAGACATCACACCGAGAATGGGCGCGGCCTACGACATCCTTGGCGACGGCAGGACCGCGCTCAAGGTACACGTGGGCCGATACCTGGAGGGTGCGGGCACGTCGGGGACCTATCTGAACACCAATCCGACAATGCGCATGCCTCAGACAACGCCGGCCACGAGCGCGGCCGGCGTCACGCGGCCGTGGATCGACGCGAACGTCAACTTCGTGCCCGATTGCGATCTGCTCAATCCGAACGCGCAGGACCTGCGCCCCGGCGGCGGCGATCTGTGTGGCGTCGTGTCGAACACGAGCTTCGGCCGGAACGCGCTGACCAACAATTTCGATCCAGCCATCCTGAGCGGATGGGGCGTCCGGCCCTCGGACTGGACGCTCGATGTCTCGCTTCAGCAGCAGATTCTCGAGCGAACCTCGGTGACCGTCTCTTACAGCCGCCGCTGGTTCCACGGCTTCACGGTCGCCGACAACACCGCGGTGCAGGCGTCCGATCTGACGCCGTTCAGCGTCGTCGCGCCCCTCGATCCACGCCTGCCGGGCGGCGGGGGCTACGCGGTGTCGAGTCTGCGTGATGTCGTTCCCGACAAGTCGGGCCAGGTCGGCAACCTCATCGCGGATGCCAGCAAGTACGGCACCTGGTATCAGTACTTCAGCGGCGTCGACGCGACGATCAACCTTCGGACCGAGCGTGGTTTGACGTTCGTGGGAGGGACCAGCACCGGACAGAGCGTCGCGGACAACTGCGACGTGCGGAGAAATCTGCCGGAGCTCTCGACCGCGACGACCGGCACGAGCGCCTTCGGCGGAGGGTTCGCCGGGTCGACGGTCAGCCCCGCCAGCCCGTATTGCCACGTCGCGTTCGGCATCCAGACGCAGTTCAGAGGTCTAGCCTCGTACACCTTGCCGGCCGTCGACGTTCAGCTGTCGGCGACGTTGCAAAGCAAGCCGGGGCCGATGCTGGCCGCCAACTACGCCGTGCCGAATTCGGCTGCGGCCGTGTCGCTTGGACGCAACCTGTCAGGGAATGCGCCCAACGTCACCGTCAATCTCGTGCCGCCCGGAACACTGTACGGAGATCGCATCAATCAGCTGGACCTTCGGGCGGCCCGGACTTTCACGTTCGGGCATTCTCGAGCGACGGTCGCGCTCGACATCTACAACGCGCTGAACTCCAGCGCGGTGCTGACCTACAACAACGCGTTCGTGCCCGGCGGCACCTGGCTGCAACCCATCACCATTCTGACGCCGCGGTTCGCCAGGATCACGGCCGAAGTCGACTTCTGAGATCTGCATGCCGATCTCTCGACGACATAACGTTCGGTTCGTCGCGTCGCTGGTGGTGGCGCTCACGGCGGGCGTTCTCGGTCCGGCCGCCACTGCGCGCGCCGGCGATCATCAGCACCAGGTGCTCGTCCTGTTCGGCTCGAGGCCGGATGCGCAGTTCGCCGTGGTCGCCCAGCGCCAGCTGCCCGCCCTGCTGAAGCAGAGCCTGCCCGGTGGCGTGGATTACTACTCCGAGTATCTCGACGTGCCGAGGTTCGCCGATCGTTAATACGAGACGGCGTACCTGGATTTTCTGCGTCTGAAGTACAAGGCACAGCGCATCGATCTCATCGTCCTCACGGGAACCCTCTCCGTCGACGCCATGAACGGTCTTCGAGAGATCTTCCACGGCGCGCCCATTGTGTTCTACGCGCTCAGGCAACCCAGTGCCCGCGTCGCCAATTCCACCGGACTGGTGAACGAGCTCCATTTCCGCGGTTCGATCGACCTCGCCGTTGCCCTGCAACCGGATCTCGAGCACGTCTTCGTCGTCAGCGGCGCGGGGCCCTCCGACAGAGCGTTCGAGCAGCTGGCGCGGAGCCAGTTTCTCCCGCTGGAGAAGCGCGTCGAGTTCACCTACCTGTCGGGCCTCGTGACACGGGACCTCGAAGCGCGGCTGAAAACGCTCCCCCGCCGCTCAGCGGTGTTCGTGGGACTCGTGACCAGAGACGGTGCCGGCGAGAACTTCCACGAAATGGACTACCTGGCGCGGGTCGCGTCGGTGGCCAGCGCTCCGACGTACAGCTGGGCGGATGCGGCCGTGGATTCGGGAATCGTCGGAGGCACCCGGCGCAACCACCCGGCCGAGATGCAGGCGATCGTGACGCTTGCCGTGCGAGTGCTGCAGGGAGCGTCTGCCGACGACATCCCGGTGTCTTCAGCCGACCTCGACGTCAACCAGGTCGACTGGCGCCAGCTCCGCCGATGGGGGATCAGCGAGGCCCGGGTGCCGGCGGGCACTGTCGTCCTGTTTCGAGATCCTGGCCTGTGGGACCGTTACAAGAGCTACATCATCGGATCGCTGGCGCTGCTGCTGACGCAGACGGCGCTCATCGCCGGTCTGCTCGTTCAACGATCCAAGCGCCGGCAGACCGAGCTGGAGTTGCGCCGCAGCCAGATAGATCTGCGCGCGAGCTACGACCGCATCCAGCATCTCGGCCGCCGGCTGCTCCACGACCAGGAAGAGGAACGCGGGCGCGTCGCTCGTGAACTGCACGACGACATCTGTCAGCAGCTTGGATGTCTCGTGTTCGAGCTCGAGATGCTTCGCCGAGGGGAGCAACAGCGCCGCAAGGCCGACCGGACGCTGGCAGCCGTGGTGGAAATCGCACAGGGCGCCGTCAACAGCGTGCGCAACTTGTCGCACCAGTTGCACCCCGAGAAATTGCGGCTGATCGGTCTCGTGGCCGCCATTCGTGGTTTGGTGAAGGATCTTTCCGCGCCTGGCCTGACCATCGCCTTCTCACACAAGTCCGTACCCGAATGGCTCCCTGACGACCTGGCGCTCTCGCTTTTTCGCATCGTTCAGGAAGCCCTGAACAACATCGTCAAACACAGCGGCGCCACTCGGGTATCTGTGGCGCTCAGCGGCCAGGCGCACCAACTCGCTCTTTCAATCGCCGACGACGGCGTCGGATTCAACGTCGATGACACCCGAACCAGCGGCCTGGGCCTCCTCAGCATCCAGGAGCGGCTGCAGTCGCTTGGCGGACGGCTCGACATCCTGTCTCAACCGGGATCGGGAACGCAGCTCGAGATTCGGGTGCCCATAACGGCGGCGCCGTTGACATCTCAACCCGTCACGCTTCAAGGCCGCTGAGGGGAAAGCTTCAGATCGCTCCAGGACAGGAAGCCGCCCGAGGCATCGCGCACGGCAATGGCAGCGAAGAGCTTCCTTGCCGCGTCGCCGGTGAAGAGAACCGACGAAGCGCTGGTGATCACGCTGTTGATCAGGGTCAGCGCGTTGTTCACGCGGACGTCCGCCGTCGCCGCCGGCCCGCCGCCCGACAACACCGAGTCCTCGATCGTCACCGTGCCGCTGTTGACGTTCACGTAATGCGCGAAGTTTGGCCGGCCCGAGGCCTTGCCGATGAGCACGTCCCGCAGAGTCACTCTCGATTGGTGATCGATCAGGACCGAGTCATACGTGTTGTCGGCATCGAGCTGCTCTTCCGTCGACATTCCTTCGACTACGGTATTGAACGCATAGTCGATCTCGAGGCTGCCCCGCTTGTTGCTCTCGAAGAGAATGCGCCGCAGCCTGTTGAGGCCACTCGCCTGCTGGTTGCCGAGTTTGCCGGCGCTGATGACGATGGCCGTTCCACCCGCGGTGCCGCTGACGCGCACGGTGTCGAACGTCGTCTTCTGCAGCTCGGGAAGATCGAGGACCTTGCCGTCCCCTCCGTTGGTGGCGCCCGCATAGATACCGTGTAGAGCGGACCCGTCGATTTGAATGTTGCGGAACGTGTGACGCTCGTTCTGTCCCTGAAAATAGATGCCGATCTGCGATCCTTGAATCAAGAGCCGGTCGAAGGTACCGACGAGCGCGTTGTTGAGGTTCAGCCCGTAGCGGCCGCCGACCAGCCAGAGATCGGCGAACGAGATCTGAACGGCCGCCGACGCGCCGGTCACGCCGATCTGGAAGACGTCGGCGGTGGGCGTCGTCTGCACCAGCTTCGTCGCGCCGTTCCCCGCGCCCTGAATCCACAAGCTCGTGGTCGAGGTCGCCATCGAGACGACGAGCGAGCGGGTAAGCCGGTACGTGCCTGGAGGCAGCCAGACCTGGCCGCCGGATCCGCGGAGGCTCGTGATCGCGGATTGGAGCGCCTCGGTGTCGTCAGCCACGCCGTCGCCGACGGCGCCAAATGCCAGCACATCGGCGATGTGGCTGCGCTCGGACGTGGCAGGCGTGGCGGATCGTTGTGCGAAGAGCGCGCAAGGAATGGACAGCATTCCCCAAACCACGAGCCATCCCGGCGCCCTGAAGGAGCCCTGGCGATGAGAGAATCCGATGTCGTTCACTTGTCGCTGGTCGAAGTATCGGCCTCCCGCCGTTCGACTGTAACCGTCACGCCCTAGTTGTCACACGACGCGCCGACGACGCGGACGGAGCTGACTTTCAGATCGCGGTCGAACAGCTGACCGGTGGCAGCGACGCGCTTGCCGACTTGTCTCTCGAGGCCATGCGGGTCCGGCGGAGCGAGGAGCGCGACCGCCGCCGGCCGTTTCTTCAGGAATCCGCTCCGCCAGCTGCGGGCCTTGGGCGCGTCGGCGCCCTCGGTGTCCGTCAGACGGAACTCGTCTCTGTCGACGCTCATCTCGAGGCACCCGGTGACGGTCACGGGCGCGGGCCCCACGATCTCCGTCGAGACGGACGACGCCGGCGCAACGACTGCGGCGTCTGCCTTGGCCGTCTTGCCCGTCGTGGCGATGACGGGCGCGGTGATTGGCGCGGTCGATTTCGCTGACGTCTTCGCCGACGCGGCGGCGTGCTTCTTCGCCGGCGCCACCGTCACGACTTTTCTCGGCCGCGCCTTGAGGACTGGCTCCGGAGCGTGTTCTTCGACGACCGGCGCGGCAAAGCCGGCGGACGCCACCGGCATCGTCTCCAGCGCCGGCGCGGTCGGAGCCGGCTCCGGGCGGGGCGCCGTGGCCGCAAACCGTTCCGATCGTTCCAGGTGATCCTCCGCCGCGAAATCCTCGGGCCGCTCCGATGCGTAGCGCACGAGCAGGAGCGTCGCGACAATCATCGCCATGCCCCCGGCCAGCGCCCAGGTCCAGCGATGCGTCGATTTCCGCGCGGGCGCGGCTTGACGCGACGCGGGAGGGGTCGTGGGCGGCGGGACGTGTGCGGGCGGCGCTGGAATCTTCTCCATGCTGATTTCCTCTGGAGCCGTCCGCGCAATTCACGTACCGCGGCGTTTTTCGCAGGAGTTGACGGAATCGGCCGGCGGGCCATTACAGGACGGTCACTCGACTTTCAACTCTACGCGTCGCGGCCTCGCACGAATGGCCGAGGTCGATCGGGCCCCGTTTGATTTACACTTAGCCGCCATAACGCCGCACATCAGCCCTCGATCGTTGCCGATGCGCCTCACGATGGCGTGCGCGGCGCTGGCCGTCTTCGCGGCCGTCCTGCAGACGGCCCGGCTTGGCTCGACTCCGCCGTACCTGTCGATCGAGGAGATCAGCCAGGCGCACGACGAAGTCGTCCTTGCGAACACCGGCCGCAACGCGGACGGCCAGCTGCTCCCGCTCTATTTCCCCGACAGCACGACACACACGGTTCGCGAGCCCGTTTGGGTGTACTGGGCGGCCGCGCTCCTGAGCGTCCTGCCGTTTTCCGAAGCGCTCGTGAGACTGCCGAGCGCGAGCGCCGCGGTCATCGACGTCGTCCTCATGTTCCTGGTCGCGCGCGAGATCTTCGGCTCCACGACGCTCGGGGGGATCGCGGCGGCGATGCTGCTGCTGTCGCCGGGCCACTTCATCCAGGGCCGCATCGCGTCGATGCAAATCGGAACGGTGACGATGACGCTCGCGTGGATGTGGTGCATGGCCCGGTACTTCCGGACACGGCGGCGTCGCGACGTCGTGCTCGCCGCCTGTTGTCTCGCGGCGGCGATGTACGTGTACGCCGCGGCGCTCGTCGTGATGCCGATCTACTTCGCGGTCACCGCCGCTCTCGTCCTGCGACGGGAGGGCGCGGAGCGGCGCGACCTGCTCGCCGCGGGCGCGGCGTTCGGCCTCATGCTGCTGCCGATGGCCGCGTGGTTCGCCGTGCATCCGCAGCACATCCTCGGCGACGTCGCCTACTACACGCACGGCGATTACAACAGGGACCTGGGATGGCGAGGCTTTCTCGGCGTGGATGCGGTGCAGCATCTGGATGCCTGGTGGTCGTCCTACAGCCCGAACCTGCTCTTCTTTTCCGGCGACGCCGACATGCGCTTTTCGACGCGCACCGCGGGCTACTTTCTTCTCGCGACGGCGTTTCCGCTCGCGATTGGGCTCGCGACCGCTCGACGATCGCTCTCGCCTGACCTCTGGCCGCTGCTGGTCGCGGGCGTCGTTGTCGCGCCGCTGCCTGCGGCGATCGTCAGCAATGCGGAGCTCAAGCGGTTTCTCACACTGGTGCCGTTTGTCGTGTTGATCGCCACGTGCGGCGTCCAGTGGATGCTGGCCCGTGGACGCGTGGCGCGGCTGTGCTGCGCGCTGCTCGTCGCCTTCGGCCTGATGCAGTCGGCGACATTCATCGGCTACTATTTCGGTCCGTATCGCGAGGTCGCGGCGACGAAGATGGGCGGCAACGTCCGTGGCGCCGTCCACGAGATGCTGGCGGCCGCGGAGCCCACCGATTGCATTCTGCTGGCAGTCGAACCGTATTACTTCCAGGACGAATGGAGGCTGTACACGCGCGCGTACCAGCGCAGCTTCTTCACGACGCCGCGCTTTGCCGAAGCGTCCTCGTGCGCCGGCGTGACGGCGCTCGGGGAGCCTGGCGATCCGCGCTTCGTGGGCTGGCACACCATCCCGATTCCCGAGATCAACGGACCGGTCCGGCTGGCTGTCTACCTCAGATGATCGCGGTCCGTCCTCTGGCCGCGATCATCGCGACGGCGGATGCCCTGCTGCTCTACGCGTTGGCGAGCCGCCAGTTCAAACGACCGGAAGCGGGATGGGCCGCGGCGCTTCTCCTGCTGCTCACGCCTGCGCACGCGTATTTCGTTCGAACAGGATCGCCGCGGATCCTGTGGCCGATCCCTTTGCTTCTTGGATGGGCGCTGCTCGTGACGGCTTATCACCGCCAGCGCCCATGGGCATCGGCCTGGACGCTGCCGGCGTCAATCGTCCTGCTGGCGGTGACCGTGGCGATTCAGCCGTCGAGTGCGGTGGTCGCCGCCGCCTTCGGAATCCTCACGCTGCTGGTCGCACGCCGCACGCGCGCGGGACGGTTCGCGGCTGCGGCGATCGGCTGGGGTGTCCTCGCCGTGTGCGGCATATCGCTGACGCTGTTGATCGGCCCCGTCGGATCGTTTCGATCCGTGGCGTGGCAGCGCGCCGCAACCGTCGCCGACTGGTTCTGGACGTTCCTTCTGCCCTCGAACCTGTTTGTCAGAGCCGAGCCGATCCCCGCGTGCGGGTTGTTTCTGTCGTTCGCAGCCGTGCCGATGGCTGTCGGCGTCTACACGGCGGCGAAAGCCGCATCCGCGGATCCGCTCGGCGCGAATCTCGAAAATCTCATCGTGCTCGTCGGCTCGACCGCCGCGGTGTTTGGCGCCGCCGTGACCGGCGTCCCCCCACTCATCACTCGTGCGCTCATCGTCGTCCCGCTCGGCGTTCTCTTGAGCATCTCGGGGGCAATCGTCATGTGGCGCCAGTGGAGGCTCGCCGGCCGGGTGGCGCTCGCCACGCTCGGTATCGGCGGCGCCGTCCAGGCGTTCCTTTGTCTGTGACCGACCTCTACCGCTGAGAGTCCGGCGGCGCTCCGGCGCCTCGACCGCTGCCGGCTCCTCCCCGTCCGCCGCCGCGGAAGTTCGCCTGAAGCAGATGCGTCAGCGTGTGGACGTATCGCAGTTTGCCGTTCTCGATCCGGAACAGATGCGTGTCGGGCGCCCCGCTTCCGCCGGCGGCGCTTCCGGCGCCGAACGTGCAGAACACGACGATCGAGCCCATGGTCGGATCGACGATGAAGCGGCGGTTGGCGATGTTGACGCCGCTCGGGACGCCCACGTCGCAGCTGTCGGTCGGCGATCCGTTGCCGGTGTGCGCGCCGCCTTCGGTGCGGTTGCACGGATAGCCCCACGGGACCAAATCTTTCTTTCCTTCGAGAAAGGCGTCGAGGTACGCGTTGGCGGCGGCCACCAACGTGTCGCGCGAATCGCGCCGGGCGGCGGGAATGACGTCCCACTTCTCCGCCTCCGCGTACTTCAGATAGTTCTCCGCGTTGAAGAGCCAGTAGCCGGTCGTCGTCCAGAGAATCTCTATCTCGGCAACTTTGTCGCGGTTGACGCGCAGGCGAGTGCCGAGGATGTACGGCTTCTCTTTGTTCGTGACGATCACCTCGGTGAACGTCTGGCAGGTAGAAGGGTCGAGCAGGCTCCAATGGTGATCGATCGTCATGGCCGTCTTGACCAGCCCGGTGTCGATGTCGGCGGGCGCGTGGTTCTCAAAGTAGCCGAGCCCTGCAGCCAGCGGCAGGCCCGACGTATCGCCTTTCGTTTGCGCGGCGACGTAGAGATCGACCGCGCGCTGCAGCCCGTCGCGCGAACACGAAATCTGGGCGGAGCTCGCCTTCGGAGCGAGCAGCCCGCCGGTGAGCACAATCCCGATGAGAGCCAGGTGCCGCGTCATCGCCTTCTCCTTTGCGAGAGATGAGTGGCGGTAATGTAGCAGGTTCAACGAAGCCTGAGCCGTTCCGATTCAGGTATAGTCTCCAGCTGTAATCCTCATGTCGATTAGCTATACCGTGGACGACGTTCGACGTTGCCTGCGTGCGGTCACGGTCGCGCCCCACGGCCGTGCTGAGATCGTCGCGCACATGGAAGAACAGGCGGCAGCCGGTCTGTGGGCGTACGGCGTGCTGGACGATGTCCGCGCGCTTCAGAACGAGTGGCTGCCGACCACGTCGGACGTCCGCGTCATCATTCACAGCCTGGCAAACCTGACACGCGCGCACGGGCCGCGGGGCAAAGTGGCCTTCCTTGTCAGGAGCGATCAGGCCGCGATATTCGGCGTGCTGCGGATGTACGCCAGTCTGGCCGAAGTCTCAGGGGTCGGCATGTTTGGCGTGTTTCACGACGAAGGCCGGGCGATTGCCTGGCTCAGCGAACCCTCCAATACCGAGCCCTCGTAGGGACCCGCCGCGGTCCTGTGGGAAACCGCGGCATTCGATTGAGATATACGGCTGAGTTTGGCCGCTGAACTGGTTAGGGCACATACCGTTAGATGCCGTTGCCAGTTTTCCGCGCGGCCTGTGGGAATGCTGTGGAAAACCGGCCGGCTGAGGTGCCAATCAGGGCCGGTTTACTGGCGATTTACCAGTTTGCACCGATGTTGTACGGGATGACGCGCGAAGCGACTCAGTGGACCGGCGTCTTGTCAGGCCATCCATCGAGGATTATCTGGGGAGGGCCGTCCTGGGCCCACCGTCTGGCCGTCAGCTTCCGATCCAGCGTCACGAGCCATTCGCGAAACGATCGCGCGTTGTCGAACCGCCTCGTCTCCTTCCGGCCATCCGGATGCGTCAGCACGCTCATGTACTCGAGCGTCTCGTTGTCGTAGCGCGTCTCGAGTGAGAGCGACTCCCGGTCTCGCGTATAGAACCACAGCATATTTGGTCGCTCCATCGTTTCGGCCAGACCGCCGCAAAGCTGTTCATGTCCGCTCCCTGCACGGTTTTGCGGTGTGCAGCGTGCGCTCATTCGGTACGTGTGACCGACAGGATGGGACACGAGCGCCGAAAATCTGTCGCTCGATGCGCGGCGGTGCACAGCGGCGCGCTGGCAACGAATCCGCTATGGCTCAGGTCGGTTTCCCCGAGGTCATGACCGGAGCGAATGCGATGAGCGACGTGACTGCAGCAGTCAGACAAGCAACTGAGGAAGTTGTTCGTTCGCGACGGTTCGTCACGCGCGCCGTCGATCTCCGCGAGCCGGGCAAACCCGGGTACGTGCTCGGCACCTCGTCGCCGGAGCGCGAGCGTCTCGTCAAACAGTGCGAGCTGTTCAAGAACGAGGCGACGTGGATGCTGGATCAGATCGGCATCCGCCGCGGCTGGTGGACCATCGACATCGGCTGCGGCCCGCTCGGCATCACCGACCTTCTCGCGGAGCGCACGGGGCCCGCGGGCGAAGTCATCGGCCTCGAGCGCGATCCTGACATGCTGGAGTTCGGGCACGAGCTGATGGCCGAGCGTGGTCTCGACGCCGTTCGCCTCATCCAGGGGGACGCTCGCGACACGGCCATGCCGGCCGACAGCTTCGACTTCTCGCACGCGCGGCTGCTCCTCGTCAACGTGCCACAGCCCGACGAAGTCGTGAGCGAGATGGTCGACATCACGCGGCCCGGCGGCTACGTCGCCTGCGAGGAAGTCGACTGGGTCTCCTGGGTCTGCGACCCGATCCACCCGGCCTGGACGCGACTGCTCAACATCAACGCCGACATCTGGCGCAAGCGCGGCATGGACGTCCACGTCGGCCGCCGCCTCCCGCGCCTGCTGACGCAGGCCGGGCTCACGGACATCCAGTGCAAGACCCACACGCCCGTGTACAGCTGCAGGGACAACTATCAATACCTGCTGCTCGCGTTCGCCGCGATCAATCGCGACGAGATGATCAAGAGCGGCTACGTGACCGAAGCGGAATATCTCGAGATGACCGAGTCGCTGAAGCGTCATCTCTCGGATCCCTCGACGTTCACGACCGGCTCGCTCTTCTGCCAGGCCTGGGGCCGCAAAAAGTAGTGTCGTAGAATGACGCCACCGTGGAGGTGGCGTCATGACGGTCCCGATTCGTTTCCCGCTGTTCGTTCTTCTCGCGGCGGCCACGGCCGCCGTCACGCTGGACGCCCAGCAGGCGCCGCTGCCCGCGGACGTCAATCCGATCACGCTGTCGCGGCTGCCGCCGATCAACCGCAGCGATCTCGACGCCGAGGG
>Ga0134124_10003901_pt1 | contig 11954 bp, 11 predicted proteins | sample KB304_FD_96880 | JGI IMG/M metagenome (GOLD analysis project Ga0134124, IMG submission 96880) | Terrestrial soil microbial communities without Nitrogen fertilizer from Kellogg Biological Station, Michigan, USA - KB3-0-4 | ecosystem: Environmental > Terrestrial > Soil > Unclassified ... | reverse complement strand
GGCAACGCCTCGCTGGAAGAGGTGGTGATGGCGCTGCGGACCCGCAAGGACTTCTTCGGGGTGGAGACCCAGGTGCGGAGCGAGGAGATCTTCAAGACCTCGCGCCTGCTCTCCCACATCACCGGGGTGCACGTGCAGCCCAACAAGGCGGTGGTGGGCGAGAACGCCTTCGCCCACGAGGCGGGCATCCACCAGGACGGGGTGCTGAAGGAGAAGCTGACCTACGAGATCATGCGGCCCCAGGACATCGGGCGCGCCACCAACAAGCTCGTGATGGGCAAGCACTCCGGCCGGCACGCGCTGGCCGCGCGGCTCAAGGATCTGGGCTTCGAGCTCGACGAGGGCGGCCTCGGCAAGGCCTTCAAGCGCTTCAAGGACCTCGCGGACCGGAAGAAGGAGATCTTCGACGACGACCTGATCTCGATCGTCAAGGACGACATCGCCCAGGTCCCCGAGACCTACACCCTCGACTACCTGCATTCGATCAGCGGGACCGGGATCATCCCGTCCGCCACCGTGCGGCTCAAGAAGGAAGAGCAGGTCTTCCAGGACTCGGGGGTGGGCGACGGCCCGGTGGACGCGGTGCTGAACGCCATCGACGCCATCACCGGGATGAAGGGCCGGCTGCAAGACTACCAGCTGCGGGCGGTCACCTCGGGCAAGGACGCGCTGGGCGAGGTCTCGGTGAAGGTGGACTTCGACGGCACGGTCGTCTTCGGCAAGGGCACCTCGACCGACGTGATCGAGGCGAGCGCCCGCGCCTACATCAACGCGGTGAACCGGCTCGTGCACCCCGCGCGGGGGCGCGACGTCCAGGAGGTCGGCCCCTAGGGCCCGCCATGGCCACGTACGAGATCGCGGTGCTGCCCGGTGACGGCATCGGGCAAGAGGTGACTCCCCAGGCGCAGCGCGTGCTGCAGACGGTGGCGAAGGCGACCGGCATCGGGCTCGAGTTCGAGACCGCCCTGGTGGGCGGCGCGGCCATCGACGCCACCGGTCGGCCCCTGCCGCCGGCCAGCCTCTCGCTCTGCCAGTCCGCCCACGCCATCCTGTTCGGCTCGGTGGGCGGGCCGAAGTGGGACGACCTGCCGCAGGAGGGGCGGCCGGAGCGGGGGCTGCTCGCCATCCGCAAGGAGCTCGATCTCTTCGCCAACCTGCGGCCCGCCACCTGCTTCCCGATGCTGGTGGACGCCTCGCCGCTGAAGCGCTCGGTGGTGGAGGGGACCGACCTCATGGTGATTCGCGAGCTCACCGGCGGGCTCTACTTCGGCGAGCCGCGCGGCCGCAGCGAGGGAGCGGGGGGCGAGATCCGCGCGGTGAACACCATGGCCTATACCGTTCGGGAGATCGAACGTGTTGCCCGCGCCGCCTTCGACGTGGCGATGAAGCGGCGCAAGCGGCTGGCCTCGGTGGACAAGGCCAACGTGCTCGTCGTCTCGCAGCTGTGGCGGGAGGTCGTGACCCGGGTGGCCAAGGACTACCCCCAGGTGGCGCTCGAGCACGTGCTGGTCGACAACTGCGCGATGGCCCTCGTGCACAAGCCGACCCACTTCGACACCATCGTGACCGAGAACACCTTCGGCGACATCCTCTCGGACGAGGCCGCGATCCTGGCCGGATCCATGGGCATGCTGCCGTCGGCGAGCCTCGGCGGGGCGGGCGGCAAGAAGGGGCTCTTCGAGCCCGTGCACGGCACCGCCCCCGACATCGCGGGGCAGGGAGTGGCCAACCCGATCGCGGCGATCCTCTCGTCCGCGATGCTGCTGCGCTACTCGCTCGACCGCGGGAGCGACGCGGACCGGATCGACCGGGCGGTGCTGCGGGTGCTGGAGCAGGGGCACCGCACGCGGGACATCCACTCCGCGGGTACCAAGCTGGTGGGCACCCAGGAGATGGGCGACCTGATCGTGGCCGAGGTCGAGCGGTCGTACTAGACAGGAGAGACGAGGACATGGCGTCGGGCATGGTGGTGGCGGTCGTGGGCGTGACGGGAGCGGTCGGGCAGACCACGCTGAAGATCCTCGAGGAGCGCAAGTTCCCGGTGCGGGAGCTGCGGGCCTTCGCCTCGGCCCGCTCGGCGGGCAAGACCGTGCCCTTCAAGGGCGAGACCGTCAAGGTGGAGGCGGTCGGCCCCGATTCCTTCAAGGGCGTGGAGCTGGCCCTCTTCTCGGCGGGCTCCGCCCAGTCGAAGGAGTACGCGCCGCTCGCGGTGAAGGCGGGGGCGGTGGTCATCGACAAGTCGAACGCCTTCCGCATGGAGCCTCACGTCCCGCTGGTGGTGCCGGAGATCAACCCTCACGCGGTGAAGGGTCATCGGGGGATCCTCGCGTGCCCGAACTGCACCACGATCGTCACCGTGATGCCGCTGAAGCCGCTGCACGATGCGGGCCGACTTCGCCGCGTGATCGCCACCAGCTACCAGGCGGTCTCGGGGGCGGGGGTCAACGGGGTGGAGGAGCTGCGGAGCCAGACGCTCGCGTGGGCCCGCGGGGAGGCCATCACCCCGCGCTTCTTCCAGCACCAGATCGCCTTCAACCTGATCCCCCACATCGACAAGTTCGCGGACAACGGCTATACCGGCGAGGAGATCAAGCTCGTCAACGAGGTGCGCAAGATCCTCGAGCTGCCCGATCTGCCCATCTCGCCGACCACGGTACGGGTGCCGGTGTTCACGACGCACTCCATCGCGGTGAACGCGGAGACCGAGCGCCCGGTCAGCCGCGAGCGCGCCCGCGAGGCGTTCTCGGCCTTCCCCGGCCTCACGCTCTGGGACGAGCCCGCGGAGAACCGCTACCCGATGCCGGCGGTGGTCGAGGGGCAGGACGATTGCTACGTGGGACGGATCCGCGAGGACCTGTCGCAGGCCAACACGCTCAACTTCTGGGTGGTGGGCGACCAGCTCCGCAAGGGCGCCGCGCTCAACGGCATCCAGATCGCGGAGCTGCTGATCCGCTGACCGACGCCCGCACGCTCCGCCTCACCCTGGCCTACGATGGCGCCGGGCTCCACGGCTGGCAGGTGCAGCCCGGGCTCCCCACGGTGCAGGGCCGGCTCGTCGAGGCCGCCACGCGTGTCCTGGGCGCGCCGGTGAAGGTCACCGGCGCGAGCCGCACCGACGCGGGGGTGCACGCCCTTCGCCAGGTCGCGAGCCTGGTCACCGCTCGGCCGATGGCGCCCGCGGCGCTGCAGCGCGCGCTCAACGCGCTGCTGCCTCCCGCGATCCGCGTGCTGGCCTGCGCCGAGGCCCCCGCGGGCTTCGACGCCCGCCGATGGGCCCGCGGCAAGCGCTACGCCTACGTGATCGACCGCGGCGTTCCCGCCGATCCCTTCACCCGGGGGCACGCCTGGCACGCCCCGTTCGCCCTCGACGCGGCGGCGATGGCGTGGGCGCTCCGGGCGGTGCGCGGCAAGCACGACTTCAGCGCGTTCTGCGCCGCCGCGGGCCGCGATCGCGATCCGAGCTGCACCGTCCGCTCCGCGCGGGTGGTGGTCCGGCGCCAGCGGCTCGTGGTGTGGCTCTCCGCGGACAGCTTCCTCCATCACATGGTGCGCAACATCGTGGGCAGCCTGGTCGAGGTGGGCCGCGGGGCCCGCCCCGCGGCCTGGATCGGGGAGTTGCTGGAAGGCCGGGATCGCACCCGCGCGGGCCCGACCGCGCCCCCCGAGGGCCTGTTCCTGGTGCGGGTGCTCTACGACCGGGCCGGCCCCGCCGAGCCTCGCGCCGGCCGATGACCCCGGCCGCGGACGAGCCCGTTCCTTTATACTGAGGCCGCAGAGACGCGGACCCATGCGGACCTACTTCCGTCTCGAGGCCGACGACTCGTGAACGTCGTGCTCTTCGACGTGGCGCTCACCGCCTACATCCTGGCCGCGGCGGCCGCGATCGGCTCGCTCGCCGGCCGGCGCGACCAGCTGGCGGGCGCCGCGCTCCTGCTCACCCAGGCGGGCTGGGTCTGCCACACCGCGGCGGTGATCCTTCGCGGCGTCGAGCTGCGGCGCCTGCCGTTCACCACGCTGCCGGAGATGGTCTCGCTCGTGATCTGGGCCGCGATCCTCCTCGACTTCTGGGTGGAGCGGCGCCGGCGGGTCCGACCGCTCGCCGCCTTCGTGCTCCCGGTGGTCCTGGCCCTGGGCCTCGGCCTGCCGAGCGGGCTGCGGTCGATCGTCTTCGAGGGGCCGGTGCGGAGCGGCTGGGTGATGGTGCACGTGGCGCTGGTGCTGGTGGGGCTCGCGGCCCTGGTCCTGAACTTCGGCGGCGCGCTGATGTACCTCCTGGTGGAGCGGCAGCTCAAGGCCAAGCGGCCCGGCGCGGGGCACAACCCGCTGCCCCCGCTGGAGACGCTCGACCGCCTCACGGTGGCGAGCCTCACGGTGGCGTTCCCGTTCCTCACGGTGGGGCTCACCCTCGGCGCGCTCTCCGCGCGGGGAGCCGGCGCGGGGGTGGCCCCGTTCGATCCGCTGGCCCTCTTCTCGGTGCTGATGTGGCTCATCTACGCGGCGACGCTCCTGGGTCGCGTGGTCGGCCACTGGCGCGGCCGCCGGGCCGCCTATCTCTCCATCGCCGGCTTCTGCGTGATGCTGGTCACCCTGAGCGCGGGCGCGCTCCTCCACGGTCACCTTGCGTCCTGACGGGCCGATGTCCGATATGCGGGGCGAGCCGCGGGGCGTCCTGTTCGTGGCCGGGATGAGCCACCGGACCGCGCCGATCGAGCTGCGCGAGCAGCTCGCCCTCGAGGAGGAGAAGATCCGCGAGATCCTGGGCGACCTCGCGAACCACGGGGTCCTGCAGGAGGTGATGATCCTCTCCACCTGCAACCGGGTCGAGGTGTACGGGGTGGCCGCGGTGCCCGGCGAGGCGCGCGCGCAGGCGTTCGGACGTCTCGGGAGTCACCGCGGTCTCGCGTGGCGCGAGCTGGAGCCGCTGCTCTACACCGCCACCGGCGAGGAGGCCGCGCTGCACGCCTTCCGGGTCGCCGCGAGCCTCGACTCCATGGTGCTCGGCGAGCCCCAGATCCTGGGTCAGGTGAAGGACGCCTTCGCGCTGGCCCAGGCCACCGGCACCGCGGGCCCGGTCCTGCACGCACTGATGAGCCAGGCGTTCGGGGCGGCCAAGCGGGTGCGCACCGAGACCGAGGTGGGCCGGCTCGCGGTCTCGGTGTCTTACGCCGCGGTCGAGCTGGCCCGGCGGATCTTCGACGGGCTCGCGGGCCGGGCGGTGCTGCTGGTGGGCGCGGGCGAGATGGGCGAGCTCGCTGCGCGCCACCTGGTCGACCAGGGCGCGCTCCCGCTCTACGTGGCCAACCGGACGTGGAGCCGGGCCCAGGACCTGGCCTGCGCGCTCGGCGGGGTGCCGGTGCCCTTCGAGGAGCTCGACGCCACCCTGGTCCACGTCGACATCGTGATCACCTCCACCGCGGCGCCGGAGCCCATCGTGACCGCGGCCCGCGCGCGGGCGGTCCTGCAGGCCCGCCGGGGGCGGCCGCTCTTCTTCGTCGACATCGCGGTGCCGCGCAACGTGGAGCCGGCGGTGAACGAGCTGGAGGGCGCGTTCTGCTACGACGTCGACGACCTGCGCGCGGCGGTGGAGTCGAACCTGAAGGAGCGGCAGCGCGAGGCCCAGCGCGCCCAGGCCTTGCTGGAGCGCGAGGTCGTGAAGTTCGCGGGTCGCCTCCAGCAGCTCGAGGTGGTGCCGACGATCATCTCGCTGCGCGAGAAGCTCGAGGCGATCCGCCGGGCCGAGCTCGAGCGCGCGCTCGCGCGCCTGCCCGGCGCGCCCGAGGAGACCCGGCGGGTGATGGACGCGCTCAGCCAGGCCATCGTGAACAAGGTCCTCCACGCCCCCATGGTCGCGCTCAAGGATTCCTCGCGCGCCGGCCACGGCCGCCGCCTCACCGAGGTGATCTCGGAGCTCTTCGGTCTTCGCGGCTCCGGCTCCGCCGAATGAAGGTGCGGCTGGGCACCCGGGGCAGCCGCCTCGCCCTGGTGCAGTGCGAGCAGGTGGCGGCGGGGTTGCGCGCGCACGGCGCCGACCCCGAGATCGTGGTGATCCGCACCACCGGCGACCGCCTGGCCCAGGTGGCCCTCGCCGAGTTCGGGGGCAAGGCCCTCTTCGTGAAGGAGATCGAGGAGGCGCTGCTCGCGGGCCACGTCGACGTGGGCGTGCACAGCCTGAAGGACATGCCGGCGGCGCTGCCCGCGGGCCTCGTGCTGGCCGCGTTCCCCGCCCGGGAGGATCCGGCCGACGTGCTGCTGACCCGCCGGCCCGGCGGGTGGGACGCGCTGCCCCGCGGCGCGCGCGTCGGCACCTCGAGCCTGCGACGCCGGGCCCTGATGCTCGCGCGGCGTCCCGACCTCCGTCCCGAGCCGATTCGCGGCAACGTCGAGACGCGCATGGAGAAGGTGACCGGGGGCGCCTACGAGGCCACGATCCTGGCCGCCGCCGGCCTGCGTCGCCTGGGCCTGGCGCCGGCGCATCTCACCCCGCTGCCGGTGGAGGAGTTCGTCCCCGCGGTCGGGCAGGGCATCCTCGCCATCGAAGCCCGCGAAGCCGACCGGGAACTGCTTGAACTTCTGGGACGCCTGGACGACACTCGGAGCAGGTCGGAAGCCCAGGCGGAGCGCGCCCTCCTCGGCGGGCTCGGGGCCGATTGCCACACGCCGATGGCCGGTCACGCGCGGCACGAGGGCTCCTTGCTGGTCCTGACCGGGATCGTGGCCGGCCTGGACGGCACCACGGTGCTGCGGGCGCGCGTCGCCGGGAGGCCGGCCGAGGCCGCGGCGCTGGGTGCGGCGGCCGCCGGTGATCTCATGGCCAGGGGAGCCAAGGCACTGCTCGATGCGAGTCACGGAGGGTGAAGTGGCGACTGAGGTGCGACCTGACAAGCCCCTGACCGGGCGAGTCGTACTGGTCACCCGGGCCCGGGAGCAGGCGGGCGCCTTCGCCCAGCTCCTGGAGGCCGAGGGCGCCCGGGTTCTCCTGGTCCCCACCATCGCGATCGAGCCCCCCGACTCGTGGGCCCCCCTCGACGCGGCGCTCACCGGCGAGTTCGAGTGGGCCGTCTTCACCAGCGTGAACGGGGTCGCGATGACGCGCGGCCGGGTGGAGGCGACGGGTCGCGGCCGCGGCATGCTGGCGCGGGCGCGTCGCGCCGCGATCGGTCCCGCCACCGCCGCGGCCCTCGCCGAGTGGGATCTGCCCGCCACGGTCGTGCCGGACGAGTACGTGGCCGAGGCCCTGGTCGAGCGGCTCCGCCCGGCGCTCTCCCCCGGGCACCGCGTGCTGCTGCCGCGCGCGGCCGAGACGCGCGACGTCCTGGTGCGCGAGCTCGACGCGCTCGGGGTCGCCGTCACCGAAGTCGCGGCCTACCGCACGCGCATGGCCACCGAGGAGGCGCCCGGGCTGCGGGAGGCGCTCGCCGGGGGCCGGGTGGACGTGGTCACGTTCACCAGCTCGTCGACGGTGCGGAGCTTCTGCGGGCTCTTCGGCTCAGCAGAGCTGCCGCGGCTGATGGCCGGCGTCGCGGTCGCCTGCATCGGCCCCATCACCCGCGCCGCCGCCCAGGGGCGCGGGCTGACCCCGCAGATCGTGCCCGCGGACTACACCATCCCGGCGCTCGCGCGCGCCATCGTCGCGCACTTCGAGCCGTCAAGGAGCTAGCGCATGCCGTTCCCCCTCTACCGTCCCCGCCGTCTCCGCGAGTCCCCGCTGCTGCGCTCGATGGTGCGCGAGACCTCGCTGCGCGTCGACGACTTCGTGTACCCGCTGTTCGCGATCCACGGCCGCGGGGTGCGGGAGCCCATCGGCTCCATGCCCGGGCAGTACCGGCTCTCGATCGACGAGATGCTCAAGGAGTGCAAGGACGCCGCCTCCATGGGCATCCCGGCGGTGCTGCTGTTCGGGCTGCCGCGCGACAAGGACCCCCGCGGCACCGAGGCGTACGCGGACGACGGCATCATCCAGCAGGCGGTCCGGGCGGTGAAGGACACCATCCCGGACCTGCTGGTGGTGACCGACGTGTGCCTCTGCGAGTACACGAGCCACGGCCACTGCGGGGTGGTGGAGGACGGGCGGGTGAAGAACGACCCCTCCCTCGAGCTGATCGCGCGCACCGCGATCTCCCACGCGGAGGCGGGAGCCGACATGGTGGCCCCGTCGGACATGATGGACGGGCGAGTGGCCGCGATCCGCGAGGGCCTCGACGAGGGCGGCTTCCCCGAGCTGCCGATCATGGCCTACTCGGCCAAGTACGCCTCCGCCTTCTACGGCCCGTTCCGCGAGGCGGCGGACTCCACCCCCCAGTTCGGCGACCGGCGCTCCTACCAGATGGACCCGGCCAACATCCTGGAGGCGATGCGCGAGGTGGCGCTCGACGTGGACGAGGGCGCGGACATCGTGATGGTGAAGCCGGCGCTGCCCTACCTGGACGTGATCGCGCGGGTGAAGGCGGAGTTCGGCCTGCCGGTGGCGGCCTACTCCGTCTCGGGCGAGTACGCGATGCTGAAGGCGGCGGGGCAGCTCGGCTGGATCGACGAGGAGCGGGCCATGCTCGAGGCCCTGACCGGGATCCGGCGCGCGGGGGCCGACATCATCATCACCTACTTCGCCAAGGACGCGGTCCGGCTCCTCGAGCAGGGCCGGGCGTGAGGATCTCGGCCAAGGGCGAGTACGCCATCAAGGCGATGGTCGACCTGGCCCTGCACGACGGTCCCGACCTGCAGCCCATCCAGGACATCGCGGCGCGCCAGGCGATCCCCCAGCGCTACCTGGAGCAGGTGCTGCTGCAGCTCAAGCGCAGCGGCTTCCTCTATGCGCGGCGCGGCTCCGCGGGCGGCTATCGCCTGAGCCGGCCCGCGGCCCAGATCACGGTGGGGGCACTGCTGCGCGCGGTCGACGGACCGTCGGCGCCGCCCGACTCGCCCCGGCGCGGAGGCCGCGCGGCCGCGGAGGACGCGGCCGGGCTCGCCGAGCTGTGGCGCGAGATCGAGACCGCGGTGGCCGCGGTGGTCGATCGCACCACCCTCGAGGACCTGCGCCGGCGCGCCGAGGAGCGGCGCAGCGCGGCCCGCCCCATGTATCACATCTAGACCGGACCGCATCCGGACAGGACCCCCATGACGACCAAGAGAGTGACCGCGCCCACCCGGCCGCGGACCGCGGACTCGGTGCTGGAGCTGATCGGCGCCACCCCGATGGTGCGCCTGCGTCGCATCCCCAGGCCCGGCGGGGCCACCGTGCTGGCCAAGATGGAGTCGCTCAATCCGGGCGGCAGCGTGAAGGACCGGATCGCGCTCGCGATGGTGGAGGACGCGGAGCGGCGCGGGCGGCTGGCCCCCGGCGCCACCCTGGTCGAGCCCACCAGCGGCAACACCGGGATCGGCCTCGCGATGGTGTGCGCGGTGCGCGGGTACCGGCTCATCCTCACGATGCCCGACGACATGAGCCTGGAGCGGCAGCGACTGCTCGCGCGCTACGGGGCCGAGATCCACCTGACGCCGGCCATGGAGGGCATGACCGGCGCGGTGTTCGCGGCGCAAGAGATCCTCCGGGAGCATCCGGGGTACGTCATGCCGATGCAGTTCGAGAACCCGGCCAACCCGGAGGCGCACCGGCGCACCACCGCGCTCGAGATCCTCGACGCCACCGACGAGCGGGTGCACGTGTTCGTGGCCGGTGTCGGGACCGGCGGCACCGTCACCGGCGTCGGCTCGGTGCTCAAGGAGCGGGTGCCCGGGGTCAAGGTGGTGGGCGTGGAGCCCGCGCGCTCGCCGGTGCTCTCGGGCGGACGCGCCCGGCCCCACGGCATCCAGGGCATCGGGGCCTCGTTCGTGCCCGGCGTGCTGGACCGCGCGGTGCTGGACGAGGTCGTGACGGTGCGCGACGAGGACGCGACCGCGATGGCGCGCCGGCTCGCGCGCGACGAGGGCCTGCTGGTGGGCATCTCGTCGGGGGCCAACGTGTGGGCCGCGTGCCAGATCGCGGAGTCGCTACCCGCGGACCAGGTGGTGGTCACGGTGCTGTGCGATACTGGCGAGCGCTATTTGAGCGTCACCTTCTAGGAGAACCGCCATGAGTGTGCAGGTCTACATTCCCACCCCGTTCCGTCGCGCCACCAAGAACGCCGACCGCGTGGCGGTCGAGGCGCCGGACGTGAAAGGTCTGCTCGACGAGCTGGAGGACCAGTTCGGCGCGCTGAAGGGGCTCGTGCGGAACGATCAGGGCGAGGTGCACCACCACGTGAACATCTACGTGAACAACGAGGCGATCGAGGCCCTGCAGGGGCTCGACACCACGCTGAAGGACGGGGACGAGGTCTCGATCATTCCGGCCCTCGCGGGCGGCGGGCCCGCCCTCGCCGGCGGCGGTCCGGTGCTGGGGGAGTGCGGTGGCCATCTCGGGGCCCTCGCATCAGAATGATCCTCACGCCGGACGAGCTCGCGCAGGTCCAGGCGCAGGCGGTGGCCGAGTACCCCGCGGAGTGCTGCGGGGTGCTGATGGTGCGTGACGCGCCGTCCCCGGACCGGCTGCTGATGCGGTGCCGCAACATCCAGGACGATCTCCACGACAAGGACCCGCGACGCCATCCCCGCGACTCCCGCACCGCGTACTTCATCGATCCCAAGGACCTGCTCGCGATCGGCCGGCGGGAAGGGGAGGGGTACCGCGTGGCCACCATCTATCACTCGCACATCGACACCGGCGCCTACTTCTCGCCCACCGACCGGCAGAACGCGCTGATCGACGGCGAACCCGCCTATCCGGACGCGGTCTACGTGGTGCTCTCGGTGGTGGAGCGGCGCGTGGTCGACGCGGCCGCCTTCGTCTGGGACCCCTCCGCGCGCGACTTCGTGCCCACCGAGCTGAAGCGCGCGTGACCGGCTCCGACGGTCTCTTCGAGCAGGCCCAGCGCCTCATGCCGGGCGGCGTCAACAGCCCGGTGCGCGCCTTCCGCGGCGTCGGAGGGCGGCCGTTCTTCGTGGCCCACGCGTCGGGCGCGCGGGTCACCGACGTCGACGGGCGCTCCTACGTCGACTTCCTCGGCTCCTGGGGCCCGCTGATCCTGGGCCACGCGGCGGGCCCGGTGGTGGAGGCGGTCACCGAGGCGGTGCGGCGCGGCACCAGCTACGGCGCGCCCACCGCGGGCGAGGTGGAGATGGCGGCGCTGATCGGCCGCGCGGTGCCGAGCATGGAGATGGTTCGCCTCGTCTCCTCCGGCACCGAGGCGTCGATGAGCGCGATCCGCCTCGCCCGCGGGGCCACCGGCCGCGACGCGATCATCAAGTTCGACGGCTGCTACCACGGCCACGCCGACAGCCTGCTGGTGAAGGCGGGCTCGGGCGGAGCGACGTTCGGAGTCCCCGACAGCCTGGGCGTGCCGGCCGCCGTCGCCGCCCTCACCCTCACGGTGCCGTTCAACGACCTGGACGCGGTCCGGCGCCAGCTCGAGGCCCACCCGGGCGAGGTGGCGGCCATCATCGTGGAGCCGGTGGCGGGCAACATGGGGGTGGTGCCGCCCGCGCCCGGCTTCCTGCCCGGGCTGCGAGACCTCGCCACGCAGCACGGCGCACTCCTGATCTTCGACGAGGTGATCACCGGGTTCCGGGTAGCGTGGGGCGGGGCCCAGGCGCGCTACGGGGTGCGGCCGGACCTGACCTGCCTCGGCAAGATCATCGGCGGCGGCCTGCCGGTGGGCGCCTACGGAGGCTCCCGCGCGCTCATGGAGCGGGTGGCGCCGCTCGGGGGCGTCTACCAGGCGGGCACGCTCTCGGGCAACCCGCTCGCGGTCGCGGCCGGGCTCGCCACGCTGCGCGCGCTGGAGCGGCCCGGCACCTACGAGCGCCTCGAGGCGCTCGGCGCGCGCGTGGAGCGCGAGGTGGCGGAGGCCGCCGCCGCGGCGGGCGTGCCGGTGCGGGTGAACCGGGTCGGCTCGATGCTCACCGTGTTCTTCATCGACCAG
>Ga0134124_10003897_pt1 | contig 11960 bp, 8 predicted proteins | sample KB304_FD_96880 | JGI IMG/M metagenome (GOLD analysis project Ga0134124, IMG submission 96880) | Terrestrial soil microbial communities without Nitrogen fertilizer from Kellogg Biological Station, Michigan, USA - KB3-0-4 | ecosystem: Environmental > Terrestrial > Soil > Unclassified ... | reverse complement strand
GGCGCAGGCGCGCCTCGAGGTCGCGTTCGTTGACGCGCCACGCGAGCGCCGCCCAGCGCAGCATCGCCAGCCCGTCGACGTCGTGGCGCAGCGCCTCGGTCGCCTGTTCGAGCACGTTCTCGCGCCAGTTGCGGTCGCGCTTCTCGATCTCGGCGTCGACCGCGGAATCGAGCTCCTTCTTCTCGGTGTCGGTCGACGGACCCTTGCCGTGGAAGAGCCGGTTGGCCTGGTCGCGCTCGACCTCCTTGCGGATCTTCGTCCAGTCGGGTCGCGTCGCGTTGGCGGCGGCCACCGGGCAGAAGTCGGTCAGCACCTGCCGCAGCCGGCCCGCCGACAGGAAGACGAAGCCCTGGCCCGACCCCTTCGACGCCTCCTTCGCCTGCTTGAAGGGCAGCTCGCCCATCAGGCCGTCGGTGGTCGAGCCGGCGTCGACGCGCGCCTTCTGCTTCACGATCTCGTCCAGGAACGCGCCGGTCGTCGTGATCACGACGCACTCGCGCTTCTGCAGCTCGAGGAAGCCGATCGAGATGGTCGGCAGGTCGACGGCGGCGGAGACGAACTTGATCTCGCGGAACTTCTGGCCGTTGGGGTAGCTCCACGTCCAGGCGGAGTCGACGACGCCCTGGCGGCCCTGGATCGCCCTCCAGACGCGGTCGACGAACTGCTCGCAGAGCTCCTTGTCGGCGACCGGCAGGATCAGCGCGACGCGCGGCCCCCACTCGGGATTGGGGATGGTCATCTTCGTGTCGTTGGGGTCGTTCGACGGCGTGTGGTACGGCTCGTCGGGCTCGATCGCGAACGCGCACTCGTCGCCGACGAGGCCCGCGAACGTGTCGAGCAGCTCGACCGTGCTCTTGGGCTGGAACTGGCGGTCGGGCGTGCGCAGCTGCGCGATCGCATCGTTCAGCAGGTTGCGCAGGTCGTTCTCGAGCAGCCCCTCGACGCGCCGCAGGAACTGCTTCACGTCGAAGCGCACGTAGCCCGCGAGCGCGACCTTCGGCGGGAAGACGGCGCCGCAGAACTTCCACATGTCGGCGACGTCCATCGACGGCGCGTCGAGGAGCCCGCCCGCCGCCGGCCGCAGCGTCGCGAAGTCGGCCGCGACGTGGAACGCGAGGTCGACCTGGTTGCCGAGCACGACGCGGCCCATCGCCTGGCCGAAGCGGTCGGGGACGAGCAGCTCGCGCAGGAAGCGGTCGGAGACGAGCTCGCCGGGCGGCGGCGGCGGCCAGCGCCAGCCGAGGTTCTTCGCGGCGTCGGCGACGTCGAGGACGAGGTCGACCGGGCGGCCCTCGATGTTCTGCGGCGCGAGCACCGCCGAGCGGTAGACGGGCGAGTCGAACATGCTGCGCGCGCCGCCGCCCTCGGCCAGCCCGCGGATCTGCTTCACGAGGTCGAAGTCGTTGCCGGCGACCAGCACGTCGTCGACGCGGAAGAGGTGCCACGCCTGGCCGTTCACCTTGAGCGAGCGGACGCCGTCCTTCTCCTCGTAGGACTGGATCGCGTCGCCGGCGACCTCGCGGGCGAGCGAGAACTTGACCGCCTCGACCGCGAACTTCGCCCGGAACGACCCGCGCAGGAAGGCGGCGAAGGCGAGCGTCCCGTTCGAGCGCCACTTCCCGACCACCATCGCCTCGCGGCCGGCGAGGTCGGCCATCAGCTCGAGGGGCTTCATCTGGTCGGGGATCTTCTCGGCCTCCTTGAAGGCCGCCTCGACGCCGAGCTTCGGCTCGAGCTCCTTCCAGTAGTGCGTGCGCGCCAGCGCGTCCCACTCCTCCTTGATCCGCAGCGCCTTCCAGAAGCGCGGCATCGGGAAGGGCTCGAAGTCCTTCTCGAGCTCGCGGCGCCGCAGCACGACGTCGGCGTCGGCCGGGATCATCGAGTCGAGCTCGGGACGCGCCGACCCGAACGGGTCGAAGAAGAGCACGCGGAAGAGGACGTAGGAGATCGCGACCGCGAAGAGCGCGAGGACGGCGACGATCTTGAGGAAGCGCTTCATCCGGGCCCCTGCCTTGTGGGACGAAAGAGCGCAGGCTACATTCCGCCGATTCCGCATGGGCCCGCATGTCGAACGTGTTGCATCCGGCCAAACGCCTCCGTGAGCTGACCGAGTCGGCTCCGCTGAAGCTCATGCAGAGGGCGGTCGCGCTGCGGGAGTCGGGGCGCGACGTCATCAGCCTCGGCGCGGGCGAGCCCGACTTCGAGACGCCCGAGCCGGCGCGCCGCGCCGCCCACGCGGCCATCGACGGCGGCAAGACGCACTACACGCCGTGCCCCGGAGAGAAGGCGCTGCGCGAGGCGATCGCGCGCAAGCTCGAGCGCGAGAACGGGCTGCGCTACGGCGCCGACGAGATCCTGGTCAGCAACGGCGCCAAGCAGTCGCTCTACAACGCCTTCCTCGCGCTGCTCGACCCGGGCGACGTCGCGGTCGTGCCCGCCCCCTACTGGGTCACCTACCCCGAGGCGGCGCGGCTGGTGGGCGCGGTGCCGCGGATCGTGCCGACGACGCCGGCCGCGGGCTGGAAGCTCGACCTCGCGCAGCTCGACAAGGCGCTCGGCGGCGCGCGCCTCTTCGTCTTCAACTCGCCGAGCAACCCGACCGGCGCGGTCTACTCGCGCGCGGAGCTCGCGGCGCTCGGCGAGGTGCTCCTGCGCCACGACTGCTGGGTCGTGACCGACGAGATCTACGAGAAGCTCGTCTTCGACGGCGCCGAGCACCACTCGCTCCCCGCCGTCGTGCCGGGCCTGCGCGAGCGCACCGTCGTCGTGAACGGCCTCTCGAAGGCGTACGCCATGACCGGCTGGCGGATCGGCTACGCCGCCGGGCCGCGCGCGGCGATCGCGGCGATGGACCTGGTCCAGAGCCACACGACGAGCAACGCCTGCTCGATCTCCCAGCACGCGGCGCTCGGCGCGCTCGGCGGCGACGGCGCCGACCTGCGCCGGATGGTCGACGCGTTCGCGCGCCGGCGGCGGACGGTGCTCGACGCGCTGCAGGGCATCCCCGGCCTCGCGCTCGACCCGCCGCAGGGGGCCTTCTACGTCTTCCCCGACGCCTCGCGGTACTTTGACGCGAAGAGCGGCAGCGCCGCGCTGGCCGAGCGGATCCTCGAGGAGGCCGACGTGGCGGTGGTGGCGGGCGACGCGTTCGGCGAGGATCGCGCGATCCGCCTGTCGTACGCGACCTCCGACGCGCAGCTCGCGCGCGCTCTCGAGCGGCTGCGGAAGTTCTTCCTCGAACGGAAAGGCGCCTGATGGTCCGTCGCGACGCGCGGAACGCCTTCTTCCTCTCGCTCCCGCTCACGGTCGTGCTGGCGGGCGCGGTCTTCGTGCTGCGCAGCCACGCCAACGAGCGGAGCGACCGCGTCTACAAGCAGGCCGACCTGATCGCGAAGGTGCTGGCGCTGGTCGACAGCAACTACGTCGAGCGCTTCGACGACGACAAGAGCTGGCAGCTCGTCTACGACGGGCTCAAGGCGTCGACCGGCAAGCTCGACCGCTACTCGGTCTTCCTGACGCCCGAGGAGAGCCGCCCGTTCGCCGAGGAGACGCACAAGAACTACGTCGGCGTCGGCTTCTCCGCGCTGCCGGGCGCGCCGGCCATCACGGTCGACTTCCTGTTCGCCGGCTCGCCGGCCGAGAAGGCGGGGATCGTCGCGGGCGACCGCGTCGTCGCCGTCGGCGGCCGGTCGCTCGAAGGCCTCGCGATGGACGAGGCGCTGCTCCTGGTGAAGGGCGAGCCGGGCACGACGGTCCGCCTCACGGTGCGCGGCCCCGACGGCGCGGCGCCGCGCGACGTCGAGCTCGAGAGGGCCCGCATCGTCCAGCCCACCGTGCTCGACGCGCGTCTCGTCGACCCCGAGCGCAAGGTCGGGTACGTCTACGTGGAGGGGTTCGGCGACTCGACCGTCGACGAGCTCGACGTGGCGATGGAGCGGCTCACCGCGCTCGGGATGACCGCGCTGGTCATCGACCTGCGCTACGACGGCGGCGGCCTGCTCGACGTCTGCCGCACGTTCGCCAACCGCTTCCTCGCGTCGGGACCGATCGTCGGCATCAAGTACCGCGACGAGAAGGAGGGCGTGACGCACGCGGCCGACCCGGCGCAGTGCCGGTGGCCGACGCTCCCGCTCGCGCTCCTCGTGAACGGGCAGACCGCGTCGGCGGCGGAGATCGTGGCGGGCGCGCTGCAGGACCACAAGCGCGCGCTCCTGGTCGGCGACCGGACGTACGGCAAGGGCGTGGTGCAGTCGATCTACCAGCTCCCGCTCGACGAGGCGTCGGGCCGCTCCGCGACGCTCAAGATCACCACGGCCGAGTACCTCACGCCGGCCGGCCGCATCATCGAGAAGTCGGTCACGCGCAAGCAGAAGGTGCTCGGCGGGCTCGATCCCGACGTGCGCGTGCACCTCGACGAGGCGCACGACGGCGACCTCACGCGGCGCATCCGGCTGCTGCACGTGCCGGAGAAGTGGCGCGACCACCACCTCGCGGCGACGCACCAGACCTTCCCCGACACGCGCGACCGGCAGGTCGACGCGGCGCTCGCGGTCCTGCGCGGCGAGACGCCCGCGCAGGACTTCTGACCGCGAAGGGCGCGGCGTGGACGCGGGCGCGACGGCGGACGGCGGCGGCCCTGCCGGCCTCATCCTCGGCATCGAGAGCTCGTGCGACGAGACGGCGGCGGCGCTGCTCGACCGCGACGGCCGCGTGGTCGCCTCGGTGGTCCGCTCGCAGATCGACCTGCACAAGAGCTTCGGCGGCGTGGTGCCGGAGATCGCGGGGCGCAGCCACGTCGAGCACATGCTCCCGGTGGTCGAGGAGACGTTCGAGCGTGCCGGCCGCAAGCCGTCCGAGCTCGCGGCGATCGCGGTCACCGTGCAGCCGGGGCTGATCGGCTCGCTGCTGGTCGGCGTCTCGACGGCGAAGGCGATGGCGCTCGCGCTCGGCGTCCCGCTCGTGCCGGTCGACCACGTGGCCGCCCACGTCCACTCCTGCTTCTTCGGCGTCGCCGAGCCGGAATTCCCGAGCGCCTGCCTGGTGGCGTCGGGCGGCCACTCGACCCTCTTCGAGGTGGTCGCGCCGACCCGGCACGTCAAGCGCGGCGAGACGATCGACGACGCGGCGGGCGAGGCGTTCGACAAGGTCGCGGCGATCCTCGGGCTCGGATATCCCGGCGGACCGATCGTCGACAAGCTGGCGCAGCAGGGCGACGCGCGCCGCTTCAAGTTCCCGCGCTCGCTGATGGCGAAGGAGTCGCTCGACTTCAGCTTCTCCGGGATCAAGACGTCGGTGCTCTACCACTGCCGCGGCCAGGACGGGCGCGGCCGCCGGCAGCTCGACGAGCAGGAGGTGCGCGACGTGTGCGCCGCGTTCCAGGAGGCGGTGGTCGACGTGCTGATCGAGAAGCTGGCGCGCCTCGCGACGCGCATCTCCGCACGGTCGATCGCGGTCGGCGGCGGCGTCGCGGCCAACCGGCGGCTGCGCGAGCGCGCCGGGCAGCTCGCGCAGGAGCGCGGCGTCGCGCTCCGCCTCGCGCCGCGCGAGCTCACCACCGACAACGCCGTGATGGTCGCGGGGCTCGGCCGCCTGCTCTTCGCCGAGGGGGTGCGCGCCGGCCTCGACCTCGACGCCCACGCGCGCGCGGTCGCGCCGGCCCCATGAGGAAGGCGCGCGACCCGGTCGGCCACCTCGGATTCGCGCGCGTCGACCACGACCGCGCGCGGCGGTGCGGCTTCCCCGAGGTGATCCTGGGGCGCGGCAAGACGCCCGCCCAGGTGGCCGCGATCTTCCGCGAGCTCGCGACGCGCGCCGATCGCGTGCTCGCGACCCGCTGCACCCCCGGCCACTTCGCGGCGGTGCGCGCCGGGGTCGCGCGCGCCCGCTGGCACGCCGACGCGCGCGCGATCACCTGGACCCGCGGCCGGCCGGCGCGCGGGACCGGCCTCGTCGTGATCGCCGCCGCCGGGACCGCCGACCTCCCGGTGGCGGAGGAGGCACGCGTCACGGCCGAGATCATGGGGGCGCGCGTCGAGACCCACTACGACGTCGGCGTCGCCGGCATCCACCGCCTCTTCCGGGTCGTCGACCGGCTGCGCGCGGCGCGCGTCGTCGTGGTGGTGGCCGGGATGGAGGGCGCGCTGCCGAGCGTCGTCGGCGGCCTCGTCTCGGTGCCGGTCGTCGCCGTCCCGACCAGCGTCGGCTACGGCGCCGCGTTCGAAGGGCTCGCCGCGCTGCTCGGCATGATCAACAGCTGCGCGGCCGGCGTCAGCGTCGTCAACATCGACAACGGCTTCGGGGCCGGCTACATTTCCGCGTTGATCAACGGCGGCAAGAACGGCGCGGCCGGCCGCCGACCGAAGCGCAGGTGATCCCGACTCCACGACCGCGACCGCGCGGACCCCTCCACACCAGGTGCCCATGCAGCCGCCCGCCTCGCTCGTCTTCGAAGACGGTACGACGTTTCGCGGCATTTCGATCGGGAAGAGGGGGGAGTCGTTCGGCGAGGTGGTCTTCAACACCTCGATGAGCGGGTACCAGGAGATCCTCACCGACCCGTCCTACAAGGGACAGGTGGTGGTGATGACCTACCCGCTGATCGGCAACTACGGCGTCAACGTCCCCGACGGCGAGAGCGCCCGCTGCTGGCTCGAGGGCTTCGTCGTCCGCGAGCTCTCGAAGGTCGCGAGCAACTTCCGGTCGGTCGTCGACCTGAACACCTGGCTCGACCAGCAGGGCGTGGTCGGCATCGCGGAGGTCGACACGCGCGCGATCGTCCGCAAGATCCGCTCGGGCAAGCCGCAGCGCGTCGGCATCTCGGCCACGGAGAGCAGCGCGAAGAAGCTGCTCGAGCGCGTGCTCGCCTCGCCACGCACCGACGGCGTCGACCTGGTCCAGCGCGTGACGCGCAAGGCCCCCGAGCACTGGACCGCCGGCCTCGACGCCCGCGAGTTCCAGACCGCGCCGACCGAGGTCGCCTCGCCGCGCTGGAAGGTCGTCGCCTACGACTTCGGGATGAAGAACAACATCCTGCGCAGCCTCGTCTCGGCCGGCTTCGACGTGCACGTGGTGCCGGCGGCGATGCCGTGGCGCGAAGCGCTGAAGTACGAGCCCGACGGGATCTTCTATTCGAACGGGCCGGGCGACCCCGAGCCGGTCGGGTACGCCGTCGACAACGCCAAGGCGTTCCTCGACCGGCGTCTCCCCTTCTTCGGGATCTGCCTCGGCCACCAGCTGCTCGGGCTCGCGCTCGACGCCAAGACGCGCAAGATGCCGTTCGGCCATCACGGCGGGAACCAGCCCGTCATGGACCGGACCACCGGCCAGATCGAGATCACGGCGCAGAACCACTCGTTCATGGTCGACCCCGACACCCTCGACCCGACCGTCGCCGAGGTGACCCACGTCAACCTGAACGACGGCACGGTCGAGGGCATGCGCTGCCGCGACCTGCCCGCCTTCAGCGTGCAGTACCACCCCGAGGCGGCCCCCGGACCGCACGACTCGCACTACCTCTTCGCGCGCTTCCGCGAGCTGATCGAGAAGCACCGCAGCGCCGCCGGCCCGGCCGGAGCGACGGTGGCCGCGCGCTAGCCCGCGCGCGTGGGGCCGCGCGCTGAACCGCGCGGCCGAACGCTTTCGGACGCGTCTCGGTATCGTCCCGCGACCGGCCGCCGCCGGACGCCCCCTCGTGAAGCGGCGCCGCCCTGCAGCGTGGAGAAGAGGCGATGCTCGCTCCGTTCCTGGCGGCGTGCGCCCCGTTGGCGTGCGCCTTCATCGCGTCCGACCCGCCGGTTCCCGACGACTCGATGCTGAAGACGCTGGCCGAGCGCTGCGGCAGCCAGATCGAGTGGGCGCAGGACGGCGGTACGCAGGACGACGGCGGCGCCGCGTTCAAGTACGTGGCGCGCGGCAAGCCGCTCGACGAGGTGGGCCAGCGCAAGCTGATCGAGGACGCGCTCGCCAAGGCGAAGGAGCAGCACCGCCTCGTCCTCTGGTACGCCTACCGCCTCGAGGGGCCGCAGATGTACCGCGCGCCCAACCTCGACGACTACATGGACGCGGTGCCGTGGAGCGACCCCGACGTCGTCGCGCTGGTGCGCGACCGCTTCGTGCCGCTGCGCATGCGCGTCTCGAAGGCGATCGGCGCGGACTTCGGCGTCCTCGCGTGGGACAAGGTCGAGCCGGCGCTGATCTTCCTCACCCCCGACGGCAAGGTGGCCCACGTCGTCGACCGCATCCGCACCTTCGACGCGCGCTGGTTCGCCGAGGTGCTGCGGCTCGTGGTCGCGGCCCATCCCGAGCTCAGGGCCGACGTCGTTCCGGCCGCGCCGTCCACGGCGGACACCCACTCTGCGGCGCCGGCGCTCGATCCCGCGACGCTGAAGGGGACGCGCGACGCCTACTACCGCTCGCTCGCCGACTACTACTCCGGCAAGGAGAGCGAGGCGCTCGCCGGCTGGACGAAGCTCGCCGAGACGACGCCCGACAGCCCCTTCGCGTGGCGCGCCGCGTCCAATCTGGCGCCCGCGCTCGACAAGACGTGGCCCGGCCCTGCGCGCCACGGCTTCGAGACGCCGATCGAGACGTGGCTGCCGCCGGGCGGCGCGATCCCGACCGACACGCGCTGGCGGCGGACGCCGGCCGAGGCCGGCGAGGTGGCCGAGGCGGCCGTGCGCTGGCTGCTCCGCATGCAGCGGCCGGACGGGAGCTGGAACGACCTGCGCTACGCCTACTGGGACACGCCGCTCATCACGCCGAACGCGTGGATGGCGGTGACGGCGCTCGCCGCGACCGCGCTGAACGAGTGGCACGACGTCGCGCCCGACGAGATCGACGCCGCGCTCGGCCGCGCCGAGGACTACCTCTTCCGCGGCACCGGCCGCGTCAACGCGGGCAGGAACGAGGAGTGCTACGCCTGCGCCTACCGGATCCTCTACCTGCACCGGACGCTCTCCCAGACCGACTCGGACGAGTCGCGCGCGGAGCTGGTGCACCGCGAGCAGGAGATGGTCGACCGCCTGCTCGCGCTGCAGTCGATGAACTCGGGCCAGTGGGCGCACGAGTACGACAACGCGTTCGCGACGGCCGTCATGCTGAACGCGCTGGCCGACGCCGAGAAGGACGGCGCGACGGTGAAGCCCGACGCGGTGCAGCGCGCGCTCACCGGCCTGCAGAACGCGCGCTTCGAGGACGGCACGTTCACCTACGGCGGGACCCATCCCCCGCAAGCGAAGAACTCCGGCGGCGACGAAGCCCTCAAGAACGCGTGCGGCCGCATGCCGGTGTGCGAGGCGGCGCTCTTCCGCCGCGACAAGAGCGACCTGCGCAAGCTCGCCTTCTCCCTCACCAACCTGCAGCAGAACTTCGACCGCTTCGAGAAGATCCACAAATGTGACTTCCACACCGACGGCGAGCTCGGCGGGTTCTTCTTCTTCCACGACGTCTACCACTCGAGCGAGGCGGTCCGACTGCTGCCGGAGAAGGGGCAGGCGGCGTTCAAGAAGTGGTTCGTGCAGCGGCTGAGCGCGCTCCCCGAGATCGACGGCTCGTTCTGCGACGACCACGAGCTCGGCAAGAGCTGCGCGACGGCGTACGCCCTGCTCGCGCTCAAGAACTGCATGGAGGAGGGCGCGCGCTGAGCGGCGCCGCCGCTCCGCGGAGACCGACCCGATGCCGAATCGTTTCGCGCGGCGCCTCGCCTTCGCGCCGTGCTGGCTCCTCGTCCTGTGGAACGGGCTCGCCGCGGCCGCGCCGGCCGCGGAGCCGGTCCGCTACGTCGTCACGCCGCTCTTCGAGGAGCACGCCTGGAGCGTCGAGGCGACCTTCCCCCATCCGGCCGCCGGCGACGTCGACTTCTGGCTGCCGCGCTGGACCGCCGGCGCCTACCACCTCGCCGAGTACGGCCGCTTCGTGGAGAAGCTCGCGGCGACGGGGCCCGACGGCGCCGCGCTGCAGGTCGAGCGTCCGACCCCCTGCCACTTCGTGATCAAGGCGGGCGCCGCCGGCGCGGTGACGCTCGCGTACGACGCGCGCGCCTGCACGCCGCGCGATCTGAACGACGGGATGCTCCTCGACGTCGAGGGCAGCCGGCTCACGCCGGACTACGGCTACCTGAGCCCCAACTCGCTGCTCGGCTTCGTGCCGGCGCTGCAGGACGCGCCGTGCGAGGTCGAGCTCGAGCTGCCGGAGGGGTGGAAGGCGGCGACGGCGCTCGAGGAGACGGGGGCTTCGACCTTCACGGCGCCGAGCTGGTGGCGGCTCGAGGACTCGCCGATCTTCTTCTCGCCCACGCAGCTCACGCTCCCCTTCGACGTCGACGGCGTCCCCCACCGCGTGACGGTCTTCGGCGAGGACGAGGCGCACGCGAAGGCCCACGCCGACCAGTGCCGCAAGATCGTCGAGGCGGGCCGCGACTACATGCAGGGACTGCCCTACCGCGGCTACCACTTCCTGCTCGCGTTCGTGCCGGAGTCGACGGGCGGCGCCGCCGGCCTCGAGCACAGCGAGTCGACGCTGATCCTCATGAGCCCGCTGATCGCGGAGAGCGAGGAGTTCGGCCACCTCGTCGCGCACGAGTACTTCCACCTCTGGTGCGCGGAGCGGATCCACGTCGCGGCGCTCGAGCGGCCCGACTACACCGCGCCGATCCGCACCGGCACGATCTGGGTCAACGAGGGGCTGACCGAGTACTTCTGCCGGCTCCTGCTGGTGCGCGCCGGCCTCGCGACGCGCAAGCAGTTCTTCGACTCGCTCTGGAGCGAGGGCGCCTCCGCCGCCGGCATGGCGGGCGTCGCCGGCGGCCTCTCCTGGACCGAGGTGAACCGCGCCACCGCCGACTGGGACGACATGAGCGACCTCGTCGCGTTCAGCATCAAGAACTACCAGGGCGCCTGCCAGACGATCCTGGCGCTCGACCTCGAGATGCGGCGCGCCTCGAACGGCGCGCGCGGCGTGGCCGACCTGCTGCGCTTCCTCTTCCGCGCCTACGCGCAGCACCACCGCGGCTTCGGCGAGGACGAGGTGCCGGCGATCGTCGACGGCATCGCGCAGGCCGACCTCTCCGCGTTCTTCGCGGACTACGTCGACGGCCCGAAGCTCCCCGACCTGAAGGAGCGGCTGAAGGTCATCGGGTACACCACGCGCGGGGCGTTGAAGAAGATCGTCCCGCTCGAGCAGCCGACGGCCGAGCAGCAGCGCATGCTCGACCGCTTCTTCGAGCTGCCCGAGACGGCGAAGTGACGCGGTCCGGGGCGGCGGGACGGTCCCCGGTCCTCCCCGGGGCGGTCGCGCCGGTCCCCCGGCCGAATCGTTTTCCGCTCCCCCGGGCGATCCGGACCCGGACCCCCGGGAAGCCGGCGAGCCGTTGCACCGTCGAAGCGCCGTGCTTCAATCCGCGCCGAGTCGCCTCGCGACGGCCGTCGCGACGCCCGTCCGCGGATCCCTGCCCGTCCATCGCATCGAGCGTCGAGGAACCATGATCGCCTCCAATTCCGGATCGCTGCCCGTCTCGAAGGCCCCGGCCGGCACCAACTTCCTGGGCCAGGCGCTCACCGATTCGCGCGTGAAGTTCCGGCAGCTCGTGACGTCGCTCGACACGCTCGTCACGAGCGGGCGCGCCGACGAGGCGCGCGGCCACCTCCCCAAGCTCGAGGCGATGCGCACCGAACTGCACCGCCTGCTCAACCCGCGCGACACGACCGACTCGAAGGCGCTCGCGCAGATCGACCGCGACTCGGAGCGGCTGCGCAAGGCGCTGAAGAAGGGCTGGGGCGGCCAGGCGGCCGGGCTGCTGCTCGCCACGATCATCGGCGGCGCGCTCGGCGTCGCGGCGCTGCTCTGGGGGATGTGGCACTTCTTCGTCTGAGACGGGCCGTCGTTCCCGTCCACCGCCCCGTCCACCGCCCCGTCCGGGCATCGACCCCGGACGTCAGAGCATCGAGGCCGGATCGACGTCGAGG
>Ga0134124_10003896_pt1 | contig 11960 bp, 9 predicted proteins | sample KB304_FD_96880 | JGI IMG/M metagenome (GOLD analysis project Ga0134124, IMG submission 96880) | Terrestrial soil microbial communities without Nitrogen fertilizer from Kellogg Biological Station, Michigan, USA - KB3-0-4 | ecosystem: Environmental > Terrestrial > Soil > Unclassified ... | reverse complement strand
CGGGCGCCCCAAGAGCTCGGCGAGGATTACGCCTGTTTGTGCGAAGCCGTAGTCGTCCGACTGCAGGCCAGTAAAAATAAGATCGAATTGCTCATTTTGGATGACCTGAGCAAAGGCACGCGCAGTGCTAAGTGCATCTAGCCCCACGAACGCATTATCTTCCAGGTGAATCGCGCGGTCTGCTCCCTTGGCCAGCGCTTCACGCAGGACCTGCTGAGCCCGCGCCGGCCCTGCCGTGATCACGACGACCTCTCCACCGTGCTTCTCTTTCTGGCGCAAGGCCTCTTCAAGCGCGTAAGCGTCAGGCTCGTTGACCTCGTACGAGACGTCTTCACGAATCCACGTGCCGCTCTCGTTCAGCTTAAGAGGCGCATCCTTCTGCGGCACCTGCTTGATGCAAACCAGGATCTTCACGCGTATCTCCGGCAAACTGATCAGTATAAAAGAAGAAAGGGTTCAGCGCGCAGCCGCCGCTTCTGCCTTGGCGCCACGGAGCAACTCCACTGACTTCTTGGGATTGATCAAATGTCTTCGGCCATCTTCGCTCCTATCGGCACCCCGCCGAATAAGGTCAATGACCTTCTCAGGTGTCAGCGACGGATTCAGTGCGAACAACTTCGCCGCCAGGTTCGCCACATTAGGCGAAGCCATTGAGGTTCCAGATAACTTCGCTCGCGTACCGCCGGGGATAAAGCTGTCCACCTGGTATCCATCGGCATCCACCACCACGGTTGGACCATAGCTAGTAAACGACGTCTCGTCTCCTGCCTGATTCACAGCTCCAACAGCAATCAAATTCGGCAAGCGCAATCCCGCCGGAACATCGCGCAGAAAACTGGCATCGCTGTCACTGTTGCCCGCTGCGCACACAAACAGCGTCTTGGGAGCGCCCTTGATCGCGTTCTCGACTGCATCATGCCAGAGATCAAAAATCTCATCCGCCCGCTTCTTCCGTTCTGCGGGGTCCGTGGGTCCACCGGTTTTTGCCAGCCACACTTCGATCTCCTTGGGATCATCCCCCCAGCTCATGTTTACGACTCGCACGTTCCGGGTACGAAAATAGTCAGACATTTTTTGGAAGGCCGCCGTCATACGGTGCGCCCATTCGGGAGTCGGTTGAAATGGGAGGTCTGGCAATTGGTCGTCGAACCGTGCTACCACGAGTCGAACCGCTGGATTTCCCCGCGCGATTATCCCGGCGACATGGGTTCCGTGCAGGTAAAACCCAAGCACCTTTTTCATTTCGGCTCTTTGGTGCATCTCGTCGGGCGTGAGCGTGCTCATCGTCTTCTTGAAAGCCTGGGCCTCAGGAGAATCCACTCCATTTTCTAGATCAAGACGCGCCTTGATCTCCTCGCGAAACATCGGATATTCGGCCTGTTGCTGCCGGCTCAAGGGATACAGCCACCCTGTGGTCGGGTAGCCTTTGCTATCAAACGCCCATCCGTGGCTGCCGCTCTCGGTGGGATTCGGATCGCTGAACACCTGATTCCCAAAAACTGTTACGTCAACCCCGGTGTCCCATATACCAACGCGCACAGGTGTTAATTTGTCCGCATCCGTGAGTGTCACCTCGCGCGCTTCCCAGATGTCCGGCCTTGCTGTGTTGTGGGCAGTGACGTACTTCCCCAATACCTGGGCTAGGAGATCCTTTTCCGGAATACCAAACTGCAGAGTGGTTCTGATCTCCACCAAATCCCAGGCTTGATCATTGCTCAAGGCTTTGGATTTCTCGACCGCGGGATCTAACTCGGTCTTCGCCATTCCGATCAACCCCGCCCTGCTGACGGTCTTCGACTGCGCCCATGACGCCTTTGCCCAGTCTTGAACAATGTCCCAAGGGAGCTTATTTACGGCTTCCTCGTAGAATTTTGCGAACGCCTGTTCATACTCGGGTCCGCTGCTTGACCTCGTCTGCAGGGCTGCCTGCAGTTCCGCCTCACTGCGCAGACGGGCCGTGAGCTTCGCCGCCGGCTTGTCCTGCATAGCACGAAGATCCTGCACGGTCTTCAATGCGCCCTGGTAGTCACCAGAAAGTTGCTGTAAGTCAGCCTTGATCCCAAGCAGCCCTCGCAAAGTGGAACTATCTGAAATGTCATAGTCGCGCAGGATCGTGTTGAGATCGGCGTCCACCTCTTCGGCGAAGGCGTGAAAAGTAGCGGCATCCACCTGCAAAAGCTCGGATGCTGGCATGGTCATGGGATAGGTAAACCGGGGTAGATCGGATTGGCTGGCGACCTTCTTTTTTGCGGCGCTCTGCGAAATGCAGATCTGGCACAAAAGCACGCAAAGCAGCAGAAACCAGGTTCCTGCCCTTAGCTTAAACATAGGTTCCTTTCAGGGAACGAAGGCATTGGGTGACTGTCCGGACGAAACCGCAAAGTTTAGTCCGTGAAGACCACCGACTGCAACCCTGAAATCTCGAAGCGTTTGCGGCAGCGCAGGTTCTTGCAGCCCATCATGTCATCCCTGCGCAGCATGTAGGAGCGAGCCTTGGCGAACTTTGCGCGGTCTCGATCGTCAGCGCGGCCCGGCAACTGGCGCTTCTTGGTGCGCACCAGCCAGGTCACGTCATATTCGGCGGATTGGTGGCAATGCGGGCAGTTCAGCGTGGCAGGCCTCTTCTCAGGCCTTTCGTCGAAAAAGTCTCGCTCGTCCATGGTTCCAGGTGGCTCCTTGATCAATATTCTACAGACTGGGATGCACTTGAGCGCAGAGAAGCTTGCGATAGACTTCTGGAATGGCACGGAAGAAGAAGCTGAAGGCGTTTCGCGCGGTGAAGGCGGTTAAAGAGCTGGCCCGCGAGCGCATAGGGGCGCCTCGTCCGGAAAGAGTTGCGGAGGACAGGAAGAAAAAGGCTAAAGCTGCAGAGAAGCACAAGCCGACGCTGGCGCAATTGCTACAGCAATCCGATCAATAGCTGAAGGGCGCGCTCACGACGCCTTTTTCCGATCCACAGACCTAGCCGGCGGCAGGTCGCCCGGACGGCCATACTCTTCGTGGGTGTGCACCGGGCGCTCAGGATGGTCGGCGGCATCTTCCACTCCGTCGACTCGCGCGCGGCTTCAACCGCCTGATCAAGGAGTCGATTTAACGGACTCACTCGAAGCGAAGTTGGGAAGGCATCGGTTGGATTGCAGGAAGAAATCAGGAACTACCCTTCCTGCAGCTCCGTCATCAGGTCCGCTTTCAACTCTTCCTGCTTTTCTGGGCTGAGCTTCGCACCGCCAGAGGTGAGATAAAACACGTCAATTGCCATCTGACCTTCGGTGTCGATCAACGCGATTTCGATATTGCAGTTATGGTGCGAAAACCGGGATGAAATGCGGTGCAGCAGACCGAGCCGGTCCTGAGCGATGATCTGTACCAGCGTGCTATTTGCGGAACACTGGTCGTCGACTTCGACGCGAGTATCCACCTTCACTTTTGCAACGCCCTTTGACTCGGCACGCATGCGGTCGCGCATCATGCGATCGAGGTCGGCCTCGCCGTTCAGTACATCCGCAACACTGCGTTTGAATCGGTCCCATTCGGGGAGATTCAGCTCCAGCGTGCGGAAACGGTCGGTAAAAAAGAAGGTGTCAACGACGACACCAGCGGCATCGGAAAAGGCATCGGCTTTCACGATGTTCATACCCCAGGCAGCAAGCGCGCCAGCAATCTTAGAAAACAAGAACGGCCGGTCATTGGTCACCAACGTCAGTTCAAACCAGTGTCGGCCCCGCTCCAGATAAAGCTGCACGGGGTCGTCCTTCATGCCTCCCGCCATCTCGAAATGGCGGAGGACCTCTTCCGCACGATAACTCCGCAAATACCGTTTTGGTAGCCCCTCAAGAAAATCGCGAATCTTTCCCCCCGACTTCGGCGCCATCGCCTGCAGGCGGGCAATGGTGTCATCCTTTTCCGTGTCAGAATGCACCCGCTGGTCGGCAGTGCGGCTCATCGAATTGGAGGTTCCGATGTAAAGCTGCCAAACGTTTTCGGCTTTCCATGGCGTCAGCGCGTCTGGGTTGACAGCTTTGATATCCGCATAAGTGAGCAGGCAAAGCATCTTAAGCCGCTCCGGGGTGCCCACCTTGTCGCTGAAAGCTTGAATGGTGGCGGGATCATAGATGTCGCGACGCAACACCGCTGAAACTTCGAGGTGACTCCCGATTAAGAATGAAATCGCCTCGCGATCCTCGTCATTGAGCCCGAGACGGTCCAAGCATTTGTGAGCAGTTTCCACACTCGTAATAACGTGATTTGTGCCCGGAATGCCCTTGCCCACATCGTGCAACAGCAGGGAGAGATACAGCAACTCAGGCCGTTCCAGTTCCTCGAGCAGCCGACCATAGCGCTGGTCCCATTCTGATTTCGACTGACGCGCACGGTGCAAGCACTCGATTGCCAGGAAGGAATGCTCATCGACGGTAAATCGGTGATAGAAATCCCGCACCACCAGTGAATCGATCAGCTTCAGTTCGGGCAGCAGCACGGTAAGCAGTCCGAGCGAATGCATCGACCGCAACGCGTCCGCCGCGTGGGGCTCAATCAGCACCGACTGCAGGTAGCGCCACGCTTCCGGACCAGATGGCGGTTTTTCCTGAATCTCCGGCAAAACCTGCTGAATGCGGTGCTCGGTCGCCATGGCCGGCCTAAGTCCATGATGCGCACAAAAACTGAAGATGCGGAACAGCACATCCGGATCGTGTACGCGCGAGGGTTGCTGCAGCATGACAAGGCCGTCAACGACCGAGAAATCCGCATTCGACAGACGTGACCGAAAGTTTTGAAAATGCCGATACAAAGAAGAGCGGGAAGCGGGCACTGCTTCCAGCAAACGCAAACACTCATAGTGGATGGCGCGGGCGTGGCGAAAATACACGCGCATCCATGCCGCCGCATCCACAGGCTGATCGGGACTGACACCGATGTGTCGAGCCGCGGCTTCGTCCTGCGATTCCCACGCGAGCATGTTATCGTCGCGGCCTTGCCGGTAGTGCAGGAAGGTGCGAACCGAACTCAGAAATTCCAGTGCGGGCCCAAAGCTCTTCCGGGTCAATTCCGGTAGCAACGCTGGTTGATCGGGCCAGCAGCGTTCTCTATCAATGGCGGAAAGAAGAGCCATCCAGCACGCCACGTTGTAGTCTCGCAAACCGCCCGGCGCCTCTTTGATATTCGGCTCGAGGTGAAACACGGTGTTGCCGTATTTCGCATGACGCGACCGCGTTACCTCTGCAAGTTGTTGAACAATGTATCCGCCTTCCCGCGCGAAAAACTTTGGCAGTACTTTGTTATGGAGACGGTCAAACAGTTCGCGGTCACCCGCCACATAGCGGCAATCTAAGAGGGAGATCGTGAACTCGACGTTTTGCTGATCGAACTGATCGCATTCCGCCAGCGTACGCGTCGTCGGGCCCAACTTCATCCGCAGATCCCAGAGTTCCTGGCAGAAGCTGCGGATCGGGTCCCGCAAAGAATCTTCCATGCTGCGGTCCGCGTGCAGGAACAGGATATCTACGTCGGAGTGCGGAAACAGCGCGCGTCGCCCAAACCCCCCGAGCGCGACCAGGGCAAAGTTCTTTGCTTCTCCTTCTGGACTGATCAACTCTCCCCAGAGTCTATCGAGCACTCTTTCCACCAGCTCTGTCCGTTTCGCGATCGCCTCCGAGCCATTTCCGTTCGATACGAATTCCTGCAGAATGCGAGTGGACTCGTTGACATAAAGGTCCCGGAGCTCGGTGCGTAACGTGACGGCTGTGCTCATGACTTGAGGAGACAATTGGGCAGGTAATCGCGCAACAGCGAGCCCGACCCTTACTTTACACTTTACGCGTCGCCGGAAAGGGCTGGAAATCGAAACTATTTATGAACGGAATCAGGAATGGTTATTGGGACACGTGAGTGGCGAAGGCGAAAAGCGCTTCCCCTTGCTATCCTCTCGAAATTCCCGATATCGAAGCTGTCCAAGGGAGTGTCTACTTGCCGCTAGCTCATGGCTCGCCGCTACAATGCGTTGTCTCCGCGCTCGTCGTTGCGAATGCGGATCGCCTCGTCTATGCGGGAAAGAAAGATTTTCCCATCGCCGATCTTGCCGGTCTGGGCGGCGCCGATGATGGCACGCTCAATCTTCTCCACCATGTTGTCGGCCACTACCATCTCAACCTTGATTTTCGGAATTAAGTCCACAGTGTACTCACGCCCGCGATAAACCTCGGTGTGACCCTTTTGACGTCCATGCCCGCGAACCTCGATCACGGTCATACCCTCAACGCCGATTTCGTGCAGGGCGTTCTTTACCGGCTCCAGCTTTGATGTTTGAATAATCGCTTCAATTTTCGTCATATCGCCTTTTTCGCCTGAAACTATCATTCTGAGCACAGCGAAGGCCTATGCATTCGCTCGAAGCTCTCCGAACTCAGCTCAGATTTCAAGCTCGCGTTAGGTTGAAACCTCCCAATAATATCCTTCCTCGCCGTGCTGCGAGAGATCGAGGCCCTGAATCTCGTGCTCGGTGGTGACCCGCAAGCCGATCGTCGCGTCAACGATCTTGAGAATGATGAACGTGCCTACAATTGCGAGCGTCCATGCAATCGCAACTCCCACTAGCTGATTTAGAACCTGATGGAAATTGCCTTGAATCATTCCAGAGGGAAGGGCATTCCCATTCGCGTCCTTGAAGATCGGGTTGATTACGCTCGAAGCAAAAACCCCAGTCAGCATTGCGCCTAGGGTCCCACCCGCTCCGTGCACGCCAAAGGCGTCGAGCGAATCATCGTATCCGAACTTAGCCTTCACTTTGGCCACCATCAGATAACAGACCACGCCGGCCACGAACCCGATCACCAGCGCCGACATTGGCCCCACGAATCCGGCCGCCGGCGTGATTGCAACCAGGCCCGCGACAGAACCGGAGATCGCTCCCAGTGTGCTTGGCTTGCCATTACGAAGCCATTCGACCGCGACCCAACCGATCGCGGCAGCAGCGGATCCAAGGTGAGTCGCCACGAACGCACTGGTTGCTAACGTTCCCGCTGAGAGGGCACTACCAGCGTTGAACCCAAACCACCCTACCCACAACATGCACGCACCAACAAAACTGAGGACCACGCTGTGGGGTGGCATTGCCTCGTTGGGATATCCGACACGCTTGCCAAGATACAGCGCGCAAACCAGCGCTGAGACGCCGGAAGTCACATGCACAACGGTTCCACCCGCGAAGTCGAGCGTGGGGAAACGTCCGCCGAGCGCGGCGTTCAGCAGACCACCTTTACCCCACACCATATGAGCCATGGGATCGTAAACCAGGAAGGCCCAAAGCACCATGAAAAGCGCCATCGCACTGAACTTCATCCGCTCCGCGAAAGCACCAGTGATGAGCGCCGGGGTGATGATGGCAAACATGAGCTGGTAAATCATGAAGGTTTGATGGGGGATCGTCGCAGAATAGTCAGGCTCTGGTTGCAGCGTCACGCCTCGCAAAAACAAATGTTGGAGATTGCCGATGAAGCTGGAACCGGGGCCAAACGCCAGGCTGTAGCCGCATATCGCCCAGAGAACTGAGATCAGTGCCATCATCGCAAAGCTCTGCATCATGGTCGAGAGTACGTTCTTTTTCCGGACCAGCCCGCCATAGAAAAGCGCTAACCCGGGCCCCGTCATCATCAGGACCAGTGCCGCGCTGGTGAGCATCCATGCATTGTCCGCCGAGGATTTCGCGTCAGCTGTCTGCTGCTCAAGCTTGGCAAGTCGCGCAGAAACATCCGCTCCGGACCCGATCTCTGGCGCGACTAGGGCGAACAGGTTGGAGGTGAAGGCAAGAACGACGATGAACAGCACCCCGCGACACAAACGATATTGCATCGATGTCAGCGCTCCTCTGAAATGTTGAAGGAACCACTCTAATCGCTAAGTCGGGAACGAGGAATTGAAAGAATTTATTGCGGGAATAAGAAATTGTAATGAGCTTCCCGAATGAGAACTGGGAAGCGAAAACCGGGAAGTTTCAGGGTTCTGCTAGATTTCCTTGCGCTGCGCCACTTCGATTCGTGCTTCCGCGCGCTCGATCCTAGACGTGGCTTCCGAGAACTCTTCTTCGCTGTGGGCGGACTTCAGCAGCTCTTCGGCTTGCTGTAGGGACTGCCGGGCACGCGAAACGTCAATCTCGTCGGCGCGTTCGACGGTTTCGGCGAGCACCGTCACTTTGTCCGGGAGAATCTCGGCAAATCCCCAGGCCATGGAAAAGCGATATAGCTGACCGCCGGACCGATAGCTGATCTCCCCCGCGCCCAGCTCCGTGATCAGCGGAGCATGGCCAGGCAGTACACCTAGGTAGCCGTTGCGCCCGGGAATCTGCGCCTCTTCCGCATTGTCGCGGACCACCAACCTCTCCGGAGTAACGATCTCGAGTTGGAAAGACTCAGCCATGAACTCAGTTCTGAACCATGAAGCTCTAGCCTATTGGCGGCCGCGGCCATTTGGGCCAAATGTCAATCGCCAAAAGCCGGTTCTATGCCGCCACCTTCAATTTCTCTGCCGCTTCCACTACCTCGTCGATGGTGCCCTTCATGTAGAACGCCTGCTCGGGAATGTCGTCGTGCTTGCCTTCGACGATCTCCTTGAAACCTTTGACAGTGTCGGCGATCTTGACGTATCGTCCCTGCGCTCCCGTGAATTGCTCAGCCACATGGAAGGGCTGCGAGAGGAATCGCTGGATTTTACGCGCTCGGGCGACGATCAGCTTCTGATCTTCACTCAATTCGTCGATCCCAAGAATCGCGATGATGTCCTGGAGGTCCTTGTAGGTCTGCAGCGTCTTTTTGACTTGCTGGGCAACGTCGTAGTGCTCCTGTCCGACGATGCGCGGGTCGAGAATGCGCGAGGTGGAGGCGAGCGGATCGACGGCGGGGTAAATTCCGATTTCCGTCAGCGCACGCGAAAGCACGGTGGTCGCGTCGAGGTGAGCAAATGTCGTTGCCGGGGCGGGATCGGTAAGATCGTCGGCCGGCACGTAAATGGCCTGTACGGACGTGACCGACCCTTTCTTGGTCGAGGTGATACGCTCCTGCAGTTCGCCCATTTCGGTCGCCAGATTCGGCTGGTACCCGACGGCGCTGGGCATACGTCCAAGCAGGGCCGAAACCTCGGAGCCCGCCTGCGTGAAGCGAAAGATGTTGTCTATAAAAAGCAACGTGTCGGCGCCTTCCGAATCGCGGAAGTATTCGGCAACCGTCAGCCCGGTTAACGCGACACGAAGCCGCGCCCCCGGCGGCTCGGTCATTTGACCATAAACCAATGCAGCCTTCGATTCCTCCGGATTCCCCGGTTTAATGACCTTCGATTCCGTCATTTCCAGCCAGAGATCATTGCCTTCCCGAGTGCGCTCGCCTACGCCAGCGAAAACCGAGAAACCACCGTGTTGTTTGGCGACGTTGTTGATCAGTTCCTGAATAATGACGGTCTTGCCGACTCCGGCGCCGCCGAACAATCCGATCTTGCCGCCCTTCAGAAATGGTTGGATGAGATCGATGACCTTGATGCCAGTCTCAAACATCTCGGCCGTGGTCGCCTGCTCCTCAAAGGAAGGTGCCGGACGGTGAATCGGATATCGCTCCTTGGTTGCAATCGGGCCAAGATTGTCCACCGGTTCGCCGATGACGTTCATGACCCGGCCAAGCGTGCCGTGTCCCACGGGGACCGAGATGGGCCCGCTGAGGTCGATGGCCTTCATGCCTCGTACCATGCCGTCGGTCGCCTCCATGGCGATCGCACGCACCCGGCCTTCGCCAAGGTGCTGCTGGACTTCCAGAATCACGTTGATGGGGCGCGGCACGTTGAAGCCGTCGCTCACGACACGAAGCGCTTGGTAAATGGGCGGCATCTTCGCTTCGCCAAACTGCACGTCCACTGCGGGACCGGTGATTTGAATGACTTGTCCGATATTTTCCATAGAAGAACCTAACTACCAGCTGCGATTCTTGAGCGCTGAGCAGCAACGCTCGCTGCTCAGAGCTCGATGCATACGGCTCTACAGGGCTGCTGCTCCGCTCACAATTTCGATAATCTCTTTGGTGATCTTCGCCTGACGCGCGCGATTCATTGCGAGCGTCAGTGAATCGATCATGTCACTGGCATTATTAGTTGCCGACTCCATCGCGGTCATGCGCGCCGCATGCTCGGCAGCAACCGACTCCAGCAACGCATGAAAAATCTGAATGCTGACATACTTCGGAAGCAACGACCGGAACAACTCCTGCGGTGGCTGCTCGTAAATGTAATCGACCGGGGCCGATGCAAACTGGGCTGCATGCTCATCGATCTCTCGCGTGTCTTTTGGTTTTAACCCCACGCCCGTGCCCTTAGCGGCTTCGGCCGCGCGCCGCTTCTGTTCAAGTTCCATCTCTTGAGCGTCCGCGATCGCTGGCTCGCCAATCCGCTCGACTGGCAAAACCTGCTCGACCACCAACCGCTGTGCAATTACCGACTTAAACTCGTTGTAGACGAGATAAACCGAGTCGAGCGCAGCGTGCTTGTATCGTTCAATAACCCGCTCCGCCAACTCCGAAGCCAGCGGATACTCGATCTTGTTCAACACCCCGATCTGCTCGCCCACCAGGGCGATACCGGGCGCTTGCGGCGATTCAGCCTTGCGCGGCTCGGCGGCCTTGAACCGGCGCTTCAGGAAGTCCCGCCCCTTGCGTCCGATGGCTTCGATTTCAATGTTCTTGCCAGCTTTCGAATCGATAAAGCGCATGGCCGCTTTCAGGATGTTCGCATTGAACGCGCCCGCCAGCCCCTTGTCGCCGGTTACCACGATCAAGAGAACATTCTGTTCTGCCCTGCGAACGAGCAGCGGATGCAGCAGTTCACCGGTCTGGGGATCGTAAATGTCGGCGCGCGAAACCAGCGATTTCAGAACATTCGTTAGCATGTTCGCGTAAGGACGCGCAGCCAGCGCACGATCCTGCGCACGGCGCAAACGCGCCGCCGAGACCATCTTCATGGCGCGCGTGATCTGGCGCGTGTTGGTTACGCTGCGAATCCGCCGCCGAATGTCGAGAATGTTGGCCATCGGAAATTAAGGACCTACAAGCTGTGAGCTATGAGCACCCTATTGAACCTGATTCCATGGTGAAACTCTGACCGGAGGCTCCCTGCTCCCTGCTCGCTATCTCGCTCCTACCGCTTGTCGCTCCGCCACGAATGCTTCCTTGCACTCACGAATCACCTTGGTCATGTCCGCCTTGAGGCTGTCATCGAGGACCTTCTTTTCCATGATCGTACGCAACAGGCCAGGATTGGTTCCCTCGACGTACTTGTAAAGTTCCTGCTCGAAATCGCGTACCCGGTCGACCGGCATATCGTCGAGCACGCCGCTGGTTCCAGCAAAGATCATCAGAATTTGCTTCGAGAATGGCAAGGGCGAGAACTGCCTCTGTTTCAACACCTCCACCAGCCGTTGGCCACGATTGAGCTGGGCCTGCGTAGCCTTATCGAGATCGCTGCCAAACTGCGCAAACGCGGCCAGTTCGCGATATTGCGCGAGCTCCAGCTTTAGGCTGCCTGCAACCTGACGCATAGCTTTGATCTGAGCGCTACCGCCAACTCGGCTTACCGAGAGTCCTACGTTCACCGCCGGGCGCACGCCTTGGTTGAACAAGTCGGTTTCCAGATAAATCTGCCCATCGGTAATCGAAATGACATTCGTTGGAATGTACGCTGAGACATCGCCAGCCTGCGTCTCAATGATCGGCAATGCGGTCAGCGATCCACCGACCTTTTCGTTGCTTAGCTTCGCCGCACGTTCGAGCAAGCGTGAGTGGAGATAGAAAACGTCTCCCGGGTAAGCCTCGCGGCCCGGCGGGCGGCGGAGCAGCAGCGACACTGAACGGTAGGCCTCGGCCTGCTTGGACAGGTCATCGAACACGATGAGGACGTGCTTGCCGCCGTACATCCAGTGCTGGCCGATGGCCGAGCCG
>Ga0134124_10003895_pt1 | contig 11961 bp, 7 predicted proteins | sample KB304_FD_96880 | JGI IMG/M metagenome (GOLD analysis project Ga0134124, IMG submission 96880) | Terrestrial soil microbial communities without Nitrogen fertilizer from Kellogg Biological Station, Michigan, USA - KB3-0-4 | ecosystem: Environmental > Terrestrial > Soil > Unclassified ... | reverse complement strand
TTGGTGACCGGTGGCGGATTCCTCGGTGTTTATGCCGAAGACATTAGCAAAGAGAACATGGCCCGATATAACCTCAACCAGGTTCGAGGTGTCGGAGTCACGCGAATCGTCAAAGACAGTCCGGCCGAAAAAGCAGGTCTCAAGCAAGGTGACGTGATTCTTCGAATTGACGGCGAAAACGTAACGAGTGTTCGCAAACTCAATCGCGTGGTTTCTGAGATTGCTCCGGACCAAACCGTTCGCGTTGCAGTTAGTCGAAGCGGCGCCGAGCATGAAGTAACAGCGACGATGGGCCGTCGGAGCAACAACGAAGCCTTCAAAGGATTACTAAGAGGCAACGGCGGAAACTGGGAATGGGAGGGTCCCACGTTCAATAACGATGGGCCGTGGACCTTCGCGATGGCCGGGAGTCGCCGCATTGGGATCAGCACTACTGAATTGACGAAGCAGTTGGCTGATTACTTTGGTGTTACGGGTGGCAAGGGCGTACTCGTTACTTCGGTGTCTGAAGATGGCGCTGCAGCCAAAGCTGGTCTGAAAGCCGGCGACGTAATTACTGCGGTCGACGGTGAGGCTGTTGATGCGAGTGGCGATATTTCCCGAATTATCAATCGCAAGAAAGAAGGCGAAGTTACGTTGACCATTATTCGCAACAGGACTCAGCAGACAATGCGAGTGATGCCGATGGAAGGCGGCTTACATGGCGGGACGATTGGCAGTTCGCAGATAGGACGGCGAATTGTCATACCGAGAATCGAACTGGGGACAGTCCCGGAAATAAACATCTCGATGCCAAGTATCGAATTACCAACAATTCCTTCGATAGACATCCAGATGCCCCGAATCAGGGTTCCGAATGTCCGGGTGATTAGGACAAGTCGGGGCCCGATCTAATCCCGGCAGGAAGGGATCATTGGTCAGTTATCATTTGACATCTATCAGTTGTCAGTTTGAGGAAAAGCGTAAGTCCTTGTTTTGTAACAAACACCTTGAATTGAGTTCGATCTGGCTGTTTGCTCCTAAAAGACCCAAACTGAAACTGATAGATGTCAAATGATAACTGACCAATGATCCCTTCTTGCTCTGCTTCCTACCCTGGTGCCGCCTCCGCCTGATCCCCATTTCAGCGCCTCCTCTTGCCCAAAAGCTCTTGTTGTGTGATCATCAAAGAGATGAATGTCGTCATAAAAAAACCAGATCTTTTGAGGAGTGAATAAAGAGTGAAAGCGGAATTGCAGAAGTTAATCGCTTTGCAGAATTTGGACACCACCATACGAAAACTAGAAAAAGACTTAGAAGCGATACCACAGAGGCGCGCTGAGATCGAAGGAGAGTTCGATCAGCGCGCCTTTGAAATAAGGGCCCTCGAAACCCGTCGCGACGAAGCTAAACACAATCGAGCCAGGCTCGAAAATGAAGTCATTGAACACAAGGGACGCGTCGAAAGAGCTGAGCGAAATCTGATGTCCTCCAAAAAGCAGGACGAATATACTGCGGCAATCCGTGAAGCTGATGCTGCTCGCAAACAGATCTCTACTCTCGAAACTCAAATCCTCGAACTGCTGGAGACACTGGAACAGTCTGAAGGTGCTCTCAAGGAGCGCGCTGACGAAATTGCGAGCTTGAATTCCGATCGCGAAACACGACTGAAACAGTTTGATGAAGAGACTGTTAAGCAGGGGGACCAGTTGAAGACTGCAAGTGCTGAACGTGAACAAGTCTTCGCTACATTACCTAAACCGCTAAGCTCTCTTTATGGACGAATCAGCGCACGCATCCGGGATGGCGTCGCGGTTGCAGAAGCTCGCAACCGATCCTGCACTGCATGTTTCATGTCTTTGAGACCCCAGGTGATGGCTGAGATTCGTCGCGGAGAAGAGATAATCACCTGCGACAACTGCGGCCGAATACTTTATTGGGTTCCCTCAGAATCGCTTCAGGCTGATACAGCGAAAGCCCAACCCAACGTCGCTCTCAATTAACTAACCACGAGTGCCCGCCTCACGACTCTAGAGACTGTCAGAACTGCAAATTGAAGAAGATAAATACAAAGACACCAAACACGAATTGGAGAAATACTCCAGCAATCTAAATTTGTGACTTCGTGTCTTGTTGAGTTGGTGGTTAATTTTTTTAGTCCCACCTTTTTGACACAGCCCCGGTAGCGGGTGGGCGCATAACATACACAAGAGTTGCCCTCCGCCTCAACGCCTGTGGGCGACGATGTCGAACTCAAACCTGATCTTGTCTTGAACTGTTACCATACCGTGGAAGGCTGACGTCGCCTTCACTTTGTAATGACCCCGATCGATAGTGAACTCACCTACCGCCTGCAGGTCCTGGTCACTCAGCGAAAGTTTCACTGGAATCGTCTCCTGACGGGTGACACCGTGTAGTGTCAGGTTCCCTACTATTTTTACCTCATGCTGTCCGGCGGCCAGAGGTTTCGCCGTAACACTAGTACTCTGAAAAACGATCTCAGGATATTGGTCCGGGAGTAAGACGATGTCGTGAACCTCCTTATTGATGATCTTCTTTTGTTCTTCAGTGAAAACTGTTCCCGTCTCTTCGAGTGAATTGGCCTTCACAACCAGATGCAGAGACGCCGGCGTTACTGTCCCGGGAGTTAATTGAACCTCACCTGAGAAGTCGCGCGCTGCAAGATAGTGATCGTGACCCTTGAACCAGAAGAGACCACCCGCAAAAGCATGTGCAATGAACTTTCCCTTTTGGTTATCTATTACGTAAGTTGCAGTTTGTCGTGACGCAGAACTGGTAACACAGGTGATGAAGAGAGCCGCAACGACTGCCAATAAGCCGATGCCGATAGTTAATGAAGACCTCGTGTTTGGAATCTGATGCGAACGCATGCTGTATCCCCTCCGAAAAAAAGATTTAATTCATAGGGGTGAAACCGCGGTGAGTATAGCCGACAGTAATCGAAACATGGGCCGAGTGTGTGACGACGGCGTTATGAAGTTGTCCGAATAGTCTTACGAAAGCGCGAAAGGGTTGCGTGTTGGAGAAGGGCCAAACATACTGTCGTTGAACCATGGAACAGGGTGAAGAGCTAAACAAGAAAGCTGTCGTAAAGGTAACCCGTCAAAAGCGCGGCACCGTTATATCCGTTCCGGAGTTTCTCTCGCTCACGAAGCCGAAGGGCGATCTAATTCTGCAAGTGGGTCGTGAACAGGTGGCTGTTACCAGTCTTGATCGAATTTATTGGCCCGATGAAAAACTAACCAAGTTTGATTTGCTTTGTTTTTATCTGAAAGTTGCTGATTACATCATGCCTTTTTTGAAGGACCGGCCCGCGATCCTTCAGCGTTGGCCGCGTGGAATCAAGGCACCGATGTTCTTCCAGCAGGACACGGAAAGCGCACCCGCTTTTATCAAGACGGCCAGACTCACCAACCAGGAAGGCCGACAACTGGACTACGCCGTATATTCAACCCCTGGTTCCCTTTTGCATTTTGTAAATCTTGGCACGATAGAACAGCATCCCTGGCATTCGACCATAAAGCATCTGGATAAACCCGACTGGGTTGCCATCGACCTTGATCCCAAGAAGGCACCCTGGGAAAACGTGCTCGAAGTAGCGCTTGTGATCAAAGAAGTTGCCGACGAAATTGGATTGACGGTTTTCCCAAAAACATCCGGATCATCTGGAATCCATATTTACATTCCGTTGAAACCGACGAATGACTACGAACGAGTTGCTGAGTTTTCGAAGCTACTGGCGGGTGAGGTCGCCCGACGGGCGCCAAAGATCGCAACGGTTGAGCGAGCAATTGCCAAAAGAAAAACGACGCAGGTCTACGTTGATTGGATGCAAAACGCGCGCGGCAAGAGTTTGGCTTCGGTGTTCACGGCGCGAGCAAAGCCCAGGGCTACGGTGTCGATGCCGCTAACCTGGAAACAGATCGAGCAAGGCGTGAAGATTGCTGACTTCACGATTGTGAACGTCCCTGATCTGCTAAAGAAGAAAGGTAATGCCTGGGCCACGTTTTTTGATGAGAGGCAAAAGCTAAAGCTGCAGTGATGCATACAATTCGTAGGGGCGTTTCTCCGTGTGCGCCCCCTCGTAAATGTTAAGATCACGAGGAAGGATTTGGTTTTGTAATGCCGGGCGCCCACGGAAGGGACGCCCCTACGAATTAGCGTACTTGACCATTTATCGTGGGCCCCCTATTCTGAGTGAGGCAATGATCGAAGCACGCAACAGCTATCGCTACTATTACTATTACGGCCCGCTCTCCATCGGGAGGGACGGTCAGGCGATGAGCTGTCGGCAAGCGCGAATGAAATAGCCGAACGACAGATTTTCATAACCGGCCATCAATCCTTCCAGAGGATTGGTGGCCGTTTTATTTTGACTGATGAGGTTGATTGATTAGCACGGTGCAGTAGCCCGACTGTAAAGGAGGGCTTGTTTAGCGATGATCGAGCCCTCCCTCACGGTCAGGCTACTGCACCGGCGAGGAGAAAACTAATGAATGACACCAAGACCTTACTCCTGGATCACGTCGACATGCGGATGGTTACAGCAGACGACCTCGACGATCGCAAGGCCTTAGTCAAACTCGATCCTGATCATCCGGGCTTCAAAGATCCCGAATATCGCGCCCGTCGTAACCAGATTGCTCAAATAGCGATGAGCCACGTGCCGGGTGAGCCGATTCCAGCGGCGCCATATTCAGCCGAGGAACATGGGGTATGGCAAACGATCTGGAAAGCGTTAGGGCCCGCGCATCAACGTCACGCCTGCGCCGAGTACCTGGACTGTGTGCGCCGTTTGGACTTCGATACGGATCGTATTCCGCAACTCGCTGAGGTAAGCAGGAAGGTCGAGGCGATAAGCGGTTTTCGACTCGAACCAGTGGCCGGTTTGGTCGAGCCTCGAGTTTTTCTTGAGTCGTTGGCTAATGGCGTGTTTTTGTGTACCCAGTACATTCGTCATCATTCGACACCCCTATACACCCCGGAGCCAGATGTAGCTCACGAGATCATTGGCCACGCCGTGACCTTAGCGAGCACTCGATTCGCAGAGCTCAATCGCCTCTTTGGCAAAGCGGTGAAGCGAACGACCAATTCGGATGATCTTGATCGATTGGCTCGCGTCTACTGGTTCACGATTGAATTCGGCGTGCTGCGTGAAAATGGCGAGGTGAAGGCCTACGGCACTGGCCTGCTGTCATCTGCCGGCGAGTTGGAAGAGATGCATAAAGCTGAATTTCGTCCACTAGCCTTGGATGTCATGTCCCGACATGACTACGATCCCACGCACTACCAATCAGTCCTGTTTTGCGGAGAATCCTTCGAAGAAATGTACGGCCGCCTGCGAGAGTTTTTGGTTCACTGGTAAGAGACTCTTTGTTGTTTTCGGATGAGCTTGTTGTTTTTGGATCAACGTCTGACTTTGCGCACCGCCAACATCGAACTTTTACAAGGAATTCGTGGCCGAATCCCTGGCGTCCAGCGGCATCTTTATTGCTTCTCACATTTTTAACTCCCCTCAAAATAAGAAAGTGTCGGCATTAGTACGAGGCTTGGTCGTGATAATGGCGCCTCTTAAGTAGCACGCCTGGAAGCGCAGTTTAGGTTGTCAGGTCCGCGCCTCCGTCTGTCTACAGCCGACGTTGTTTAGGAGGTTTCATGAGTAGAAACAAGTTCGGACTCTTTTTACCGTTAATAGCAATCGCGGTTGGCCTGCTAGCCAGTGTCACAGCTTTCGGCCAATCAACCGCAACCGTACAGGGCTCTATCACAGATTCGAAGGGTGCTGTCGTACCAAGCGCCACAGTAGTTGTTCGTAACAAGGCAACTTCGATAGAGCGCACGTCTCAATCGGACACCGACGGAAACTATCAGGTTGCGGCATTACCAGCTGGAACCTACGTGATCGAGGTGAAGGCAAATGGGTTCAAGACCCAGTTGGCGGACCAGGTAATTCTTGGCGTCGCGCAAATCGTTGTTCAGAATTTTCAGGTCGAAGTCGGAGCAATTTCAGAACAAGTGTTGGTTACGTCAGACGTTCCGGTCATCGAAACAGCGACGACTTCGGTCGGCACCGTAATCAATCAACGAACAGTTCAGGAAATTCCGCTCAACGGTCGTCACTTCGTCGACCTCGGGCTTTTGATTCCAGGCTCAGTGACCCCACCGCAGAATGGCTTCCTGACAGCACCACTTCGCGGACAAGGTTCTTTTGGTCTTAACACAGCTGGCAATCGTGAAGACACGGTCAACTTCATGATCAATGGCATCAACCTGAACGACATGGCCCAGAACCAGATAACATTTCAACCGTCTATCAACACGGTGCAGGAGTTTAAGGCCGACAACTCAACGTTCAGCGCAGAGTACGGTCGCAACTCCGGGGCGATCGTAAACATTGCCACGCGCTCGGGCTCAAATGATTACCACGGTGAGTTCTTCGAATTCTTCCGAAATAATGCTTTAGACGCGAGGAACTTCTTTGAGCGCACAGCACAGCCGGCGCCGTTCCACCGTAATCAGTTCGGCTTTAACATCGGTGGTCCAGTGATGATCCCGCACTTTGGCGAAGGGGGACCGATTTTTGGTTACGACGGCAAGAACAAGACGTTCTTCTTTTTCAGCTACGAAGGTCTTCGTCAACGCCAGGGACTAACAATTTCTGGTACTACGGTTCCGACTGAAGCTCAACGAGCTGCGGTTACGGATCCAGTGATTCAACAGCTCTTGCCGCTCATTCCGCACGCAAATGTTGGCGCGAGCGGTTTTGCTGGTTCGGCCACCGCACCTGTCGATATCGATCAGTGGACAACTGATATCAGTCACAACTTCGGCAACAACGATCGGTTGCACGGTTACTATGCAATTCAGCGTGACCAACGTGGGGAGCCTACTCTGCAACTCAACACGATTCCCGGTTTTGGCGACACCAGAAAGTCACGACGTCAAATCTTTACGTTGAATGAGACTCACACGCTCAGTTCAACCATGGTGAATGAGGTGCGATTCGGATTTAATCGGATTCATATTCTTTTCGATCCGAACGCTCACCTTAATCCGTTGGACTTCGGAATACATAATGGAGTGAACGAAGACATCGGATTGCCGCAGATGAATGTCACCGGGGCCAGTTTGAACTTCGGAGGCCCAGCCAATTTTCCACAAGGCCGTTCAGATACGACCTACGTAGTTTCAGACACGCTTAACTATTTGCGTGGCAATCACTCCTTTAAGTTTGGTGGTGAGTGGCGTCGCTTCTACAACAACAACACCAACAAGGATACCGGGACCATTGCCTTTGCGAATATGAATGACTTTCTTGCCGGCAGAGCAAACACCTTCACTATCACGCTGGGCGATGTGTCCAGTGCTGTTGCGCAAGGTGCTTTGGGAGCCTTTGTTCAAGATAACTGGAAGCTCAGGCCGAACCTGACGCTTGAGCTAGGTCTGCGATACGACTGGCTAATGTCGCCGACAGAACGTTACAACCGGTTTGTGAGTTGGGTGCCGACGAGCAATTCGCTTGTTCAAGTAAACAATGGGCTCGCTCCTGTCTATAAAACAAACGCCGGCAACTTCGAACCGCGAGTAGGCTTCTCCTGGGATCCATTCAAAGATGGGAAGACCTCCATTCGTGCGGCTTACGCAATTCTTGCCGATCAACCGGTAACGAATCTGGTAAATGTGCAAGCTGGTAATCCGCCATTCGCAACCGCGGTCGCACTTCCGTCAAATACAACTGCATTGCTGTCGAACCTAACGGGCGTTGCAGTGCCTGGAAGTACAGTCTCACCAACCTCTGCAGATCCTGAATTCGACAACGCTTACGTCCAATCCTGGAACCTAAACGTTCAGCGTGAAGTAGGGCACGGATTAGGAGTCACTGTTGGATACTATGGTTCGAAGGGGACGCATCTCAGGCTCACTCGAAATCCAAACCAGACGTTCCTCAATGCTGCTCTCACAGCTGTGCGTCCATACCCGACGGTCTCTTCAAGTAGTCCGATCGCTCCAAATGTGCCGATGCTTAACATCACGTTCCGCGAAGGCACAGGGAACTCTAGCTACAATGCGCTTTGGGTGACTGCGACCAAGCGGCTATCTCGCGGATTGCAGTTCAATACGTCGTACACATTCTCAAAGTCGATTGATTACAACTCGCAGAGTTCGCAAGGTACGACTCTGCAGGATAGTTACAACCTCGTGGGAGATCGCGGTCTTTCAGACTTCGATGCTCGTCACCGGTTCGTCATTAGCGGCTTGTACGAACTGCCTTTCAGTGGGAATCAGTTGAAGGAAGGTTGGCAGTTCTCCTTGATTACACAATTGCAGAGCGGAAATCCTGTCACCCTGTTGGCGGGAAACGCAGGAGCCATCGGAACGATACCCGCTGCAAACGCAAACTCGCTGACCGGTCTTGCGACGCTGCGCCCGGACATTGGTGGAACGATCACAATTTCACCTACAGCCGCGGCGACGGGAATTGGCGTCCAATACTTTCCAAATCTCGTATGCGATCCAAGGCCTGGCGGATCGTGTCCGTCCGGAGCCGGAGTGATCTTGCCGGTTGCTTTTGTAAACGGAAAGACGATTTACCACTTTGGGAGCATGGGTCGAAACGTGTTGATTGGACCGGGCTTCAGCAACTCTGACGTTTCGCTTATCAAACGCACGAAGATTGGCGAAGACAAAATCATCGAATTCCGCTGGGAAGTGTTCGATGTTTTCAATCATGCCAACTTCGGACAGCCGGGCCGAACGGCGCAGGTGGGAAGCACAGCTTTTGGAGTGATTACCAACACGCGCTTTCCGACAGGTGACTCAGGTTCTTCAAGGCAGATGCAGTTTGCCTTGAAGTTCAAGTTCTAACCCGTCTTTCAGGGTTACTCTCCCCACGACAAAGCGGCCGCTCAAGTCTAGGTGAGTGGCCGCTTTTATATTGCCAATCGCCGATTGCCGATATAAGGAAAATAGGGAAGACAATTTTCAGGTAAGGAAGGGGATCCTGTCCCCGCATATCTCTCACAAGAATAAGCCCAGGGCCTTCTCTGTACTTGAATGATGAGTTGGATTAGTGAAGCGGAGCTAGCGGGGACAGGGTCCCCTTCCTTACCTGAAAATATTCTGACCTACCTGAAAACCCACCCTTAAAGAAATCGGCAATTGGAAATCGCCAATCGCCAGTCTCCTTCAGTCGCCGGATGCATGAAAGTGCAATTGACTCGCATCGATCATGTTCAGACCTTTTTCTCTTACGCTTTGAAACGCCGGAAGGATCTCGCCTTGGAAAGGATCCATTCCGTGTGGATTCCTCTTGTAACCACTAAAGTTTAAATATAGACGCTTCGAAAGCAATCGCTCAGGCATCCCTGCAAAACGAAGCAAAGGATACTTGATGCCTTGGCCAAACAACTTCTTACCGAGCAAGTTGTAGTAAAGCGGCACCCCCATTTTAAGCTTGAAAATTGCCTTGGTGCCGCTGCGCCAGAATTCAATGTTGTATTTCCAACAAGTAAAGAAAAACTCCCACTGGAGGTCAGTCATCTCGATCAGCTTCGCGCTCTTTGTTTGTTCCATCCTGGTGTTTTCAAGCGGAACGAAGAAGGTTGGCACAAACATTCCTTTAGCGTGACGAAGATCGTACAGCATGTCGAGCGACTGCCTTGTGTCCTCATCTGTCTCGCCGGGTAGACCAATGATCAACGTGCAGAATGGAAACCAGTTGTGGCGATTAAGAATTTCCATTCCTTTCAACACAACGTCTCGCCATTGATGCGCCTTGTACGGATATGCCTTGCCCTTCATGAATGTGTTGAAGAGCTTGGGACTGCCAGTCTCGAGTCCGATGATTGGGTCAGCAATACGTCTATCCGGGTCTGTAGATGCCTTGTGTCTCACGTGCGAATAAGGAACCACCAAAGGCGTCAGCCGCTCGATGATCGAAGGATCCTTAACGACCGGGGCCATAGTAATGTGTGACGTCTGAATCGTCTTGATTCCGGGTACGTTGATTACACTGCGAAAAAGTTTCTCGAGCGCGGGTACATTAGTTTCGAAGTTGGGAAGCTGTTCGTAAAGAAACATGTCTTCCGTCGCGAGCATCACTTCAGTCGCGCCCTCGCGAGCATTCACTTCGGCGCTCGCGACAATATGTTCCAACGGAAATGATCTGCCGACCTTCGTAGCGGGCGAACAGAATTGGCAACCGCGACCGCACCCTCGCGTAATTTCACAAACGCCAAATGTAGATCTATGTCTGACGACCGGAATCTCGTCGACAGTTGGCTGCATGTCTTTTGGAATTTTTATGATTCGAGGCAGGCTTGGATCGCTTTGCAAAATGCGAGCGAACAGATCCGAAAAAACCCTCTCGATTTCGCCGTCGATGAGGTAATCGATTTTGAATTCATCCAGGCGATTAGCTTTCTCGAGTTGCCAGGCACCAGGACCACCTACAACGATCTTCGGCTTGTACTTCAGAACAACGGGGTGCGTTACGATTTTTATGAACTCGTATGCGTTTACCGGCATCAGGTTTTCGCCGGCAAACTTTGAATAGACGTCTGTAGCGTACGAAATGCCGAGCGGGTTGTGTGCGTGGATCGCGAGGACTTTAGTTGCTGGTCCCACGAACTGTGCGAGTTGATCCACGTAGCAAACGACGACGTCATCTTCTGAATACTCGCGAAGCAACAGGGTTTCCACCATGCGGAGACCGTTCGGCACATACTTCGCCCGCCCGTCGGGCGTCGACTCATTTTCAAAAGCAGCCTTGTTGAAGAGGGCCGAACTGTACTTATGTGGAGTGGTGGCCGAGAGCATCTGTTGCCAGATGCTGTGATTCCATTCACTGGCCTCTGTAGATGAAGCGGCCAGTACAAATAATGGCGAGCTCACAGGGGATAACTCCCATGTTCCTTAGAAGCTGGAGCCAAGTCTGCTGGGGTCTACTGGACTCATCAGGTTTGAAGTGACCAAAAAATTTTAGCACCAGCAAATTTGCTTGCCAATGACTAAATACGTTTAGGATTGGCTAATCGCGAACATCATTCGAAAATGTTTCAAAAGTTAAGTCGGTTCATTTTTGAAGTAATCAGCGACGCGAGTTTGTCAGGATCATCCGCACCTGAGTTGTGCAACGTGATTCGCGCAAGTGCATATATTGGTAGTCGCTTTAGATAGAGTTCGCGGGTTTGGTCTTGAGTCCCACCGAGTGGCCGATCCACCGTGGATGCGGCAATTCGTTCCCAGCACACTTCGAATGGTGTATCGAGCCAGATGCTCAGAGCGCGAGCTCTTTCCAGCAAGGCGCGGTTGGCTGTTTCGATCCAGGCACCGCCCCCCAGCGCAATTACGCCGGCAGTATTTCCGTTCAGGAGATTCCGGAGTGTCTTAGTCTCGATCGCTCGAAACGAAAGTTCCCCTTCTTCTCGAATCAGTTGAGCCGCTGTTCTACCCTCAATTTGAGCTATCAACTCATCCAGATCCGTCATCTGCAAATTCAGGTGGTTCGCAAGAGATCGGGCCACTTCAGTTTTTCCACATCCCATGAAACCTGTGATCACGATTGGTGTAGAGATAGTCATGGGATGACAACCGTGTGAAGCAGTTTGTAGAACTCAGGGAAAGAAATATCCACACACTCTGCGCCTCGGATCTCCGAAGCTCCGTCGGCATTTAAGGCAGCAACAGAGAACGACATTGCGATGCGGTGATCTCCAAAGGAGTCGAGAGATGCGCCGCGCAAGGTTGTTGGCCCAGATATGGAGAGCCCATCTGGATGCTCTTCGACTTCAGCTCCCATGTTTCGCAGATTAACTGCTGTCGCTCGAAGTCTATCGCTCTCTTTGTGTCTCAGCTCACTAGCGTCGCGAATCTCAATGCCTCCAGGAACCTGTGAACCAACTACCGCTAGTAATGGCAACTCATCAATGAGTGATGGGATTCTTGACTTATCCAAACGTC